>ENA-OSAE01000212-OSAE01000212.1-marine-sediment-metagenome-genome-assembly--contig:-NODE-212-length-37763-cov-64.124589_pt1 | contig 37763 bp, 49 predicted proteins | sample MGYA00237870_ERZ529317 | MGnify/ENA primary metagenome ERZ529317 (study PRJEB26369, sample SAMN03142812) | marine sediment metagenome | biome: marine; feature: borehole; material: sediment... | reverse complement strand
ATGGAGTGGAGTTAAGGCTGTTGGCGCTGGTGTTTGGAAGTTCTGGTATGAAGGCCTCAACGGTTTCGTTTCGTTCTTCGGAAGCGCTTTTGAGAAGATAAAAGGCTTCGCTGCAACAATGTGGGACGCAATCAAAGGCAAAGCTCTTGAGGTTGCTGAATTCACGATGAAAGTTTGGGAGCCGATAGTTAGCTTTGTAAAAGCTGTTTGGGATAAACTACTCAGCATCGTTATGACTGCCATCGATTGGATAAAGCGCGGTTGGCAAGGCATCGGAAAAACTATCCAAACAATTATGCACGGGATAATTTCCGTGTTCAAAGCAGTTTGGGGAGCTATTGTTAAGGTAGTCAAGCCTGTAATCGACTTCTTCTTTGCAGCATGGCAGGGCTTTGCCAACTTCTGGAAAAAGCTCTGGATTGGTATTTCTAAAATCGCACAGATGGCTCTTGATGGCATGGTTGGATTGATAAACCTGTTCATAAAGGGGCTAAACGGAATTCTGGCAGTACTCGATAAGTTGGGAATTATCAAAGACGGCTTCAGGATCCCGAAGATAGAAACGAAGAAAGTGTACGACATAGACATAAACGTAAACGTTGAAAAGAACGTAGATGTAAGCGAGACCTTGAAACGCATAAACGACGCTGCAAAGGAAGCCCTCATGTTGGAGGCTGGTTTAAGTGGCTAAGATAACTCCACGAGTGACTGTATTCAATGGAACTGAAGAATTAAATATTGAATCGATTTCATTTGAAGCGAGGGCAGGAGCGGAAGGTTATCAGGGATCTTTCGTTATCCTGTCTCCTTCGCTTCCTTTGAATAAAGGTGATGTTTTAACGCTCAAGTATATCAGCGATGACTTTGAAGGAATCATTGCCGAAATAGAGGTCACGGACATAGTCGAGAAAGAAACGGATTTCTCCCACAAAGAATATGAGATTTCGTTCAAAGATACCTTCAGTGCAAGGTTAGATGATGAAATATCGCTATCTTACTGGAGTTTAACGGGCGCTTACACCGTTTCGCAGGTAGCAAACGACATCGTTGCTGGAACTGGATACACGTTTGATGTTTCAGCTGTTAGTGGTGAGGATTACAGGTTCCGGGAATTTCAATCTCACAAGACAAGACGTGACGCTTTGAATTTGTTTGAGCGGGTATTCGGTTGCGTCACGTTCGTTGACTATGCAGGGAAAGAACTTATTGCGCTGGAAACTCCTATGGCTTATCCCGGAACTGTTACACCCTTGTCAAAGCGTACAAAGTTCCTAAGCCCGGTAAGCGGTGTCAGGTTGTACGGAGCTTTGAATTCTCCTCCCGTTACAACGTTGGCTAGTACGTCAAAAGTTTGGAATCTGATGGCAAACAAGTGGGCTGTTCATGCTCAAGTTAGCGGGAACTATCTAACCGGGTACTGCCGCGCGACGGTTACGCACCCGGATTTTTCCAACGTTGACGGCGCGGCTGGAATTCAGGAAGCAAAAATAGACGGTGTTGCGTTAGCTTCAACCGTAATATTCAACGCGAGCGACTTTGAGGCTTTAACCGAAGACACGCTACCAAAGGAAGATTTTGTCGTTGTTGAAGACCAAAACACCATATCGATTCATAGGTACATAAACATTGACATTTCCGGGTTCGCAAACAAAGACAGCGCGCACTTAGCAGCGGTAGCTAAGAAAACAGCGGCTTGTGTCTTCGAGGTTTCGATGAGCGGAACCGCGACATATATTCCGGCGTACTACGTAGAAGTCGGAGTGGAACTGTACACACCTATAAGATCAGATGACCCGAGCAGCGAAGCAGCAGCCACGAGAGTCGCTAGTTTGTTATTTGCTAGGTTATCGGCTACCGAGGAGCTCGAAATCGAAGTCCTCGAAGACGACTTCTTGCTTGCAGGCATGTACGTTCAGCTTGACGGAAAAACCTATAAAGTAACTAAGCTATCCGTTAAGGGAAACCCCATTCAAATAACTGCGACATTAAGAGGGTGAAGTTATGGCAGATAAAGCTGCTAGGGATTTTGTCAACAATGTCAACAGGAAGGAAGAAGGTACGAAAGCCGTTGCGAAGTACAAAATTGTTAATTTTCTTCCTGGAGGAGTGCTGGAACTTGAAAAAGATGGGCACATATACAAAGCCTTGATGAGCGAAGGCTACATAAATGGAGAGTACTTTTACACAACCAAAGGAAGGCTATACGAAATCCCCAAACAAGTCGAAGATCCCGACGGGATACTGTCTATCTTCAGGTCAAGCGAAGAGGACGTTCTCATCGGTAAGATTCTCGGATATATAGGAGACGAGTACGTTACGGTTAAACTCCCCGACGGAACGGTAAAAACGTTCAAGATTACCGATGGCACTATTCAAGGCGCTACCTTCATAGTGCCACGCGAAAAACGTATCGATCCAAAAGACCCTTTGAAAGACTTTCGAAAAGCAACAGGTCAGGAAGCGTCAAAGGGAAAGCTAAAAGGCATTATCGGAGGCTACGGTGTTTTTGATGTTCACGGGCTTACTGTTTTTGAGAAATTGCAAACAGGAGACGAAAACGCTTTCCATTCAAAGATAGGAGCTTATACCAGCGGAGAAAATCCCGATGAGTACGAAGCCCCGGAAGAAGTTATAACCTTTATCAACCCGCTATGGTTCGGACCAATTGAACATGTAGATGGGTTGAAACTAGCTAACTATTGCAGAAGAACCTTTTCAGGGCTTTACGTGGTTCAAGCTGATGCTGAAAATCTCGGCGTTACCTCTGCATTGTTGAATGCAACGGGCTTTGTGTTCTTCGATAGATTCTCAACCGTACTAACCGAGGAAGAGAAGGAATGGGAGGGCGGTGCTTCAAGCCCATACTATACAGAGCAGAAGTTCCAAGAGCTCGCAGGAGCTTTAAGCATTGGCTCGAGTCTCAGTATTCCTATAAGCCTGACAAACCAACTAGGAATATCAGGAGATATGGCAATACTTTCGGAAGGCGTTGGCGCGTTCGAATATCTCTTACGCTTTGAACCGGGAAATGTTCCGACAACACCGTATCAGAAAAACGCCTCCGAATTCTTTGGAACTTACGTTGGAAACACATGGCAGTTTGGAGATGGAGTCCATTACTATTGTGGCTCGTACGGAAGCCGGAACAAAGCTCGAAGGCTTATATTCTACGATAAAGAAAATGGAACGTTCCATCTATTGTATGGCGGAGTTTTCACATGGCTCATAGATGGAAGCGATAATTATCATGGATATAGGGATTATTACACTCTTCTTGAATACGGTTTAGCTACAAATCGACCGTATGCGAAGCTCCACGGCGGTTTTATCGTTAATAGCATAGATATAGACGTAATCAACCACAAAGCAACTCTTACAGGCGAAACACGATGGCTTGATACCCCGGTAGAATGCTCGGATTTTGAAGGAATACGAAACGCAATAATTGATTTTGCAAAATATTCATCAATAACCACAACGATAAACCATCTCAATCTTGACCAGCTCCCGTCAGGGTTGATAATCCTCTATGATGAAACTTGTTCAACGGAACTAGCGCAAATACCCGTTACAGCAGCGGATTATACAGGCGACCCGAGAGGTTGGGCTACATGGCTTGACCAAGGGACAGAAACGCGGTTATTATTCCCGACTCCAACGTTCAAGGAATTCTATGTATCAGAAGGAAATAACACACCATTTGAACGCTGGCAACAATTAGATTCCGGAATAACCGTTCAAAATGCTTTATGCAGTTTGGCGATAATGCTAGGAAAATTTAAGCCGGCATACGTGGTTGATATTCCGGAAAACTTTACCCCGCTTTTAGTAAATGAGGAAGTAAATAACCTACTCTTACCCGCTCCGTATAGATCCGACATGAAGCTGGTAATTCCTCATCTCGAATGGTTGTCGTTAACAGGAGAACCTGCCGAAGGAACGAAAGCCGTTCACTCGTTCTTAAAACCATCTGATGACCCAACCCAAAAACCAATAGTGGAAACGATTGTTCTAGACCTCTCATCGCTCGATATTCCTGAAGACGGGCGTTACGACGTTACGATATACCTCAAAGAAGGAGATAAAGTCATAGGAATGATAGTTGGTGGAGGCGTCCAAGGCTCGTGGCTGCCGTTCCAGATAGGAGATGAATACTTTGAGACCAGCGAATCAGGAATAGACTATATTGACGGCTTTGCAAGTACAAGAGTATATGCTTCAACAACGAAGATGATGAGCTTGACCCCGAAATACATAGCTTGGGGAGTTATGACGGCGCGCGAGTTACTCCCATTAGATGAATCTGTTAAGCCGTGGTTCGACTGGAAGATGATTATCGAGGCTTGGGCATATGTGGAAGAAAACGGTGAATGGACATGGAAGCAAATCATGTACGCTGGAGACAATGAGCCGATAGCTGAATTCTGGAAAGAAGAAGACCTCGCGAAGTACGATCGGCCAACTGGAACAGACATCACGGCTGGAAGTTACGCGGTAGTTAGCGGGATAGAAGCCGATGATTTAGTCGCGCGCGGTTATCCTTCCGATGTAGATTTCTCGTGGTTCGATGATGAAGGAAAAGCGTCGCTAGTTGGAACGGGATATTTCAATGAGTATTTCACCGAGGACGATGTGCGCGACATCACGAAAGTTGACGTGTACGTTCCAACCATAACCGCTTCCGGAACTCCGAAATACGTTTATTCACGTACAATCATTGGCTATGATATAGAAAAATTCACCGATGAACTACTCGGTTACAGGCTGCCGCTATTAGACAGCGACTTTGTTGCGTACGAAAACAACGGCGTTCCCGGTTGGCTAGCACCGAGGTTTGTAGTATGGGCGGAACGAATGGTTTCGCAAACCCTGGTAGTCAGGTGGGCAGGATATCTCGAAAACCTATTCTTCCGCTCAGTTGAGGACGCAGTAAGATACAGCACGTATATGGGATTGTTAGGAAGCAAGAAAACCTTCTATCCCGCGACAATGCTGTCATATACGTTCTGTGATTATTCGGGAATGATTCTGCCTATACCCGAGTTTGACTCTACTCCTGTTATGGAAAACTTTCCTGCGACTGACAACCTGTTCATTCAGGAGGTTTTAAACCAGTACGGCGCAAGACCTTCGTGGGGCTCGATTACCGGGATTAAAGGCTATGTCGGGCGCGTGCTAACTGGCGGGATCCTCACGTGGAATACACCACTTAAAGTGTGGGGAGAAGACCCGACAATAAGAGAACTTTACACGATACCAATAAACCTGACAGGGTTTGTTATATCCATCTCGCAATGTGATGGAACGGAATCCTACCGGTACACGGTTGACTTACCGACTCCGATAACTCAAACTCCAAGCGCGACTTTCACGAACGAAGACTTTGAGTATGCGGTAGTTGAGTTACCGATTAAATACCTCCGGATAATCGTGCGTCACCCTTTACTCCGCACAAACAAAGTGTTCTTGCATGATGATTTGAATGCAAGAGTATTCAACGCAACGAAGTATGGCGAGTACAGGAATCAGATTGACCCGTCAATCATAATCACACCAAATGGTGGAGGTACAGTGTCATGAGAGTTGTAAACAAAAATACAGGTAAAGTGTACGAGGCAAAGTGGGAAAACGGGAATCTGATCCTAATCAATAGTGAAGAAAAGGTTGCTATACACCCAAACGAACTAGCAAGAGACTACCGACCGTTGCGCGGTAGTCATTGCTCAGAATGTAAAAATCCTTGCCGGAAAGAAGGAGGTATAAAACATGGCGGCTATTGTTGAAATTCGCGTATCTTATGGTAGCACCGAAACAGTTGAAGCAGCTGACGCTGCTGACCTCAACTTACTGAATGCTGATGTTGGAAGCGGTCAAAATCCGACCAACTATCCAATACCGATTCCATCAGAAGGTTCAAACTATTCGTTCGAGAGATGGTTCAGAGCTTACGTTGCGGATATGGGAGGTTCTTCCGTAGTTAAGAACTTCCGTGTTTACGCAGATACTGACGCACCCATACCAGGAACTATACTCAGATACGGACAAGCAGCGGCTTACCAAGCACCTGTGAATACCGCGTCAACAATCGCTACCGCAAACATTCCAACAACTGAACCAGCCGAAAACCTTTATATTGGTGGTACTGCCGGAGGCGAAATAACGGCTGCCGGTAGTTATACCGATTACGGTGTTTTGCAGCTTGAAGTGCCATCGACAGCCTCTCTTGCAGGCGGTACAGCTAACATCACCGTTATGTGGGACGAAATAGCATAGGAGTGATGGCATGGAAGCCACTAAGCTCAATTTTCCAGAAGGCGAGAAGTGGGTTTGGTTAGAAGTGTATAAAGACGGAAAGATGATTCCGCAGTTCGATGAGAACAGCGTTTCTAGACATTTTTATGACATTGACCAGAAAAACCTTGAGGCTTTTCTCATGGTTCATGAAAGCGGGAAAATATTCGAAATTCCCGTATCTCATGAGTATAACTGGAGATTGATTCACTTTTACCGCTGTATAAAACGGTTCGGGAAAGAACAAAGCTACACACGCTTTCCGATAGCTGGTTACCAAATAACAAAATACGGAAGGAACTTCAAAGTTTTAGTTGCTTTCCACGATGATGGAAATACTTCTTTTGTTTACGAGTAGATTCGCCATACAAGGCGAATCACCGCTTATAAATTCCATTCAAAGGCGGTGTAGAAAATGGGTTATATATATGTTGGCTTAGATAATGGTGTCGTTCAAAAAATCGATACTGAAACAGGTTCGCTAATATGGAAAGCGGGCTATGGTGGTAACGCTCGCGGGATAGCAACTGATGGTTCAACTGTTTATGTCGGCTCAAATTCCGGCTATTTATATAAACTAGACGCAAACGATGGTTCGTTGATATGGACAAGCTCGGATTTGGGTATTTACGCATACGGCGTAGCATTGTCGCCTGATGGAAACTTCGTATATGTCGGTGAAGATGGCGATGTATTCAAACTGAACGCTTCTGATGGTTCTATTGTTTGGCAAGTTTATGGCACTGCCGATATATACGGTCTTGTAGTTTCGCCTGATGGTAATTACATATATATTAGTGGTGCTTACGGGTATGTAATTAAACTAAATGCTTCTGACGGTTCTCAGGTTTGGACTAGCGCGGATTTAGGTTATTCCGCCTATGGTCTTGCAATATCACCCGACGGCAACTATTTATATGTCGGTATGGGTGATGGCTTTGTAGTAAAGCTCAACGCTTCAGATGGTTCTACTGTATGGATTAGCACAGATTTTGGCTCCAATGCTTATGGTGTCAGTGTATCACCCGATGGCAATTATGTATATGTCGGTGATGCCGATGGCGTTGTAAGGAAACTCAATGCCTCCGACGCTTCAGTCGTTTGGGCAAAAGATATTGGAACAAATGCTTTTGCTGTATCACATGATGGTAATTTTGTATATGTTGGTAATTCCGCTGGCGTTACGTATAAACTTAATGCTTCTGATGGTTCTATCGTTTGGTCATTTGCAGACGATGTCAGTCCTATATGGGCAATTGCAGCTGACCCAATCATTACGGTTTCAAAGGAGATAACAGCATCGGCAAGGGTAGCGACTGTAAAACAAGTTCCAGCGGGAGCGGACCTGATAGTTCCGCATTCTCAGGATGAGGTGTCAGAAGCTGTCGGAGCGGTTTATATCGGTGCAGCCGATGGAATAATGCGAAAACTCAACCCATTAAACGGTTCTGTGGTTTGGCAAAGCGAAAATTTCAGTGCTTACATCTTCTCGGCTGCCGTTGATTCTAGTAAATACGTATATGTCGCTACAAACGATGGAATTCTTCGAAAATTGAACCCAGTTGATGGTTCTGTTGTTTGGACAAGCGCCGTTCTAAACCCTTCTGGTGACCCACAACCGGCGGTCGGAACTGATGGTTATATTTACGTTGCAGGTGAAGGAGTAGTAAAAAAAGTAAATCCTGCCGACGGTACGGTCGCATGGACTAGTCCCGCACTCATTGGCTCTTCTGTAAGCGTTACGGCTGGGCCAGATGGATATATATACGCTGGTACCGGAATGTACGACGCCACAAACGACGTATATATTGGCTATGTATATAAACTCGATCCCAGTGATGGCTCGATTATCTGGACAAGCGAGGATTTAGGCTCAACTTACGTATATCCCGTGGTTAGTCAAGACGGGAAAATTTATGCCGGAACTTGGGACGGCTTCGTGTACCAGCTTAATCCGACCGACGGCTCGATCGTGTGGACAAGCGCTGACTTCGGGGTAGGAGCACGCCCGGCTGTCGGGAAAGATGGATACATATATGTTGGAACAGCGGACGGCATTATCTTCAAACTCGACCCCGTTGATGCGTCGGTTGTATGGCAAAGTGCCGATTTTGGTAACCAAATACGTCTTGTAGTCGGGTTAGACAACTACATATATTTCGGCACGTACGAAGGCATAGTGCGAAAGTTAAGCTCAACCGACGCTGCTCTCGTGTGGGAAAGCGCGGATTTTGGAGAATACGCGTATGGTATCGCGGTTGAGCTGTTAATCAGCCACTTAAAAAGCAAACCAACTAGCGCATCGCTTTGGGGCGTAAGGGAAATAGTAGTTCAAGCATCATCAACGGTTCAAACAACAAAGCAAACAAGTAAAGAAGCAAGCGCCTTACTCTGTTTAGTTAGTTCGAAAAATATTTCAGCTTCAGCAAAAACACAATTAATTAGTTCGATAGCTAACCCTTCTCAAGCTAGTTTATTAGCAGTTAATCAAATAACTAAAGGAGTTAGCGCTTCGCTTGCTTTTGCGAGCGTTAAGAACCTTCCGGCTTCAGTTGAAACAATATCAGGCAATTCGCTGGTAAAACCCTCTCAGGTTAGTTTATTAGCGAAGAGAGTTAGAACGTTTCTTATTCAAACGGCTTTAACAAACAGCGCTACAAAGATAATTGCAGCGGGCGCGAGGTTGTTCCAAGAAACAGCAAAAATGCTCTCGGCATATGCTGCGGTAGCAGAAACGATTAAAGAAACTAAGCCAGCAAGCGTTGCATTAGTTAAAGCTTCAGCGAAAACGGTTACGCTCTCGATGACTTTAAAGGCGGAGTTTCAAAAGAGCACCACCTCGAGCGTTTTTATAGTCCCAGACTCGGTTATCGAGCAAAGGATAAACAAAGCTGCTAACGTATCATTGAAAACGTCAAGCTATAAAATTTCAAGCATTGGCGCAAGTACAACGTTCGAAGATGACGATATTACAATCGAGTTTTCGTGGTGCGGAAACGAGCTACCAACGTTCTACGAATGCGGAGGCTGGTACGTGTTTGACGTGCAGTTTTTCAAGGCATCAAATAGCGAACCAGTAGATGGAGTTCTTGAAAAAGCATATATTGAGGACTGGTCAAGCGGGAAACCCGTGGTTGTTTCAACTGGAATAGTTCAGGGTACTGAAGTTGGCTTCAATTGTCCGAACGCTCCGGGAATTTACTACCTCGTGGTGCAGATGTTTGACCCACAGGTAACTCGGATAGAACGAATTAAGCTCCGAGTAAAAATCGGGGTGGTAGCATGACGAACTATAAGAAAACGTGGTTGAACATAAAAAACGAAGAAATAACAGCTATCTCGGTAGAAGCGTATGATTCGGGCGTTGTCCTGCTTGAAGTTCGGGAATGGAACAAAACCTCTCAGCAATGGGAACTTAAAGATGCAGATAATGTCACGGCCCTGCTCGAATCATACGATGAAGGATTTAACGCCGTTTCAACAGCAAAAGTGTTTCATGAAGCAACAGGATTATACAAGATAATCTTTGAGGCTAATTGCCTGCCCGGGATCTACTACTTAAAAGCGAATATTTCTATCGATGGCTATAACGACGTTTCCCGGTTGAAAGTACGAGTCAAGATTGACACATAAGGAATTATATTCACAAATAATACCGCCCTACGGGGCGGTTTTTTATTGGGATAAGGGGGTTGATATGGACATAACAACACTGGTACCGGAAATAGATATATTTCGGACTAAACTCTCTTCCAAAAGGCTATGGCTTATTGCGGACCTGCACCAAGATGCTTCCACTTTTCGAGAAGAAGCATTTGAAAAAGCAAAGAAAAAGATTGGGAACGATCCTGTCATTGGCTTAGGAGATTCGCTTGATTATGCCTTTTTCAATAACATTCGTACACAATTGGAACGGCAGGCCACTCTAGACGGGAAGATTCCCAGGGAAGAAATCAAACAAAGAGTTGGAATTGAAGCAATGCTCAGAGTTGACAAGATCTTAGATTCTCTCAATTGGCTGGCAATGGCTGAAGGGAATCATGATAGAAGAGCTTCAAAAGCTACTGGGGATAATTTCCTAAAATATGCTTGCTTCAAGCGTCATATCCGTTTCTCTGAAGGGCAAATGCTCCTTTATCTAGAAATAGGAAAAAAGAACAACGGAGCGCCAAGAATCTTCAAGATCTTGCTAACGCACGGTTCCAGAGGTGGGAGAAGACAAGGAAGCCCCTTGAATGAACTGGAAGATATCTGGTCCGGGTGGTCCGGGCTGGATGTCGTTGTAATCGGTCATCATCACAAGTTTGTCCATTCAGAAGTTAGCAGAGGAGTCGCTGCTAATCCTCCTTACGTAGAAACTACACATCTAATAGCAGTTCCTTCTTTCCTGGGCTTTGAAACATATGCCCAACGAAAAGGATATAGACCACCCACAAATGGAATAGTAAAACTCGAGTTCACTCCTACTACTGGAAAAATCAAGGTTGAATATGTGCCTGTGAATTGAGGTGATCGTTGCAATGGGAAAGGGTGCTCATGAGGATTGTTATTTCATTGCTCAAAAAGAAAAGTTTAAGAGAGAAATCCTCAAAGAAGTAGAAATAATGAACGAAAAGCAAAACAAAGAAATAAACGAGAAAATCGACGAGCTCAAAAAGCATTTGGACAACGGTTGGAAAAAAGATCTGATCGACAAACTCACAGACGCTATTTTGGGAATCAAAAAGACCAAATGGCAAATACTATCAGAAATCGTCAAATGGGCTGTCGGATCCGCTGCTTCTGGTGGGCTGATTTACTATATCCTCACGAGGCGGTGATTCTGGCATGGGATGAAGGAAGATTTCATTCGCAAATATCGTCAATCAGCTATATTGGTCGGAATGGCTTGCGATTTTCCACCTGTGATTCTTCTCGTTCAGGCAGCTCTTGAGACAGGATGGGGGCGTCATGTCCCTAAAAACAACTTATTCGGCATTAAAGACGTTCCATGGATTCCAGGAAACCAGGTTCTTAGAACCTCAGAATACAAAAACGGTTGGAAAGAGGAAACAGTTGAATTTGAAGATTTTCAAAGCCCTTTGGAAAGCATGCTGGCATATGTGGCTCTTATCAGGAACTCTCGAAGGTACAGGACAGCATGGGCACTTCGACATGATCCTGAAAGCTATTTTCGAGCTATCCAGGCAGCCGGGTATGCTACTGACCCGCAATACGCAGAGAAGTGCATATCTATTTGGAAAAACTTCCCGGAAGATCGGGACAAATTTACTAGAAAGGAGTGAAAGCATGTTAAAGGAAATCCTTGATAAGGCCTTCGCAATTTTGGATCTTTTATTCGGAAAGCATGAATGGTGGCAAGTTCTAAGAGAAGGTGTGGTTACCGCTGTTGTCGCTATTGAAGCTTCTTTTGAACTTTCCCAAGGTGAAAAGGCTGCAAAGAAAAACGAAGCCGTCTTGGCTATTAAAAAATTCCTGGAAGAACATGGAGTTATCATCAAAATACCTGATTGGCTTTTCACTATTATCGTTGGACTGGCAATTGACGCTCTCGTGTCGTATCTAAACAGGCAATTTGGTCATGATTGGTTACAAAAAGTGGCTGCCCAGTGATCTCTACTGAGTTTCTTCGCGTTTCCCTCCTCACCCCTCCGGCTACATGCTGGAGGGGAAATTTTTTATTGTTAAAGATCGAACCATACTGTCTAACTAGACAGTTCGGGGCGGCATGCCGCGACCATCATCGCATTTTTTTGCGCTGTGAGAAGAGTTTTCTATGTACTGATATGTAAATGTATTAACAGTGAAAAAAGTGGTCTTAAAATCGATTTCGAGTTATTGTTTCTTTGTTAACCAAATAAATAACCCGCTCCATAAATCCTCAGTTGGAGCGGGTTAAAAAACTTTTCAGTGGTTATGCAGGTGGTCAGGGGACGCTGACAAGCGCTAACTACTGAGTATTATTTATCATAGAGGCAATGCAATTTTGCCTACTGCGCTGGCAATTTTTGCCTCTCTTTTGCGCCAGTCGATGACTATGTAATCTATGAGATCATGAACAACAGCATACCGAGTCTCGTAATTTGAGAAAGCTGATTTGAAATTTTCCATTAACATAGCAACTTCTTCGGGTTTTACTTCCTTAAGCTTTAGCGCTTGCATTCTGGCTTTCGTTAATTCAGTAGTCAATTTTTCGCGTTCACGTTCTAATTCGGATAATCGATTAAGTAGCGTTTGAGAATATACTCCGGTTTCAATTGCTTTGGTTATATTGCTCATAGCGTGCTCAACTTCCCTAATTTTAGATCTCAAAGCTTCTGTTCTTCCTTTATCGATTTTTTGTCTTATCGAAAGGTTTATTTCCGCTGCCAATTGTTCGGGGTCAAGATCCCGGAGCTTTTGATGCAGGAAGTTAAGAACCTTTCCCTCTATTTTATCTCGGCCTACTTTGTGGATCCTGTTATGCTTTCTCTTACAATTCAAGCAGGTATAATATCCTCCATGGTTCCTTTTTCCGCCATACGCGCTACCAGTCAAAGGATATCCGCAATCTCCGCAACGCATAAATCCTCTCAGCAAATATTTAACCTTAGGCTTTTTCTGGATCCCGGATACTTTCTGAACCTTTTTCCAAAGCTCTGGTGAAACTATCGCAATTTCAGGAATATGAACCCGGATCACTTCATCAAAAGGATTGAATTTCCCTTTCTTTTTTCGGTTGTTGAATACATACTCACCCTTATATTTCGGGTTTCTCAACATCCATTCAACACTAGCATTAGTGAATTTTTCTCCTCTTCGAGTCTTAAATCCCAGGTTGTTCAAATATCTGGCGATCTCAGAATATGTGACCCCTTCAGCGCGCATTTGGAAGATCTTTTGTATTGCTTTGGCTTCCTTCTCATCCGGTATGAGCTTCCAGTCGTCACCAATTTTGATCTTCCTATACCCAAACGGAGCATATCCTCCTACAAGAGCCCCACGCTTTGCTTTGGTTATCATTCCCCGCATTGAATCTCTGGCCATTTTGGCTACGAAGTATTCAGCTATGGTTTCGGTCATGCCTTCGACAATTATTCCCTCAGGACCATCTATATATGGCTCTGTAATTGAAATTACTTTGATACCGTATTCTTTGAGGAGTTCTTTATATCGCCTGGCGTCCAGCCTCGATCTTGCAAACCTGTCGTAGCTCCAGACTACGACATAATCAAATTTTGCCTCCATTGCGTCTTCGATGAGTTTGAGAAAGTCGTGACGTTTTTCTATCAGGAAAGCGGATACTCCTCTATCTGCGTATTGTTTTACAACCTCATACCCGTGCTTCTGGCAAAATTCAAGGATTTGATCGAGTTGACCTTCAATAGAAAGTTCCTGTTGATTGTCAGAAGAATACCTGGCATATATGGCGGCGCGTTTCTTACCCACGCAGATCCCTCCCAAAGAAATTGAAACATGAAAAGAGGAAGATGATGTAAAGAAGTATAATTAATTATACCATATGGGGTAAAAGAAAAAAGTGCTAAACAGCACTTTACTGATTTTATGTTTTCAGTTAAATTTAGCAAAAGAGCTTTTTTTAGGCTTCATCTAACTCTGCTTTTTTCCTATACCTGACATTCTTTTTCTTAGCAGCCGATTTGGAGCGAGAGTAGAATTCTCTTACGCTTACCTCAAGATCCTGTATTGTATTTTTAAGCACTTCTAGTGGGACGGGGTCTATATGAGTTTGATAGACTATGGTTCTTTCTTTTCCTTCAATTTCAATGACCAGAATAACATGCCCGCCCTTAGTCCTTTCTCTAACTATGTTGAAGGTTTCTAAGATTTCTCTGAATTCTCTTAGTGATAGAGGCGGATATTTCTTAGGCATAATGCGGAGTTAATTTGTCTATGTAAGGTTTCATTTTATTGATTTGATTTTTCTTTGAAGAATCAGGAAGTAAAGAAGAAAGGAAAAGTGAAATTTTAAACAGCACTCTATTTTTAAGTGGTTCATCCTTGATAAGAGATTCAATCTTGATTTCACCCGATTTGATTCCTTTAATCAAATCATCTAATATTTTCTTAGTGTTTGAAGTCAAATCATCTAGGGTTTTTCCATAAATTAAAATCCCTAATCCATAAATATAAAAATAATACAACCCGTTGTCCTTGTAAATAAGTACTCCTGTTTCCTTGGTGATTTTCCTAGCGTAGCCGATTTTCATAAATCTCACCTCTCTAATTTAGTATTATACCACTAGCGTACATCTTCTATCAATTGCACAGCACTCCCTTTTTAAATAGAACTACTAAAACCTCGCTATCACAGCCCCTTCGGCTCTATCTTGGAGATGTCTACGTAAGCGGTATCGAACAGATAAGAGACGTACAATTCCCGAATCTCGGCCTCTTCTGGAATTTTGAAGAAGATATAACCTCTGATATAACCACGCGGGCGTATTTTGCCACCCAGAGACTTATAGTAGTATTCTTCCGGGATTCCCGGAATGTAACCGGAGGAGTAATTGTACCCTTCAGAATCCCGAATGTCGAAACCATAAGACAACGTATCAGCATCTACAATTTCGGCTCCATTATTAACAATGAATACGTCTAATATCAGAGCCTCTTTATATCTCAGTACCTGTTTTATAGTTATCGCAATGTCACCAAGAATAAATGGAGTTCCGATATCAACATCTTTCAATCCCCGTATGTTTCTTCCAACGTTACTTTTTCCCAGGTTCCGTCATCTTTCAATAAAACTATTTGATTATCTGTTGTTACAGCATACGTACTGGAAAATACTTGAAGGCTCAACATTAACACTAAGAAGACAAAAAAGAAAGAGGTTTTCCTCACTTTTTATCCCCCCTTGGAACTTATCTACAGATTCGGGAACTTCCTTTTGAAACTAACAACCACCCCTATTACTTCACACTCAGCGTCCCACTTATCTTTTTTAATAAATATAGGTTTATATTCGGGGTTTTCAGATTCCAATTTTACCCCATCTCTAAGCCTGAAAAACTTCTTGATAACGGCTTCTTCACCATTGATCCGAACTACCGCTATCTGTCCGTTTCTAGCAATGGGCTGCTTCCGAACAAATACAATATCTCCGTCATAGAGAAGTGGATGCATGCTGTGCCCTTTGACCTTTAGCGCAAAATCTGCTTGTTCTCCAGGTTCTAAAGAGATGTATCCAATTATATCTTCTTCAGCAGGAACTCCCTGCCCTGCGGAAACTTTCCCAAGAAGCGGGACCATTTTCTGTTGCTTGTCCATTTTTGGGAGTTCGACTTCACCTTTAAGATGCCCCTGTGGGTCGTCTACGAGACCAAGGAGATAGTCGACTGATACATTGTAGAATTCCGCAAGCATTTTCAGGGTTTCGATATCAGGATTTCTTCGCCCCTGCTCATAACTACCAAGCGTACTGAAATGGATATTTACTTTTTCAGCTAATTTCCTTAAAGAAAGCCCTTTTGACTCTCTCAAGAGTTTAAGCCTTTCTGCTAATGATTGCACCAAATCACCCACTAGCATTTTATCACCTTCGTATTCATACAGTAAACAAGTAGTCGTAACAGCAACGTTACTTGAAACCCTTGACTTTACGTAGTCAGACGGTATACTATATAAATGTAGTCATTACGGCGACATGTAAGGAGGGAGGATACAGCATGACTACTCTTAAAGAGCTCAGGGAAAAGAAAGAATTGACTCTCAGACAGCTTGGAAAAGCGCTTGGGATCCATTGGACAACTTTGCACTCATTTGAAACCGAAAGAAGAGCTCCCTCCTTCGAGGTAGCGGATCGAATAGCTGCGTTCTTTGGAGTTCCAATTGAAGAAATCTTTCCGAGATACAAACGCCGCTCCCCCTACCCAAAGGATACAGCTAAGGTCGGCTGAGGGAGCAAAACCTTTCGGTCGTGAGTGTTCGAAAGCGGGTCTTTGAAAAGTGAATATAAGAGGGGTGTGGGTGAAAGGAGATGATAACTTGAAAATTACTGTCGAACTTTCCCCAGGTGAGCTTAAGGAGTTTTTTGAGATTTTGCAGGAAGATCCAGATGTAAAACAATTGGCTGAAATCGTGCTGCAAAGACTGAAACAATCGGGTCTCCAGCTTGAACGATATTAACAATGTCAGCCTTGTCTTCGGGGTCGATATCGGGGAAACGTTTCTTCATATCTTCAAAAGTTTTTTCGATTTCTTTTGTAACCGAGACTATATCGAAAATACGATAATCATCCATCACCGCCGTAGTTCCACAGGTAGGACAAAATGAATGTTTATCAAGAAGATCCGCCAGATTTGTGTAGTACCATGAACGGCAATGAGGACAAGTCAGCTGAATCGCGATTTTTTGTCGAAGCATTGTAACGAATGCATTCTTAATTCTGTCAGTGCTCATTTTTTCACCTCGCGGTCTTTGCCCACACCCCATATAAATATACACCGAACGGAGGAGGATTATGACAAATATCAGCGAGAGCTTCTTCAGACACATAACAATCGGAGGCATTCGATATCGAATTGAAGTTGTCGATGAAATGGCAGGCGACACGATAGGCGCAACCAATTACGAAAAGAACCTAATAACCCTCAAACGCTGCGAACCTCAACGAATGCAAGAAACATTGCTTCACGAACTAATGCATATCATTTTCTTCCACTCCGGGTACGATGAGCAAGATGAGCGCTTGATTTCCTCAATAGCTTCTTGGCTATACGCATCACTAAAGCAGAACAAAGAGATGTTCAAGGCAATCATGGAATAGCGACCCGTGCAACCCCACAACACCCCTCTTTCACCGTCGGGGAGTGATTACCCCGGCGGGACTTTTCGAGAAAGGAGGCGACAAGGAGTGTGGAAACTTCCGGATCTGGAAAAGGAAATTGAAGAGTTAAAAGAGCTTTATAAAACTGCCGATGAAAAAAAGCGCAAAGAGATTGAGGAGCGGCTGGAGGAGCTAATGAAAGCCTATGGTATTGAAACGTACATCGAAAAACACGGAAAGGAGGAAGTTTGATGGAAGAAAGACAGGCGAGAAATCTTGGCCGGGCGCTTTTCCCGATCGTCCAGGAAATGAAGGAGACCGGAGAGTGGAAATCTTCAGACGAAATCGACTGGAAGAGAACAGCCGAGGCTTTAGCACCGCATGTTCTAAGACTTCGAGAGGAAAGGGGGGCACGGCAGAATGCCCAGAATCCTAATGAGAAGGATCCCGATAGTGAGGCTTATTCAAGAGAACATGGATTCGATAGCCCTGTCCTGGCAACAAAAAAAGATTCTAACTGAGTATAACAAATGGGAAAAAATCGAAGACCAGCTCAAGGAATACATAATGACGGAAATCAAGGAAGCAACGGGCAGGTCAAGAGTAGTCCTGGAAAGAATCCTAAACATGATTCTCGCCATCGACAAAGCACAAGATGAGCAAATTGAACGGGTCTTAAATAAAGCTCTTATCATCGCTCACATTAACAGGCTTTCGAATCAGATTCTCATGCCATATGACGTAAATACCAAACGTTACAAACCACGAGTAAGCAAACAGATGGCCTTTGACTTCCCTATTGAGATAGGGATTCAGGAATTCAAAAGGAGGGATGTTTCGTGAAAGATCGTACTGTTAAACTCTTGGCACTTCCTGGCGAGAAGACTTACCTAAAAAGCGAAGCGGAGAAAGGCATAGTCAAAGCATACAAATATGAAAGCGGGGGATGAGGAATGAAGTGGAGAACAAAGAGGGAAAGAAAAAGGTTCCCCTGCGCGACCAGGAGAACCAAGAAACTCAGACTTTCAGCAGTACTAAAACACTCCTATTGGGATTATATCACAACAGCAAAACTCCAAGGAAAGAGGGCGACAGTATGGAGCAGGTAAAGACTTTATCACGAGCAAGAATGACACGTGAAGAATGGCTTAAAGAAAGGCAAAAAGGCATTGGCGGCAGCGACGCAGCTGCTGCCCTGGGAATTTCCAGATACAAGTCCAGATTCAGGCTCTTCCTGGAGAAAACCGGAAAGGTTGAGCAACCCGAACCCACAGAGAGAATGCAGATAGGAATAGAAGTTGAAGAAGCCATATTCCAGATGGTCAAAAAAAGACTCTCAGATTACGAACTGATCCACAACAACCAGTTTTACAGGCACAACGAATACCCGTGGATGGTCGGAAATATCGATGGAGATATTTACGATCCCAGAACCAAAGAGTTTGGTGTTCTTGAGCTGAAATTTGTGTCTCCATACATGAAGAAGGAATGGGAAGGCGAAGAAATACCTCAAGAATACATCATCCAGCTTCAGCATTACTTTATAGTTACAAACAGATCTTGGGGTTATATAGCTGCCTTAGTAGGAAACGAAATGCTGCTGATCAAGCGAGTAGAGAAAGATGAAGAGCTATGCAAAATGATCATTGACGGCGAGAAAGACTTCTGGCTCAACCACGTTGAAAAGGATATCCCGCCTGAAATTGATGGTTCTGAAGACGCTGAAAAACTTCTCAACCAGCTTTATCCGGAATCCCGCCCTGAAGAGATCCAACTCCCTCCAACAGCAGAAACCCTCATCGAGGAACTAAACGAACTGAAAACACAAAAGAAAGACCTGGAAGAAGAGATCAGGCTAAGGGAAAACCAGATCAAGGAAATGCTCGGAGAGTTCGAAACCGGAAGAACATCCAGATATCAAGTTGTTTGGAAAACCATCGTTCAGAAAAGACTCGACAGCAAGAAACTCAAGAGCGAGCGGCCTGATCTGTATGAGGAATACTCGAAAGAAACTCAGTATAGAAAGTTTAGTATCAAGGAGGCGAAATGAATATGGCGACAACCGAAAAAGTGAAAAATCAGTTAGCTAAAAAAGGGAGCGGAAAGAAAAGCAATACCATTATGGACCTATTAAACAACCCTAAGATGAAATCTCAGATCCAAAGAGCTCTTCCTAACGGAATGAGTGCCGAAAGAATCGCCAGGATAGCGCTAACAGCTTTAAGGATGAATCCAGAGCTTCAAGAGTGCTCCCCTCAAAGTTTTGTGGCCGCTCTCATGACTAGCGCTCAACTTGGGTTAGAACCAAACACTCCCTTAGGCCATGCCTGGTTAATTCCTAGGAAAAATCATGGAAAAATGGAGGTCCAGTTTGAAATTGGCTACAAAGGAACCTTAGACCTTGTTAGGCGTTCCGGGGAAATCAAAGCGGTTTTTGCTGAAGCAGTTTATGAAAAGGACTACTTCGAATTTGAATATGGAACCAACCCATATTTGAGGCATAAGCCTTTCCTTGACGGCGATCGCGGCAAAGTTCGTCTTTACTACGCTGTTGCTATATTCAAAGACGGTGGTTATGCATTCAAGGTTATGTCTATCCCTGAGATCGAGAAATATAGGAAGCTCAGCCCATCTGCAAATTCTCCTTACTCTCCTTGGAACAACTTCTACGATGATATGGCGAAAAAGACGGTCCTCAAGCAGCTCTGCAAACTCCTGCCGCTAAGCATCGAAACGCAAAGGGGTCTTGCACAGGACGAGACGATCCGTACCCAAATCGAAACGGACGACATCCTTGACTTTCCGAACGAGAATGAATTTGAGGTTGTTGAAGTTGGAGAGACCCCGGTTGAAGAGGGAAAAGAAGAACCCAAAGAAGGGCCTTTCCCAAACAAAGCCCTTAGAAGGGAGTCACCTGCCCCCTTGACATAAAATCACTCCCCACACTCCCCTGCCTGGCCTGGACCACCAGGCGGGGCTTTTTTAACTAGTGGAACCAAGCTGTGAGGTGATCTTATGACGTACCTGGACATAGTTCGCAGATTCTGGAAGCTCGCGAGATATTTACCTTTGACACCGTCAGATATCGCCTTATTCTTTGCCATAGTTGATTCTTTGAATGACTATTGGCTAAGTTTTGGCGATTCGGGTGAGGTAAAACTTGCGGCTTCGGATATTGCGAACAAAGCTTGTTTGACACGGGCAACTTTTTACCGTTGTCGAAACAGGCTTCAACAGTTCGGGATTATTAACTTTGTTGCTGGAACTTCAAAAAAAGAATTCGCTGTATATGACTTAGGGCCAAAACTTAAACCGTCTCATTATACATCGAAAAATGAGAGTGAAAATGAGACGGAAAGTGAGACACTAAATGAGACGATAAGTGAGACGGTTCCTGAGACGGTTGGTGAGACGGTAAGTGAGACGGAAAATGAGACCAAAGATAAAGAACTAGATAGAGACCTAGATAAAGAACTAGATATATATAATAATAACTGCCCTAACGGGCAGTCGTCAGTGAGACAGTCAAACCCTGCTAAGAAAGTGCCTTTCCAGCAAATCAGAGAATTATTCCTCGAACTATGCCCTTCGCTTCCCAGGATCAAACCTGTTTCAGAGTGGAGTAAAACCCGGAAGAGATATGTTTCAGCGAGATGGAAGGATTATCCAGATCTATCATTCTGGGAAGACTTCTTCAGGAAAGTGGAAGACTCCGATTTTCTCGCTGGCCGGAAGAAGGATTGGATTGCAGATTTCGACTGGCTAATGAAGCCCACCAACTTCTTGAAGGTTTCTGAAGGGCGTTACAACAATAAGGGAAAAAGGCACGCATACGCAGGGCTTAGAGCAGTTCTTGAGGAAGGTGATGACGATGCTTAGCAAGAAAGCCTTTACGGCGGGAATGTATGCCTTGTCGAAATTCTTCCCGGAAATGTCGGATGTTGTAGAGGATCCAGAGACTTCCAAGCTGTGGTACAGAATGTTGAAAGACCTGGATGACGACGCTTTTGAGCGCGCAATTGAGTACGTTGTCAAGACCTCTCATTACCCTCCGAAAGTTGCTGATATTAGATCCGCGGCGATTGATTCTCTTCCTAATGAGACAGCTGAAGAAGCATGGAACAAGGTTATGGATCATCTGCATAGTGCGGATGGGTATTGGTGCCCTCCAGAACTTGATGACTGGAAAGCAAGAGAAGCGCTCAAAGCGATAGGTTGGGAAAGTCTCCAAATGATGACAGTTGATCAGAAACCCGTTATTCGGGCGCAGTTTATTAAGATTTATAACTCCTTCAGCGATAGGGAAAGAAAAGCGAAGCTTTCAGGAATTCCGGAACTGAATCCGCAGGCTCAACAGCTGCGCGAGCTTATAGGTGGACTTGCGAACGCTTTGCCTTCCACGAAGAAGGGGGATTAGACATGCCGTATTTAAACAAAATCTACATCATGGGACACATAGGACGTGAGCCCGAACTGAGATACACACCCAATGGAAAGACATATAGAACCCTTTCTCTTGCCGTTTCAAGGGGAAAAGACCGCGACGGGAATGAGCGCGGCACAGACTGGTTCAGGGTTATCGCCTGGGGCGACCAACCCTGGATAGACGAGATCCAGAAAGGAGATCTTGTTCTAGTGATAGGTCGACTCGAAATCGACCACAGAGATGAAAAAACGTTCGTGAACGTTGTGGCGAGTAAGGTTTTCAGGCTCAGGGGAAAATTGCAGACCCCTGAGACCGAAAACACTGAAGAGCCTGAAGCCGAATACATCCCACCGGAAGTACCCGAAAATGACGATGTACCGTTTTGAGGAGGAATAGCCAATGATGAAAGAAGGCAAACTCCTGATACCAGAAGGCACAGAATTGGTTTTCAAAGGAGGGTTAACCAAAATGTTGTTCGGAAGGTTCTATACAGCATTAGAGAAGAATGGTTTGGTCTCTGATATGAAGCGCGAAGACGGGATAGTCACGATTACAGTTCTTGATAAGTTCCCACACATGTTTGCCAAAGAATATGTTTTCGTGTTGGGAGAGTTGGTTCTTGTTCGTGTTAGGGGGCTCGTTTCCAATCGAACGGTAAAGATGATAAGGCCGAGACATAGTTACCTCGAAAGATTGGTAAACAAAGCGCAAGAAGACTTTATGAAAGGCTGCATATCGAATGAAGAGGCGGAAAAGTTAATAGATCCCGGCTTCCTTAAAGAGTATCGCGACGGAAAGAAAGAAGAGGAAAAGATAATTGTATATCCAACGGATGAGAACACCAGAGAAAAACTAATAGATTGGCTTAGTGAAAATGACTACGAATGGGTAGATGGGAACTTCGAGGATTTTAGAAACCGAATTAAAAACGGCGCCCTAGAAATGAGGTGATGATAATGTTCATTATCTTCTTTTCTGGAGTTCATAAAGCTTACGGACGAACCGAGAAAATTTACGTTGTTCTGGACAAAGGCAATGACAGTTATGAGGTTGTGACCGAGAAAGACAACATACTCCAAAGGATCTATTTCAAGTTAGATGGAAAGTATCAAGGAACTGCTATAAAGGCTAATCCTGTTCGTATTGCCGCCCAGGAGTGGAAGACATTCAGTTACACAATTCTCAAGGAAGATCCGGTTCAGATTCTCGAAAGGCTTGAGGAAAAACTTTTAGAAGAAGCAAAAATCTAGGGAAAGGGGACTAAAGGATGATCGAGTTGAAAAACTTTACGATAGTAGCACGACAAAAATCAGTGGGAAAGCGGTTAGAGTATCAGCTAGCGGCACGAAGTAGAGAGCAAGCACTGGAAAAATTTCGGTTTAGACATAGGCATAAACTAAAAAGAATTGAAATAGTTGAAGTAAAGGAGGAAGAGTTGAAAAGGGGGATAAAGAATGACAAAGAAAGAAATCGCAAAAGCGCTTAGTATCGCGTACAAGCCATACTCGCTCTTAAGCAGGCATAAGAAGAAGATAGAGAATGTTGTTTCGGAATTGGCGAAAATGCCAGCGAATGTATATGTGTATGGAATGCTTTCTCAGCTTCGGGCTTCTCTGCATTTTTTGGAGATCTATGAAGAACTTAAGAAGAAAAAATCCTCTGAGGAGGTTGGAAAATGTCAAAGAAGCTGAAAAACACAGCAAAAGCCTTGTCTGATGTATATCCTCTTTTTTCGCTTCTTTATCGTTCGAGAAAAAAGATTAAGAACATAGAGAGCAAAATAAAGCAAATTCCGCTGGATGGTGTTAACAACCGGTTGATCAATGCAGCTTTGAATCTCATTAACGCATATGAAGAAGTCGAAGCACTATACCTGAAAGAGAGGCAAAAAGAAAGGGGTGGGTGAGCATGAGATCCACCCCGAGCATTTGGGAAATTTTAGATAAAGTCGTTGAGAATAGAACACTTGTAAAACAAGAAGTTCACGAATTATGGAGGCACAGGGAATTTCTTGAGAGATATGCTGACACTATGCTAATCCATACTTCGTTTATAGTTTACTGCGGGAAGCCAGAAAGAGACCAAAATTCCAAAGTTTTCAGAGACGCTGAGGTCGTGAGGGTTCTTGAGATGATGGATGAAGCCCTTGAGAAACTAACGGAAGATGAAAAGCAGGTATGGCTTTGGAGATACCAGGAGAAGATGACCCTCGAAGAGATCGGGCAGATGTTAGTTGGATTGCCGAAAAGAAGCGTCAACGCACGTAGATATTGGAGAGTAAAGGCTTTTAGGACCTTAAACCATATTGCGTTCGAGCTCGCAAAATTTTTGAGGAAATAAGTAGGGAGGTTTTGCAAATGAAAGAAATGACGGTAAAAGAAATGCTGCTGGCAATTATATTTATGCTAATAGCTTTAACAACAATAGTTTCTTTTATTGCAACTGGGTATTGGCTTTGGATAGGGCTCAGGCAAGCACTAGAACTTTTGAAAAGCGCAGGAGAAGCAGGCATTTATTTTATGGTTCTTTTTGGTTTTGTTGTAGCCGACGTAATAATGATGATCCTCTTAGATCAGTTCTTTAAAATGTACTTTAAGGATAAAGGACAAGAAAACTTGTGAGAGTTTTTGAATTTGAAACAAGTTGTGATATACTACATATAGTGGCTAAACTATACAAAAGCCCCGAGATGGGGCTTTTTTAATTAAAAACTGCTTTGTGTTAAAAATGTTCCAACCAAAGCGCTTGACAAATTGTAAAGCATTATGCTATAATGTTGTCGTAGCCAAGGGGAGGTCATTGAAAAGTAAATGAAAGGAGCGTCCTAAATGAGATTAGAGATTTTCGTTGGGCTCACTGATTGCAACGGGATCCCTTATGATTGGAACAAGATTTATCCAAAATTAGCAGAAAAGATAGCGGAAATTGAACACGCAACCGTCTTTAACAATTTAAAAGGAATCTATCGTAACAAAAAACATGAACTGATACTGGAAGATTCGGTGATGTTTTTGATAATGACCCCAGATGAAACAGCTGAAGAAAAATTAGAAAAGCTCAAAGAGGTTTTCAGGTGGTTCTTGAAGGAGACAAATCAAGAAAGTGTTCTAATCGTTAAAAATCTGACTGAATTCGAGCTTTTGAAGATATAACACTTGCCTCCCCTTGGCTGCTTTTTTTTTTGAGGGAGGTGGAGGCATGAAGACAAAGATGGTAAATGTGAGGATCGATGAGAAAACTCAAGAAAAAATTGGTTGGATCCTCAGAAAAAGAAAGGGTTCATCGACTACCGAGCTTATAAGAAATGCACTTGAAGAGTATCTTTCAAGAGACTTGACATGGGAGGATATTGACTATAAACTGATTCCTTACCTGAGGTCTTTCCTAGATAGTTTCAAAATAATTGGTGTTGTAAAGCCGTCAATGACACTAGCAAAAGTGGTTACTGAATCAGTACCGATTTTGTTATGTACTAAGTATCAAGGTAAGAGAGTTGACTTTGGGATCATCTTGAAAGAATCTAAGGATGACATTCTTGTCAGAGTAAGAGTATATTGGACAGAAAGCGTAAAACTCAAAGATGATATATCAGAAACTTTCTTCTTGTTAAAGAGAGATTTGGAACGTCCAGAATTAAAAGCAACTGTTGGTGAATTTTTCAGCTATGTAAAAAATGCTATAGAAGAGGTAGAATAAAAGTATCTCTAATCTCATTTTAGACGCTCCTTCGCCCGCCGAAAGGCGGGTTTTTTGTTGACAAATTATGCAATATAATCCTTTTGGATTCTTTTAACCGGAGTGGCTGCTCCGGGCTTTTTTATTAAAATTCACAGGCCCTTCGGGGCCTTTTGTTTTTGCGTTGACAAGTTAAATACCTTGCCATACCTTTCCATATCTGAACGAAAGCGAGGTGGAAGCATGCCCAGGCCTAGTAAAATCGAGCAATATGAACTGGAAGACTACGTCCTCAAAAAATATGCCGAGGGTATGTCTTCCAGCAAAATATCGAAAGCGTTGAAAGAAGAAAAGGGAATAAGCATCAGTAAAACAGCAATTGCTAACTTCCTAAAGACGGTTCGTGAAGAACGAGCTGAGATCTCTAAAACAATTGTTCAGGAACATATTCAAAAAACTATCCCGGATGACCTTCAAAAGCTGGATGAAATGAACGAAGAGCTTTTCAAGTGGTTTAGAGATCCGGAACTCCCAAAACAGGCAAAACTCCAGATTTACGACAGGCTTCTTAAAGGTATAAATCTAAAACTCAAGAACTCAGGAGCCGGCGCGACCACTGCTGAAGATCTTCTGAAAGCCATTGCAGACCGCTGGGGACTGGAAAAATGAACAAAGAGCAATTCTTGAAAGATATAGGTTTCAAGCCTCACCCAGGCCAATATGAAGCGTTTATGTCGGATGCGAGATTCAAAATTCTCTGCAATGGCAGGAGATGGGGGAAATCTTTGTATTCAGCTATTGAGATCCTCCCATACGTTTTTATGAAAAACAAGATGGTTTGGGTGGTCGCTCCGACATATGAATTGGCTCAAAAGGTTTTTAGAGAGGTTTATAGGTACGTAAGGCCTCGGCACTTCCTATGGAAAGCTGAAGGCCGTTGTGTGAATTCTAAATCCGAAATGAGGATCATTACCAATTTTGGAACTGAAATTGTCGGAAAATCAGCAGACAACCCAGATTCTCTCGTGGGTGAAGGGCTGGATCTTCTCATCATAGATGAGGCTGCAAGAATAAAGGAATCTGTGTGGAATGAGCAACTTAGGCCCACGCTCTCGGATAAACACGGTAGAGCAATTATTATTAGCACTCCAAAGGGTAAAAACTGGTTCTTTAGGCTGTGGACCAGGGGCCAAGATCCAAAATTTCCAGAGTATCAATCCTGGCAACATCCTACTTCTGACAATCCGTACATAAGCCCTGAGGAAATAGAAGAAGCAAAAAGGACATTACCTGAACGGGCTTTTCGGCAGGAATATCTGGCTGAATTTCTTGATGATACAGGCGGTGTCTTCCGTGGTGTGCGAAAGCTAATAAGAAAGACTCTTCGCAGTGCACGACCTGGAGAGTCTTTTTTTATTGGGGTCGATCTTGCGAAATATATGGATTTCACGGTTATTGCTGTGCTGGATAGAGACGGTAATTTGGTCTATTTCGATAGGTTCAACCAAATCGACTGGAATTTGCAGAAGGAAAGGATCAAAAGTGTTTACCGCGATTATCCTGGAAAGATAATCATTGACAGCACAGGAGTTGGCGACCCAATTTTTGAGGATCTGAGATACGAAGGTCTGGACGTTGAAGGGTTCAAATTTAACCCGAGTACGAAGAGACAGCTTATAAACAACCTTTCGCTTGCAATTGAGCAGGAAAAAATTCACTACGATGATATCCCAGATCTTATCAACGAACTCGAGATATTCGAATACCAGATAAGCCCGTCAGGCAATTTGAAGATGAATGCTCCCGATGGTTATCACGATGACTGTGTGATAGCTCTGGCACTTGCTACATGGGGTTATTGTAACGGTTCTATCCCAGAGTTTTACACCAGAAGAGATGCATAAGGAGGCATGAAACATGCCGAAAAAGCCAAAGGATTTAGAAAAGCAACTTGGTTTCGGTTACGCGGTAAATAGCGGTGAGGTATTTGAGGTTCAGGAAATAGGCAGGGAGACCTTCAAGGAGATGTTAAAGGACGAAACCGTTAGTGCCGCGATTCTATACCTGACCAATGCAGTTTTGGGATTTATAGGAGAGTACAGCCACCCGGATGAGAAAATAGCGGAGTTTGTGCGCAATAACCTTGAGAACCTGGATAGAGATCTGTCGCTGATATTCCACGAACTTCTAAAGAACGCATTCGCATATGGCTGGTCAGCCGGTGAACAGGTTTGGCGAATTGAGGACGGAAAAATTTTACTGGATAGAATTCCGGTTTACGACAGCTATTATTTAACGCTCGTTGCTAAAGACGGAGAACTCGTGGAAATCAAACAGCAGATAAGAGACAAGACTGCTGAAATTCCACTAGAAAAGGCAATTGTTTTCAGAGTAGGCAATGGCGTATATGGTGAAAGCTATCTTCGTAGGGTATACAGACCCTGGAGTATCAAAAAAGCCTTCATAAAGAATTGGGCTATCGGTGTTGAAAGATTCGCTATGCCCACCGTTTGGGGAAGAACTCCAAACGTAAGGGTTAAAGACGAAAGCGGCGCAGAGACAACCAGCGTTAAGTTGCTCAATAAAGCGCTAGCAAACATACACACGCAGACAAGCATCGCGACCGATGACAGAACTGAAATTTCATTCCTTCAACCATCAATAGGTGGGCAGCACTTCTCAGAGGTGTTTAAGACTGCCATTGAATATCTGAATGTCATGATATTCAGAAACTTCGGGCTGCCGAATCTTCTCTTAGGGAACACGAATCAGGCAGGAGCTTACGCACTTGGAACGGTCCACTATAAGATGTTCCAGAACGTAGCTCGCAATTTAGCTGACCAGCTCGCAAAAGAATTCATAGATCAAGTGATTTACCGACTGATCGTATTCAATTTCGGTGAGCAAGAGTCCTATGGCGAGTTCGCTATTTCAGACGAGCCGAATCCTGAGGAGCGCGCGCAAAACGCAAAGGTCATCCTCGACTTGATAAACGCCGGAGTCCTTGATCCACTAGCAGACAACAAATGGATCCGGGCAATGCTGAGGTTACCAGAAGGTGAGCAAAAATGAGAATCCCGCTGGGAACGGCACTTAGGATTCAACGTTCAGCTGAAAAAGCAGCCCTCGAAGCATTTGAATTCCCTTCTCTAGAGAAAATTGCTCAGGGCGAAATAATTAGATGTGACCCGGTAAAGCTGTACACAGTATTTCGTGCTCTGTATTTGCTGGTTGCAGGACTTCAAAGGTATTACATGCGTAAATATCTAGGCATTGAGAACGAAAAGAAACTTTCCGAGCGTTGGAGTACAGAGGAAATTCTTTCAATTTTGAAATTGAAGCAATATACCGGTTCTGCCCCGATTAACGCGTTGGAAGGAGAACCGGATTTCTTGAAGCCCTCACCGTTTGTTGATGAGTTCCTTCAAGATTACACGGTTGAGTTGGCTGAAAGTTATGCCGAATTTGCAGATAAAATCACTGAGGAGCTGCGAGGGTTGATTTGGCAAGGGAAACCCCTTAAAGAAATACGCGACACCGTTCAAACGAAGTTTAACATTGCCAAAGCTCGCGCTAATGCCATCGCGGTAACCGAAACAACTAGGGCTTATGTGGTTGGAGAGCTAATTTCAACTTATGATTCCGAAGTGATTCAAGGCTATGAGTTTATAGCGGTTCTTGATGATTTAACGACTCCGATGTGCCGCGCGCGTCATAAGATGGTTATCCCAGCGAGCGATCCAACTATGATTGCGCTTAACTCGCCTCCTCTTCACGTTAATTGCCGTTCTCATTTAGTACCGTTCACAATCTACGACAAGGCAAGTAAATGGCTTGATTCAAGGCAGTATGAGCGTATGGTTTCCCGAGATGAGAAACTGGTACCCTTGAAGCGAGAACAGGACATAACGTTGATAGAAAACTTACTCAAAGGGATAACAAGAAGACCTCCAATGGCACCAGTTGCAAAAATTCCAACATTAACTCCTTCCAAACCAAAACCGAAAAAGATGACGCCGGAGGAATACGCACGCGAAGTTCTTGGAGTTGAATGCGATTATAGGGGCATTGAGCCGCAGGTTCACGAAGAAATAAATAAGGTACTAAGTCGCTTAAAGGAAGAATATCCGCAAGTTTGGAAAGATTTCAACGGAGTAATTCCGACGAAATATTCAAGGGACATGTGGCGCGAAGTTTACAGACGGTGGTATCCTGATGTTTCAGATGATGTGATTGAGGAACTTGTTACGAAGCAAATGCAGAGAGTCAAGCCATATGTGATTGCCTATACATCGGACGAAATTGATAAGATAGTGCTGAAAAGTACTCGTTGGAAAGATATGCAAGCGATAGAAAAAGCGGAAAGAGGAATAAGAGGATTCACCGTTTGTGACAAAATAACTGACGTTATATATCACGAATTCGGGCATAGAGTCGAGTATTATTTGGTTAAAAAGAGAAAACAAACGGCTTTTGTTGAGTTCCTTAAAAAGATGGAAGATAAAAACCTATTCCCGATGGCAGAGCACGCGGTTTCAAGATATGCAGCCGATAGCCATTCAGAGTGTTTAGCTGAACTTTTCGCGGCTCAAGCGCTTAGATTCGATGAGGCAAAATTCAAAGGGACACCGCAAGCCGAAATCATTAAAGAGTTTCGTAAGTGGTTAAAGGAGGTTTTGAAATGATATTTGCTCTTCCGGAAGGGTTTTACGATTGGATTGAAATTGACGAAGAAGCGCGCGACCGAGGCGAAAGATTCACGTGGAAACTAAAAGAAGGCGCTCCTGAAGAAATCAAGCAGGTGTTCAACGAGGTTAAAGACTTCATCGAATCTCTTTACCCTTCAAACCGGAGGTGGAATAATGGAAGTTCGTAATATACCCATCTCGCAAATCAAGTGGATACGAAGCGAAGAAGAAAGGAAAAAAGCCCCGGCGGGCTTTTTTCTTTTACCAGGAGAACGTAAGTTCCCTATCAAAAACAAAGATGGTTCGTTGAATTGTAACCTCGTAAGAGCAGCAATCACGCGCGCGGCTCAGTATGGATATTCAAGCGTCGAAGCAAAAGCACGCAGGCTGTATGAGGAATACTGCAAGGTTGAAGAATCTGATTCACTCATAAACGTCATAGCGTTCGATGAACTCGAAACTGAAGGAGGATTCTGGCATAACATCCTTCCTATCAAAAAGTTTTATCATCCGCGCTACGGCGTTATCAACATCACGCGCGAACTTGTTCAGCAGATGGCTGACAATTTCCAAAAAGGTATCCCACACTACGAACCATCGCTCTATCTTGGGCACGATGACAGGAAAGCATACGGCGCTATTAAGAAGGTCGAAGTCAGGGACGACGGCCTGTGGGCGTTCATAGTTCCAGATGATGAGGGTAAAGATCTCATCAAACGAAAGAAGTTCAAGTACCTCTCAGCGGAATTTGTTGACCATTATCTAGACAAAGACTCCGGAAAAGATGCTGGTGGCGTCATTCTCGGAGTTGCACTTACCAACACCCCGGCACACCCTTCAATGACTCCAATAACAGCGTTCTCGGAAAACTTACCTGAGGACCTTTATAAATTTGACGACAAGGAGGTCGATGATATGGACTTCAAAGAACTTTACGAGGAAGCACGTAAGAAACTCGAAGACGTTGAAAACGAAAAGAAACAGTTGTCTGAACAGTTCAAAGCCCTGGAAGAAGCAAAAGTCAAGCTTGAACAAGAATTAGCTGAGGTAAAGAAAGAACTGGAAGAAAAAGAAGCCAAGCTGTTTGAAGAAAGAAAAGAGGCATGGGGAAAAGCATGGATTGCTAAAGGCGTAGCACCAGCGGTGATCGACAAGTTCAAGAAGCTCTCAGAATCTGAAGACGATCTGAAAAAGTTTGATGAAGTTCTCGCAGCCATGCCTAAGATCCAGACCGGGCAGGCTGGTTCTGAAGAACCTGCCAATTCCTACGAAGAAGAAGGAAAAGAAATTGCCAAATATGCAAAGTAAAGGAGGTAATGACGCATGGCAAAGATGACCGTGACTGAAAGCAATTTCAAAAACTTGCTTGATCTTTCCCATCCACCCGTGAGGCAGTCGGTCGCAATTAACATAGTGAACAATGTCGCTCTTAAAGCCGGCACGATTATTGGTAAGGGTGGAAGAAAACTTGCTAGAACAACTGTAACAGCTGACGTCACTACTGCTGCGACCGACATTCCCGTTGCTGACGCTTCCCTGTTCGCTGTTGGCGATTCAGTTTGGATTGGAGCTGCTACGCAGGCATACGTCGTTACGGCTGTTAACATTGAGACCAACATCATCACCCTTGACACCGCTATTACCTGCGCTGCTGGCGATAGTGTTTGCGCTGTTGATGCTGGAGCTCCTATCGGTGTGCTTCTCATCGATGTTGAAGCTAACACAAGCGCACCAATTCTTGTGCACGGAATAGTTCTTAAAGACGGGCTTGAAAACCTTGACGCTCTTGATATCGCTTTGCCAGATGGTTTGGCTGGCAATTACGAATATCAGGAGTTCTCCAGCCGTGTTTGGGTCAAAACTCAGTACTAAGGAGGGATAGAGAATGGCTGACCTTTTCCACTACAGAACTCTGACCGCGGCAATTAACCAGATTCAACCTTCTCCGAGGCTTTTATACGACACCTTGTTAAAAGGGAAAGAAGACGTTTTCGCTGGAAAGACAATCGAGTTTGACCTCGAAATCTCCGAACCCGTACTCGCTCCCTTTGTTGAAAGGGAAAGCCCGGCCGTACCAACCAAGAGCACTAACTACAAACATTATGAAATTGAGCCTCCAACCATAAAGTTCAAAGATCCGCTTGTATATGATAGCGCTTGGACTCAAAGGCTTCCTGGCGATAGCCTCGAAGGTCCAGCGAAAGACGTACTCAGAAGAAAGATTGCCAGGATTCAGGCCAGACAGAAAGATAGGATTTACAACAGTATAGAGTACATGGCAGCTCAGCTACTTCTAACCGGAAAAATTGTTTACAACGGTGAGCACACATCATTCAGCTTTGACTTCCAGATACCAGACGTCAACAAAGTCACATCTGACTGGAGTGATCCCTCAACTTCCACCCCGCTCAAAGATCTTAGAAAATGGAAGAAACTCGTTGAAAGACAAATTGGGTTCACTCCAAACGTTGCATTCATGACTCCCGATGCTGTTGACGCGTTCCTTGCAAGCGAAGAAGTCAAAGAAAAGCTTGACAACAGAAGAATGGATTTCGGGAGCGTAGCTATAAAGGGTTCCTACATCGGAAGGCTTCTTGGCATTGATATTTACGAATTTGACGAAACTGTCAAAGGCGAAGACGGTTCCGAAATTAAACTCCAAGGATCAACACCAAAAGTCTGTCTAACTGTTCCAAACGTATGGAAGCCTCTCTTCGCTTCCGCATTTGTTGAAAACGGACCATATCCCGCCGAGATCTTCTCAGATTCCTGGGAATCCAAAGATCCCAGAGGTCGTATAATTCTCGCTGAATCTCACCCACTCCCAATAATCACTCACGCTCCCGGGATTGTAATAGCTGAGATAACTGTCTAAGGGCGGTGAGCCCGTATGATAGATGAAGTTGCAATCTTTCAATCACTTCCTGCAAGCGTTCGAAAAAGTCTAGGGGCGTCTGAGGAAACTTATGACCAGATAAGGAGCTACGCTGAAGAAGGCGTAGCTCTTTTATCTGATATAGACGCTTCTCAGGAATTCAAAGAAGCCCTAGCCTCCATGTATGCAAGAGCACAAGTAATAACAGCTGCGGGATATCAGGAATTAGGAAGTTCTATAATGAGCAACTTTTTACGGATAAAGGAAAAGTACGAGAAGAAGGAAGAGTATATCCCAGAAACGATAATCGAATCCGTTGAACAGCAGATCACAGACGAAGAGATAGAGAAGTGGTGAGCTATGGAGGTAATTATTGATGATGCTGAAGTAAGAAAGCTTCTCAAGGAAAAAGGCTCGCAACTGAAGAATCTCACGCCTGCAATGCAGGCAGTCAGTATCATCCTGCACAGAATTGTTATGAAAAACTTTGACGCTGAAGGAAGACCAAAAAAGTGGGCTCCGTTAGCGCCTTCGACAATTGCTAGCAAAAGACGAAGACACGGGACATTACCTCCGATTTTAGTTGACAGCGGAACGTTAAGGCGCTCTATCCATGAAAATTACAGCCACAATCATGCAGAAGTCGCGACTCCAATGAAATATGCCAAATATCTCCAATTCGGAACCAGGAAGATGCCAGCACGTCCGTTCCTTGTAGTTCCGGATTCTGATATGCCAATGATTGTGGACGTGCTTAGGAGGTATCTCGAAAAATGATTGAAAGAGAAAGGATTATAGACGCAGTTATAACGTTCATAAAAGAGAAGTGGAGCGAATACGCTTCAATTTTTAACTCCCTGCCACCCAGAACCGGAACTATCATCAGAACAGTAACAGAAGGAGTTTACGAAGTCGATTTTGGAGGATACACCGAAATCGTTCATGACGGGCAGGGCACGGTCGAAGGCAACACATTCACGGAAAACAAAGAAACGCTACCAGAATCGATTACTGTAATTAAGTATATCCCCAAAGCTGAAGAACTTGCAGCTCAAATGCCTGCTGTAGTAGTTATGCCAGTAAATTCCCCGGAAGGGGAATATATCAGCATGCAATCCAAGAGCGCGCTGTACGTTGATGTAACTGCATTCGTGTACTCATCATGGCAAGAAGCAGATAAAGACGTGCTCTATCGGTTCGCTGAAATGTTCGGAAAGTATTGCCCGACCACTAGAGCCTTTTACAGCTATGACATTGACCAATCGAGCTACATCAGGAAAAGTGCGTTCATCTTACCTATAAGCGAAACCTATAATCTCCAAGCATATGGTGATGAATTCGTGATCTATTCCACAACCATCAGACTGCAAGTGAGAGTGAGATAAAGGAGTGATGTTAAATGGCGCTTCATGGAAGCACAGTTAACGCTAAGATAATTCTCGATCCTTTAGGTACTCCTACGGACGTAACACCATCTGCAATATATGATTCATTCTCTCCAAATGTTGCCACGGAAGTTCAGGAGAGAAAGGGAATCGGTGGAATTGTAAAAAAGAGAATCAAAGCGCATTCGTACAAGATTGATGTTAGTGGGGATGTCACCAAAGCCGATTTCCTGATTGCTGCACTAGACCCTGCCTCAGTTTTTGACATTCAGGTGCACGACCATGCTCTTCAGGAAGCCGTTATCGAAACGTTAGGCATATCATGTTCCGAAGACGATACACTTCAATTCAAAGCTTCCTTCCAAGGGAAGGGGCTTAAAAAGCTGACCATCTCAGTTGATGACGAAGTACCCAGTGGCACCATTGATGGAACCAATAAAACATTCACAACCGCAAATACACCGATTGTAGCTGGCTCATTCTCCGCTCTCATTGATGGAGTTTCCGCCATCACAGATAATGGGGATGGCACGCTTTCAGACGGGGGCGCAATTGACTACGAAACAGGGGAATTCACGCTTGCTACCGCTCCAACAACCAGTATCACGGTTGATTATGAGTACGGCACAAGTATTGAGGCAATGACTGACCCCGGAACGTTCTTTGTCCTTGCTGACTCCACCATCAGCTTCGATGGAAGTACAAACCAAGTTACGGCGTTTGAGCTTAATGCAGAGAGAGACGTTACCGCTGTCAGGGGAACAAATCTTGACCCACAGGACTTTTCAAAGAGCTCGTTCAATTACTCCGGGAACATAACGTTGTCTCCAAGTAGCAGCTTGAGAGATCTACTGTTAGGAGCCAGGGTTCAGTCTGATCCGAAATTTACGTTCGAGGCTGTTTTCCAGGATGATCCATCAAGCCCAACTGTGACTATTCGACTTACAATGACCGGAATGGTAGCAAGTGAAGCCTCTGCGGATATTTCTGCTGATTCTCCTATCGAGATTCCCGTCAACTTCGATGCTGAATCTCTGGTTGTTGCTAATTCATAAGGAGGGAAACTATGGTTATAACGCCTGATTACAAAAAAGAAGTCAAGCTAGATTCAGGAATAACGATTTACCTTAAACCACTAACCGCAAGGAATCTGCATGTTCTCATGGCTTTAACCAGCTTAAATGAGAAGTTCCAAAAAATCGCGTCCATGAAAGACGCAAACCTCACCGAAGAAGACACAAAGAAATTGCTCGAGGTAATCAAAGCCTCAGTTGCAGGTTGGAACTTAGAGGAAGAATTTACTCCCGATAAACTTCTCGACAAGCTGTTTGCTATGGACGTGTTTGCTTTGATACCGGAAATCGTTACGCTCAACTTTCGCAACTCCACAGGAGATAGCGAAGGTAAGGCAAGAGGTAAAGGCAGGCAGAGGTGACGGGATCATTTACCTGTATCTTGCGGCATATGCAATGAATCACAACGATCTACCTTGGGGAATTAATACCCCTATGAAAACGGAATTTTTCGTGCTCCTTGCTAAGGAGGAGTTGCTTTATGGCTCAAGCAGCGGAACTAAGACTCATCATTCGAGCGGTTGACCTTGCCTCGAATGAGTTAAAAAAGATAGAACAGCAAACACAACAATTGAAGAGAATAGGCTCTGTGTTTCAAAGCGTAGGACTTCAGATGACAGCAATGGGGGCTGCAATGGCGGCCCCCATTGGCCTTGCCATGAAAACATATGCTGATTTCGAGCAACAGATGAAGAATGTTCAATCAGTTCTTGGAGCTACAGAGCAAGACTTTCGCAGCCTGTGGGACTTCTCAATGAAAGTGGCTGAGGAATCTTCATTCACCACCCAGCAGATAGCTCAAGCGGCGTATAACCTCGCTAGCGCTGGCATGGGTGTAGATGAAATCAAAAACATGCTCGGACCGATTGCGGACCTTGCTGAAGCTATGGGTGGAGATCTAGCTATGGCTGCGGAATTGGTTTCGGATACAATGTCAAAGTTTGAAATACACGCATCGCAAACTGCTAAGGTTGTCGATATTTTCGCTAAGGCAGTCGGAAAGTCTCCGGAAAGATTAGACAGGCTTGTTCAGGGATTGCTCTACGCTGGACCAGCGATGTCTGGTATCGGGAAAAGCATTGAAGAAACAGTCGCAGCCCTCATGACTCTTGAAAAGGCCGGTTTGCACGGTTCCCAGGCAGGTACATATCTCAGGGGCGCGATAAACCAGCTAATCGCACCGACTGAATCAGCTCTAACCGCGCTAGAGGCTATGGGGCTTTCCGCTGAAGACATCAACCCGAAAATGCACTCTCTTGCTGAGATTGTTGACACTCTAAGGGCTCACGGCGTTGATATGGCAAAAGCTATGGCATTATTCGGGCAGGAAGCTGGTTCAGCTATCGGAATTTTGATTAACAAAGGCAGCGGTCAATTACTTGAATTCGAGAATGCGCTTAAAAATTCCACAGGTGCAGCGGCTGAAATGAAAAAAATCCAGCTTGATTCTGTTGCGGGTCAATTCAGGCTTCTCGTCTCAAGTATAGAAAAACTTGCGGTTGTGTTCATGGAGCAATTAGCTCCGGCGTTGAAAGACATAATCGGAAAGATAAAGGCTGTCGTTGACTGGTTCTCTAACCTACCAGCACCGATAAAGGGCGCGATAACCAAACTAACAGTTTTCTCATCAACGTTGCTGTTAGTTGGTGGTACGTCAGCCATTATAATAGGCTCTTTCCTCAAAATGATAGCCACGTTCAAAGAGTTTGCCGCGGTGCTTAGTGCTATTGCAAAGTCAATTCCAACTATCGGACCTGTATTCAAATCGTTCGGTTCTACGATAGCACCACTCAAGGGAATTGTGGGTCAAGTAGTTACTGCGCTCAAGACATTCGCTTCCGCTGGAGTTTCTGCTTTGGCTACGCTTGGAGCCAACATCAAAACATTTGTTATCGCAGCCATCGGACAGCTGAAAACCTTATTCGTTTTCACAGCCACGAATCCTGTCGCTTTGGCAATAGCGGGGATAACAGCTGCAATTGTTTTGCTTGCGGTTAACTGGGACAAAGTATGGCCAGCAATAAAGAAAGGATTTGAGGATCTTTGGAGTGGCATAAAAGCTGTTTGGAACGCTGTCGCAGGTTTCTTCACAGGCTTTTGGAACACTCTAACTGAGAAAGCTACGGCTGCATTTAGCTGGGTCAAACAGGTTGCCACAACCGTTTGGGACGGAGTTAAAGTTGCATGGGAAGGCGTTGCTAACTTCTTCGTTTCTTTGTGGCAGGGTGTTGGAAACTTCTTCCAGAAGTTCTGGCAGGGACTTAAAGATTTCTTCGCTGGAATATGGAACGGAATTCGCAAAACTCTGGGCTCGGAACTCAATAGCTGGTTCAACGTATTTAAGACCTTATATGGTGCTATTACCACTTTGTGGAGCGGAATAGTTTCGTTCTTCGCTGGAATATGGAAGAAGATCATAACGTTTGCTGGCGACGCAGCCGGAAAAATCAAAGTTGTATGGTCTGGAATCAAAGGCTTCTTCTCCAGCCTATGGGGTGGCATTTCAGATATAGCCAAAAAGGCATGGAGTGGAGTTAAGGCTGTTGGCGCTGGTGTTTGGAAGTTCTGGTATGAAGGC
>ENA-OSAE01000211-OSAE01000211.1-marine-sediment-metagenome-genome-assembly--contig:-NODE-211-length-37854-cov-45.316119_pt1 | contig 37854 bp, 28 predicted proteins | sample MGYA00237870_ERZ529317 | MGnify/ENA primary metagenome ERZ529317 (study PRJEB26369, sample SAMN03142812) | marine sediment metagenome | biome: marine; feature: borehole; material: sediment... | reverse complement strand
GGAATCCTTCTTTTTCCCCAAACCTTTTTATAAAAAGGTTTGGGGAAAATAAAACTATAAAAATATAGCGTCTTATCTGACGCTACGGTTGAAATTAATGGAAGTGTATGTATTTTTCAAAGTTCAAAAAGGGTCTATATGCTGTTTTGAAAAAAACGAAGGCTCTCTTTTGCGGTAATTTGCCCATATTTCGAGTGGACTCCTAGATAAAGTTTGTTGGATAATATTGGTTCAACCTTTAACCAACTGTTTTGGAGAAGAACCACAAAAAATACCCTGCTGGCAAAACAATCAGCAGGGTAGTTGAGCTTAAACAGCTAAGAATGTTTTTTCTTTTCATTTTTTTCCATGAATTTTTGCAGATTAATGATAAACCTTTCATGGATGCCTTCTCCGATTTTTTCTTTTTCATCATAAGCCACTACTTTAAAAACAAGGCGTCTGCCATCCACTTCTATCAACTCTGCTTCGGCCCATGCTTTCATGCCAACAGGTGTTGCTGCCAGGTGCTTAACATTAACCAATGTTCCAACAGTTTTATACTCTGAAGGAAGGCGGGGTTCTACAGCAGCCTTGGCAGCACCTTCCATTAAACCTATCATTATGGGTGTCGCGAGGACTTCGACTCCTCCACTCCCGAATGCCACAGCCGTATCCTTGTTTTCAACGGTGATTTTCTCTTTCCCCTGCAGTCCTTTTTTTAAATTAAATTCCATACACGGCAACCTCCTTTATAAAATAAGGCTGCCTCTCCGGCAGCTGTGTTTTAAGCACTCGCAAAGACTTCTTGAAACTCTTTGGCATCGAGTTTCTCTTTTTTCAAAAGCACTTCTGCGACCCTCTGAAGTTTCCGCATGTTTTCTTTTAACAGCTTCTCTGCTCTCGCATAGCACCTATCGATTATTTTACGCATCTCTTTATCTATTGCTGCGGCAATTTCTTCGCTGTAGTTCTTCTGATGGGCTATATCTCTACCCAGAAAAACCTCTTCATGATTGTTTCCAAAGGCCAAAGGCCCCAATTCTTCACTCATACCAAACTGGGTAATCATCCTTCTTGCTATTTCTGTTGCTCTTTCCAGGTCATTCTGAGCACCGGTGCTTATCTCATTCAACACAAGGGTTTCGGCAACCCTGCCTCCCAGAAGGTGAGTGATTTGCTCCAGCAACTCGGATTTGGCCATAAAGTTTCTGTCCTCTTTCGGCAGGATCATTGTATAACCACCTGCCCTTCCCCTGGGCACAATGGAAACCTCATGGACGGGGTCTACATGTGGCAGCAGCTGAGCCAACACGGCATGACCTGCTTCATGGTAGGCTACCAGCCGTCTTTCTTTTTCACTCATGATTCGGCTCTTCTTCTCGGGTCCTGCAATAACCCTTGTAATGGCCTCTTCCAGTTCAGCCATGCCTATTTTTTTCTTGTTTCGTCTTGCTGTCAGAAGAGCCGCTTCATTCACAAGATTCTCTAAATCTGCACCGGTAAATCCCGGTGTGCGCTTGGCCAAAACATTCAAATTCACATCATCTGACAGCGGTTTTCCCCTGGAATGGACTTTGAGAATGGCTTCTCTGCCTTTTACATCAGGCCTGCTTACTACAACCTGGCGGTCAAACCTTCCGGGTCTCAGCAGTGCTGGATCCAGGATATCCGGCCTGTTGGTAGCAGCAAGAATTATAATGCCTTCATTAACCCCAAAACCATCCATCTCAACCAGCAGCTGGTTCAACGTCTGTTCCCTTTCATCATGACCACCACCAAGACCTGCACCCCTCTGTCTTCCAACAGCATCTATTTCATCGATAAAAACAATGCATGGTGAGTTTTTCTTTGCAGTTTCAAACAAATCCCTTACCCTTGATGCACCGACACCTACAAACATCTCTACAAAATCTGAACCGCTTATACTAAAAAACGGAACTCCAGCCTCACCCGCAACAGCCCTGGCAAGAAGGGTTTTACCGGTGCCTGGAGGCCCTACCAGGAGCACACCTTTTGGGATTCTCGCTCCAAGTTCGATGAACTTTTTGGGGTTCTTCAAAAACTCCACGATTTCCTGCAGCTCTTCTTTGGCTTCATCCACACCTGCCACATCATCAAAAGTTGCTCTTTTTTTATCATCTTTATGGAGCTTGGCTCTGCTTTTTCCAAAAGACATCATACGGTTTCCTCCACCCTGAGACTGCTGCATAAAAAAGAACCATGCACCAACAAACAGAAGCACTAAAAACAGGGATGGAAGAATTTGAACCCACCATGGCGGTTCTGGAGGCGGTTCTGAAACTACAGTGATTTTGCCTTCATCGATAAGAGGTTGTATCTTCGATAAAAACACCGTTTTATCAGGCACATAAGATTTGAACTGGTCGCCATTTTTCATAATCCCCGTAACGTTGTTTTCAACGATTTTTATTTTTTCTATCTGGCCTTTATTTAAAGCTTGAATAAGCTGGGTATACTCTATTTGTAAAACCCCATCTTCTCGATTCGAGAACCACTGTAAAAATGAGAGAATTAGTATAAATACTAAAAGATAGAAGCTTATATTGCGAAAAAAATTGTTCAAACACTAAACCTCCTTTCCCAATACGCTACTACATCCTTAACTATTTTAACATATAATAAACTAGTTGACAATGATTCTAAACTTGATAAACTTCTGGCTTTAAAACGCAAATATATGGAAGATTGCGGTATTTCTCTTTAAAGTCCAGCCCGTAACCAACTACAAACTCATCGGGTATGGAAAAGCCCTTATAATCTATATCAATATCAATCTTTCTTCTCTCGGGTTTATCCAGCAGGCTGCACAGCCTAATGCTCCTGGGTTTCCTATCCTTAAGGAGTGTTGTCAGATATTTAAGGGTCAATCCCGTATCGATTATGTCTTCAACAACAATAACATGCCTGCCTTCAATGCTTTTGTCCAGGTCCTTCAGTATCCTTACAATTCCAGAAGATTCTGTCGAAACACCGTAGCTGGATACAGCCATAAAATCAACCTCTATAGGTATATCGATACATCTCATAAGATCAGCCATAAAAATAACGGCTCCATTTAAGACGCCAACCAGAATGGGGTCTTTCCCTTTGTAATCTCTGGTTATCTGCTTACCCAGTTCTTTAACTTTTTGTTGTATCTGGTCTTCAGAAATTAGAATTTCTTTAATATCCCTTTCCATTTTTACCCCCCCTTATTCAATCATAATTAGTTTTAAAACCTTTTTCGTTTTGGATGTGACTCTGTAATCTTCATTCAACCTGAACCCTGCAACCCATACTATGGTATTGCCATCAACTACTAGAGGGATGCGATCTCTCTCGTGGGCAGGGATTTTTTCATCAATGAAAAAATCCTTTATCTTTTTGGTTCCTTTCATCCCCAAAGGGTGAAATCTGTCTCCCTGCTGCCGGTTCCTAATAATGAGCTTGCTGCTTTTTATCACGGATAAGTCTACAAAAGCTACACACGGGTCTTGCTGAAAGGGGGTTTTTATTTTATCCACATCTACTACTTGAGATGCTATCTTCTTACCTATTTCTTTAACAAACACAGTCTGACCAGGAACAAATTCATAATAGAAATTTTTCCTTTCCACCAAGTCCCCTTTGAAAACGAAAAAACCCCTGTATGATTTCTGCACCTTTACGCCCTGTGGCAGGGCAATAAAGCCACCTGTCTTTCCGCAATTACAAAACTCATCAATTTGTTTAATGTGTTTATAACTTATATCTTTAATGCCCTTTAATACACTATCCAGACAGAGCCTTAATATCCTGTACCTGAGAGCCGGGTGAAGGTTGTTAAAGGCCTTAAAAGATATCCATACCTTATGGCTGTTAATGCGTTTTACCACTTTACCGAATTTCTCTGAAGCCACCTGTTCCATAAAATCGTTTTCAATTCTCATTAAACCCGACATGTTGCTGATGGATTCTTTCAATTTGGGATTGTATTCCTTTTCCAAAAGGGGTATCAGCTTAAGCCTTATTTTGTTTCTCTCATAAATGGGTTTTAGGTTTGTCCTGTCTATCCTGTATTTTAGATCGTTTTTATCAATAAATTCCATGATTTCATCTCTTGTGATTTCTATCAAAGGCCTTATGTAAATGCCTCTTACGGGTGGAATTCCCGCAAGGCCCCTTACCCCGGTTCCCCTCAAAAACCTCATTATTACTGTTTCTACCTGATCATTCAAGTTGTGGCCCAGAGCAATCTTATCTGCCCTGACTTTATCAAAAATCTTTTTCAAAAAACCATACCTTATTTTTCTTGCGGCTTCTTCTGGGGATAAACCTGATTCTTCAATGAATTTGGGAACATTATACTCTTCTACAAAACACGGTAGATTGAAATCCCCTGCCAACTTCTCAACAAACTTTGAATCCTCTTCCGATTCTTTCCCCCTAAACTTGTGGTTGAGGTGGGCAACACAAAGCGAAATCCCCAGTGCTTTCTTCAATCTGTAAAGCACATGGAGAAGGCATACAGAATCTGGCCCCCCCGAAAGAGCCACAACTACCTTCTGATTTCTCTCAATCATATTGTATTTTTTTATAGTAGCCAAAACTTTCTCTTCCATAACTGACCGATCCTTATTAATTTGTATAACAATTGTTATTCAACATAAAACACTATAATCCTGCCTTGTTTATCAATTTTTTATGCATATGAAAAGTGCTGACAAAAAAAACACAATAGATACCAACAGCAGACCATTAAGGATTTTATCCATGTTCAAATATCGGTTATCCTTACCGAAAGCTTTAACCTGAACCGCTTCCCATTTTTGTTTGGAGTCAAAACACATCATAATCATGATTACATATTTCTCTTCGGGATTCAACCGCATACATTGACAGCCTCCTCAATAAACATCCTATCCTACATCATACCCACGGAAATTTTTAATATACGCCAATAAAAAAACTTCCCAAAACGGGAAGCTTTTAAAGGAGAGAGGAGGTTAAACCCTTTTCCACAATTTTGCAACAAGCACTGTCATATCATCCCTTGGTTTATTGTTGCCCACAGCTTTTTCTAAAATGTATTCTGCCAGTTCCTGAGGATTTTTCGTGTCTTTGTTTTTGATTAGAAACCTTAACCATTCCCCTGGGTTTTTAAGTCCGAAGTGGTTTTCCAGCACCCCATCACTTATCATTACTATAAAATCCCCCGGTTTTAATTTAATTGAAACCTGATTGATATCCACCTCATCCAGGATACCTACAGGCAGGGAAGCACTACTTATAACCTCTACTTTCCCATTTCTCTTTATAAAACTGGGAGGGGAACCTATTTTAAGAAAAGTTGCCCTGGCATTATACAGATCCACCAAAGCCAAATCTATGGTAGAAAAAGTTTCCTCTGTTGATCTGAGAGAAAGGGTGGAATTTATGGTTCGAATGGCAATTTCCTTGTCACAGCCCGCTTCTAGAAGATGTTCCAGCAGTGAAACAGTATCACTACTTTCCATCGCAGCCTTCTTACCCGTCCCCATTCCATCACTGATGGCCAGCATATAGTTCCCGTTTTTTAGCTCTTTGAAAGAAAAGGTATCCCCTGATTCCTGTCTGCCTTCTTTTGGGATGAAAGCTGTACCTACAGCAACCTGGTAGGTTTGTGCCCCTGTCAATTTTAAGCTGCAGGTGGAAGTTCCTTTTTTCAAACCACATGAACAGTTTTTAACAATCACCTTTTTGCCCAGGATTTCTGTAATAACAGGCACTGCCTTTGTCATACATTCCCTGTTTCCTTTACATGGGCTTTTTTCAACATATACCTCTACTTTGTTTTTTTCAATCTCCACAGCTATCACATTGCCATCTATACCTTTTCTGCCAAACTCCTTAAGAATTTTTTCTTCAACATCATGTCTTAGCCTCATTCTTGATTTGGTTTCCAGTGATAAATCCTTTACAATTTTGGCCATACCCTCTAGTTGTTCAGCCACCAGTTTTTTGCTCTCAATAACTTTTTCCTGCCAATAAACTTTGATCCTGTATGAATTGATCATGAAATTGATATTATTCAATATGTTATCTACCTTATAACACCGATTTTTTATCGCACCCGGCAGATCCTGAGGTGTTAACCCATCTTTTCCCTCTGCTGCAGAAATCAGATCCAGAAAAACCATGTAAGAGTTGTAAAAATCCTTCTCCCAACATTTTGTATAGCCGCTGCACTTGCTGCACACGTTCTCCATTATTTCCTCATACATCTTCATAAGCCCGCTGTTATCAAGCATGCTGTTTTTCTCCTTTTTCATTACACGTCTAAAGCTTAACGCCAACTCTTCCAGAATTCCTGAATACTCTTTGAGTTTTAAAGACATAAGGTCTAACAGTTTTTCATTAATACTTGAATAGCTGACCTTTCTATGAAAAGGTTCAACAATGGATTTTAAATACATGATCCTGTGATGGGGAATTAAAAGGAAAATACCCGAAGCAATCAACATCTCCCTCAATGATAAAAACCTATACCCATGACCATTTATATACAGGTTCATAAGGCCTGTGCCTATAAAAAAGCCAATCACAACCCCGATTCTGCCCATTTCCTTGAAAATACCTGCCAAAAGACTTCCAAAAGCCAGCACTCCTACTATCACAGGCTCAAAAGCTGAAGTGAAGGAGCAAATTACTCCTATAACGGTAGCCCCTGATGTGGATAGCCCAAAACTGAAAATGGATAACACAAGGAGGACTAAAACTATGGTGATGTTCTGCAATGAAAGTCCATAAACCGTCACATCGGACAGGCCTGTCATAGCCGTAGCAACAATCATGGATACTGAAACAGCCCTTTCAAAAGTTAAATTACCAGTAAAATCAGTTGCCGAAATTGGTAGAGCATAGGCAAACAACAGGGCCAGTACAGTAATCAGCATGGATTCAAAAACAGTTAAAGCAAAATCAAAAGCAATGGGATTTGTTACATCAACATAGAACCATCCTGAAATAAAGCTTGTCCCGAAAATGATCCCGCCAATAAGCCACGGGGTTGCGGCAAGTTTCTTGACCTCCAAGATAAACACAATGGCAAAAAACAAAACTGCTGCTGCTATATACTTCAATGCATAACTTCCCAAATCCAGGCTCAAAAAACCTGCTGCGAGGCCTAAACACGCCATGGGAATGTCTTTACGTTGTTTAGAGGCAAGAGCCGCCAGAAAGGCCAGCCCAAAAGGATATAATCCATCAAAAAGGGATACCCTTGAAATCACCAGGCTTATTGCAAACACCGCCACCGCTTTAATGATGGAATCCCCTCTAATTCTATATGCTTTTTTTGGGGTATAAACATGAGCTTTGTTGATCATAATTTCACCACCATGTTTTTGTACTAATTGCTGTATGTGTAATTGTAATACATCTCCATTAAAATTTTTGTCAGTATCGGTTGAGGGAATTCAAGTAATTTCTGACAAAAATTAAAAAAAAGTGCCTTAAAGCACTTTTTGTTTTGAATTTGATACATTTTTATTTGTCGTTTAATGAATTTAATGGCAGAAAATCTTTATAATACGAAAATATTTACGCAATTTTTTTGTACACAAAAAATGGTGGGCGAAACAGGGCTCGAACCTGTGACCCCCTGCTTGTAAGGCAGGTGCTCTCCCAGCTGAGCTATTCGCCCACACAAAAGTTTCTGGTGGCGGCGCAGGGAATCGAACCCCGGACACTGCGGGTATGAACCGCATGCTCTAGCCAACTGAGCTACGCCGCCTTATGAATGCATTGTTTTGGTAGCGGGGGCTGGATTCGAACCAGCGACCTCCGGGTTATGAGCCCGACGAGCTGCCAACTGCTCCACCCCGCGTCGATTATCACGTCGATTATCAATGCGCCTTTTACAGCGACAAAGTTAATTGTATAACAAAAACACAATCTAGTCAACTGCATATTTTGTCATATACAGCATTTAATTTGCAACATTAGGGAGTTTTAACGGGTTTATCTCCGTTGTCCTCATCTTTATGCTAAAATACTTTGTTTTTTAAACTTAGGATGTATCCCACCAGTATCCCGTTATCACTAACCACAATTTTTTCCGTATCCAAAAATTCCATGATAGTAATCAAAATCTGGGTTCCCGCCGGGATTATATCAGCTCTGCCTTCAGGAAGACCTGGAATCTTTTTGCGTTCCACTATATTTTTCGCTAAAAACTCCCTCATTATGCATTTGATATCCTTTAAATAAAGACAGCATCCGTGAATCTCTTTTGGATTATAGGTGTGCATTTCTAGATGTACTGCAGCCAGTGTTGTAATACTGCCACCAACACCAACCATACAACTTCGGTGTGTTTCCTCTTTTAAAAAATCCAAACCGACCTCAATGGTTTTACGCAGGTACGTCTTCATTGCTTGGAGTTCCATCGGAGCAGCCGGATCAGAATGGATAAACCTTTCCGTCAATCTCACCGCACCGATGTTTAAGCTAACGGCTTTTTCCGGGCTGTGTTTTTTCCCTTTGATTACTTCAGTGCTTCCACCACCAATATCCACTACAATAATGTTTTTGGAAGCAGCATCCAGCAAATGGGTGGCACCTTTAAAACTGAGTTCTGCCTCTCTATTACCCGATAAAACCTCCACATCCAGCCCTGTAGTGCTTTTGATTCTCTTTAGAAAATATTCCTTGTTAACGGCATCCCTAACGGCACTGGTAGCAAACCCAAAAAACTTATCAATCCCTTTTGCCATGCCTTCTTTTAAAAATTCCCTGATGATGTCTTCTGTTCTCGAGATTGCATCACTATCCAGCATGGAACTTTTCTCGAGGCCATGACCCAATCTGGCTGTTCTCACTTTCCTTATAATAGGGATAAGCCTTGACCCTTCTACGGAAACACCCAGTATTCTGATGGAATTGGTCCCTATATCAATGGCAGCCAGTTTCCTCAAAACCCTTTCCTCCTAGAACAGCCAAAGCATTTCACTTAAAAAGCGAAATGCTTATCTTCTAATTTAGTATCCTTCTCTCCCTTTCAATCTGAAGGATTTTCTCTTGCTCTGGTTTCGTTTGAGGATTTTTTGTTTTTCTTCACTTTCCCGCATAAATCTTAATAATTTATCTTCAAAAGACATTCCATCCTGTCTTTTGGTTTTCATCCAGTCGATTTCTATAGGCTGGGTAGATTTTTTGTTGTCTTTCACCTGCCTCATAGATAGGCTTATCTTTCCTTTATCATCGATATTGATTACTTTTACCTTTACTTTTTCATTGCGGCTCAAGTATCTGTGTATGTTCTTAACATATGCATCAGCTACTTCTGAAATGTGTACCAGGCCTGTTTTACCTCCGGGCAGTTCGACAAAAGCTCCAAAATTGGTAATACCAGTAACAGTACCTTCAACAATTTTACCTACCTTAATCGGCATAACTTGAAAAATTCCTCCTTTTAATTTTAAAAAACGCTATTAATACGTGTATTATACATCAAAAACACAACATTGTCAAAACTGACTATTCTTTACCAGAGGTGAAGCATGAAAAATGCTCAAAATCCTTTATCTTTCACGATTTCATGCGGGAAATACCGCGAAAAGTTTTTACTTCACTATTCCCGCAAGCCTTGATGGTTCTGCGTTTTAAAATTCATGCTTCATCTCTGATTCCTTGCTGCCTATCTTGTAAATAATCTCACCTGGCTTAATCAGACCTAATTCCTCCCGTGCTATCTTTTCTATGTATTCATCGGTATTTAACAATTTGATCTGTTCTTTCAACTTTTCTTGCTGCAATAACGCCTCACGGATATCCTTTTCAACTATGGCCTGTTTCCTCTTGATTTCATTTATCTTTGCCTGCTGTTTACCCAGGGTTATTACCAAAAAAACTATAAGGATTATAACCAATAAATGCCTTATCTTAAACCTCCTTTTTCCCCTTCTGGATTTCAATTTTCTCGGCCTCCCTGTCAGATAAACTTAAAAATTTATTTCTCCAGGAAGATGTTTGATTCCTTCCAGGCAAGACATTTATTTCCTGATGACTTTGGGAAACATTCGCCGCGCTTCTTCCTTAATCCTGGCAGGTATTGATACAGCTTTTTTTATGCTTTTAGACAACACCCTTACCGGCAGCATCAACTTCTGGCCTAGAGAAACAATGGGCAAAACAACAGCCCGTACTACGGTTTTAAAAAATATTTTTAAGTGATACACGGTTTTTAAAATCCCGGTAATAAACAATCTGCTGACTGTTTTCTTGTAAAGGAGGAAACCACAAAAAATCCCCATAAAGGTGTATCCCCTTATGTTTCCCCAGTTTTTAAAAACAAGGCCTGCAAAAACCATTACTGTAATGAATATCCAGAACATCAAATCGCCAATAACTGTCATGAACCTGTTCGGTTTTATCAGCCCCCTCAACACTCGGTATATGTCAAAACATATTCCCATTGCAACACCCAAAATCACAAACCAAAAAGCCATTTCGAGATGAAGGGAAATAGATGTGTATTCCATCCTCATCCCACCCTGTATGCAGAATATATTATTATATTATGCATAAAATTTAAAAGTGTGAATGGTTTTCTTTTGAGCCTTTAAAAAAATCCACATCCCCAGCAGGCTCCACAGCATAAAAGAGGTTGTATAAAGTTTTTTGTTCAAATCATAATAATTCTTCAGCCCTGAGATTTCCATGGGTGGGAAAGGCTCCCGGGTTTTTATCCATATAGCCAGCACATCTCTTATATAGCTTTGGGTTTCCGGAAAGTTCGGTACCAGCCCCCTTTTTTTGATCCCGTATTTTTGTATGTTTCCTCTACCTGCATTGTATGCTGCTAAAACTGTTACAGTGTTTCCATTAAAATCCTTCAAGAGTCTGCCTAGGTAGTCAGTCCCTGCTCTGATATTTGCTTCGGGATCAAAGATACAATCAGGGCCACATGCTGGAGGTAAATGTTCACCATCACAGGTAGAATGCTCCACAATATACCTCCAGGTCCTGGGAGTAATCTGCATCAATCCTCTTGCTCCTGCCGGTGATACTGCTTCAGGATTAAACCCACTCTCTTCTTCAATCACAGCGGCTATAAAGGCCGGGTCCAAATCATGCTGAAAAGCATACAGATTAATTAATTCCTTGTATGGAACGTCTTTCACTCTGTATTTTGTATTAGACATTTTAGCGTACGTAGAAACAACTGAAAAAATTTCATCGGTTTTTGCTTGGTAATCATCCCACAGATACCAGGAAGCAACAATAGGAAGAATGCTCAGTATCAACAAATACAAAGCCCATCTTTTATCCAGACTTCCTGTTGAATCAAAGAGATCATAAAACATCACAAAAGGACTTGCAGCTATACACAGGATGGTTTTAACAACATAATAGGGTAATAAAAGGATTTTCCCCAAATCTAGAAGGCACCGTCTCTTAAAACCAACAAAAATAACCTGTTTCATTTCCTGCTTCTCCTCAAAATCGGGTTTGTAAACTATAGTTTGTATTCTATAAGCAAACTCAAAACCCTCTTTATAAAAAGAAAAAGCTTCCATCGGAAGCAAAGACTCTTATAATCCTTCTATTTAAACAATCTGCTAAAGAAACCCCCACTTTTAAAACCATCATCCATATATGCAATACTGTCAAAGCTCCCCTGAATTGAAATTTCACCCTTTTCCAGGTCCAGTTTCTCCATATGCATTCCCTCACCTTTTATATTTAGGGTTCCCAATTCTGTTTCCAGAATAATCTCCTGTTCTTCAAATTTTTTAACATTCAATATCCCATCTATTTCTATGTACTCCCTGTTAACCAGAGATATACTCTGTTGTTTCTTCTCTTCCACCGGTTTCACCCCCTATTTGGACATCTATCCCTATTCAATAAATATGCCGTTAAATTTTTTTTATGATATTAAAAAAAATTCTTTACCATTTTGCGGGAAACAAAGGGACGGTTCTGTTGGGGAAACAAAGGGACGGTTTGTTGGGGAAACAAAGGGACGGTTCTGTTGTATCGCAAAAAGTTTAATGATATAATAAAATTGAGGTGATACAATGCCAAGAATGAGAAGACAAAAAAGTAGCACAGGAATATATCATATTATTTTGAGAGGAATAAACAGGCAAATAATTTTTCAAGACAATGAGGATAAAGAAAAATTTATTGAAGTACTTAAAAAATATAAAGAAGTGTCTAAATATGAAGTATACGCTTTTTGTATTATGGACAATCATGCACATATTCTCATAAGAGAAGGAAAAGAACCATTAGCTAAGGTAATGAAACGAATAGGGGTAAGTTATGTTTATTGGTATAATTGGAAGTATGAAAGAAATGGACATTTATTTCAGGACAGATACAAAAGTGAGCCAGTAGAAGATGATAAATATTTATTGACAGTAATAAGATATATCCATCAAAATCCATTAAAAGCAGGAATAGTAGATAGTATAGACCAATATCAATGGAGTAGCCATCATGAATATATAAAAAGTACGAATAAAGTAGTAGATACACAGTTAATACTTGGGATGTTTGCAGATAGAAGGGAACAGGCTATACAGAGATACAAAGAATTTATGAATGAGAGAAGCAGTGAAGAATGTTTAGAAATAAAACAGATAAAAAAACTAAATGATAAAGAGGGACTTGAGACCATAAAACAACATTTATGTATCCAATCGATAGAGGAATTAAAAAAGTTGGATAAGGAAGAAAGGGATGCCTGTTTAAGAAAATTAAAAGCGATTGAGGGATTATCAATAAGACAAATAGCAAGAATAACAGGATTTACAGTAAGTATTGTTGCAAAGGCATGAAGAAACAAGAGAACCGTCCCTTTGTATCAACCTATCAACCTAAAGATTAAGGAGCCAATGTTATGAATTTGACTGTAGGATACATATTCAACCTCAGTGAAAAATTTAAAGATATTAAAATAATTGCAGGCAGCAGAGGGATTAAAAGAAAAATCAAGGATGTAATGATTATGGAAGCACCAGATGGAGCTTACTGGGTCAAAGAAGGAGACTTCCTGATATCCGCCGGATTTGGGTTTAAAGATAACATTGAGGAACTTTCAGAAGTTATAAAGGTTTTAAACGAAAAAAAGGCTGCAGGCCTTGCCATTAAAAAGGGAAGATTCATAAAACACATCCCCGAATCAGTGCTCAACCTGGCAGATGAGCTGGACTTCCCTTTGCTGGAACTCCCTGTGGAAATCAGCTACAGAGACCTAACCTGGCCCATCATGGGCAGGATTATCAACGAGGAGAATTATAACCTGAAGATTTTAGAACAGTTGAGAAACACTTTGTGGCAGATCCATGATGAAAAATACGATTTAGAGGATATACTAAGCCTGATACTGACCTACATCAATAAAACCCTTATACTGCTGGACAGCCGCTTAAACATCATTAAATACAAGGGTAAAAACATAAATCACTCCGATGTAATACCCGTGGATGAAATCATAAAGCATCTTGAAGAGAAGTTAATAAAGGATAACAAACTGCCATCACCCAGCTCCTTTCACTGTGACGGCTATAATTACGTAATATTTGTATTGAAAACACCTGATGAGATACTGGGGTACCTGTGTATTGCATCAAAATCCGAAATAACACAGCTTGATAAAATGGTAATTACCCAGAGTCTGCCTTTTTTAACTATCATCTTTCTTGCTCGCCAAAAACAACATGAAACAGCTTTAAAGCTGAGGGAGGATTTTTTTGCCGGTCTGCTCCTGGGAAACTACTTATCAGAATCAGCAATTGAAAAGGGTGCTGAATTCTTCAACCTGGAAACGGGTATCAGCAGAGCCGTTGTTATTATTGATATTATAAACAATAAAGGCAATACACCAAACAGCAAACTCGTGGAAAATATAGTATTTGATTTAAAATCAATACCGGAATTAAAAAATCAACAGGATATTATCAAAAAGGAAAGCAAAATAATAATATTGTATAAGGTAAATGATAAAAAAAGCTATTCAGCCTTAAAAAATGAATTCCGTGGATGGTTTGAAAATTTTCGCAAAATGGAGAAATACAAACAGCCCCAGCTGACCTTTTACATGGGAATAGGGAAAATCTACAAAAACCTTGGAGAACTCCACAAAAGTTATCAGGAGGCTTCCTTGAGTTTGAAAGTGGGGCCAAAAATATTCAATACCAAATCCAATGTTTTCTTTTATAATGACCTCAAGCTATATCACATATTGTTTTTATTTAAAGAACATCCTGTTATATTAGATTTATACAATGACACCATAGGAAGATTGTCTTTATATGATACAGAAAACAATACCAGCCTGGTGCAGACCCTTATCACATTTTTTGAAAACAACTGCAGCGTAAATCAGACTTCCAGAAAACTGTATATTCACAGAAACACCCTGTATAATCGCCTTGAGAGAATTTCTGAAATTACTGGAGTAAACACCTCTACAGCGGAAGGCCAGCTTCTGCTCCAGCTGGCCTTAAAGCTCAGGGAAATCTATAACGCAAAGGAATTTATACCCTAACTTTTGTCAGCTTAATAGCTCACTGATAACTCTTGCAATCAGAGTTCTTGGCAAAATTATCGGTTTATCAGTTATCCTGCGAGCTTTTTGCTTCATTTCCCATGTGTACCCCATACAGTCCATTACTATTAAAGAAATGTTTTTGTTTGAAAGTGCTTCAACCCCATCTAAATACTCTTTTTCCTGTGTATAGGGTGAGCCGCAGGCAGTTTCGACTTCTACTCCACAAGCCAGCCATTTTTTCCTGGCCTGCTCCATCTGTCGGGTTAAAGGTGTAAGAATTCCCACTCTTTTTTTACCGGCAATTGCTGCAACAGTTTTGTGCAGAACTTCCTGGGGCTTTATTATTAAAGTTCTGGATTCCATTTCTGGAAACTCCCCAGTACACAATAGCAGAATCACATTAACCCCTTGCTGATTCAGCTCATCTATCTTTTCCTGCATTCTTCCCAGTATGTGTCTTTTACCTATAACAACCTGAGTTCCATCCCTCAATCGGGTTACAAGGGCATAATCCCCTTTTTCAGGGGCCATCTGATGTATTTCTTTTAAGGCAAGGCCGTCCAGAGCTCCTTTTTGAACAAGTTCAACACCGTTCCCCCAAATTTTTTCAAGATCTGGAGTCACATCATCCCTGGGGCTCTGCCCTATCGTCACCATTCCTATCCTCGCCTTCATTTTAATTCCTCCCTGTAAAAACATGCCAGATGGTATTTGCATCCCGGGCTTACGGGTTCACACTCCTGAAGGGTTTCCTCATCTCCGGAAACACCTGCACCCTTGATGCTTTTAATGAGCTCCATCAGCTTCTTGCATTCTGCTTCAGGACCCTCAACAGCGAACACAACAGCACCTTCCGCACCATTAATTCCGCCTCGCCCTATAATCACAGGTTCAAGACCTGTAACAGCCCTTATGGCATCTATTTCGGTGAATACCCTGCCAGTTGTTGGTATCAAACCCACAGCCATTCCCATGGCCACATCTGGTTTTTTCCTTCCAGCCGCCATTACTGCTTTTGATACTTTATGAGGACTAAACTTCTCAATCCCCACAGGAATAATCACATTAACCCCCTCAGCCATAAGACCTGATATAATCCCGCCCGGATTACCGCCTAAGGGGGCTCCGGCCATCATCGCCGCATTTCCTTCGCAGTCTATGATGTTAGCAGATATAAGGCAAACATCTTCAGGCCCCATGCTCTGGACGGTTTGTATCAGCCTGTCATCCACATCATACACCTTGTTCTTGTGAATCAAAATGCTGTGGGGAATATCCTTGGCCGCTCTGCTTCCTTTCGTGCCCCTAGGAGATATTCTGCCGCTAATTCTGAGCTTTTTGCCCACCAGTCTTTCTGCAATGGCTGATACTGTTGTTCCGCCTTTTAAAAGTATTTTCCCTGACTTCAGTGCTTTTTTGATTTCAGGCAGGGAGCTTATACCTTCTGCTATCAATCTTTTGCCCTCTGGCACTGTAAGGGTAAACTGGATGTTCATGATTAATCCTCCATGTTGCCGAAAGTCTGCAGATGGGACATATCACCGTAAAGTTTCTTAATCCTTTCAAATTCCTGTTTATCATAAAATTGGCACTGTTTCCTACCAAAGCTCTTGGCTACCTCGAGGCAGAACCTGGCTGCCACTTCCACATCAGTTAAATGAGTAGCCCCTGTAGCACAGCCGGGAACAGGTGTCTCAGTAGTTACGGCAACCCCTACAACAGGAACTTTTGTTGCTACTGAAGGCTGCAGTATGCTGTTCAAATGGTAAATGCCATTGCCATACGGTGTTATGTCTTGGATTGTAATGGGAAAAGTAACAGGAAACCTGCCAGTAACGACCTGCATTATATCCAACAGATCTTCGCTTACCCTCAAGATATAACCTTCCTTTACTGTTGGGGATATAGCAAAACCTTTGTGATTTATTATCCTGTTCCCCTTTGTTGTATCAACAGACAGTATGGCATCCATCTCAGCATCTATTTCGTGTTTGTTCATCGTATAAATATCAATGGGCGAATCCATGAAGGGAACGGGTTCATGGGGCCTTGTGGGAGCATCGGGGCAGATGTGTGTCGTTATTATGACATCACCATCGAGGTTGTCCCCCTGAGCAGCCATTTCAGAAAGCTTCAGCGCCACACTCAGCACAGTAAGAGCCCCATCTCCATCGGATACAAAGCCGATTCTCTCAGGACGGGCACCCAGTCCCCCCAGGCGGCCTATTAAACCCAGGGTCGGCGCGTCTCCATCCCTGGTTTTACCTTTTCTACCGGGAATTTTAATCTTTATAAAATCTGTTCTTCCTTTTTCTCCCTGAACCGTCTCCACCAAAACCTCTTTCTGATTCTTCTCAAGTAAAATTTCTCTAATAACTTTGCCATTTGCTTTGCTGCTGTCCAGAAGGTCAAAGATCTCTATAACCTGTTTTAACAATTTAAAACACCCTTTCTAAAAATGTAGCTTATGATAGATTTTCCTATGGTTTCTTCTACCCTTTTGTAAAGTTCCCTGTCAAACATTCCAGCACCCAGTTTTAAATTCTTTCTGTGGGTTTTAATTACAGCAACTTCCTGACCCTGTTTTATTTTAGCTGTAGTTAAGGGAGTTGCATCCTCCATGGAAATAGTCATGATAAGGTCTGGAAAAGTGGCCAACCGGTCTTCTCTGCATTCCAGGGTCATGTATTCATTCCAAAAAGTAAGGCTGTACTCTTTCCCTCCATCATCTACAACAACCTCTCCTATATCAAATCCACCCCTTGTCTCAAGCTCAACTCTTTTAACTTTTCCCCACGTGACTACCTCTCCATTCAGCACATCGGTTACAGCCTCTGCAACTTTTCGAGGCCCTTTGCTGCGTGTTTTCAGCACGGTGTTTCCAACTTCTATAGCCTGGAGTATGGCACCTGGTGCTCCTTTTTCAGCTGCATACTCGGCTTTTACAGGATTTCTGGCAACAGCAACAATCCCGCCGGCTTCTACAGCCAGATTCCTTACCACATTGCTGCAGTGATGAATATTTCCCCTTACAACAAGTTCCAACCTTTTTCCAGTTTTGGGGTTGCCTCCTGATGCTGCCTGGATGGACACATAACCCTCCACTTCGGTCAACCCCATTGCTCCCATAGTGCTGATAGGATGAGCTCTTCCATTGCAGGGGGCATCGATAACGGGAATTCCCAGCACTGCCGACTGCAGCCACCCGTTAACGGTTGTTGAAGCACCGTTTTCATTTGTAATGATGCCGCCCACCTTACCATTCAATTCATCCTTAATCATTTCCACGACTCTTACATAATCAAAAGGTTTGACATGCCTTTCCTTGGCAGCGGGAGCACCCACAGCAGCCACAGTTATGATTTCAGTCTCCGGAGAAATGTCCTCTACTGAAACAAGTTGTGGATACCCAAAATCCAGGGCCAGATTGCCCAGCTGCAGCCCACTATCTATCCAGCCGCCCCCACCCCCACCCAAAATGGCTCCACCATATACAGCCGCCTCAACTGTTTTTTTAGTCAATTCCACAGCCATCACCTTCCATCAAAATTTGAGCAGGCTCAACATGATCATTCCTTCTGCAACAACAGGGTCTATTACCGGTATACCTACCTTTTCTCTTATTTTGCCCGCCGCATTCATCGTGGACATCCCGGTGCATGCCAGGGCTATCACCTCTGCCCCTGCTTTTTTAAGTTTCAAAGAACATTCCAGCATACTCTGCATCCCTTCTGGTTTCATCAAATCAAGGGTGTTCTCAGCTTCTACCGTTTCTTCTGCCAAGAGATGCTTCCCGAGAATATCCTTTATTGCTTCAGGTGTTGATTCTGTCAAATTCAAAACCCCAACCTTCCGGCTGTACCCGAGAGCTATAGAAGCCACAGCAGCACCAGCTCCTACCACAGGTATCTGCAGCTCAGCTCTTGCCTCCTCAAGGCCGGGGTCTCCAGCACAGCTGATTATTACACCATCCTTTCCTTTCTTCTCCATATCGACAGCCAGCTTTACTACCTTGGGAACGGCCTTTCGATGGGTTTCTTCGGAATGCACTCCTGTATACTGGTCTGGAATGCATCTGCTCTCAACCCTGAAAGGAAAATTGTTCTCCAGTATTTTCCCGTGAGCATTCAAAACCTCTTCATCCTCTGTTGTAAGCACCCTGATCAAACCTATATTAAAGGTTTTCACGGCACTCATCCCCCCTTTTGAATATAAATACAACCTATCTTACAGTTTCAAACTGAAACCTGCCTCTGATGGCAGGTTTCAGTCCCACTTTTCTTTCCTCTGATAATCTATATTTATTTTTTACCCAGTTTAAGGGTTGATGTAAAGAAGCTGTATAAACTTGCTCCTGTAATAAATCCAGCACCAAGCACGTAGAGCTGGCGCTGACCCTCTTCTCCAAATCTCTTAACAGTAATAAGGCGTATAGCTATTCCAACCAGTACAGTTATCCCTGCTATGGGATAATTTATGAGCAGTCCTGTGGCAAACAGGATTCCCAGCTGTCTTGCGGGTCCACCCAAAAACTGAATTATAGCTCCTGGAACAGCCCACATCAGCAGATATTTTGCCACCTGCATATCAGTTCCCGCCTTGATGGTAGCAACATACACCCTATTTACTGGAGGGAACAGATCCTGAGCAAAATACATCTTATACACAAGTCCTACCAGAACCACTGCCACAAGAAAAGAGATGATTTCAGCAATATACTGCTGTTTTCTGCCTTCCAGTTCAAATTCGGGATCTACACCTGAACCCCTCAATATCCAGCCGGCTTTCAGGTCATAAGCCATGTCGGCAAAAGCCGGCCCTGTAGCTGCAGTAAAACCAACCAGCAGCGCCAGTGCCACCGGGGGAAATCCAAACAGCATACCCAGCACTAGGAATATTAAGGCTGTAGCAAAGGCAGGGAACCAGCCGGCATGCATTGCTGATAATCCAACTATGAGCTCTGATACTATTGCTGCAAAAGCGGCAAAAACTATCCAGAATATGAATTGACCCACAGACATTTGAGTTATCAAGCCGCCTGCTACAGCGATAATAAGAGCAGCAATCAGGTAAACTACCAAACCCTTCCCAAGACCACTTCCTAAATCCAATTTCGTCCTCGTACATTTTACCTGTTCTCTGTCCTTTTCTTCTTTGCTTGTAATTATCATGATGATCTGAATAAGGGCCACCAACCCTGCTCCTATCATAACACCATGTGGAATGTAGTACTTATTAAGGTCTACTCCAAAAAAACGCGGGCCATAACCCCTCATGATCAATCCAATTCCGAACATTGACAATGCCCAGACGTTTCCGATCCAGGAAACCCCGAAAACATCAGTGGGAATACCCAGGTATTTCCCTATTATACCGCCAATGGTTCCATACACAAGGAGCAGTGCCTTCTTACCACCCCGGGCTGCTGCTAGAATTGCTTCAGCTGTCGCTATCCCTGGAGGCCATGTGCCTTCTGCAGGGAAGATTTTTGTATCAAATATCCAGTATAAAATTGTGGCATCAGTTATCACCGCTATGAAAGCCCCTATCAACATGGGTAAAACAAGCTCTGGTTTACCTAACAGATAAGGAACCCCTATGGGTAAAAGCAAGGCATTTGCTGCTGAAAAAGTAGCACCAGATATGGCAGTCTGTACCAGGTTTTGACTGTTTATTTGTTTGAACTGTTTAAAAAATGTAAAGGGCAGCCTTGCTATAAGAATTGCTATCATTGCACCAACAATAGAAGTATTAGTGCTGATACCCAACCTTGTTATAAGTTCCAGACCTATTATTGCACCCAACACTGCCACTATTATATTAAGAACAAGTATTGAAGGGTTAAGGGCAGATGGATGCTTGCCAGGCAAATTTTCTCTGGAAACTTCAGGTTTCATGCCGCCGCCTGACAAAACTTTTCCAAGGTTACCATTGTTTGACATTGCCAAATCCTCCTTTTTAAATGTAATTATTTTAAAATATGTTTTTGCCCAACAACACATCCCTCCTTTCAACTTATTGATCAACAATAATGCTGTTTTTGCAATTATACCAAGCTTCTAAAAATTTCACATATTACCCGGCTACAAAATTTAAGCAAAATATTTATACTTGATGCACAAAAACCCCAATCAATCTTAGCTGTTTGTAGAATTGACAATTTTTAAGGCTTTAAGGCTAAAATATATATTAAACAGCATATCCCCATCTTCTAAGTCTACTCCTAAAATATCATTAATTCTTTCTATTCTATACCTGACAGTATTTCTGTGAACAAACAGCTCATCCGCCGTTTTACAAATCTTTTTATCATTTTTAATATAAGCTTCCAGGGTAGTAATCAAATCTGTTCCCCATTTTTTATCATATTCTATAAGGGGACCCAGATAATTTAGAGCAAACTCCTGCAATTGATTCTTATCATGCATATCAAGAAGTATTTTATATACCCCTAAATCATCAAAATGTATTACTTTATTAGAACCCAAAATTTTCTTTCCCAGATAAACGGCTTCCAGGGCTTCCTTATAGCTTTTTGAAATGCCCTCCACATTTTCGTAATACCTGCCTATACCCAGGTTTATGTTTACATCCTCCAAATTTGAAGCTATTTCCTGTTGAATATCAGATGCTACTTCTTTTGTGTATGAATAAAGGGTATTCAAAGATTTCTTGCATTCTTCGGGAATGTTTACAAGCACAACAATCCTACCGCTTTTGTCAGTAACTATGGCCCTGGGGTCTACCTTTTTTACCGTAATTTTTATGACATCTAAAAAACAATTTTTAAAACCCAAAAAACTCTCTGTTCCCTCCCGGCTGGATTCGCTTTTAGGTTGTTGGGCATATATTACAATTACCTGCATACCTGATTCTAAATCCCATCCAAAATAATGAGCTCTCTCCCTTAGCAGGTCGGGGTTTGATGTGTTGCCTTCCAGCAAATCATTTATCAAATCCTTCATCAAGCGTTTTTTAATTTCCTGGACATTTTTTTCCTTTAAGAATTCCAGCGCAGCAACGATTGCTCCCTGCTCCAGAGCCTTTATGTTCAATTCCTTTGTTGTGGCATCATGACCCAGCATTATCAAAAATCCATATATCTTCTTTTCAATAACAATGGGTGTAACTACGGTTCTTTCTCCCTGATACTCAAAAATCCTTGTTGTTGGCGACCTGCTCTCTTTGTAATTCTCAAATTCTTTCATCAGTCGTAAATGATTTATTACATTATAAATCTCTTTTCGCTCGGCGGAATAAGCAACAATGTTGTTGTTGGAGTTTAAAATAACTATAGGGTAGCCTGTTAATTTGCTAAGTTTCCTGCATATAGCCTGCAACCCCCCACCTTCTAAAACAACATCAGTTAAGCTGGTGTGTATCCTGTTTATAAGTTCAAGGGTTGATGCTTTTTTACTCAAAATTCGGCTTAGTACCTGGTTTATTATATCGATATACGGCACCTCTGGCGGCAGTTCAATAATGGGTAAACCCAATTCCTCTGCAAGCTTGAGCATCTTCCGGGGAATCTTATCAATAAATCTGCCGGGTTTAATACACAGGGCTGAAGCTTTAATTTTAGCCATTTTCACGATTAAATCTTCCTGAGCTTTTACATCATTTTTTATTGCAAACACAGTGGTCAAAAGCATCTCATCTTCTCTAACCCAGTTTACAGCATCGGGCACTTCCATCACATCAACGTATTTTATAATATTATACCTTCCTTTAGCTCCTGCAATTAGTTTTGAACCCTTAAAAGCCGGAAGTTTTAACGCCTCTTCTACAGTTATCCCATGTAAACGCATTCACCTCACAAATAAATTTTTGTAAAAATCAGATAATCATCTCAAAGAGAAGGAATTTACTATTTACAAATATTCTTTTTTAGGCGGAAACATATAAGCTGTCTTGCTATGGGAAATACCCATTTTTATTAAAGATTCGATGAGTTTTATGGCCGCTTCACCGGGCACAATAACAGGAATTGGAAGAATTTTCTGGAGTTCTTCTTTTAACCCAAACATTGACCCGCATCCCAAAATAATAGAGTCAATCCCTTCTTCCTCAATCATTTTAACAGCAATTTTCTTCGCCCTTTCTGCAACCTTTTTTTCGTTATAATACTCCATTACAGGTATATTTAGCGGTTTGATTGATTTTAGTTTTATTATACTCCCCAAAATTTTTGCTTTTCGCCAGTGCCTTGCAACAGCATTTTCTATAGTAGAAATAATTCCAAACCTTTCCCCTACAATCATTCCAAAAATCTGAGCCGCCTCACCGATACCTATTACTGGAATCTTTAACGCTTCTCTTGCAGCTTCCAACCCCGGATTGCCAAAACAATAAATTATAATCCCATCATATCCCTGCTTTTCTGCTTCTTTAGCCGCTTCTATCACATAGGGAGCTGCATAAGTTTCATCATATATACTCTCAATAGAAACAGGCCCCTTTTTTATATTTACAACCGAAATTTCTGTTTCACTATCAGCAACTTTTTTACACAGTTTTAAAATCTTATCATTCCATTCAGCATTAGCCACAGGCACGATTATTTTTACCCTCAAAAGAATATCCCCCCTAAAAATTATTTTTTTACCTTTACAGAAGGGCCTCAACCAGTTTGCACAGGTTTATCAAGCTTTCTATTGTAATATATTCTTCAGGGGAATGGGGATTAAAAAATCCTGTTCCAAGGTTTACACAAGGAATACCTTTACCGTTTAGTATGTTGGCATCACTGCCTCCACCTGAAGGAGACAATATGGGTTTTAATCCTATCTTTTCAACGGCATTCATCACATACCTTACAATTAGAGCACACTCATCAAAATCAAACGCGGGATACGAAGCCTCAACTTCGCATTCCACTTCAGCACCAAAGCTGTCAGCAGCATCTTTAACAGCCTGTATCATGTGCTCGGTCTGCCTTTTAAGCTTTAATTCATTCCTGCTTCTGGCTTCACCCTCCATTTCCACTAAATCAGTTATGATATTGGTTGCTTTGCCCCCTCTGATTATTCCAATGTTGGCTGTCGTCTCCTCATCTATACGGCCAAAATTCATGTTTGAAATAGCTACACCTGCTACTTTTATGGCACTTAAACCCTTTTCAGGTTCCAACCCGGCATGAGCAGCCCTTCCTTTTATTTTAAAATAAAGCTTGTTTTGAGCCGGAGCAGCTGTAACAATTGTACCTACCTTCCCGCTGCTATCCAGGACAAAACCCACCTTTGACTTCAACTTTTTTGTATCCAGGTTTTTCGAGCCTTTTAGCCCTATCTCTTCACAAACAGTAAAGACTATTTCAATGTCACCGTGTTCCACACCCTTTTTAAGAGCCCATTTTATTCCCTGAACAATAGCACATATACCAGCTTTATCATCAGCAGTGAGAACAGTAGGGCCTTCACTAAAAATCTTTCCTTCCTCATCAATAACAGGTAGTATCCCTCCCCTTTTCTCTACAGTATCCATGTGTGCCGCAAACAGCACAGGAGGTTTTCGTGCGTTTCCTTTAAGGTAAGCTATAATGTTTCCGGCATTTCCCTCTGCTTTCTGCCCAGAATCATCTTCTTCCACTTTAAATCCCAAATCTTTTAAATCCTTCTTTAATTTGTCTGCCAGTTTCCTTTCGTCTCCAGAAGGGCTGTCAATTTTAACCAGCTCAAAGAAATAGTTCAAAACTTCATTTTTATCCATGTTATCCCCCTATTCGCTTTGTTTGTTTTTTAATACCCGGGAACTCCCAGTTCCCTGCAGAGTTTAACCAGTTCAGGATGAACGTATCTGCCTTCCTCCTCCAAAACTTCTCCATCGAGAATAATCGTTGGATTTAAAACTATACCATCTGTGTGGGATGCGCTTTTCCATGTTTTACCTCCAATCTGGGGCCCCTGGCTACCCAGGCCCATTTCTATGCACCCGAATACCCTTTCATCTTCTACAATCCTGCCTGTGCATTTTGTTACACCGGGGTTGAAACCCAGGGAATAATGGGCAAGGCGGTACATGGTTGGATCATCAAAACTCTCTATCCAGTTCTTAAATATTTTTGCCTCCGAGCCACCTTCAATAGCAGTTACCACTCCTTTTTCAATGGTTAATTCAATGGGAGAATGAAGCAGCCCTATTTCCACAGGCGGCCACAGTGCTCCATCAAAAACCAGTTTTCCGTTAATAGTTTCCTCTACAGGACACCAGGAAACCTGTCCTCCCAGCATTATGGGTTCACCAGGGGTATCAGCCAGCTTCCCTGACTGTCTGGCCTTTCTACCTCTGTTATAGGCAGTCAGGTCAGTGCCTCCCGTGCTTTTAATTATAACCTCATCAGCAGATTCAACAAGCTGTCTCAACTTTTCCCCCAATTCCAGCATTTTGGGATAATTTACCCTGCCGATGGTATTGACCATCATCAGTGCATCCATTCCCGTCAGACAGATGTACCTGGCACCTGCATTCAATGCTTCTCTCCATGCAGCAGTGTGCAAAATATAGGCATAGGCATACTCTATCCACACATCCGCATTCTTTACCGCACCCGCCACCGGTGCGGGAGGCTCTACTACCGCCGTGGGCCTGGTTTCATACCACACTACAGTGGGCACTCCACCAGCTGCATAAACAGCTTTCGCTGTAGCATCAACCACCCTCTTATCTGTTGAAGTATCTGCTGTAATAACCACATTCTCACCTTTCTTAACGAGCATAACATCTTCTACCAGCTTTTTTGCGCTACCAGCAACCTCGAGAAACAGAAATTCATTTCTTGCCTCGCTACCAATTGAAAATTCCATTTCCAAACTTCCCCCTTTAATTTGAGTATTTTCCTCAACATTTTTTATTTAACACATATTGTTTATTTTTTTTGAATTTTATTTTTCTTCAACAGATTCCTTCGTGCATGTGCACATCATTCTTCTTTTTTTTAGACAACATGCCCAATGAACGGTCAAATAAGTTTTTAAAACATTCAAAACAGGAAAAACAAAAAAGCTTTCCACCATACCATGGTAAAAAGCCTCTCACATATTAAACCGTGTTAGCCGACCTTTCTATGCATTGCTTTACTTGGCAAGCTACCCGGAAGTTATTAAATGAGCGGGAAAATAATAGTTGGACGGCATTTTAAGTTCAAAAAGCTTAACTGTATTCGATTTTGATTTTAGATCCATGGGCACCTGATTCTGCCGGTGTTACTACTAATTTTACAGGTACTCTGTTTTTAAGCTCTTCTACATGGCTTATGATACCCACACACAGGTTTTCTTTGTGCAGTCTTTCCAGAGAAGTCATTACAGTATCCAGCAATTTGCTATCAAGTGTTCCAAACCCTTCGTCAAGGAAGAAAAATTCTATCGAAGTATTTCCTTTCAGCTGTATCTGGGTAGATAATGCCAGTGCCAGTGCCAGTGAAGTTAAGAAAGTTTCTCCACCTGATAATGTGTTGCAGTCCCTTCTGACCCCACCATTATAATTATCACATATTACAAAATTGCATTCTGCATCTAATTCCAGACTGTATCTTTTATTTGTAATCTCCATCAATCTCTTTGACGCTTCCTTTGCCAAATACCTCAGGTGACTTACAGCAACAAAATCCACAAATCTATTTCCCGATACCAGTTTAAACATTTCGTTCAGCATATCCGTTACATGCTGTAGTTTCTTGATTTTTTCATTCAGTTCGTTGACCTTCTTTAAGTTTTTCTCCATTTCACTAATTTTTTCTTTCTTTTTCCCTAATTCTTCTAACAGTTTATTGTAATTTTCTTTCTTGTTTTTTCTATCTTCCTTAAGTTTAATCCAATCTTCTTCATCTATAGATTCTCCACACAGACTTTTTCTTATCCTGCTTATATTATTTTTAACATCTTTAACTTCATCTTCATATTTTTTAATCTCATCCTCCAATATTTTCAGCTCTTCCTTTGAAATTAGATTTTCCATTACTTCTTCCCTGTCTTTGAGTTCATTTTCCTGAAGAGCCTTTTCCAATTCTGCTTTTAAATCTTCAGCCTTTGGTAGTAATGATTTGATAGTTTTTTCAATCCCCGCCCTATCTTCCTTTAACCTGTTTAATCTGTCTTCTTCTTCATTAAGTTTCTTTCTTAACTGTTCTTCTTGAGTTTTAATTTCTTCTATGAGTTTGGATATCTCTTTTAAATAAATTTCAGGATCTTTGTTTTTCGTTATTTTCTTTATTTTTTCTTTGTATTCATCAATTACAGCTCTCTTTTCCTTACCCGATTCTTCTATTTTGCTTCTTTCAATATCGGCTTCATTTAATTTTTTCTCTAATTTTTCCCTTTCATCATCTAATTTTTTTATGTTTTCTCTAAATCCCTTTAATTTTTTATCTAATTTTTCCAGTTCAATATCGTTTTTCCTTATTTCCTCTAATTTTTCTTCTATATTATCTAATTTTAATTCTTCTTTTGCTTTTTTATATAACTCTGATACATTGTTTAACTCTTTATTTATCTCTTCGAGCTTGGCTTTTAATTCTTCTGCTCTTTCATTGTCATTTCTTATTCTATCCGTATAAACTGCCTTTTGTTTTTCCAATTCTCCCTTTTTCTCTTTTATTTTGTCAAGTTCATCCTTTTTTTCAGTGCTTTCTGCTTCCCATTTCTGCAAATTTGTCTTTAACTTTTCTATTTCTATCTCCATATCCTTTAATTCTCTTTCCAATCTTGAAATATCTATACCTTCCAATTTTTTTGCATAATCGTCTATTTCTTCTCTTTTTTTCTCTTCCTCTTCTTTATTCATATTCAACTGCAGTTCCAATTTATTGCACAGCGTTTCTAATTTTTTAATATCTAATTCTAATCTGTCCCTTAATTCTTCCTTTTCCTTTATTACGCTTATGTCAACTGCTCTTGCTAAGTTTGGATGGCATGTAGAGCCACATACCGGACACGGCTCCCCTTCCTTTAACTGTGAACTTAAAATACTTGCCCTGTTTATCCTTTCTAAATGATTTATTTCTTCCTTGACTTTTTCACATTCTTTTATTTTTCTTTCTAAATTCTCTTTCAGACCCTCTAATTTTACTTCCATTTCCCTTCTATTTTTAATTATCTCTGATATTTCCTCTTCCAACTTTTTCTTGTTTTCTGTATCTTTTACTGCCTCCTTTAATTTAAGCTTTAGCTTTTCCAATTCCATTTGCCTATTAAGTATAAAGTTGTTATCCTTTGGTTTTTCTTCACTAAGTCTCTTCAATTCGTCCTCTAATTTTGCCAATAGCTTTTCTTCATATTCCAACTCTTCTAAAATATCTTCCATTTTCTTATTGTTTTCAGCTGTGCTTTTCTCCAGGTTGTCTATATACTGCAGTTTTTCTTCTCTGCCCTTTTTCAGCTCCCTGTACTTCTTTTCTATATCCCAGGCTTTGTTCAGTTTGTTCCTGTACTCTGGTGATACCTTTATGCTGTCAATCCTTTCTTCTATCTTTTTAATTTCTTCTTCATATTTTTCTTTACTTTCTTTAATATTTTTTATCTTTTCACCTGTATCATTTATGATTTTCTGGTAGTTTTTAAATTTTTGGGCAAGTTTTTTTCTTTCCCTTTCCAATTTGTCGATATCCCTTTTCAAGTCTATGGCATGTTTTATATTGGTTTCCCTTTCTATTAAATTCGGAAGCTCCCTTTCCTTCCTTTCGTAGACAATTTTATATTGTTTCTCTGTTTTGTCCCTTTTTTCTTTTAACTCTTCAATCTTTTTTTCCAATATTTCAAGCTGTTTTCTATTAGTCCTAATATCTTCCAATGTTTTATCAAGGTTTTCTATGTAGGGTTTTACGTTTAGTGCATTTTTCCCCTTCTTAAGTTTTTTATTCTTTAATTCCATATCTTTAGCCTTCAAACTCAATTTCTTTTCCATGTCTATGTATGTATTCAACTCTTTTTGAAGTTCCCATATTCTGCTGTATTTTTCGTAGTCTTTTTCCAATTTTTTTATCTCTTTTTCCAATCTTTCTTCTTCCATCATAATTTGAGCTAATTCACCTTTTAAAAGTTTCAAATTTTCTTCCGTTACTCCTCCATATCCCTTCAATTCGTCTTCAAGTGATCTCTTTTCCCTTTCCTTTTCTTCCCTTGCGCTTTTTATTTTTTCATACAGTTCTTTGCCGTATTTTTGTAATCCCAGAATCCTTTCAAGCATGTTCCTTCTATCCTTGCCGGATAATTTCAAAAATTCGCTGAATTTACCTTGAGGAAGCACAACAGTTCTTATAAAGTCATTGGAGTTCAAGCCTATGATTTTTTCTATTTCACCTTTTATTTCAGAAACCTTATCTATTACCTTTTCCACGTTTCCGTCATCATCTAAAAAACAAAGTCTTGCAAAATCGGTGTTTATACCTCCGTTTTTATTTCTCCTTATACTTCTTTCTACCCTGTAGCGTTTTCTCTTGCTGCCGTTTCCCATCTCAAATTCATAACTGACATATAATTTATTGGTATCTGTATTTATGTATTCTTTAGTTTCCCTTGCTATATATCCATACAATGCTATTGTTATGGCATCAAGTATCGTTGATTTTCCGCTGCCGGTAGGTCCAAATATTCCAAAAAGTCCTCTTTCGGTAAGTTTTGAAAAGTCTACAGTCTGTTCTTCTAAAAAGCTGTTTAATCCCGATATTTTAAGATATTTCGGTTTCAACTTCTTCACCTTCTTCCCTTACTATCTCTGAAAAAAGTGCCATAAATTCTTCGGTAGGCTCAACTTGATTTTCGTGTATGTAATATTCTCTAAACAGTTCCACAATATTTTTTTCCTTAAAGTTTTCCAAATCATTTTCTTCTCTTTCAGTTGTTTCAATTTTAGGAATTATGGAAAGTATATCAGGTTTTATACTTTTTATTTCCTTTATTTCCGACTGGGTAAATATCCTGTCTGTTTTTATTTCTAAGTAAGCCCACACTTCTCTATTCCGATTTTCCATACACTTTTCTAATGCTTCTTCAATTCCGTTGCAGCACCATACTTCTATGGGCTTTCTATTGCTAAGAAAAACCTCCTCTACCTGTGCTTCTTCTCCAGCCTTAACATCTACTACAAAAACGCATTTGCTGTATCCTATTTCACTCCTGCTGTAGTGTATCGGAGAACCTGAATAATATGCTTTTAGACTGGTATTTTTTACTCTCTGAGGCTTATGGAGATGTCCTAAAGCTATGTAGTGTGCTTTTTGAGGAAGTTTATCTGCATCTACAGCAAGTCCTCCCCCTATTTGTATAGGTCTTTCCGAATCGGAAGTTTCTCCGCCCAATACGAATAGGTGACTTACTGCTACGTTTATAGTATCATCCCTGAATTTTTGTGACAGTTCTTTAAAAATTTGACCTATCTTTTCTGAATAGCTCTTTTGAAGTCCTTCCTGGTCTACTGCATCACTGAAAACTTCATTTAATCTCTGTTCGCTTGGATAGGGGAGTGTCAAAACTACTATTTTCTCACCCTTTACATCCATCTCTATATATCCTTCCCCTGCGTCTATTATTTTGTGTTTCCCTACTTTTCCGACTTCTACTGTGCTTTTAGGAGTTCCCAAAAGTATTATTCCGTGTTCGTAGGCAAGAGGTGTTGACGCTATAAGTCTTTCGGGACTGTCATGGTTGCCTGCGATTGTCAGCACAATCCTTTCCCCATTTTTAGATAATCCCTTCAGGGCTTTATAAAAGAGTTTTTCCGCTTTAGCAGGGGGATTAGAGGTATCGTAAACATCCCCTGCTATTATCACCAAATCCACATTTTTTTCATCAGCTATATTTATCAGCTCTTCTATAAATTTTTCCTGTTCCTCCAATCTGCTCCTATTTTCTAAATGCTTTCCCAAATGCCAGTCAGAAGTATGGAGAATTCGCATTATATATTCACCTCTTTATCTATATCGAATAAATAAATACAGCTTTCTTTTACCTTCCTCTGAGTTATTTTCTCTAATGCTTCTTTATAAAGTTCCATTTGCGTCCTGTATCTTTTTACTACATTTGCTATGTTTCCATCGAATACGTAATCTGTCTTATAGTCTACCAGTACAAGATCTTCCCCTTCTTCAAAATAACAATCTAAAACACCCTGTATCAGTAATTCTTCATTGCAGTTTTCCAGTCCGTCTATTACTTCACAGGCTTTCTTCCTCAATATGAATGGAATTTCCCTGTATACTTTTTCTGCTTGCAGTATCCTGTTTCCTATACTGCTTTTAAAAAACTTCATTATCTTTTCTGCATCTATCACTTTAGCCTCTTCTTCTGTTAAAAGTTCTTTTGTCACCATCATGTTTATCTGTTCTTTTATGCAAGACAAGTCCGATACCTTATTCAAGTCTAAATGCTGCATGACAAAGTGGATGATGGTGCCTTTTTCTGCCTTTGTAAAAGGTTTTTGCCCTTCTATAAATTTTGGCATTTTAACTAGAGAAGGTATTTTATATGCAATATTGCCCAAATTTTGGACTGATGCCTTTTTAATATCTGTCACAGACAGTTTTGACGGTATCTTTACTGCATCACGGTATCCGTAATCCCAGTTAAATCTTTTTTCAATTACTTCTCTGTATGGTGAAGGTTTTATCAGTTTGAAGTTCATAAGTTTTTCCTTGTATTCTTTTTTAGTCATGTTCCTTTCGCTTTCTTCCAGCAAAATCTCCGTCCTATCGAAGATATTGATTTTCCACCTCGATTTTTCCTCACTGTCAATAGAATCTTCTTCTCCATCAGCCCCTGCCAGCCTTCTTATCATTTCCCCATCTTTATGCTTTGACAGCGCACTACATATCCAATCCAAATAGTTTTTCCCATTGACTAAATTATACAGAGATGTTCCTCTGCACCATTTTTGACTCTCTCTTTCGATATTTCTGACAGAACCCACTAAAATGAGTTTATCTACTGCCCTTGTTAAAGCTACGTAAAGTATTCTCATTTCTTCCGACAAACTTTCCAACTTCATTTTTCTCTTTATTGCTATTTGCGGCAAAGTTTCAGAATATACCCTCCTGTCGATGTCCACGTACTTTGGTCCTAATCCTAAATCTTTGTGGAGTAATATATCTTCATGTGTATCCTTTAGATTAAACTGTTTGCCAAGGCCTGCACAAATAACTACCGGAAATTCCAGCCCTTTGCTCTTGTGTACGCTCATTATCCTGACTACATTTTCATTTTCACCCAAAGTCTTGGCACTACCCATGTCTCCTCTGCTTTTCGTCAATTTATCTACAAACCGTATAAAATTGAACAGTCCGTTAACTGCACTTTTTTCAAACTGACCGGCCCTATCTACAAGTATTCTCAAGTTTGCCTGCCTCTGAATTCCTCCAGGCATTGCACCAACATAGTGGTAATATCCCGTTTCTATAAGGAGTTTCCATATAAATTCGTCTAATTTTAAAAACATGGCTTCTTCAGACCATCTTTGTATTTTGTTCAAAAATTCTTCCAGTTTGATTTTCAATTCGTCATCATTGTTTTTAATATATTCTTCTACAGCTTCATAGTAGCTTCCATCTCTATGGTTTATCCTTATCTTTATCAATTCTTCTGTAGCAAATTTGCCTATCGGAGACCTCATTACACTCAAAAGAGGTATATCCTGCCTTTTGTTGTCTATTAAATTCAACAAGTTTAAAAATATCTTTATTTCTATGACATCAAAGTATCCCGAACTGTCATCTGAATAAAAAGGAATACCTTCTTTTGTAAAAACTTCTGCAAATATTGAGGCCCAGTTTTTTGTAGCCCTTAAAAGAACTACTATATCTCTATACTCTATATCTCTATATTTTTTAGTTTTAGGACAGTATGTTTTCTTTCCTATGAGTTCTTTTATCCTTTTGGCAACTATTCTTGCCTCTACTTCAACATCCGACATTTCTTCTATTTCCTCATCTACATTTTCTAAATTATCAGTGTTCTTTTCTATGATGTTTAACTCTATATGTGGTTCTTCTATAGGCTCAAAATCTATCCCCTTATACAAACAGGCTTCTTCATTATAATCTATTTCTCCTATTTCCTTTGACATTATATTTTTGAATATGAAATTTATTCCTTCAAGTATTTCAGACCTGCTTCTAAAATTTCTCGATAAATCTATTCTCCTGTCAATGCTTCCTTCTTCTTTTGAAAAGTTTTCGTATTTTTCGATAAAAAGAGTTGGATCTGCAAGTCTAAACCTGTATATGCTCTGTTTAACATCACCGACTAAGAATAAATTGTTGTCTTTTTTGATACGGTTAATTATGGTTTCCTGAACTATATTGCTGTCCTGATATTCGTCTACAAAAATGTATTCATATTTGTTTCTGAACTCTTTCTGTACCTCTTCGTTTTCAAGTATCTTCAAAGCATAGTGTTCAAGGTCATTAAAATCCAGTATTGCCCTGTCAAGTTTCTTTTCGCTGTACATATTGGAAAAAGATATTATGAGTTCATACAGGTGTTTCATCACAGGATATAGTGAATTTATCTGTTCGAGGTATTCATCAACGGTTTTAACTAAAATATTGCTCTTTATCGGCTCGATTATCTTCTTTTTATAGGTATCCCTTAAATTTTTTACTTCATCTATCAAATCTCCATCGACTTCCAGTTTTCTTTCTCCTTTGATAGACTTCAATTTTTTGTGTTTCAAATCGGCAATATCCATATAAAAATTATTAAGACCTTTTTCCAGACTTCTAAGTAAATTGTCTATGTTGTTTAAGTCATCGTATAAAGCATCGCAGTATTCCATCGGACCGTTTATCCTTTTACATAATTTTATAGCCTGTTTGATCAAATCTTTAGCACCATTTAATTCTATCCTTATACTGTCTTTAATAGTTTTCGTCCACAGGCTTTTTTCAAATTCTTCTTTAGACATATTAAATCTTTCTACACATTCTTTTAACCATTTTTCAGGATACGGTTTGCTCTGTATAAAGGCATAAATTTTAAGTATTAATTCCTGTAGTTTTGTATCTTCCCTATTTCCTCCAAAACCTTCCACCAGTTTTATAAAGTTTTCATCGCCCTTCTCGTATTCCCTTTCCATCAGTTCGTCTAAGACTTCCTGAATGATTATGTTTATTTCGGTAGCATCACCGATTCTAAATGCAGGGTCTATATCTATCAGATGGAAATTTTTTCTAACCACGTCTATACAGAATGAATGGACGGTAGTAATAGAGGCTTTGTTCAAAAGTGTAATCTGCCTTCTCAAATGTTCTTCGTTTCGGACGCCTTCTTCTATTTTAGAAGTTAAAGCATTTAAAATTCTTTCCCTCATTTCTCCTGCAGCAGCACTAGTAAATGTAACTATGAGGAGTTTGTCTATATCTACTTTATCGTCCGTTATAAGTTTTATTATTCTTTCTACCAGTACGGCAGTCTTCCCCGACCCGGCTGCAGCAGAAACGAGAATATTGCAGCCCTTTAATTCTATCGCATTCCTCTGGTCCTCTGTCCACTTTGGCATTACATATCACCTCTGCTTTTCAACCTTATCTTCTCTATCACTTCTTCATTGGTAAGTTTTTTTATGTTTCTGTATCTGTTGTTTTCAAATCTCGTATCAAACTGGCATATTGATATATACTGACAGTATTCGCATGAAACTCTATTGCCTATTTTGCAGGGTTCTATCTTTATGTTTCCCTTCAATATTTCAACTGCAATTTCGATTATCAAGTTCCTCACGTGTTTTATTAAACCTTTAAGCTCTTCTTCTTCCACAGCTGATGAACGTTTACCAAAGTCTCCGTTTTTCGTCATCTGCACCGGAATAATAGGTGAATTTCTCTCTGTTTCTATATCCCTGTCCATTGCCTTGACTACCTTTACATTCTTTAAAATAAGTCCATCCATTCTTAACTGCTTCAATATCTCCTTTTCTATTACGCTTTCGTCAATTTCTTCGGATTTTACCATAGGGTCATCTATTTTAAAGTAAAATACTCCCCCCGGATACAATTCGTCTTTCACCAATCTATCTTTATTTTCCATTACTGCATCCAAGTAAACGATAAGCTGAATTTGAAGACCGTAGTATACATCTGATAAACTGAATTTTTTATTTCCCGATTTGTAATCTATTATCTTTACGTAGCTTCCATCTTCATCTTTTAAAATGTCTATCCTGTCTATCCTTCCTTCTATTTTTATTTCTTCTCCACCCGGGAGTTCTATTATTACAGAAGGTAGCTGGCTGTATTCACCTTCACCAAATTCAAGTTCGTACGCAAAGGGCATAAAATCGCCCCTCTTAATGTGTTCAGTCAGTGTCCAGACAGCCCTTTTACTGATCCTCTTCAATTTATTTACAAGGTATTTGTACCTGTGGCTACTTAACAAAAGGCTGTTTTCAAATTCGGGAATTATTTCCTCTATCACCTTTTCTACAATCTCATCACACTTCTCTCTATCTATTTTCCTCCAATCTAAATTTTCTGCGTTCAATCTCTTTGCAAATTTTTCAACGGAAGTATGGAATAGCCTTCCGATATCGGGTATCTTCAATTTGTATTCCTTTCTTTCCTCAGGTTTCAATCCGTAGTTTATAAAATGGGAAAATGGACAGTTTACAAACTTTTCAAGCCTTGATATGCTGGACCTTAAAGGTATATTATACAAGGCCTTTGTTTTGTTTTCACCAATATACCCTTCCTGATTGTCGTGGAACAGTCCTTCGATTATCAGTTTAAGCCTATCATGCCATTCTTCATTGTTATAATACCAGTTGTAGACATCTTCCCACATATCTTCTACAGGATTTCCATCGATTTTCTGCCTGATATTTTCTACAAGATACTTGAAAGTAGAAACCGGTCTTGAAATAAGGTGAAGCTGTCTTTTTTCATTCTTTACGATATCGCTGTTTACGGTTATTTTCGGATACAATTTTTTTAATCTGTCTATGAGTATGGAAGGTCTTAATGCCCTCCCCTCGCAGTCCGATAAAGCGTAACTTACCCATAGATATTCAGAGGGTTTTGAAAAGGCAGTGTATATTAAAAATCTTTCCTCATAAACTCTTGTTTCACTATCCGAAGAAATCGGTATTCCCATATCCTTCATTACTATTTTTTCATCGTCGAGGAGAAGACCTCCATCGTCAAAAATCGACGGCACTACCCCATCATTTACTCCTACAACAAACAACGCCTTTATATCGTGGCTTTTAGACCTCTCAAGGTTCCCTACCATTACCTGATCTGTTGTAGGTGGAATAATACCTACTTTGTATTCAGAAAATCCTGCTTCTAAGATTTTACTGAATTCTCTTAAAGTTACCTTTGTATCCCCAAGTATCTCGACAAGTTGATCAAATGTCTCCATCACTATATTCCATATTTGAGTATTTTCATTAACGTATTCCAAATTCCCCTCTTCCCTCAATCTTTCTATCCAACTATTGAGTTTTTCTTCAACATTTAGTTCCGTCAAAAATTCAAATACATATTTAGTTAAATCGGATATTAGGTTTTTACTCCTTAATTTGTTTTTCATATTAATAAAAGGCATTACAAATTTGCTGCGTATCTCATTTATTTCGTCTAAATTTTCTTCTCCATATGTAAAATTATCAAACCATTTGTTACCTTCTATACCATATCTTAATACATAATTTTCCAGTTTTTCGTATTCATTTTTATCCAAATTACTGAAACCTGTTTTTATAAACCTGAATACATCTTCATATTTGAAATTCCTGTAAAGTATTTCTATGCCGGATAAAATGAGCTTGATAATAGGATTGTTTAATATGCTGCGTTTTTCGTCAATAAAGAACGGAATTCCATATTCGGTAAAAACCCTCTTAATCGTATGCCCATAGGTCTCTATAGAAGCCGTAACTACTGCAATATCCTTCCACCTGTAGCCTTTATCTCTTACTAAGGATACTATCTGTGAAGCAGCATTTTCTATTTCTGTATATTGGTTGGTTCCTGCAAATATATGTATGCTATCTACTTTTCCCTGATACCTTTTATAAGGATATGCATAAATTTGCCTTTCAAGATGTTCTAATTCTTCCGACTTATTATTTATATCATTTTTTAAGATGGTCTTAATTTCCTTTATTCCGTGTTTCTTTGCAATTTCCCTAAGTTTGCTCAAAGTCTTTAAGGTAGGAGTAAACAAATCCCTGTCCTTTACGTTCTTATCAAAATCTATCGTCAGAGTTACATTTACTTTTTTTGCTTTGAGGATTATCTTTTCTATAATCCTGTACTCCTGAGAAGTAAAACCATGAAAACCATCTATCCATATTTCAGCTCCGTTTAAAAATTTAGCGTCATCCATTTTTTCTATAAGTAAATTAAATTTGTCTTCCCCGTCGGTATACCTGCCTTCCATGTACTCGTTGAATTTTTCGTACATGTAAGTTAAATCCTGGAGTTTCCTTTTAAGTATGTTTTCCTCTTCAAAGGAATCGAGTTTCATCTTTAACATTTCCGGTAAAATATCGCTTCTTTTAAATTCAGAAATCAAGTTGCAAAAATTTGATAAAAAGCCGGCCTGCCTGAAAGCCTTTTTATACAGGGTAAGTTCCTTTGAATGTTTATCAAAAAGTCTCCTCAAGACCATTATTTTCCCCTGTTCATTTATGTCTATCTTCTTTATTCCGCCTACTTCGTTAAATACTTTATATGCAAGTCTTTCAAAACTCAAAACTTCTGCCCTCATTATTCCTGCTAAATCCATTTTAGTAATTAAATCAAATTCTGCCTGTAATGTAAATTGTTCCGGAACGAGGAGTATAAGTTTATTATCGTCATTTTCCTTTAGTTTGTGCCTTATTTCGTTTAAAACTAAATGGGTTTTACCGCTTCCAGCTCTTCCTACTATGTATCTAATTTTCACTTTATTCACCCCATGCTGATTGATTATATTTATATATAATTTCTATACTATAATTATATACCCTTCTGACTTTTCTGGAAGTTGGCATAAAACAAAAGATGAAATCAATATTAAGATATTACTCCGATTAAGAATAATATACTTATTATGCAACTGCTCAATATCCTTATCGTTATATCTGTAAAAAATCCGAATGGCTGCATTTGTATCAACACATCTGTTTTAGGATTTTACATCCATAAATCATTATTAAAAATATTGGTTCTTCTCCATTTTAGTTGAGTTAAATGTCATACAAACCCAATCCGGTCAATAGTTTAAATCATTATAGGGATTTCAATGGGCCTGGAAAAGGGAAAAACAGTTTTTTCGATGATCGCTGCAAATCAACTGCAGCCTAACAGCCAAATATACGTGAATTCCTTTGCCCGGTTGGCTTGTATCCACACCGGGCAATGAGGCAGTCAAGGCCGC
>ENA-OSAE01000210-OSAE01000210.1-marine-sediment-metagenome-genome-assembly--contig:-NODE-210-length-38212-cov-105.654218_pt1 | contig 38212 bp, 37 predicted proteins | sample MGYA00237870_ERZ529317 | MGnify/ENA primary metagenome ERZ529317 (study PRJEB26369, sample SAMN03142812) | marine sediment metagenome | biome: marine; feature: borehole; material: sediment... | reverse complement strand
GCAGGACAACCTCCACCAGCTCCCGAATCACCCACACAGAGACCTCACCTCCATTTCTGGCTTTGCGCGGTGGCTGTCCTCGGTGAGGACAACCCCCGGTGAGGTCTCCTTACTATGCCACCCCACCAGTTGCCTACCAAAAGTTTATACGCTCTCGTCGCCCCGGGTTATGGAAATGACGCCCGCCAGATGATACACTACTTCCACGCCTCTCATTGCCTGCTGCAGAGAATCCACATCCAGTACGTTTCCTTCCACCAGCTCAACGTCGAGTCCGCTCAACGAACGGAGCGGTTCTCCCCGCAGCACCAGGGCCCGCACCCGCCTGCCCTGCGCCAGCAGTTCCCTCACCAGCAGGTTGCCCAGATGCCCAGCAGCACCGGTCACCAAGTCCATGGGTAGGCTCCTCCTTCGCTTCAGGTAACTTCACTGCAAGGGTGCCGGGGCACAACGGAGGAGGTAGCAGTCAGCTCCACTGGAACCCGGTCTGAACTAGTCATTCGCCGCCGCAAACACCACCCCCCACGCACCGCGTCATCCACAGGCATAGCAAGATCCCGTTCCATACAAGCGGCTGGCACCCACCCATCTCCTCCCTGGCCAATCAGGTCCAAGGCGGGATCAGGTGGTGGATCGTACGCCAGGCGGGGGAAACGACCTCAGCGCTGTCGCAGCCAGCCCAGAACGCGCAAAGCCTCCTGGAACGTACTCACCGCCACCACCCGCATTCCCCCCTGGGGGTCCTGGATTTCCCCCGCGTTGTCCTCAGGTACCAGGAATACGTCGGCCCCTGCCCTTTCCGCTGCCCTCACCTTGTGTTCAAGACCTCCCACGCGGCTGATGGTCCCGTCCGGGGCCAGGACACCCGTAGCCGCCACTACATCGCCTGGCTCCATGTCGGGCCAGAGAGTGAAGCGGCGGAAGATCTCAAGAGCCAAGGGCAAGGCTGCCGAGGGTCCGCCAATGTCCGTGGGCTTTACGCGCACGCCGGGTGCTCCTTCAACAGAGTAGGGAGCATCATACACCATCACTCCCAGGAACGGTACTCCTGGTCGGTCTGGATGTTCTGCCGTGGGGATCGCCACCTCCACCTGAGCGTGATCGCGCAGAACGGTAACAATGACTCGGTCTCCCGGGGAGTACGAAGTGATTGCTTCCCCCAGCTCTTCCCGCGACAATACCTGCGCATTGCCGATCCCCACGATCACATCACCCGCCCGGAGCCGGCCTTGCGCCGGAGAACCGTCCACCACCTGCAGCACCACCACCCCGTGACGCTCCAGGCGAACCGGATGACCCAGGGTCTCCAGCGCCACCACCAGGGCGGTAGCCTGACTGTTCAGCATCATGAGTCGATTCCGCTCTTGGTAGGCTTCCCAGGTCATCCCTTGGGGCAGAAAATCCCTCTCGGGCACCATCTCCACCTCAGGGTCAACCAGCGCTCTGAGGCACCAGAGAAGATCTGCCCGTCGGGTCCTGACGGTGGTCATGAGGATTCGACCTGGCTCCCTGCTAGCAGACTCCCTTACCACGACCATCTCAGCAACGTCGTAGGTACTGCCGGGCATGACCACGAAATACTGCCTAAGCAGTACCGTAGCAGCGCATAGCAACATAGTGGCTGCCAATACGATTGCCAGCCACCTGTGGAGCCATCTACGCACTTTCGCCCACTCCCGGTGCCATTTCGGTCGAGGTCCGCAGCTGCCCACGGACTCCTTCGGAGAATTCGCCTTGCAGTCCTGCAGTGCTCTAAATCTTCCGTATGGCCGTCACCCAGTCGGGTCTGCCCTAAACCCCCGAAGAACGGAATGGTCAGGCAGCGGGCCAGTCGATCCCACGCGGATGCCCACACGGCGCACGTCGGCGCGGGGACGAGCCGTTGGTGCCGGCGCGTGCACTGGACCATCGCGCATAAACACCTCTTCCGCCCTTGGGAGACGTCCGCCTGTGCCATTACCCACCTTGCGTGCAATGGTACCAGCGGTTTCGATACTCCGAGGCATGAGCATTCGCCGTAGTCGTGGTGCCTTCCGCAAGGACTACAAACCGTATCCTGCCGGAGGAATGGGGCGCAGTACGACGATGTCCGCCACCCGTTCCACTACCACCCACGTCCTGCGCCACACCGTGCCCGTGCCCGCTTTAAGCATGAGCAGAGGGAGCATGCTGCTTTCTCTCATTCTTCTCCACATTCCCTGAACAGGAGCATTCTCCATACCGAAGATATGTAACAGGAGAGGATATACCACAGATTCCAGGTCTACCGTCAAAGGGATGGCCGATCGAGTGTCGAATTAGCATGAGTAGTCTGCACCAGGATGCAAGGTCTACCTCGCAGCGCCTCAAGCCGCGGGATGAAACGCACGCAGGGGAGAATCACACGTGGGTCAGGGTTCAAGTTCGGGCAAAGTCATCGCAGGGCGCTATGTTGTGCCATTGCTTGTGGGATCGGTGGTACTGCTAGCAGCAGTGGCCCGTGCTCACCACGAGCTTGTGTATGTGCACGCCCTCACTGTAGGCGTCGTGCTGGTGGCAGGACGTCTCCAGCAAGAGCACGTCTTCCTTGGCCTGGCAGTGTTTTCGGTAGCCGTCATGCTGGTGGACATCGTCAGCCGTCCTGATATTGCCTTGGTGACAGCCGCGGTGGTGGCAGCGGTATGCACGATGCTGCACGCTGTGGCGGTGACGTTAATGTTTACCCTCGGGCAACACTTGCAAAAACTGAAAATCCGAGAGACGGAGCTTGAGGCACTGTACAATCTGACCGCTACCCTCAGCAACACCCAGAGCGTGGAGAGCTTCTTGGATCAAGCAGTCCATCTTTTGGGAAGGGAACTGGATTTCACTCACATTTCCGTCCTGCTTTACGATGAGCAGAACCAGGAGCTGGTAGTGAGAGCAATAGTCGGATACGGCAACGAAAGAATGATCAAGCGCATCCCTCTGGATCGAGGCATCACCGGTCTGGCAGCTACCACCGGCAAGACCGTGGTGGTAGATGACGTCCTCAAAGAAGAGCGTTACGTGGCCGGCGACCCAGCCATCCGCTCTGAAGTCGCCATCCCGCTCACCACTGAAGGACGGCTGCTGGGGGTGTTGAACGTCGAGAGCACCAAGTACGCCGCCTTCTCGCCCCGCGACGTAAGACTCCTGGAGCTCATCGCCAATGAGCTCACCGTGCTGCTGATCCGGGCACAGCTGGTGGAACGGCTGCGCGTACAAGCCATCACCGACGAGCTAACGGGCCTGTACAATCACCGCTACTTCAACATCCGCCTGAGATCCGAGGTGGAGCGTGCAGAGCGTTACTGTCATCCGCTTTCCCTCCTCATGATCGATATAGACCATTTCAAGCTGGTCAATGACCGCCACGGCCACCTGGTGGGAGACGAAGTACTGCATCAGCTGGGGAGCATCATCCGGCGACAGCTTCGCGAAGCGGACGTCGTTTGCCGTTACGGTGGTGAGGAATTTGCGGTCATCCTCCCCGAAACTGACGGTCAGGCTGCCCTCACCGTTGCCGAGCGCATCCGAGCAGCAATCCAGCGCGAGGTACTCCTTGTGAGCCTGCGGGGCGACAACAAGCCGACGAACCTGTACATCCCGGTCACCGTGAGCATAGGAGTGGCGTCATACCCTCAGAACGGCAGCGACTGGAGCACACTACTGGCCGCGGCCGACGCCGCGCTCTATGCGGCCAAGCAGGCAGGCCGCAATCGGGTGCGCCAGGCTGCCTGAAGGGTGCGTCTAGCAGCGCCCAGCGCATGTCGCAGGAACCGAGAACTTTTTCCCCGGCGTCTCTGCGCCAATGGCCCTGGAGTAGCCAGACAGCCACCTGACGCAACCGAAACCAAGCCCATAGACAATGGCCATCGCGTAACATGGTGCGATCGGCCACCCACAGGCTCATGTTGCGACTGAAGGCACAGCGCAAGGCAGACGCTGGACCTACAGCCGTGGTACTCGAGCCAAGGTCGCCCTCCGGTGGCGTGTATGGTCCGGAATGTTCTACTCCCGTGACGCGATCCGTAGGCGCTCGCCCCGCCCGGTGGTTGACGCAGCAGCCATACCAAGAGTCATCCTCCTGGCTCGAGGGCACCAGGGACCCCCGGAACCCCAACTGCACGGTCCAAAATTCATCTGGGGATTCAAGCGCTCGCCGGAGAGCTGCATCCGGCCTGCTGCCCACCGCATTATGCGCCCAGTGGCTCAACATTCCGGACAAACGCTAGCAGGCACTCCGGTGCACAGCGCGGCGCCCCTTCCGATGACGGAGCGCCCAGGGGAGTGACCTCCTGAGCATCAGCTACCAGTACCCCCCAGCCGGGCTGTCTATTTCACATACACGAGGTCGCGCCCCAACCTCTTCAGCCGGAACAGGGACGATATGCGGCTCATCGACTCCGCATGGCCAAGGAACACGTATCCTCCCTCCCGGAGCGCGTCGTAGAGCACCTGCGCCGCGCGCCGGCGGGAGTCTTCGTCAAAATAGATTAGGACATTGCGGCAGAAGATGGCATCAAATCCGCGCATGAGCCGGTTGTCCTCAGCATCCAGCAGGTTCCCATACCGAAATCGCACGATCCTCTTGAGTTCCTCACGTGGCGTCCAGTAATCCTGTCCCCGCACCATGTACCTCTCCAGGAGGGATTTGGCCATGCCTCGTACTTCTCGGTCGGTGTACAATCCCTTACGGGCTACCTCCAGCGCGCTGAGGGATATGTCCGTGCCCACGATCTCGACGGGCACCGGGCGGCGCCCTCTGAAGTACTCGAGCACGATAATGGCCAGGGTATAGGCTTCACACCCGATGGAGCAGCCCGCACTCCATATGCGGATCTTCTCCGTTGGGCTGTCCACTTTCTGTTCATATATCTCCGGCAACACTTGGCGCGCAAACACGTCCAGCTGGGGAAGGTCGCGGAAGAAATAGGTCTCGTTGACGGTGAGCAAGTCGACGAGTTGCCTGAGTTCCGAATCGGACTCGGCGGACAACAGGAAGCGCACGTACTCGGCGGCAGTCATACCTATCACTTCGAGCCGTTTGCGGACCCGGCTCTCGAACAGTTGTCTTTTGTCTGCATCGAACGCAAGGCCGGTGTTCTTGTAGACCAGGCGTCTCAGGAAGTCGTACTCCTCGTCGTCCAGCAGCCGCTTCCGCGTGTTCACGCCATCCCCCCCAAAGGCCCGTCAGTATCGTCTCCCAATCACTAACGAATGCATCGCTGTCGCCGACCTGACCCGGGGCCCCAAAGCACCTCCGGGAGGGCGAAAATACCGCGGGCAACGTCAAGCTCACCGGCACTGAAACCAGGTTCGCCTAGGTGCCCGCGGCGCGGGTAAACCACCGGAGGACCTGGTACGACACATCCGTAGACGGGGCTACCACGTCCACTACACCCAGCTGAACCGCCACAGCAGGCATCCCGAACACCACGCACGTCTCCTCGCTTTCAGCGATGGTGTAGCCGCCGCGATCATGTATTGCTTTCATCCCCAGCGCTCCATCCCGCCCCATCCCGGTCATCAAAACTCCGACACAGTCCCGCCCGTAAACCTCCGCCACTGACTTCATCAGCACGTCCACACTGGGCCGGAACAAGGCATCCGAGGGATACTGCGACAGACGAAGAGTTGGCCGCGTCCTGCCCCTCCTGACCACAACTAACAGGTGGCGGTCACCCGGGGCAATGTAAACCACCCCGGGTAGTGCTTCCTCTCCCATTTCCGCCTCTTTGACCCTGAGTGCACTGAGCTGGTCGAGCCTCTGGGCGTACAGACGCGTGAACGAGGCAGGCATGTGCTGCACGTAGAAGACGGGAGCAGGTAAGTCGGCCGGCAGCAACGGTATGACGTCAAGCACGTTTTTCGGTCCACCCGTGGAAGCTCCGAGAGCCACTGCTCCGCGCCGGCGGTATACCTGAGAGCGAAGTGGCATGGTGGCCAACCTCCGGTTGACCCTCGGCCGCGCCGCGGCTGCGAGCAGCACCTTGCCGATCAGTTCAGTCCTCTGCTCACCGAGAGACCCGCGGCGGGGTTTGCCCACGCAGTCGACGGCCCCTTCTTCCAAACAGGCAATGGTTTCTTCCGCCTCCGCCTGGGTCAGGGTGCTCACCACCACCACGGGAGTGGGAAAGTGTGCCATGATGAAGCGGAGGGCCTCCCGGCCATTCATCACTGGCATTTCCAGATCTAACGTGATCACGTCTGGCCTGAGCTCAGGCACCAGCTCCACTGCCTCCCGGCCATTCCTGGCAATCGCTACCACCTCTATACTGGGATGCGACTCGAGCAGGCGAGCGATGACCCGAGCCATGAAAGACGAATCATCCACCACAAGTACCCGTACCTTGCCCACGCCCCACACCTCACCGCGCCGGAGTGGCATTGCCGGTATTCACCCTGACCATACCGCTTGATATATCGAAAACGACCCTTCTCGGCTGGCTTCCACCAACATCTGCCATCACCACGGGAATGGAAAGGGCGGACAGCTGGGCAAAAACCGCCTGCACGTTGCGCGCGCCGATGTCCAAGGCCCGCCACGTTATTGCCGGGAACATGTTGGCTCCTCCCGCGATGCTGGCGGTCATGCGAAAGCGCAGTGCCCCACGGCGCTCCATGGCGTCTACTAGCGCACCAACGGCAACATCAGCAAACTTTCCGGGCTGTGATTGGGCCTCCGTGCCACGGCTGCAATCAAGCAGTACGTGAGCCATGCCACCGACCTCGGCGACGGAGTCATGAAGCATGATGACCACGCAGGACCCCACGAACTCCGTCACCAGAATATCTCCAGAGCCGCCCACCACCAGGTCCGCCGTCCGCACCAACAAGCGGGCCACGACCACCACCCCTCATCGCAGGATGGCACCACGAGGGAGCGGACCCGCCGCTGGGGCCCGCCCCCCGTTCCTCAAGCTCAGACCTCATCATCGCGGCCTACGTGGGAAAGCTGGCCGACTTCGTCCTGTGAGAATACCTTTTGCAGGTCCAGCAGGATCAGTAGCCTGCTATTGATCCGGCCGATGCCCTGCAGGAATCGCGACTCAACCCCTGCGATGATGGGCGGCGGTGGCTCGATGCTGCGGTTGGGAATCCGTAGCACTTCGGAGACCGAATCGACAATCAATCCCACCGTCATGCCATCGATGTTCACCACTACTATGCGGGTTGCGTCGGTATCCTGGCGTTCCTCCATGTCAAAACGCTTTCTGAGGTCGACGATCGGAAGGACCCTTCCCCGCAGGTCGATGATCCCCTCCACGAACGCCGGGGCTTTGGGCACCCTGGTGATGTCGGTGAGCCTGATGATTTCCTGAACCTGCATGATGTTGACTCCGTACTCCTCGCTGCCCAGACGGAAGCTGACCAGCTGGGTTTCCTCAGCCAGGTCCCCCATCGAGCCCTGGCCTTCGTCGTCCCACGCGTCCGTACCGCGTTCCTCCAGCACCTCAGCCACTTCCTTCACCTCCCCTGGTACCTGGCACCGCGGTTCTTCCGTCAGGCAGCCTGTGTCATTTCCTCGGCCATATGTGCTATCTCTTCCACCGCTCGGGCCAGCTCTTGCATACCAGCAGCGCTCTGTTGGGCGGCAGAGCTGGCCTCCTGGGTGTTGTTGGCCATTTCTTCCGCCGCTTCCGCAATCTGGCGGATAGCTGCCGTGGCGGTCGTCACCGCATCGAGGGCCTCCTGAGCCGACTTGGCGATCTCGTCCACCCCCGAACGCACGTCCTCCATCTGGTCCGCAACAGCAGCCAGTGCTTCGCTGACTCTACGCGCTTCTTCCATCTGCTTGGCTGCAGCCATCCCCGCAGCCTCGATGTCCTTGGCCACCACCGCAATTTGATCCTGGACCGCCCGCACCATATCCTTGATCCTGTCCGCTGCCTCGGCAGACTGCTTGGCCAGCGTCCGCACATCCCCGGCCACCACCGCGAATCCCTTGCCATGTTTGCCGGCCCGGGCCGCTTCGATGGCCCCGTTGAGAGCCAACAGGTTGGTCTGGATGGTCACATTGGCGATGGCGTCTACGATCTTGTCGATCTTGCGGGCGCGTTCCTGGAGGGTGGCTATGTTTTCTGAAGCTTTACGGTTCTCTTCTACCGCCCGTTCGATCCCCGCAATTAAAGCCTCCACCTCGGACCTGTTCTTCTGGAGCAGCTGGCTCAGCTCATCCACCGCCTGGACGGACTCCGCGGTGGTGTCCGCCATGGTTTGCGCGTTCCGCTGTATCTGCTCCGCGCCTGCCAAGGCCTGCTGGGTGGCTGCTGACTGTTGCTGGGCAGCTGAGGCAATCTCCGAAATGGCCGCGCTTATTTGCTGGGCGGCACCGTTGATCTCCTGGATGGTGGCGGCGAGCTCCTCCGCCGCCGAGGCCAGAGCATCCGCCGCCCGAGTTCCGGCAGAGGATCCCCTGAGCTCTTCCGCCATCTGCGCCAAATCCTCTGCAGCGGCGGCTATGTCCTCCAGCCCCTTGGTCTGCTCGGTGGTTGAGGCAACGGCTTCTCGCGTGGACACGCTGGCCTGCTCGGCAGCTGAGGCCACTTGCTGCGCGCCGGATCGCATCTCCGCGGCGGCGCGCGCCGCTTCTTCAGCTTGTGCCTGGATCGCTCGGCCACCTTGGACCACCCGGTCCACATCCCGCTCGATGCTCGCCAGGTCACTGGTGACCGCCTTAGCCTTGTCCACCTCCTCGCGGGCGGCCTGACCGATTCTCTGAACATCACCAGCCACCACCCGTACGTCCTCCTGGATGGTGGCTACCAGTTCCCTGATCTCACGGGCGGCGTCCGCCGAGGTCTCCGCCAGACTCCTCACCTCATCGGCGACCACCGCAAAGCCCAACCCGTACTTGCCCGCCCGTGCCGCTTCTATGGCCGCGTTCAACGCCAGCAGATTGGTCTGGTCGGCTATACCTACCACCGTCTGCACCACATTGCCAATTTCCTCTGAACGCTTCTCGAGCTCGGCGATTCGCTCCGCCGACCGGAGGTTGGTCTCGGCAGCAGCACCAATGCCGTCGACCAGACGCCCGATGTCCGCTATGGCATTCCGCACCGTGCCCTGCAGCGCGGTCATGCGCTCCACTGATTCCGCGGCCAGCCTGGCTGCCGCCTTGCTCATGGCCTCGACTTTCTCCGTGTTCTTCAAGCTCTCTTCCGTGGCCCGCGACGCCTCTAAGGCAGCCGAACCAATGGCCTCCATGTTCCGCTGCAGGGCCGATGCCGCCGCCTTGGCCTGCTGTACGCCGCTGGCCAGCTCGGCCGTAGTTGACGCCAGCTGCTCCGCAGCCTGAGCCTGCTTCTGCGCCAGCCTCCGCCTCCTGCGCAACTCCGCCTCGCGCTGAGCCGTGGGCTTTTCAATCCCAACGATCGCTTGTCCCTTCCCAACATTGGGCGCCATTCCCTTTTCCAATGCTGTCTGGGCGCCAAGGGCACCCGCGTCGTGGCGGTTGTTGACTGCCATTCCCACACACCTCCTGAAAGATTTCTGCACGGCATACCTGCCAGAAGGAGGCGTGGCGGCGGAGAACGATAGCACCTACACGTTGCATCCCTCCCCGTCTTTGCATCCGATACAAGTTCCGGCCCCTTGACGTTGCGCACACACGTCAGGTCCGGCTGGGGAGCTTCCCCCGCAGCAGGGCCGCCAGTTTACCGCTCTACAATTACGGGACAGATCCGCGGCCAAACCACGAGTGGCCCTTCCCGCAAGTAATATCGGGCCACCTGCACCGTAAATTTAGCTGAACATTCGCAATCACCGTCCAAAGGGCGGCACGGCCGGCCACCCCGGGCGGATCAACGACCGGTTTTGCGCCCAGCATTCGGAACCCGGGGGTAGTTTTCAACTTGGCAAAGCCGTCCCAGGAGTGGAAGCGGGCAGGGGTCGGTGTGGCTAACGATCCGGCGACTTGAGCCTGCACCGTGGGAGGGAATCTTGCCCGCGGGTTAAGTGGCAATGGCCGGCCCGGTCGGGCGAAGGAAGGCAAAGGAAGACACAGTCAGTCATCGACGCGGGAACACAAAGTACAGGATACAGCACCATGACAGGAACCGAGGGTTAAAGGGGAGGTCGCCATCGGCCGACGAGCACTCGCGAGCTCCTCCGGCCGGCGAAACGCCCCGGCGCGCGGCGCGAGGGGACATCAGGGACAGCATCGGTACAGGCCGGGTCTCCTCTGCTTCAGCACGGGAAGTTCCCGGCGTACCCGCTCCAGTTCTTCACGCCTTAGTTCTGCCAGCACCAGCTCCTCCCCCACGCCAGCTTCTGCCAGCACGTTGCCCCACGGGCCCACGGCAAGGGAGTGCCCGTACGGGACATACCCATCCCCTTCCGGACGGGCAGGCGAGGCGGCCAGCACGAACACCTGGTTGTCTACCGCCCGCGCTCGCAGCAGCACGTGCCAGTGGGCGCTACCGGTGGGGACGCTGAATGCCGCCGGATATACCAACACCTCCGCGCCCCGCAGTACCATGGTGCGGGCCAGCTCGGGAAAGCGGAGATCATAACATATAGCTACCCCTAAAGTGGCGAGGGCCGTGCCAACGACGGTGGGACAGAAGCCACAACTGATGACCTCAGATTCGCAAAAGCGAATCCTTCCCGCCACGTCCACGTCGAAGAGGTGCACCTTGCGGTGCTTACCCAACAGCTCTCCGTCTGGACCGTAGATCAAGGAAGTGTTGTATATCCGTTCCCCCTCGCGCTCCGGGATGGACCCACCCACCAGGTATATGCCGCTGCGCCGCGCCCAGCGAGCCAGTGCCTGCGAAGTCGGGCCTTCCGGACATTGCTCGGCAAACAGCGGGAAGTAGCGGGTGTCGTACGGGCAGTTGAACATCTCCGGCAGCACCACCAACTGAGCGCCCGCTTCCGCCGCCCGGGCGACCATCTCTTCCGCCCGGGCGAGATTTTCCTGCTTGTCTCCAGTAACGGGGAACTGGCACAGTGCTGCCCTGAATTCATCTCGCACGTGCGGCATCCCTCCAGTTGCAAGATCGAGTCCGAATCAGCTGGGCTGATGCGGCATTTCAGGTGCCCTGGAATCCCCAGCACGGGCGCGCCATCACCAAACCAGAGGAATCGACCCAGGGGTGAGGCCTTGCCCGGCCGGCGCACCGGATTATTCGTCGGTGCAGACGATGAGTCCTTCATCCTTCCCGGCCACCCGCCTCCCAGCAGTCCGTGGGCCTCGAGCCACCCCCTCCTACGTTTCCCCACCTGTTTCCGGTTGCCGTCCAGTACCGACCCCGTTCGTGCTTCACGGGTCATGTTACCTGGGCCCCGACAGGTATCCACTCCCCAGGCATCAGCCTCAGCAGCGACCCACGCTCGCCTGGTACACCCGACTTCGCCCAGGCAACTGAGCAGTCCCTCCGGTGGGTTGTTGCCCCACCCCCATCGCCAGCATGGGTGGGCAAACGAAAAAATTGGACGGTCTTGCGACCGTCCTGGGAGAGGAGAAACCGGAGGAAGAGCCTTAAGGGGGAGGGTCCATACTTCCCCGCTTCCCGCTAACATTGTTTCCTGTCCGCAGGTAGTGTATGCATGCCTTGCCGCCAGTCTGGCGACCGGGTACAATACGGCCGGGGTGAGCGCACTTGCGGATTACGGGAGGGCGCCTCCGGGGTCACGAGGTTCGTGCTCCGCGGGGGTTGGTCACCAGGCCCACCCCCTCGAAGGTGAGGGAGGCTATGTTCAACCTCCTGGCCGGGCGAGTTAACGGTGCCCGTTTCCTCGACCTCTTCGCGGGGTCCGGCGTGGTGGGACTCGAAGCCATCAGCCGGGGAGCGAGTTCGGTCACTTTCGTGGATGCATCGCGGCTCGCCCGCCGCATCATCAGCGAGAATGCTCGACGACTGGGCGTTCTCCACGCAGTTCGTATAATGCTCTTGCGGGCAGAAGTGGCCATCGTCCGCCTGGTGGAGGAAGGAGCGCTGTTCGACATCGTCTTCCTCGATCCCCCTTACAACTCACCCCTTGGGGATACCACGCTACAGCTTTTGGGTGACGGAGAGTTATTCGCGAGTGGGGGAGTATGCATCGCCGAGCACTCCCGGCGGCATCCACCGAGTGACCGCTATGGTGTCCTGGTCCTCACCGACCGGCGCGAATACGGAGATACTTGTCTGAGCGTGTACTCTCTGCAAGCAGGATGAACCTAGATGGATCCAGAATGCCATCATGTGTCCGGCAGGAGCAGGTGGAGGAAAGGAGGACGCAGCAGTGGCAACAGCCATCTACCCGGGGAGCTTCGACCCAGTCACCTATGGGCACCTCGACATCATCGAAAGAGCAGCCAGGATTTTCGACGTACTGTATGTCACCGTTTTCACCAATGCGGCCAAGGCTCCTCTGTTCACGGTGGAGGAACGCCTTGAGATGCTCCGCGAAGTCACGGGGCATCTGGGCAACGTGAGGGTGGAGTCCTTCGACGGACTGCTTATACAATACGCCCGCACCAAGAAAGCCCGGGTGATCGTGCGCTCCTTGCGCGCCGTGTCCGACTTTGATTACGAATTTCAGATGGCTTTGATGAACAAGAAGCTGGAACCGGAAGTGGAGACCCTGTTCATGATGACAAGCCACCAGTACATATACCTGAGCTCCAGCATCGTCAAGGAGGTGGCGTCCTTTGGAGGATGTATCAAAGATCTGGTACCGGAGGTCGTCGAGCGAAAGCTCCGAACCCGACTCGGGGGGTGAACTCTCCGAGACGCAGGCCCTGGAGACCGTGGATCGCCTCCTGGGCGAGCTGGAGGAAGCGGTAGCAAACAGTCCTCGGATCCCCCTCACCGCCCGGGTCCTGGTGGATGAGGATCGGATATACGACTTGATCGATGCCCTCCGAGATGCCCTGCCACAGGCGATGCAACAGGCCCAATGGGTACTGCGGGAAAGGGAAAACCTTCTGGCCCAGGCCCGACAGCAGGCACGGTCAACGGAGCTGATGGGAGGCAGCACGCCGGACGCCGAAGAGGTAGGGGTTCTGACGAGCGCCAATCAGCAAGCAGAACAGATCCTCCAGAAAGCCCGAGAGGTCGCCCGCGAAATACACCAGGGAGCTAAAGCTTACGCCCGGGACCTGCTGATCAAAGTGGAGCGGACCCTGGTGGAGACTTTGGAAACCGTGCGGCAGGGTCAGAGGGAGCTGGAAAGCCCCGACAAGCCTCCCCGAGGCAACGAGGGCTAACGTCGGAGTAAAGCGCCCAGCGCGCATGCCGCTACGAGCCAGGCAGAAGCGAGCAGAAACCGACTCCACGCCGCTGCCAACAGGTCCCACCAGGTTGGCAACGGGCACCAGACAACGGATACTGAGACGGGCAGCACGGCCATGACCAAGGGCGTGTATGCCGCGGCCAACAGGGCATGGAGCACCCGCGCGCCTACATATGGCCGAATGTCGATATCGGTGCCCTGGATCATGGCGGCCACTTGAGCATGCACGCTGAGACCACTCCAGGCGATGATGGCCGAGGCGGCCATCAGCCGATCCGCCAGGGGTGCCGGGCACCTGGCGGCAGCTTCCGTCCCGATGGTGATTTCCAGCATTCCCTCGAGCAATGCCTGCGCGGTATCCGGATTCAGGCCCAGGATGGCAACCACCCTCGCCGCTGCTGCCGCCGCCAGCCCCAGCAACCCTACCTCCTGTGTAATCCGAATGAGCACGGAGAAGAGTATGATAAAACCCCCTATCAACAGGAGGTTGTTGACCGCCTGACGGACCGCATCCCCCATGAGACGGCCAAGGGGTCTTCCATCTCGCCGGCGGGCCTCGACCAGCGCCCAGGCTGCTCGCCTGAATATCCAGGCTCCGCTTGACGTGGGAGCCGGGGTACGGGGAGCCCTACGCCTCCAGAACCTCATGACCAACCCCACGCTGAGGCTGGACAAGTAATGGGCAAGCATGATCACCGGCGCCACGCCCTGGTTCCGGAACATGCCCACTGCAACTGCGCCTGACATGAAGAGCGGGTCTGCGGTGTTGGTGAAACAGACCAGCCGTTCCGCTTCTGCCTTGTTGCAGAGCTGCTGCTTTCTCAGTCGCGCGGTCAGCACTGAACCGATGGGATAACCCGACGCCAAACCCATGGCCATGACGAAGGATCCGGCACCTGGGACATTGAACACCGGTCGCATCAGCGGCTCTAGAACCACCCCCGCGAAGTGCACTACTCCCAGACCCATCAAGATCTCTGACCCGATGAAGAACGGTAGCAGCGCAGGGAACACTATCTCCCACCACACCCTCAGACCCTCGACCGCAGAGGAAAATGCCGCCTCGGGCTCCAGTACCATGAATACCGTAAAGGCGACCGCAATGGAGGCAAGAACGTAGGTACCGCGAGATCCGTGGCGGCTCGAAGGGACCTGTCCCTTGGCTCCTCTCCAACCACCGTCGTGCGGCACCACGCCTCTCCCCCAAGGCTAAGAGATGGCATCGTTCCACATGCAAATGATATTCGCGCGCTGATGGAGTATGTTTTGCGGCACCGCGAGCAGCCTAGCAGCAACCGCAGGGAAGACCCGATGGCACTGAGGGCAAGACGGGCCGATAATTTGCCTTGAGCACTGCGCCCCTGGTCCGCTGCTCCGCCCAGTCCAGCAGGCCCCGGGGTGGGCCAATCGGACAACGGGCCGGAAGCGATGGGCCAAGACCCACCCCGCGTTGCTCGTCGGGGGACTCCGGCGAGAAAACCGAGGCCATGCTTTCAAAGATCAAGCACCACATAGCCAGGGTACTGAAGCACCTCGATAAAGTGCGAAGTACCCATCAATGGCGAGGGCGACGGCCACGCCGATCTTCTCCTGGGTGCTTGATTGTACAAGCAGGTGAAAATCGGCGTAATTGCTGAGGAATCCCGTCTCTAGCAAGACAGCTGGCATCACCGTCTCCTGTAACACCACGAACCGGGCAGCTCGCACTTTGCGGTCCTCAAAACCCATGGTAGCAACCACGGCACGATGAATCCGCTTTGCGAGGAGTTTCCCGTAGAAGGAACCGGGGTAGTGGAAGGTGGTGGCACCGGAAGCCTTGACGTCCACGTAGGAGTCGCAGTGGAAGCTCACGAAGATGCGGGCGCGCGCTTCGTTCGCCTTTCTAGCTCGGGCAGAAAGATCGGCCCGCCAATCATCGTGGATCAGGCGCCCTCGCGCGGTGCGGGTAAGGCTGACACGGTAGCCCAGGCGTTTCAGTATCAGGTTGGCGGTTTGCGCGATGTGCCAGACAACATCGGCTTCCGTAAGGCCGTTGACCGCGACGGCACCCGGATCGGGATGGCCGTGCCCTGGATCGAGCATGACGTCCAACCCGCTCTCTCTCGCGTTCAGGGTGACTGTGTGGTTGTGCGCCCCAGGAGCGTTGGGCACCTTTCCTATGTCCAGCCTTGAATGCTCGCCATCCACCCAAGCCAAGGCGGAAGCGCTACCAGCTGCCGTCAATCCGGGTTTAACCCCCCTGAGCATGGAAATGATATCCGGCCACTTGCCCCGCGCTCTCCAACTGGGGCCCGGCGCGATGCCCTTGTTGCACGGGTAGGCCTCCTTGGTGAGGTTGAACCGGTTCCGCTCACCAATCGCCTGCTGTCTCCATCTCGGCGCCGCAAGGTCCACGCACGGCCCCATCAGGGCAAGCTCCCTGAGGCGCGGCTGCTCCTCCCCTGGTCGGAGAGACGACTTCGGTGATCCCCGCTACATCCTTTGCAAGCTCACTGCCGCTTGTGACCGAATGCTCGGGTAGTGTCGGCCCTTGCGGCATTTGTCGCGGCGCCTGGTAGGCAGGTGCAGTTGTGGTGGGTCACGTAGAGGAAGAGGTTACCCCGGGTTGTACCCGTCCAGGAAGGGAAGGATGTCCTCTGAGGGAAGCAAAGGACTTCCAGCAATTATCGTTTGTTCCCTCCAGGCCGGGCCACTTACCCCTCGCAACTTGGGACCGACAGCAGGCCCAACCAGACCAACGCGACTCGGGAGGGAAACTTCAGGTTAATCGCTGGGGCTCGCCGCAGCGCCACCGAAGATTCCGTGACTAGGCTCTGTCGGCGGTGCAAGAGTCAATCCTCAGCAACTTATTCACCTGGCCAGCGTGACCACAGCAAGTCCCGACTGAGGAGGATACTGCGTTCTGCCCTGAAAGCTACCCCACTGGCTCGCAGCCCTGGTGATCCGTTGGGCACGGAAAAGCCCACCACCAGGTGGTGGGCTCTCCGGTGGACATTGCCTGATCTGGGTTTCAGCCAACTTCCAGGTTGTTCCTTACCCCCGCTACTTCAGCCACCGAGCGCACCACGCGGCTGAACTGTTTCTTTACCTCCTGGGACGGAACCTTTCCACTCAAATGGACGATCCTGTTCCGCGAACCCACCTTCACCCCCTCGACGTAAGGGCTGGTGGCGTCGTCCACCTTCAACGCTACCTTGACCTTGGATGTCAGCATCTTGTCTTCCATGGAGACGTCCAACTCAGCTGCAGTCACTTGACCACTCCCCCCAGGCGAAGTCTCTCGGGCTGGTGGCGGGGTATTTAGTTCCTGGCCAGAAACTTCCGCCACCAGAATCATCCTTGCCAGCAGGCATGCTACCAAACCTCCGCCCGGCAGTCAACGTCGCAACAACCGCCGGATGGACGCCTAACGGACGCTCCATCGGGCCAACGCCTCACGCTCGCCACCGGCCTCAGCAATGCTCGCTCGCACTCAGCAGCGCTTTCCTGGGCGCAGCCTCCACCCTCAGGGACCACCAATCTTCTCCAGCACCTGCAGCAGTGTCTCTGCCGACTGCCAGCCCACCTTCTGTTCCGCGAGGATCCCGTCGGCATCGATGAACACCACCGTGGGAACAGCCGCTATGCCGTAGGCAGCGGACACCGACTGGTCAACATCGGCAAGAGCCGCCAGTTCCGTTGCCTTCTTTTCTTCCAGGTAGCTGGCAACTGCTCTCGGGTCCTCCGCGCTGAACACCAGATAAAGCATGGCCTCATCCTCGATTCTCTTTCGAAAGGCCACTAGCTCAGGGGTCATCTTTGAGCAGGCAGGACACCAGGTGGCGGTGAACACCAACACCACCGGCTTTCCACGGAAGTCAGAAAGGAAAATCTTCTTGCCCTTTTTCTCCCATGCGATCTCCGGGGCCCGCTGGCCCAGACCGGCTTGTTGGCCACTTCCCTCCAGCTTCACCACCGGGACCGCCGCCTCACCCCCTTGCGGTCCGCGGGCTGCGGGTATACAGGCCGACAATAACAAACATCCCGCCACCCACCACAAACCCAGCCTCACCATGCCTTACTGGCACCTCCTCAAAGTCCCTCGCGCACCAGCCACACCCCTACTGCGATCATCGCGACGCCCGAGAGCTTCCTCACCGCGTCCAACACCCGACCGGAGGGGCTCCAGCGGCGCGCTCCGCGCTCCAGTATCCAGGCAGCCACCAGCAGGGGGGCCAGCAGTCCCAATCCGAAGAGAGACAGCAAGCTCGCACCCACCAACGGGCTACCCCCCGCCAGCGCGTATCCCAACACCGCCGCCAGCAGAGGCCCGGCGCACGGGGTCCAGCCGGCAGCAAACGCCACTCCCAACAGTGCAGCTCCGGGAAGACCCGGTCGTACGCGGGGCATCACCCGTCGTTCCCGCAAGAGAGCGCGTGGCACCAACACCCCGATCTGGAAAAGCCCAAATGCTGCCATCATCAGCCCCGTCCCCACCTTCAGCACCATCGCCGCCCGCCGGAGGTACCAGCCAAAGGCACCCGCTGCCGCCCCCAGAAGGGCGTAGGTGAGGGCAAACCCGCACGCGAACCCAGTGGCCACCAGTACCAGGCCCCGCCGGTCGGCATTCGGTCTTTCCCAGGAAGCGACGGCCTCAGAAGCCATGACGGAAAGTAACCCTGGCAGCACCGCTAGACTGCAAGGTGAGAAGAACGCCACTACTCCTGCGGCAAAGGCCAGCGCGTAACCGTACTCCATATCACCACCCCCAGGCGCCGGGCACAACCGGCCTTCCGCACTCAAGCTTACCCCGGCATGCATAGCTTCGCAACCCGGACCAGGTGGACCACCGCAACTGGAAGATTTTCTTGTGCCACCTGATCTCCCCCGCCATCTGGCCAGGCGGGCTCGATAACCCCGGTGGCAGAGAGCCGCAACAGGCGCTCCGATTCCACCTGCGGGCCCCACGGAGGAGATACTGCTGCCACAGCGAACCACTAGGCGGGAGGGATGTCTCCTTGGCACAGTGGAAACCCCAGGGAATTTGGCTGGATGGCAAAGTGAGGCCGTGGGACCAAGCCACCATCCACGTGCTGTCACCGACGGTGAAGTACGGGGTGGCAGTATTCGAGGGTATCCGCGCTTACTGGAACCCTGAGCGCGGCAGAATGCTGGTTTTCCGGCTGGAGGAGCACAGTAGACGGCTGGTACAGTCTGCTCGCATGATGCGTATGGAAAACCCTTACGCCCCAGAGGACATATCGCGAGCGGTCCTGGAGACCCTGCGAGAACTCGATCCCAGATGCGATGTACATATCCGCGCGCTGCTGATGGTGTCAGGCGATGGCCCGATGACCGCCCGGGGGCCCGTGAGCCTGGCGATCGCTGCCCTGGAGCGGGGACGTCCCCCGGGTTTTGAGCAAGGCATCCGCTGTCAGATCAGCTCCTGGCGCCGCATATCCGACGAAGTGATGCCACCACGGATAAAGTGCACGGCCAACTACCACAACGGTCGCCTGGCGGCGCTGGAGGCCAAGGCGAACGGCTATGATCAGGCCTTGCTGCTTAACAGCCGCGGCGAACTGGCGGAAGCTCCCGGCGCCTGCGTGTTCCTGGTACGTGCTGGCCAGCTGATCACCCCCCCAGTGACTGACGATATCCTGGAGAGCATCACTCGCGAGACGGTGCTCATCCTGTGGCAGGAATGGCAGGGGCGCAGCGGCGCCGTGCGCCCCGTCGACCGCACCGAGCTATACGTGGCCGATGAAGTGTTCCTCTGCGGAACGGCGGCGGAGATCACCCCAGTGATCCAGGTTGACGACTTGGAGGTGGGGGATGGCGTCCCCGGCCCGATAACCAGGAAGCTGCAGTCACTGTACCTCGCCGCCGTCCGGGGCGAGGATTCGCGGCATCACAGCTGGTGCACTGAGGTCTAAAAGGGCAGCATCAGCCCGGTCAACCAGGCCGCCGCTACCACCGCCAGGACCACTACCGCCGCCAGGGCGTCCAAGGGCTGGAAGGCAAAGGCGACCGCCTTGCTGCGGCCGCGCCCGCCTCGATAGCATCGCGCCTCCATGGCCAGGATGAGGTCCTCAGCGCGGTCGAAGATGCTCAAGAAGAGAGGTACTACCAGCGGGATCAACCTCCGAGCCCGGCCCAGAAAACCGCCTTCGTCGAGCCGGGCGCCACGGGAGATCTGGGCTTTCACCAGCCTTTCCAGCTCCTCGGCCAGAGTGGGAACGAAACGAAGGGCAATGGTGAACACCAGGGCCACCTCGTTGAGGGGTACCCCAAGCCTGGCCAGGGGAGAGAGCAACATCTCTCCTGCATCCGCCAGCTCCACCAGGCCCGCGGTCAGCGTCAGAAGGGACGTCAGCAGATAGAGCACGGATATGCGTAGCACATTCAGCGCCCCTGCGTGTACACCTCCCCAGGTGGCGCGCCAGGAGCCCAGGCGGAATAGGGTGGGATGGTCTGGGTACGAACTCCCAGAAAAGATGATCTGGAACACCCAGAGGATCGCCAGTACCCACAGCGCGGGTCGCAGTCCGGCCAGTACGTAGCGTACAGGAATCCGGGAGAGGAGCAGCAGCACCACAGCGAACCCCAGAAGCAACAGGTAAGGAACATACCCCTTCACCACCAGCAGCGTCGACACCAGCAGGCCGAACGTTAGGAGCTTGGTGCGGGGGTCCAGACGATGGAGGACCGAATCCCCAGGTACGTAGCGGCCGATGGTGACGTAACGGCTCACCTCCATCATCATCTAGGCCACCCCCAGAGCGCGGGCGATGCGGCGAGCTGCCTCTGCCGGATCCGCAGCAGGCTCTCCCAGCGGCAACCCCCGGCTGCGGAGCTCTTGTTGCACCCGCCAGATCTCGGGCAGCTGCAATCCGGCCGCGCGAAGGACATCTTCCCGATTCAGGACTTCGTGCAGCGATCCAAAGGCCAGGATCCTTCCGTCCGCCATCACCGCCAGGGAGTCCACCAGTGGAATGAGATAGTCCAGACGGGTACTGGCAATCACCATGCTGATCCCCCGTTCGGCGAGCGATTTCAAGACGCCCAGGAGGCGCCACCTCCCTCGGGGATCGAGACCGGACAACGGATCGTCCAACAGTAGCACTTCTGGTTCCAGGGCCAGTATGCAGGCCAACGCCACCCGCCTGCGCTCGCCGCCGCTGAGAGTGCGACTGTACCTCCTCAGCACCCGCTCGGGATCCAGCCCGGCGCGCTCCAGCGCTTCCCGTACCCGTTTCTCCAGCTCATCCTCCAGTGCCACGCCGAAATTGCGGAGTCCCAGGGCCACATCCCGCAACACGGTGGGTTCGAACAGCTGCTGCTCTGGTTGCTGGAACAACAACGCCACGCGCCGTCGGATTTCCCACAGGCTGGTGTCGGGAGCCGCCGTGTCCTGTCCCAGTACCCACACTTTCCCCTGGTCCGGTTGGGGCACGTAAAGGCCGTTGAGGTACTGCAGCAGGGTTGACTTCCCGCTGGGACTGGGCCCTACCAAGCCCAGCACCTGGCCGGACTCCAGCTTGAGGTCCACACCCCGTAGGGCCTCCCGGGCGAAAGGAGTGTTGGGATGATAAGTGTGAAACAAACCTTTCACCTCAATTAGCGCGCGAGACACGCTACCAGCTCCTCGATGGTACGTGGTTCTTCGGGGACCTCCACTCCCAGGCGCCGTAGCTCAGCTGCCAGCTGGTGCAAAGGCGGAGGTTCGAGTCCGGCGCTCCGCAGCAGATCCGGTTTCCGGAACAGTTCCCGGGGACTGCCATCGAAGCACAAGCGCCCAGCATCCAGTACCACTGCCCGGTCAGCCAGCGCCAGCTCCGACATGTCGTGGGTGATGATAATCACCCCTAACCCTCGTTGCTGGTGAATATCTCCCAGCATCCGCAGCACCGATGCTCGAGTGTCAGCATCCAGGGAAACCGTGGCTTCGTCGAGGATCAAGTAGGAGGGCTTCATGGCCAGCACTCCCGCCAGGGCTACCAGATGCCGCTGGCCAGGGGTGAGCAAATGGATGGGGGCAGACGCCAGATCCCGGATGCCCACCAGCTCTAAGGCTTCGTCCACCCGCCTGCGGATTTCTGCCCGATCCCAACCCAGGTTCTCCGGCCCGAAGGCCACATCACGCCAGACGGTGGTGGCCACCATCTGATTATCGGGATTCTGAAAGACCATACCCACGCGGCGCCGGGCCTCCCAGCGACCCTGCCGAGAGACGGTATCGTGTCCATCCACCAACACGCGGCCCGAAGTGGGCAAATACAGCCCGTTACATAACCTGGCCAAGGTGGATTTACCAGATCCATTGGGTCCCACCACCCCAACCATTTCTCGGGGCGGAAATGATATCGAAATCCCCTTCAGGGCCAGCCGGTCTGATCCTGGGTAGCGGTAGGACACGTCATCTAGGAAGATCATGAGGCGCCGTCTTTCGCCTCCCACCCAGTCATGCGTGCCAATCCCAGGCCAACCGCTACAGTGATCAGCGCCGCCACGATGATTTCGGGCACTCCGTGGGTGAATCCCACCGCCCATGCCACCGGTGCGGGCAGATATCCGCGTAGAACTGCCATGGCCAGCACCAGGACGGTATTGGTGAGCGTCCCCACCGTGGCAGCCACCGCCAGCCCCGGTACCATCCCCAGTCGCCGCAGCCCCCGGTAAGCGTAGGCGGAGGTGACGCCAATGAATAAGCGGGGGAGTATGGCCACCAGGGGATCCGCAAAGATGGGATTGGTGGCCCGCAGGAAGCTGAAGAGGCCAAATATCAATCCCACCAACAGCCCCACCACCGGACCTTCCAGTACGCCACCAATGACTGCCGGCACGTGCATGATGGTGGCGTGGGCTGCCGGGGTGGGTACGGGGATGAAACCAAGACCAGTAGCTCCCAAGAGAATGGCCACCGCGCCCAACAGCCCGGAAATCACTATGCGTCTTACGTTGAGACCCATTCCATGCCTAACCTCCCTTGGTCAGGGAGCAGCAGTGCGCCCACCGCTGCTGCTGCCCGTACTGGGCCCACCACTGTCACTGCCGTGGTTAGTTGAACGCGTCTTTGCAAACCCAGGCTACTCATGCCCGTGCACCCCGGGACCAGCGCGCGGCCACCTTCTCTCCCAGCTGGCGGGCCGCCTCCAGGCACCGGAGCTCCAGGGCACACCCAATTCCCGGTACCTGCCCGTACATCATTCGCTGCTGGCCGAGGAATGCCGCGATCCCCCACGGTGGTTCCTGGCCGATCCCCAGCACCCCCCTACCGGTCCGGGAAGCAGTCTGGCCAAGTACCCTGCTGCCTCACCGGCACCCAGCACAGCTGCTCCCGGCACTTCAGCACTCCAGGATCGTCGCAGCAGCTCACCAGGATGGCGTGACAGCCGTCTCGCCCCAAAGCTCCGGCCGCCCGCACCACCTTGCTGGCTGCTTGCCGCCGGGTGCGGCCATCATATACCCCGCGCGGTCAGCAATGGCCAGTGAACGGCACGCAAGCGGTGGGAGGTGCTGCTGGGTGATGCGGCCAGGGCAAACCGCTGATCACCCGCACTACACCCACCAGCATCGCCACGGATGTCCCCCCCAAACCCAACTTTGTGCTTTCGGCAGAGAGAAATCCATTCCTCCCCTGCGCTCCTCCTCGGGGATACTATCCGCGGAGGGAGGTGTTCACGTTGCTTGATGTTCTTTCTCAGGTAAACATTTCCACCGATCTGGCCCTGGAGGCACACGCCCAGGCCAGGGCCCGCGCGGCAGCAGAGATACCGGGCGTGACCGTCCAGCGCCGGCAGGAAGGCCCGCTGACCATCACCCGGGTCCTCATTTCCACCCCGGAGGGAGGAGAGGCGCTGGGAAAGCCGCCCGGTACCTACGTGACGGTATACTGCCCCGACCTCCGTCGCCGCAGCCGCGAGGCGTGGGAGGCGACAGCCCGGCAGCTCGCTGTTGAGCTGACGGAACTTCTGGGTGGCCGACCCGAGGGAGACGTGCTGGTGGTGGGCCTGGGGAACTGGAACGCCACCCCCGATGCCCTGGGACCACTTTGTGTGGAGCGGGTGCTGGTGACCCGTCACCTGGAGGAGCACCTCTCCCCTGAGGCGGCGGGCAAGCTGCGGGGCGTGGCCGCCCTGGCGCCTGGGGTGCTGGGGCTGACGGGCATCGAGACGGGGGACATCGTACAGGGGGTGGTGGAGCGAATCCGACCTTCCGCCGTGGTGGTGGTGGACGCCCTGGCAGCACGAGAGGTGGGACACATCCTGACTACCGTGCAGCTTTCTGACACCGGCATCCATCCGGGGGCGGGAGTGGGTAACCGACGTTTGGCCATCCACCGGGAGAAATTGGGGATACCGACGGTGGCGGTGGGAGTACCAACTGTGGTATCGGCTACCGCCATCGCCGCCGGCGCATTGCACGACATGGTGAACTCCCTGCGTACAAAGATCGAGTTTTACCAAATACTGGCACAAATGTCCGATGAAGAACACCATCAGCTGTTGACCGAGGTACTGGGGCCGGAACTGGATCAGCTCATGGTCACCCCCAAGGAGATTGACACTCTGGTAGAAGATATGGCCAAGGTATTGGCCACGGGCATAAACATCGCCTTACAGCCGGAGGTCGACCCGCAGGAGTTCATGGTCAGTCTGGCTTGAGAGCGCCAAAATCACCAGGGGGCGGGCCCAGGCCCGCCCCCCGCTCCCGCCAGCGGGTCAACCACGCGGTCTCGCTTGCTGACCCTGACCAGCCAGGGACCGCTCCGCCAGCTCGATCATCCGCCGCACCATGTTGCCGCCCACCGCGCCACAGTCGCGCGAGGACAGGTGACCCCAGTAGTCGTCCGCAGGCGGCTGCACGCCGATCGAGTTGGCCACCTCGTACTTGAAGTTGTACAGTGCCTGCCTTGCCTCGGGAACCACGTAGACGTTGCGCCTCTGTCCCTGTGCCACGTCGCTTCACCTCCTCCTACGGCGGCTACTCATATATTGAGCAGCGAACATGCGCACCTATGCTAGAAGTCTTTTCGCCAAATTGATAATTGAGCTCGTGCGCTCAAATGTTGGAAAAAGTTGGAGAGGAGTTGAAGAAACGTCAGCTTATAGCAGCAAGCCACAAGCCCTCGCCCAGCTTCCGCCTCAGGGCCCTGAAAAGCGCAGGATTGCTTTTGATGGAAAAATTTTCAATCATGGCTTCGGCCTCACGGCGCGCCGCCAGCAGCAGCTCAACGTCCCGCAGGGGATCGGCAATTCTGAGGTCAGGCAGGCCGTGCTGCCGCGTTCCGAAGAACTGCCCGGGTCCCCGAAGGCGCAGGTCCGCCTCCGCTACCGAGAAGCCATCCGCCGCCTGAGCGAAAGCCTCCAGGCGGGCGCGGGCCTCCCGGCTGGGGTTTTCGGTAACCAGCAAGCACCAGCTGGGTGCGGGACCCCGGCCTACCCGGCCGCGCAGCTGGTGCAGCTGTGCCAAGCCGAACCGCTCCGCCCCTTCCACGATCATCACCGTGGCATTGGGCACGTCCACACCTACCTCCACCACTGTGGTGCAGACCAACACGTCGATTTCTCCCCGCCGGAAGCGCTCCATCACCTGGCGGCGTTCGGCGGGCGGCATGCGCCCGTGCAGAAGCTGCACGCGCAGCCCAGCGAACTCCCGGCGAGCTAACTCCTCCGCCCACTGGGCGGCCGCCCGCAGCTGGAGGGCCTCCGATTCCTCGATCAGGGGACATACCACGTATACCTGATGGCCGCACTCCACAGCCTCCCGCGCCCTTCGGTAGGCATCACCTCGCCGCCGCGATGAATACACCCGGGTGGTCACCCCACCCCGCCCTGGGGGCAGCTCATCCAGTACCGACAGATCCAGATCCCCATACACCGTCAGCGCCAAGGTGCGGGGTATGGGAGTAGCGGTCATCACCAACACGTCGGGAGCCCGCCCCTTTCCCTGGAGCAGGGCCCGCTGCCTAACGCCGAAACGGTGTTGCTCGTCGCATACCACCAGTCCCAGCCTCTGGAACCGAACACCCTCCTGGATCAGCGCATGGGTCCCCACCGCCACCTCGACCCGCCCCTCGGAAATCGCCTCCAGTACCTGGCGCCGCTCGCCAGCCCCCAGACTACCGGAAAGCAAGGCCACCTTCAGTCCCAGGGGCTCCAGCAGCTCCTGTAACCGGTGGTGGTGCTGCTCGGCCAGGATCTCGGTGGGGGCCATCATGGCTGCCTGCCACCCCCCTTCCGCCGCTTTCACCAGTGCCCAGGCCGCCACCACCGTCTTCCCCGAACCCACATCCCCCTGCAACAGCCGGTTCATGGGAACCGGACGCTCCATGTCCTGGCGGATTTCCGCAATGGCTCGCTGTTGAGCGCCGGTCAGCTGGAAAGGTAGGGAATCCAGGAAACGTCGCACCAGGGGACCATCTGGCTGGTGGGCCACGCCTTCCCCGGATTCCTGGTAACGTCGTCTCAGCAGCCTGAGACCTAGCTGAATCAAGAAAAGCTCCTCGAAGGCCAGCCTCCTCCTGGCCCGCTCCAGGAGTTCAGGGGAAGCAGGGAAATGCAGGTGGCGGTAGGCGGACTGAGCGTCCACCAGCTCCAGGCGCCGCCGTAGTTCCACGGGAAAGGGCTCGGGGATGTGACGGCCGTAGCGCTGGAGAGCATTCAGCACCACGGTGCGCATCACCTTTTGGCTCATCCCCTCGGTCAGGGGATAGATGGGAACCAGTCGTCCCGAGTGAACGGGCTGTTCTTCCTCGTCCAGCTCCTCCCACTCAGGGCTGAGCATCTGTAGCTGCCCAAACCGTCTCCTCACCTTGCCGTGCAGAGCCAGCCGTCGCACGCGCTTTAGGCGATCGACGAGGTAGGGCTGATTGAACCAGACCGCATAGAGCACGCCCGTGCCATCTCCCACCGCTGCCTTGGTTATGGAAAAACCCCGGCGGCGGGTGCGCAGGTTCTGTACTGCCAGCACCCGGGCACAAACCGTGTGCTCCTGTCCCGGTACCAACCGGGCAATGGGAACCAGGTGTCTGCGGTCTTCGTGCCGGCAGGGGAAGTGTTCAAGCAGATCGGCCACGGTGTGGATCCCCAGGCGCTCCAGCAATCTGGCACGGACCGGGCCCACCCCCGGAACGTACTGGACGCTGTCGGTCAGACGATCGGACAGTTGCTCCCCCAACGTCATTCCACCGAGACGAGGAAGTAGTAGAGAGGCTGGCCGCCCCGGTGAACCTCCACCTCGCAATGGGCAAACGAAGAGGACAACCGTTTCTCCAGGTCGGCCAAATCCAGGGTACGGGCTTCCCGGCCGTGAAAGATGGTGATGATCTCGTGATGATCCTCCACCATCAGGCCCAGAAGCTCCAGGAGGACCTCCGTTGGGGCGCTTCCCACCACCTTCAATTCGCCCTCACGGAGGCCAAGAATGTCGCCTTTCCTGACCTTCATTTCCCCGTAGTGCCCGTCCCGCACGGCGAAAGTGACCTCACCCCAGCGAACCCTGGACGCCGCACGGGACATTTGGTCCAGGTTCTCCTCCAGATCTGCATCCGGGCGGAAGGACATGAGAGCGGCCATGCCCTGAGGTATGCTGCGCGTTTCCATTACCACCACTTCCTTGCTCACCAGCTGTCGTGCCTGCTGAGCAGCCAGGATGACGTTTGGGTTGTTCGGCAACACGATCACCCGGCGGGCCGGGCATTCGCTCACCGCCCGGACCAGCTCCTCGGTGCTGGGATTCATGGTGTTACCTCCGTCCACGATGGCCGTCGCCCCCAGGCTGCGGAAGATCTCCACCAGCCCGTCTCCGACCACCACAGCTACCACGCCCGTGGTGGTCAATGCCCCCGCATGATCCGCACCCCCTGCTGAACCCGCGGCCTGTTGGGCTCCGTGTTCGTCTTCTGGAAACACCTCCGCCTCACCGTGGGTTTGGGACATCTGGAGGCGCATGTCCTTGATCTCCGCCTCGTTGATGTCCCCGTACCGGGTCACCAAGGCCAGCACCCGGGCGGGGTCGCGGGTGTGAATATGTACCTTGGCCACCCGGTGATCCCCGATGACCACCAGGCTGTTGCCGCAGTCGGCCAGGGCCTGTCTGAGGCTGTCTTCGGCGTTGCTGTGGGTTCGCAGCAGCACCACCACGTCATAGGGATGCTCCAGTGCGGGCAGCTCCTCCGTCACCGCTCCTCCTGCGGACACGGGGAAGGCCGAGGGGGCCTCGGCCGTCACTTCACCGGTGAGCACCTTCATTGCAGCCTCGAAGAAGCACAGCAGCCCCTGCCCGCCAGCGTCCACCACTCCCGCCTCCTTCAGAACCGGGAGCAGCTCCGGGGTGCGCTCCAGTGACCTCCGGGCTTCTTCCAAGGCCGCTCGCATGATCTGTGGCAGGTCGCCCCCGTCGCCCGCCACCGACAATGCCGCCTGCGCCGCTTCTCGGGCCACGGTAAGGATCGTCCCCTCGACCGGCTTCATGACCGCCTGATAGGCAGTCCTCACCCCCTCCTGCAGGGCGGCGGCCACCTGAGCTCCATCCGCCTGCTCCAAGCCGGTTACCGCGCGGGAAAAACCCCGGAACAGCTGCGAGAGGATGACCCCCGAATTACCGCGGGCACCCATGAGGGAACCCAGCGCCACCGCCTCGGCTACCGCGCTGAGAGAGTCGACCGTTACCTTTTCCGCTTCCTCGACAGCAGCCGCCATGGTTAGCATCATGTTGGTGCCCGTGTCCCCGTCGGGCACCGGGTAGACGTTGAGAGCGTCGATTTCCGCCTTGTGTTGTTCCAGTAGCCGGGCAGTCAGCGCAATGATCGCCTTGTATGTGGGCCCCGACAGTTTAGTGTGCATCCTGAATCTTCCTAACCGTCCTCTCCCCTGACTTTGATTCCCTGTACGTTTATCCCGATCCGAACCACCTTCAGGCCGGTGGCTTTCTCCACGTTGTAGCGCACCTTGTCGATGACATTGCGGACCACTTCAGAGATACGGGTGCCGTAACAAACCACCACATTGAGGGTGATGCTGACCCGATCGCCCTCCACCGCCACCTGGACCCCCCTGGCCAAGTTCTCGCGACCAAGGAGTTCTGCGATGCCGTCGCTCACTCGCCGCGACGCCATCCCGACGATGCCATAGCATTCGGCGGCAGCGGCGCCGGCGATGGTGGCGATGACCTCCTCCGACACCACAACCTTGCCCAGTTCCGCTGCCCGCTCGGCACCCAAACCAGGCCACCCCCAGTCCATCTCTAGTTTCCACAGCAGCCGCCCCATTCCTGCGAAATCTGGCGTCCATCCTGGCTCCGTCCGCACCGAACGGCTGCTGACCCGGGACGCGCAGCCTCCGGGCGAAAAGCCAATACTTACCGCGCCGCCGATTCCGGGGGTTTATACCGGAGATGCAGCGTGTGCCTGGCCTCCTGCTGCCGACTCGGTCATCTCTGAACCCAGGGCAACCTGCAAATTCGGCCGTCTGCCTTCGGCCGTAGCTCAACCTCTCCCGTTGGGCGCCACAGAGCACGGGCCCTGCACTTCCCCCACCACATGTCCAGGCCCGCCGTCACCCATCCGGCCGCCAATGAGCCAAAGCCAGTCCGGCGCCGGACCCTCGCCAGGCAAACCCGATGGGCTACCGGGCACGAACACTCCCCGTAATTTTTGAGCAGGGCTCGCAGCGCCAAAGATCCCGGATCCGCAGCCGAGCACCCCCCTGGCTTCGGCCCGCAGCCCACCAGCGTCGAGGTCCGTACCCACTACAAGCGGTGAGCAGCACTTACGACCGCTTCCCGGAGATCCTGGCTCAAAGGTTCCGTTTTCGCTCCTGGTTCAGCCTCTGGTAGATGGCATAAGCCAAGAACCCCGCGCAGGTGGCGAAGGCAGCGCCGGTTTTCACCCGACCGGTCCAGCGGTCGTAACTTTCGCAGGCCACACCACCGTCGAAAGGCGCCCTCCTGAGCACCTGCAAGGCATGGTGTGCCAGGTCTTCCCGTCCCGAAAGCAGGGCGTTGAATAGGCTCATGACAAAGGGGTGTTCGGCATGCGGACAGCCCACCCCGGGAAAGGGCACCTCTCCGTAATGATAGGGATTATGTTTTGAGTGAATCCACTCCACGGTATTTTGGTAGACCGGGTCATCCACCGAGCAAAAGCCGTAATAGGTCAACAGTTGCAGGCTTCCGGGCGGCTCGTCGTACAGCACAAAATTCCCCTCCAGGTCCGCTGCCCAGGCGAACATGGGTCCGTATGGACCGCGGGCAACCAGGTGCTCGTAGATGCTCTCTTTGATCTGTCGGGCGGTATTGCGGCTCCGCCGGGCCCGCTCCTGCAAACCCCAATAGTCATACACTTTGGCCAAAACCAGGAAAGCCCTCCAGGCCAAGACGTTGTCGTACGTGACGTACGGGTATTGCGCCGGATCATCGGACGGCAAGAGAAAGGTGCGGAAAAGCATCACGTCGGACTTGGGAGCGCGCTGAGGCCAGAATAGACTGTCCAGATATTCCACAGCGCGCCGCACAACTTGCTCGTCGAGGATACCAAGGTCCCCCGTGCAGTCGAGGTAGTGGCCCAGAGCAATCAGGTAAGCGCACAGCTCGTCCAGCTCGAATCCCGGGTACAACACAGTACCGTCGATATACAGGCTGTGGACCCCAGCGTTGCGGAGATAACGAGTAAAAGCCAGTCGCAGCACGGCTTCGGCCCGCTTCGCGTCGACCAAAAGCAACGCGGGGAAACTCCACAGCAAGGTATCCCGTGCCCAGAAGGCGGCACTGACGTAATAAAGCGGGCTGCGCGAAGTCAGGCAAACCAGCTCCTCTGTATCGATGGTCTGCCCCAGTGCGTAAAAGTAATTGAAAAAGAGGTTGAGGTTCAGCAGCCCGGTCAACTGAGGGTCGGGCACCGTCCTGGCTTTATCGGCCAAAAAAGTCAACGCGGATTGCAGGAGCTCCTCCCTGCCCCGGCGGTTCAAGTGCACCGCGGTGGTCCGAGCTCCATCAGAGTCTTTATTCACCCCACAATAAAAGGTCAGCCGGGCCGTTTGGCCCGGGGCCAGCCGGTAGTGCTTGCCCAACTGCAAGACGATATAGCAGTCCGGCCTGGCTGGAATCTCCATGGGAGCGGGACCTCCAGCCCCCCCATCCTCCCCTTCTGTCGCTCCTCCCTTCAGGGGCCCCTCCTCGGCCGCGTGGCCCGAGATGCGCTGGACCGCCCAGTGACAGATGTCCAGGCGCTCGGAAGGGCTGATGGCAACAGCCATCAAACTCCGCTCTGAGCGCGCTTCCAACACCGGCCCCCGGGCCCAGCGATCAAAGGAAACACAATGGTGAATGAACAGCGGTCTGGATGTGTAAATGGTTTGTAGACAAACCAGCCAGCACCCTTCAAGGCCCAGGCAGATCTCCAGCGGCAAAGCCCCGGCATTGTCAACTCTCAGGTCGATGACGAACCCTTTCTCTCCCGGGGGTGCGTAGATGGTGCCTTCCCAGACCAAAGTTCCGTCCTCGTAAACAAATCGAGGCACCCAGTGGGCCAGGCGCTGCCACTTTAATTTGCCCCCCATTTCAACTCTTTGCCCTTGTACCCGCAGGGTTGGAAGCATGAGGGGAATTCCGGAGGACGGCTGGGGTACCGCTTGTCGCTTAGCGAACGACCAACCCCTGGTACCGCTAAATTCTACCAGCCCTGCCACATCCATCCTGATCACGTTCAGCCGCTCAATGCCCGCATCGTGCGGGGAGATTAACGGTAAGGCGACATATTCGTTCCCGGTGACCGCAAAAGGCCGGTAGTCCTCCCATTCTTCTGGGGTGGTCAGGAACCGTTCAGCATTCCTCAAGATCTCTCCCCCTCCCAACAACCCATCCGCCAGGGCCCCGTTCGCCGGACCCGTCACACCCGCTGGCGGTGTTCTGTGCGGCCATGCCGTTCGGATCCGCCCGGCGTAGTTGCCTCACCCCGGTCTCCCTACCCACAGGCGTGCTCTCCATAGTAGATCCCTGGGAAATATTTGCTGTATAGCGCCAGATTGAAGGCTGCGTCCAGGGGATTTTCCCGCCGGAACTGCCTCAAGCGTACCAGGTCGAGGTCCGCCACCACCACTCCCTCCGCGGTGGGATCCTCGATTTGGGCGATCACCCCGTCGCGCTTGTCAGTGAGCTCCAGAGGAGCGAAGATCCCGCTCTTTCCAGTCAACTTCAGACCCAAGAATTCTCCCACCAGACAGCTCTGGATGCCGTAGACCTGGCTTTCCTGTACCCGAGGCCAAATGCCTCTCAAGGCTTTCCAGAAGTTGTACGGTTCGGGGTTGGCCACCGGCAGGGCCACGATTTCGGCTCCCAGCAGGGCCAGGATGCGGAACGTCTCGAAATAAGTGGCATCCATGCAAACAGGCATCGCTATTCGGCCTAACGAGGTATCGAAAACCCTCAACGTGTCGCCGGCCCGCAGCCCCCACGCCGCCTCCAGCGGCAGCAGGTGGGTCTTGGGCTGCCGCCCTATCAGCCGGCCGTCGGGGCCGAAAAGGTGGGCGATATTGTAAACCCCTTTGGTTTTACTCTCCACACTGGGCAACACCGCGCTACCCGCCACCACGTAGATGCCCAGCTTTCTTGCAAGAGACGAAAAAGTGGCCAGGTAAATCCTCCGCATCGCCGGCCCGACCAAGGCAAAGACATCCGCCACCTTCAAACCCTCCCCGCCCAACTCCCTGAGCGCGCCGTCGAGGCTGTGCGATCTGTTCACCAGCTGGTCGAAGCCAGGCAGCAGTCCCAACAGGTGAGTAGCGATGTCCTCCGGGTAAACCACCAGCTGGGCGCCCTGCTCCGCGGCGCAAAGGGCCGGCCGCGCCATCTTGACTACGTACTCCTCCGCGCTGCCAATCAGTTCCAGAGTCACCTGAACTGCCGCCACGCGGACTTTCCCCGGGTCGAGCCGCTCGAGATTGCAATGGCGAGGGATCTTCAGCCGCTCCAGGCTGGCCATGACCAGGCGCGGACGGGACCGCCAGTACAACCACCCTCGGAGAGCCTTGTCCTGCAAGACTTGCCTGAACCCCAAATTCCCGAAACCCCCCGATAGCCAAAGGATAGCGAGGCTCAAGAGCTCTGCCCGCTAGTTGCAGGAAACAGCAGATTGCGGTAGACACCTGGAAAGGCCGATTGGTAAAGGCGTCGATTGAAATGTCGGTGAATCGGGTACTCTTCTCTGATCCTGGCCAGAGCCTCAAAATCGAATGAGGCGATCAACAGCCCTTCCTGGTCAGGGGCCTGCAGCTGTTCGATAATCCCTGTCTCACCATCGGTAATTTCGCACGGCCCATACAACGAACTGCGCCCGGCGAATTTTTCATTCCCCAGGCTGCCGATCAGGCAGCTTTCAGCACAAAAAACCTGGTTCTGCTGAACCTGCTGCCACATCCCCGCCATTTGCCGCCAATGACCATATGGCCGTGGCATCGCCGTAAAGGCCAATAACAAGCTGGCACTCTTCAAAGTGAGAATCCTGCCCACTTCGGGAAACCAAACATCGGTTGCCACCACGAGGCCGGTGTTGACCCCCCTCACCTTGAAGACTTCCAGGTCGTCACCAGGCAGCAACCCCCACTCCCTTTCGTGCTTGGAGACGTGCGTCTGTGCTTGTCGGAAGACCCGTCCATCGGGCCCGAAAAGTAGGGCCTGATGGGCGATCCCTTTGCCCTCCGGAACCAGCACCGTTCCGGCGGCCAAGTGCAAACCTAGACGGCAGGCAGTTTCACGTCCCCAATCTTCCAGGAACTCGACCAGCAAGGCACCGTACCTGCCAATCAAATCCGGCAAACCCGGCCCAAAGCTCCAGCTCGAGCCGCTGAGCGCCTCCAAGGCAAAGAGCCCCGTATACGCCGGGAATACCACCAAATCGACTTCGTGATCTTTCGCTCTGGCCGCCCAACCACATAAGGTTTGCCTGACGTCTTCCAGCCGATTGGAACGGAGGGCCATCTGAACCGTTGCCACTTTCATATGCCGGTGCCACGTCACCCCCTGATCATACAGTGAACTGGTCAGGCTCCCAACCACCCTGCCGCCGATTGAGGTCCCAAACAACGACCATGCTGCCACGCCTGTCGTTTAGGATGTCACGGCCACAGCGGGGCCACTGCGGTTTCCCTGTGTTGTTCTTGTACCCTCAAAAGCGCCTTCACTTCCTCACCTGGTCTTCACCGACATCGGCCTTGCCTAAGGGATAGGCGAGGAAAATGACGAAACCGACCAGGGTGAAGAAGGCCGCCACGGGGCCGCTGAGCAGAATACCCAAGGGCCGGGACTGACTGTAGCCGAACGTGTTGAGCAGCAAGCTCACTCCCAGCGAAGAAAGGCCCATCGCCGCTTTGACCGCCAGCCCCTGCATCCCGTAATAAATGGCTTCGCGTCGCTGCCCGGTGATGGCCTGGTCGTAGTCGGTAAGCTCTGCCACGATGGCGTTAGGCAGGACGAACAGCCCTGCCAGTGGTACGCCGGCAGCGCCGAACAAGATGAAACCTTGCAGGGCCGGGCTGATCGGCAGAGGCCAGCGTCCGAAGCTTGCCAGGGCGGCCAGGATCACCACGAATAGCGCGGTGGTAAACAGCATGGCCGACTTGGTCCCTTTCTTCCTGGCCAGCAGCGTGATCAGAGGGAAGCTGATCATCGCTACCAGCATGGTCAGGCCCAGGGTCAGTCCTACCTGCCCCTCCCCGAGGCCCATCACCACGGTGACGAAGTAGGCCGCGGTGATCATTACCATGTTGAAACCGAACCAGAAGCAGATCTGGCTGAGGATGTAGAAGATGAAAGGACGGTTTCGCAGGGTCAAAACAATCGATTGCCAAAAGCCAATTCCCGTCGTCCTTCCTTCCGGGCGACGCTCAGCGACAGTCAGGGCGGGAATCCAGTAGCTGATCAAAGCAACCAACCCGATCACCAGACCCATGGTGAAAAAGCCGAACCGCTCGACCAGCAGCGCGGAACCCACCATGGCAATTGCCAGACCGATGATGTTGAAAAACGCCTGCCAGGCGGCAAGATTCACTCGCTGCCGAACTCCCCGGGCGATCTCGGGCAAGAGGGCCAAGTAGGGCGCCACCACCACGGTGAAGAAAAAGAAAAACGCGCTCAAGACCAGGGCTAAGTAAAGGAAGTTGAACCAGGAGATCTCGGCCACCGGCGGTTTCCACAGGAAGATGAACGACAAAATCAACGGCGGAGCCCCAAACAAGATGAAGGGAATCCGGCGACCCCAGCGGCTGGTAGTGTTGTCGCTCCACACCGCGACCAAGGGGTCGGCAATGGCGTCAACCATTCGCCCAATCACCATAGCCCAGCCTACCAGGCTGATCGGGACGTAAATGGTCAGACCGGCCTCAGGCGGAGGAGAGTAAAAGTAAGTGACCCACATCATGACCACTTGTGCGACCACAGCCACTCCCAGGTAGCCGAACCCATAGAAAGGTCCTAGCCATCGCGTCACCAACCTTGTTGTTCTCACTCCAAGACCCCCGCTTTCCCCGATGCTCAGTCCGCGGAGACTCACTCCGCCATTTGCTGGTGCGGAAGCTTTGGGCCGGAGGCTCCCCGGATCCCACCGATCGCCCTGCAGCTGGGCGAACCCAGATTCCTCTCGCCGGGGCATCCCGCCACCTGCAGCCTCGGCCGCCACCCCTGCCAACGCAAACACCGACATCGCTCATCGCGACAATGTACCGGACAATCCCCGCCGTTCCTGAAAAGCCTCGTCAGAGTTTGTGAACGCCACTAGGCTTCCTTCGGGCCACAAGGAGGCAGCTGACGGCCGCTGTCCCAAGCTACCCCCTCCCCTTTCCACCTTGGCGATTCAATTCCCTCCCGACACAGTAGTGCCCCCCGATCCCTGGCCGGGATGGGCTCCTGTATCTTCAAAGAACACGGGCCAAAATATTCCCTGGCCTCTCTAGCCGTGGGACTGCAGCCGACAGTTTATGCCGCACCCAGGATTCGGCAGCAGAAAGCCCGGAGCGTCAGCAAAGACGGTGGTCGCAAGGTGGAACTCCGTGAAGCACCGGGCACGATTCGCGGTGATCTGGCTACGCATCGTGAATCGATCCCGGCGGCGGTTGCCCAACGAGAGGAGCAGCTACCATCCTGCTGGCGTGGAATGGGGACAGCAAAATCAAGTGCGGATCGGCTCACCATGTGGCCACGGGGACTCAGCTTGCGCCAGGGCGGCAATGACGTGTTCGGCCCTAGCCCTCAGGGGCGTGCCGCAAGAGCGTACCTCAGGGCAAATGTAACAGCTGCTGGTATGGCTCTGGAGAAGTGGAAGTGGGGGAATCCCCAAAGCAGCGATCGGCGCAGCTTGGAAAGCCTTCTGGGTGAAGCACTTGCCCATGTTGCGGGCAATCCCCCGCAAGTTCTGCAGTGGGTCAGAGGAGGAATCAAACAGCCCCTCCTTGATCGCGGCTGACCAAGTTGCAGTTTACCGGTGGCAACGCCTGTGGTAGAATTGGGTTTGGTACTCCGGGCAAAGGAGGGCATGGGAATGGCCAGACGCTGCGCCATATGCGGCAAAGGCTCCACCCGCGGACACCGGGTCAGCCACTCCAATGTGCACACCAAGAGGACGTGGCATCCCAATCTGCAGAAGCTCAGGGTGTGGGTGGACAATAAGCCGCGGAGGGTTTACGTCTGCACCGCGTGTCTGCGAGCAGGGAAGGTTCGTCGCGCTCTTTAGGTTCGTCACTTGTCGCGTGCCAGCTCCTCCGGCCGGAACCGGTACCGCTCGCGACAAAAATGGCAGCAGGCCTCTATCAGGCTCTCGGATGACCCTTCCCTGGTACTGAGCAGCTCCGCAAGCTGCTCGGGGGGGAGGGATACCAACACTTCCTCTATCCTTTCGCGACTGCAACGGCAGCGGAAGCGCACCTCCTGGGCCCCCAGTATCCGGGTGGGCACGCCTCGGGTAGCCATGGCCACCAAGTCCTCGGGGGAAGCTCCCTCTTCGATCAGGGAACTCACCGCACCCAGACCCTTCAGGTTCTCTTCCAACATGCGGGCCTTGTCCTCCAGATCCTCAGTGCCCGGCAACACCTGCACCAGCAGCCCTCCCGCCGCAACTACGCCCTCCCGGTTCACCCTGACCCCCAAGGCGCAAGCACTGGGAATCTGCTCGGAGTGGGCAAAGTAACGGGCCAAGTCTTCAGCAATCTCCCCGCTGACCAGCGGGCAGCTACCAGTGTAAGGTTCCTTCAGCCCCAAGTCCCGGGTGACGTGAAGAAAACCGCGTCTCCCGATGGCTGCACCGACGTCCAGCTTGGAAGCCTCCTTCAAAGGTAAGTCCACCCGGGGGTTCTTCACGTAACCTCGCACGTTGCCTTCTGCATCAGCATCGGCGATCACCCCGCCTAGCGGACCGTCGCCGATGATCCTGAGGGTGACCGTCTCCTTACCCTTCAGTAGCGCACCTAGCAATGCAGCCGCGGTGAGGGCCCTTCCCAACGCCGCGGTGGCCACGGGGGTAGTTTCGTGCCGGAGTCTCGCTTCTTCTACGGTTCGGCTGGTGCGCACTGCCAGCACCCGTATCCTCCCGCCTGCACCTATACTACGCACCAGGTAATCGCCACCGCCGTTAACCTTGGCCACTAGAGTCACCACCGCGATTATTATACGCCCGGCTCGGGCTCCAAACAAGAAGGGGGACGATGGCGCGAACTCCACCCGCCGAAGCCCGCAAGCCCCACGTCCCAGATGAACAAGGCACAACGGGCGGACGCAGGGCCAAACGCCCTGCGTCGCTGGTTGGTCACTCACGGCGCCGTCCGATGGCAAACAACCGCAGGAAGGGTAGAAGCAGTACTCCCACTATCCTGGGCAACCTGAAGACGTGGGCTCTCACCTCGCCAGCCCCCTCGCGAATGGTTTGGTACCTCCCGTACGGCCGGGACGGCGTGAAATCCCGCCTGTTGGAACTTCACCGTACCGCAGCCAGAGGCCCTTCCGGGTCCATTGTATTCAGGGGCGCCGGATTACGTTTGCCAGGTCCGGTGCAGCTGGCTGTCGGCCGGAGCTGGACCAGGCTGCACGTCCAATGCCAGCAGACCTTTGATCCTCTTGTACAACAAGAAGGTCGCAATGGAGCTCAGACCGCTTTTGACCAAGTTAAAGGGAATGATGGCAGCAGTCAGTAACGCCCCGACTTGGTCCCTGGGTATGCCCCAAAGCGGCAAGAAGATGAAATAGTTGGCTACGGCCATGGTAGCAGTCATGGCGAGGCAACCCGCGACGAGGGAGATCAGCGCTCCTCTCTTGGTACGCATACGCCTGTAGATCAGTCCCGCGGTGAGAACCAAACTAGCACCAGCTACAAAGTTGGCCGATACTCCGATGATACCAGTCACGTTCCTTCCCGAGAAAAAGAACAGGACGTTCTTGACCAGAACAACCAATACCCCTGCTCCCGGGCTTATGGCGAAAGATGCGAAGAGAGCCGGCACCTCACTGGGATCGTATTTAAGATAGGGAGGAAATGGGGGTATGGGGAAATGCACATAATACATGAGCAGGAAAGAAAGAGCCACCAGCAGGCTGAAACGCACCAGCTTACGGACTGACATGGTATCGGGCCTCCTTGCGGGTATTGTGGGCAATTGCAGGATGTCCCCTGGAGGCAGGTGCGCAGCGGGCAATCAAAACGGCCCTCAGGCAAACACCTTCGAGGGCCTTATCATACGGTCCCGCACCTTCTCCCATCCAGACTATACTGTCGGCTCCGGATTCTCACCGGATCTGCCACGACCTTGAGGTCGGGCTCGCGGGCTCGCCGGCACCAAGCCGGACTCACCGCCGGTCAGGAATTGAAAGGTCAGACGACCTTTCTCACCTTGCCCCGAAGGTGGACCGATATGCAATTGCCGTCTTCAGTATATCATGTGCGGGGGGAACCATCAACGCCTCCAGCGGCATGGTCCGCGTCAACGTTTGGTAGGCAAACCGCGCATGGACATCATCATGCGATCTC
>ENA-OSAE01000209-OSAE01000209.1-marine-sediment-metagenome-genome-assembly--contig:-NODE-209-length-38319-cov-99.234764_pt1 | contig 38319 bp, 38 predicted proteins | sample MGYA00237870_ERZ529317 | MGnify/ENA primary metagenome ERZ529317 (study PRJEB26369, sample SAMN03142812) | marine sediment metagenome | biome: marine; feature: borehole; material: sediment... | reverse complement strand
GAGATCGCATGATGATGCCCATGCGCGGTTTGCCTACCGAATGTTGATACGGACGGGCGACGAGCGCAGGATGTGGGAGGTGAACGTGGAAGGTGCCCGCAACGTAGCCAGAGTTGCCCTTCGCAGTGGCATTCGACGGATGGTGCACGTCAGTTCCATTCACGCTTTCCGGTGTCGACCAGGGAGTGTGGTAGACGAGAGCACCCCCTTGGCTACTGATGCTCCTCGCGGTTCATATGACAGGACCAAAGCGGAGGGGACGCTGGCGGTTCTGGGGGTAGTGAGGAAGGGGCTGGATGCTGTGGTTGCCCATCCTACTGGAATCATCGGGCCGCATGACTATTTGGGTTCCCTCATGGGGAGGGTGATCCGGGGACTGGCGTCCAGGCGAGTGCATTTGATCGTCGATGGAGCGTTCGATTTCGTCGACGGGCGGGATGTGGCCCGGGGGCTGGTTCTCCTGGCGGAGCGGGGCAGGAGGAGGGAAAAGTACATCCTTTCCGGAACCCGGGCAACTCTTCAGGAACTGGCACAGCTGGTGGGCGAGGTATACGGGAGCAAGGTGCACTGCATTGTGCTGCCGCGGGCGCTGGCCTTCGCAGCTGCAACGGTGTGGGAGAACTTGGCCCGGCGATTGGGCATCAGGGTGCAGCTCACGCGGTACGCCCTGCAAACCCTCACCCAAGATTGCCGCTTCACCAGTGCCAAGGCGCGTAGCGAAGTGGGCTACACGTCGCGTCCATTGCGCCAGACCCTGGCTGATGCGCTCAAGTGGTGGGGCGAGGCGACCGGAGGGCCGCGGCGGGGGTCGGTATTTGCAAATTTTCGCCCCCAGCGTGAGGTGGGCTAGCGGATTTCCTCCTCCTGTTTGACGCACCCCGAACCGACTGTGCCGAGCCGCTGCTGCTGGCACCGTTCGTGTGTAGAAGTAAGGGGGAGGGGTGTGGTTCCCACAGCTCCGCAAGCCATACTTCTCCAGTGACGCACGGGGCGGGGAAATACCCCCGGAACTTGTTGACACAGGCGCCAGCCCACCTTGCCTTGACACTGCCAGCTGCCTTTCATATAATTGCCCCGGTGATGTACATGAGCTTGATTGGCGACATCCACGCGATAAAGGGAAAGAAAGGCGCGCGGGCGGAGTTCGACTTCACGGAAGCCTTCGAACCGCTGTTTCTGGGCGGGGAGAAGATAGTTTTTCCCGAACCAGCTCGAGTACATGTGCTGGTGGTCAACACCGGAAAGAGCATGGCATCCCATTTTCACCTGGAGGTAAAGGTCACGCAGCGGTGCAGCCGCTGCCTGCGGGAGTTCACCGCTCCCCTGGTGCTGGAGTTCGCGGAGGAATACAGGGAAATCGACTCCGTGGAGGAGTTTGCTGCTGCGCCGCAGCTGACCCAGGAAGGCGTGGAGTTCTTCCCCTTCGTGGAGGATCACATCGACTTCGGAGAAGCGGTGCGACAGAATCTCATCCTCAGCATACCCATGAAGGCGGTCTGCAACCCATCTTGCAGGGGGCTCTGTCCGGTCTGTGGCGCCAACCTCAACGATGGCGACTGCGGTTGTGATCATCTCCTGCCTGATCCAAGATTGGCGCCGTTGCGGGAGTGGGTCCAGCGCTGCGGTAGATCCCGTAACTGAGGTGGTGTGATGAATGGCAGTTCCCAAGAAAAGAACCTCCAAGTCCAGGCGGGATAAGCGACGTGCTAACTGGAAACTGGTACCTCCTGGCCTCGTGGAGTGTCCCCGCTGTCACGAGCTGAAGATGCCCCATCGCGTTTGCCCGAGCTGCGGTTATTATGCCGGCCGTAAGGTGTTAGAGCCTAAAGAAGCGAGGAAATGAGTAACAGCGGTTCGGGCGCCTGGCCCGGCGCCCGTTTTGCATTTTTCTGGCCCAATACCCCTTGCCAACTCGTCCCACCATTTGGTATACTTCCCCTAGCAGCAGTGATTAATAACTACTCATAAGAGCAGGTGTTAGTCTCCGATGCCAACTCAGACCCGCAAAGTGAGCCGTGCCGAGCGGCGGAGGCGGCTGCAGGCCAGTCTCCGCGAAGACCCGTTTCTCACGGATGAGGAGCTGGCCCGTCGGTTCGGAGTCAGTGTCCAGACCATAAGGCTGGATCGGATGGCGCTGGGGATTCCCGAGGTGCGGGAGAGGACGAGAGCGGTGGCACAGCGGAAGTTTGACGCTCTCCGTTCCCTGGGAGCGGGAGAAATGGTCGGCCAGCTGGAGGCATTGGAGCTGGGCTCATATGCGGTATCGGTGCTGCGCACCAGTCCGGAGATGGCCTTCGAGCGTACCGGCATCGTGAAGAGCCAATACCTCTTCGCGCAGGCCGATTCTCTGGCCATCGCGGTGGTGGACGCGGAAGTAGCCCTGACGGGACTGGCCAACGTCAAGTTTCGTCGTCCGGTGAGGGCGGGAGAAGAAGTCCGCAGCCGGGCGCAGGTGATAAGGCGGCGGGGCAACAAGTACGTGGTGCTGGTGGAGAGTTTCTGCGGCGAGGAACAGGCTTTCCGGGGAAAGTTCGTGGTGTTCGCACTGGATGACCTCTCGGGGCCCGCGCGTGGGGAGGGGAGTTGATGGGACTGCTGGTTGACGTGGCCGACGGCGGCACGCCTGTACAGCTGACCAAGGGAGGGTGGCCGCCGCACATAGCGGTGGACGCCATGGGGGGAGATGGCGCACCCGAGGCGGTTCTGGAGGCGGTGCGGCTCCTGGATGCCGATTGCTGCCGGCTGGTGCTGGTGGGTCCTGCTGCACAACTGAGGGACCGGGTGCCCCCAGGAGTGCGGGTGGAGGATGCCCCGGAGGTGATCGACCCCGGCGAACGCCCGGTGCGAGCCGTTCGCACCAAGCCCGACTCTTCGCTGGTGCGGGGGCTGAAGATGCTGGCGGAAGGAGAGGTGGATGCCTTCGTCTCCGCTGGTAGCACCGGCGCACTGCTGGTGGGGGGTGCGCTGTTGGTGGGCCGGCTGCCGGGGGTGGACCGGCCCGCCCTGCCCGGCCCTTTCCCTCGTCCGTCGGGTGGGTTCACGCTGGTGGTGGATGTGGGTGCCAATGCTGATTGCCGCCCGAGGCACCTCGTCCAGTTCGCCCTCATGGGAGCAGTATACGCGGAGGCGGTGGACGGAATCAGCAGACCCCGCGTGGGACTCCTGAACATGGGGACTGAGGCCGGTAAAGGGAACCAGCTGGTGAGGGAAACGCACCGGCTGCTGGAACAGTCACCGCTGAATTTCGTCGGCAGCGTGGAGGCTCGGGATGTGTTCGGTGGGTTAGCTGATGTGGTGGTATGCGACGGCTTCGCCGGTAACGTCCTGCTCAAGGCGGCAGAAGGGGTAGCCATGGCGGTCATGGAGCTGCTTCGTCGGGAGCTGGGTGGAGGTCCGTTGCCGGTGCGGGTGGGGGCTCTGCTGGCTCGTAGCGGTCTGCGGCGTGCCCTCAGCCGGATGGATTACCGGGACTATGGTGGTGTTCCCTTGCTGGGCCTTAACCGCCCGGTCGTTAAGTGTCACGGTTCGTCAGATGCCCGGGCCATCGCCAACGGCATCCGGACGGCCATCCGCTGCGTGCGTGGTGCGGTGCCGGACAGGATGAAGGCGGCCCTGTCCGAGCTGACCGGGGGGAAGCTGTCGTGACGGTGCTGCATAACGCCGGAATCCTGGGTCTGGGTTCAGCCACTGGCGACCGGATACTGACCAACGGGGACCTGGAGCGACTGGTGGACACCTCCGACGAATGGATCGTGGAGCGCACCGGGATCTCGGAGCGCAGAGTGCTGGGGCCCGGAAAGGCCACGTCCGATCTGGCCTGGGAGGCAGCACGCAAGGCGCTGGAAACATCGGGGGTGTGTGCTGCCGAGCTGGATCTGATCGTGGTGGCTACCGTCACTCCCGACATGCCCTTTCCCGCCACCGCCTGCTTGCTGCAAGACCGCCTGGGAGCGCGAAAGGCGGCGGCCTTTGACCTGGAGGCGGCGTGTTCGGGCTTTCTCTATGGCTTGGTCATCGCCAGCCAGTTCATCCGCCTGGGTACCTACCGCTACGTGTTGGTCATCGGGGCGGAGACTCTTTCCCGGATCACCGACTGGACCGACCGCAGCACCTGCGTGCTGTTCGGCGACGGGGCCGGGGCGGCGGTGCTGGGGCCAGTCGGGACACGGGCAGGAGTCCTGGGATGGAGCCTGGGCGCAGACGGCAGCGGCGCCGACCTGTTGAAGATGCCGGCGGGCGGTTCGCGAATGCCGGCCAGCACGGAGACGGTTGCCCGCCGCCTACATTACATCCGCATGAACGGACGGGAAGTGTTCAAACGGGCCGTCACCCTCATGCAGGACGCGGGGATGATGGCGCTGCGCAATGCGGGACTGGATGCCGGCCAGGTTGACCTGCTGATACCACACCAGGCCAATCTGCGCATCATCGAGGCACTGAGGAAGAAGTTGCGCATGCCCCGCGAGAAGGTGTTCTGGAACCTGGACCGTTACGGCAACATGTCGTCGGCGTCCGTGCCAGTCGCCCTGGAAGAGGCGCTGCAAGCCGGACGCGTGCGTCCCGGGGATGTCCTGCTGATGGTGGCCTTCGGGGCCGGGTTGACGTGGGGTGCGGTGGTCATGCGTTGGCCCGGCTGAGTGATCGAGTCCAGGAGGGGAGGGTTTCCCATGACGGTGAAGGTAGTTACTGATAGCACCTGTGACGTCCCTCTTCCTCGGCTGGAGGAGCTGGGAGTCACCGTGGTACCGCTTACCGTCCACTTTGGCCCCGAGCAATACAAGGATCACGTTGAGATGAGCCCGGAGCAGTTCTTCGCCCACCTCACCTCGTCCAGTCATCATCCCCGCACCTCGCAGCCATCTCCGGGAGAGTTTGCCGAAGTGTATCGACGACTGAGTGCTGATGGTTCTTCCATCATATCGATTCACCTGTCATCCGAGCTCAGCGGTACCTACCAGTCGGCGGTGATGGGCGCGCAGATGGTCCCGGAGGCGGACGTGGAGGTGGTTGATTCGCGGCTGGCGTCCTTGGCCTTCGGGATCGCCGTGGTGCGCGCAGCCCGGCTGGCAAAAGAGGGGAAGGCCAAGGAGGAGATCCTGAGGGTGATCCGCCGTCAGATGGCCAGCACCCACGTATTCCTGTCTGTGGATACGCTGGAGTACCTACGGCGCAACGGCCGGATCGGGAAGGCCCAGTATCTGCTGGGCACTTTGCTGAACTTCAAGCCCATCCTCACGTTGGAAGACGGGGTGGTGGCCCCCTACGACCGGGTGAGGGGGCGCAAGAAGGTGATCCCCCGCCTGGTGCAGGCAGCGACGGAACGAGTTCCTGCGGGGTCGGAGATCGGCCTGGCGATAGCCCACGGCGCGGTGCCCGACCAAGCCGCGGAACTCCGGGAAGCGATGGGAAGAACTTTCAGGATACACGAGTGTCACCAGGGTTGCATCGGGGCGGTGATCGGCACTCACGTGGGCCCTGGAACCCTGGCGGTGTGCTTCTACGCAGTGGATGAGGCGAGGGAGGGCAGTTGAAGTTCGCGGTCCTGTTTGCCGGTCAAGGGGCCCAACGGGTCGGGATGGGGCAAGATATCATTCAGCGGTACCCGCGGGCCAGGGCGGTATTCCGGCGGGCAGAGGAGTGCTCCGGACTGCCGCTATCCCGCCTGTGCTTTGAGGGACCGGAAGAAGAGTTGGCACTGACTGTGTACACCCAGCCCTGCCTGCTGGCCGTGGAGGCAGCTATCTGGGCGGTGCTGGAGGAGTGGGGAGTGACCCCTTGGGCGGTGGCCGGGCTCAGCGTCGGGGAATACGGAGCGCTGGTGGCGGCGGGATCGTTGGAGCTCGACGAAGCGATACGCTTGGTCTGCATCCGAGCGCGACTGATGCATCAGGCCTGCCGACCTGGGGAGACGGGGATGCTCGCGGTACTGGGCCTGACCGAGGAGAGGGTCAGGGATCTGTGTACCCGGGCCTCCAGACGCGGCATGGTGGAAGCTGCCAACTTTAACTGTCCCGGGCAGGTGGTGGTGGCGGGAGAACTGCGCGCGCTGAGGTACCTTGCGGAGCTGGCCAAGGAGGCGGGAGCCCGGCGGGTAATACCCCTGCGAGTCAGTGCCGCCTTCCACACCAGCTTGATGCGGGGGGTGGCGGAGGAGCTGGGTGCAGCGTTAGATACAGCGGAGGTTCGCCCTGCCCGGGTGCCGGTGGTGGCCAATGCTTGGGCGCGGTACGTGCGGACGCCACAGGAGATACGGCAAGCTCTCCGGGTTCAGGTGTACAGCCCCGTGCTCTGGGAGCAGACCTTGCGGCTGTTGGCGCGCGACGGAGTGGAGACCTTCGTGGAGGTGGGCCCGGGAAGGGTGCTCAGCGGCTTCGTCCAGCGTACCCTCCCCGGTGCCCGAGCGGTGGCGGTAGAAGACTTGCCGTCCCTGGAATCGCTGCTTGAAATATCCAAAGGGGGTTTGCTAAGATGTTGCTAGATGGCCGCGGCGCCCTGGTCACGGGAGGCTCCCGGGGTATCGGCCGAGCCATCGCCGAGCGTCTGGCCGGTGAAGGGGCGGCAGTCACCATCGGCTACCGGAGCCAACGAGAGGCGGCGGAAGAGGTGGTGGCAGCTATCCGCCGCGCCGGAGGCCGCGCCTGGGCGGTGAGGGCGGACGTCAGCTGCGCCCGTGAAGCGGAGGAGCTGGTCAACCGTGCAGCAGCGCATGCTGGCCGGCTGGACATCCTGGTGAACAACGCGGGGATCACCAGGGATGCACTCTTGGTTCGCATGAGACCGGAAGACTGGCAGCGGGTGCTCGACGTGAACCTGACCGGGGCTTTCCACTGTACCAGGTCCGCCGTACGGCGTATGATGCGTCAGCGGTATGGCCGCATCATAAACATCTCCTCGGTTGTGGGTCTTATCGGCAACCCGGGCCAGGCCAATTATGCCGCCAGCAAGGCGGGGTTGGTTGGATTCACGCGCGCACTGGCCCGCGAGCTGGCTCCCCGAAACATCACCGTCAACTGCGTGGCCCCTGGTCTCATCGCTACCGACATGACCGCCGCTCTGCCTGAGGAGTACCGGCAGCGGATACGCGAGCGGGTGCCGCTGGGTCGGGAGGGCAGCCCGGAGGAGGTAGCGTGGCTGGTGGTGTTCCTGGCCTCCGACCGAGCAAGTTACATCACCGGTCAGGTAATTGCCGTGGACGGTGGGCTGGGAAGCTGACCGCGGTAACGAGAACACCAAAGCAGTCTAGCTGGAGGAGGTGGCCCAGTGCCCAGCAAGCAAGAGATTTACGAACGGCTCAAGGAGATTATCGTCGAACAGTTGGGCGTGGACGAGGACGAGGTGGTGCCCGAGGCATCGTTCATCGATGACCTGGGAGCGGATTCGCTGGATATAGTGGAGCTGATCATGGCTCTGGAAGAGGAGTTCGACCTGGAGATACCGGATGAGGATGCGGAAAAGATCAGCACTGTGGGTGAGGCGGTGGAATACATCGCCAAGGCTCTCTAAGTTCTTCCCCTGGAATCACTGGGTGTCTCGGGTGCCGTGAGCTGACCCGGCACCCGAGACGCTGGGGGAGGGTGCGTCGTGACGCGTAGGGTGGCGATAACCGGCATGGGGGTCATTTCCCCATTGGGCAACGATCTGGAGAGCTTCTGGCAGGCACTAGTGGGCGGAAAGTCAGGGGTGGGTCCCATCACCCGGTTCGACGCCACGGACTTTCCCACCCGGATCGCGGCCGAGGTGAAGGGGTTCGACCCGATGGATTACATGGATCGTAAGGACGCCAAGCGGATGGACCGGTTCAGTCATCTGGCAGTGGCTGCCGCCCGGCAGGCGCTGGAGGATGCGCAACTGAACCATACCCTGAACCGGGACGATGTGGGGGTGGCAGTGGGGACGGGCATTGGTGGGATCGAGACCTTCAGCGAGCAGTTCGAAGTCATGCGCAAGAAGGGCCCCCAGCGCGTCAGCCCCTTCTTCGTGCCCATGATGATAGCGAACATGGCGGCTGGCAATATTGCCATCCTCACTGGAGCGCGGGGACCCTGCATCACCACCACCACTGCTTGTGCTGCTTCCGCCAACGCGGTGGGGGAGGCGTTCCGCCTGGTGCAGCGGGGCGATGCGGTAGCCATGATCTGTGGGGGCACGGAAGCCCCGCTGGTCCCTATGGCGCTGGGGGGTTTTTGTGCTATGAAGGCGCTTTCGGAGCGTAATGAGGAACCGGAGCGGGCATCCCGCCCCTTCGATGCTCAGCGAGACGGATTCGTGATGGCAGAGGGCGCGGCCATGATAGTGCTGGAGGAGCTGGAACACGCCGTACGACGGGGGGCTCGAATATGGGCGGAAATGGTGGGGTACGGGATGTCTGCTGATGCCTACCACATCACTGCTCCAGCCCCGCGCGGCGAGGGAGGAGCCCGGGCCATGCGCAGGGCATTGGCCGACGCTGGCCTGGACCCGTCGGAGGTACAGTACATCAACGCCCACGGCACCTCCACACCTCCCAATGACCGGTGTGAGACGGAAGCTATCAAGGCGGTGTTCGGCGAGCACGCCTATCGGCTGGCCATCAGTTCCACCAAGTCGATGACCGGTCACCTGCTGGGGGCAGCGGGTGCGTTGGAACTGGTCTGCTGCGTCCTGACCATCGCGCGGGGCGTCATACCCCCAACCATCAATTACGAGTACCCAGATCCTGACTGCGATCTGGACTACGTGCCCAACCGGGCCCGCCCCGCCACCGTTCGGGTGGCTATGTCCAACTCCTTCGGATTTGGGGGCCAGAACGCGTGCCTGGTGGTCAGAGCCCATGACGCCTGAACCACGGTTGCGGGAGCTGGCTCGGCAGCGAGCTCTGGAGATGTGCCGTGCCCTGGGAGTGCGACCGGCGCGCCCGGACCTGTATTGCCAGGCTCTGGCCCATTCCTCATGGACCAACGAGCACCCCGAAGCGGGCATCGCCCCTAATGAGCGGCTGGAGTTCCTGGGCGATGCTGTCTGGCAGCTGGCGGTGAGCGAGTACCTGTTCCACCACCTGCCGGAGGCGCCTGAAGGCGAGCTGACCAGGCGCCGGGCGGCCTTGGTTAGAGAGGAGACACTGGCCGAGCTGGCACGGCAGTTGCGTCTGGGCCACTGGGCCTTGCTGGGGAAGGGAGAAGAGGAATCGGGCGGACGCGAGCGGCCATCGCTGCTGGCTGACCTCTTTGAGGCGGTGTTGGGAAGCGTGTACTTGGATCACGGCCTGGCAGGAGTGGCGGAGCTGATTCAGCAATGGGGGGAACGGTTCGGGCTACTAGAACTGAGCGCGCGGTCCTTCGACCACAAGAGTAAGCTGCATGAGTACTGGCAGGCCCGCGGGGAAGGAGACATCTCCTATCACGTGGTCTCGGTCTCCGGCCCTGACCACCAGCCCGTGTTCGTGGTCGAGGTGCGGGCGGGCGGACGCCCTCTGGGTAGAGGCACTGGCAAGACCAAGAAGGATGCCGAACAGGCAGCTGCCAGGCGCGCCCTAGCGCGGCTCCAGCGGCCGGATCAGGGATGAGACCACTCCCACCAGTTTTCCCCCCGGCTGGGTTGACAGCGGACGGCAGGGCTCGGTGGGATGTTGGTAGAGCCACAGCTTACCCACCCGCTTGCATATCCACAGGTGGACGCGGCCTTGCTGGACCACCATCACCCAGCTGCCGTCTGCCGGACTACGATCAGGATCCACCACCAGCAGGTCGTTCTCCCGGACAAGGGGCGCGTAGGTGGAATCTGGCTGCCGGAACAGGAAGGCGGGTGGGGCGGCAACCGGCAGCGGCTGACTGCCGGGAAGGAAGCGGGGCCGACCTGCCTCATCGAAGCCCACCGCCAGCCTGTAGCGCTGTTCGGGGAGGTATGGCTGTGCTTCCTCTGCTGCCACATGCCGGGGTGGGTAGTGGCCGGTCAGTACCGCCTTGCGGAAATCCCTGATCCCCCGGAAACCCTCTTTGTTGAGCCAGTAATAGACGGATTTTTGCTCGGCGAAGCCCATGTGCCGGGCCAGCTGCTCGACGGTGATCGACGGATCCTGTCGAATGATCTGGGCCATGCGCACCAGGGCGTTGGTGACCATCACATCACCTCGTTTCGCAGGCAGTGGACATCCGGCCAGAACTGTACATTGTTCTGGATTCAGTTGGCCGGGTGTCCAAACCTTTACCCATATCGGGTAAACCCGGACCGGGTTGGAGCGTGTATCTACAGGTGTTCGGTAGTAGCGAGCTCACGTCGAGACCAGTGTTCCTCCAACGGTGCTGAAGGAATCGTCCGCGGGGAAGAGAATATAGCAAAAAAAACGGATGCAAAGACAGCAGACCGGGCAGCCAAGGAGGTATGGCGCGTGAATGTTCTGAAGGTGTCAGCACAGTCCAAGCCCAAGTCCGTAGCGGGGGCGCTGGCTGCTATCCTGCGGGAGAGGGGGTCCGCAGAGCTTCAGGCAGTGGGGGCCGGCGCTGTGAATCAGGCGGTCAAGGCTATCGCCATTACCAGAGGTTACGTTGCGCCCAACGGCATGGACCTGGTCAGCATTCCGGCCTTCACCGAGATCGAGATCGACGGAGAGCAACGGACAGCAATTCGGTTCATAGTCGAGCCCAGGTGAGTTGGCTGGCGGTTTTCGATCATTGGATGAACCTGTTTATCCTCGTGATGGACAGGTTTTTTATTGAGGAGACGGGTGCGGAACGACAGTGTACCTGAAGAAGGTAAGGATGGTGGGTTTCAAGTCCTTCGCGGACCGCGCGGAGCTGATCTTCGGGCCGGGCATCAGCATAATTGTGGGGCCTAACGGTAGCGGCAAGTCCAACATCGCCGACGCCATCCGCTGGTGTTTGGGCGAACAAAGTGCACGCACGTTGCGCGGTGCCCGCATGGAGGACGTGATCTTCGCCGGCAGTGACAGCCGGCGCCCTCATTCCATGGCCGAGGTGACGCTGGTCTTCGATAACTCTGACGGGTTTCTGCCCCTGGACTATACGGAGGTGAGCATTACCCGGCGCATATACCGGGACAACCAGTCCGAGTTCCTGATAGGTTCGCAGCCTTGCCGACTGAAGGACGTGCAGCAGCTGTTCATGGACACGGGAGTGGGCAAACATGCCTACTCCTTTGTGGGCCAGGGGCAGGTGGAGCAGGTACTCAGCGCCAGTCCGCAGGAACGGCGCCTGCTCATTGAAGAGGCTGCCGGGATAAGCGGGTACCGCCAGCGAAAGCGCGAGGCCTTGCGCAAGCTGACGGAAACGGAGGCCAACCTGGTGAGGGTGGGAGACCTGCTGGCGGAGCTGAAGAGGCAGCTGGAGCCGCTGGCCGAGAAGGCGGCCCGTGCCGAGCGCTACCGGTGCCTCAGGGAGCGGGCTGATCAGCTAGCCTTGGCTTTGCACGGTGAGCGGGTGCGGGAGCTGGACCGGACCTTGGAGACGCTGCGGGGCCGTTTGAACCGGGCACGACGGCGACTGGGCGACTCCCGGGCACGGGTTGAAGAGGCCGAGGAGCGTGTGGCTGCTGTGCGGCGTCGTCGCGATGAACTGTGGCAACACATCGAGCGGGTGCGGGGTCGGCTCCACGAAATAAGCACGCGCCTGGAGCGGGCGGAGGAACGGCTGCAGGCCCTCCGGGATCGTCGGCACCAGCTGGAACATCGTCGGGCTGAGCTGGAGGAGCTGTTAAGGCGCACCCTCCACGACATCCGCGAGACCGAAGTGGCCCTGAGGGATGGCCGGGGAAGGCTGGAGGACTATGAGCGACAGGCACGGGAGGCGGAGGTAGCCCGGATCGCCGCGCGGGCCCGACTGTCGCAAGCCACCAGCGACTTGCAGTGCGCGGAACGGTGTCTCGACCGGCTCAAGACCGAGATGTTCGACCTGCATAACAAGGTGGCTGGGTGCCGTAACCGGTTGGCTGTCTTGCAGGTGCAGGAGGATAGGGCACGCCGTGATCTCGCTCGGGCACGGCAGACGGGGGGTACGGCGGCGAGACGTCTCGAGGACTTGGACAAAGCGCGAGGCGAACTTCAGGTGCGGCTGGCTGAGCAAGAGAGCCTTCTGGAACGGCAGCGCGCGCGCCTGGACCGACTGCAGCAGGGCCGGGAGCGGCTTGAAACCCGGGCCAGGGAACTGGCCCAGGAGCTGGAAGACCACCACCGGCAGGTGGCGGCCCTGGAGGCGGAGCTGGAGGTGCTGGAGGCAGCCCGCAGCAGCCACCGCGGGTACCCGGAGGCGGTGGAACGAATCCTGCGGGCGCTGGGAGACCAGCTGCAGGGGGTGACGGTGCTCGGGGTTCTGGGGGAGGCGCTCCACCCCCGCGCCCACATGGCCAGCCTCCTGGCCGCTGCCCTGGGGGAGGCACAGGAATGGCTGGTGGTACGATCCCTGCAGGATGCGGTGCGCTTGATCGCTTGGGGGAACCAGCGGCAGCTGGGTGGCTATGGAGTGTTGTGCCTCGACCAGATCCCGGAAGATGCCCCGGAGCTGCCGGCGGAACTGGCGGGTGAGGGCGCTCCCGTGTGGGCGCGGAAGGCGGCCGGTTTTCTCTTGGCGGGCGTCCGGATGGGAGAAGAATGGGAACCCCGGCGCCTGCTGCGGTTGACGCAACCGGCGGTCACTCCCGAAGGCCACCTGGCGCGCCCGCCAGCGTTGCTGGTACCCGGCGCCTACCGTCGCTGGCAGGAAACTGGGGTCCTCAGGAGTGCTCGCATTACCCGCATTGCGGGGCAGCTGGAGGCGGCTCGCAAGCGTCTGGAAACGCTGGCCAGCAGGCTCTCCCGGGTGCGCCGGGCGCGCGAGGAGATCGAAAGACGCCTGGATTCGTCCCGTCGGGAACTGGCACGGCTCGAGCTCACTCGGGGGGAATTGGTGAGGCGGAGCACCCAGTTGCAGAAGCAGTACCGAGCGGTCCGCCGTCAGGTGGAGGCAGCGAGGGCTGAGGAGGAGGAGATTAAGGGTCTCCTGGATGATTGTCGGCGGGCCCAGCGAGAAGAGGCTGGACGCCTCCAGGAGCTGGAGAGGCGCCAGCGGGAGCACCAGGCTCTCATCGAGGCCGCCGAGGAACGGGTGCGCCAGGCGCAAGCGGAACTGGAGGCTGCGCGGGAGGCGCTGACGGAGGTTCGCGTGATGGAAGCCCGGCTCGGGGAACAGGTGCTGGCGGCGCGCCAGACCCTGCGGAGCCAGGAGGAACGGCGACGGGAGCTGGAGGCCCGGCAGCAGGGAGCGCGCGAGCAACATCGGAAAGTACTCGAGGCATTAGAGCGCCTGGAAGCGGAATGGACCGACCTCCAACGGCAAATATCCGAATGGCATGGGGAGTGGGAGACGGCGCAGGCCGAGGCCACCAGGGCCCAGAACGATCAGAAGTCGCTGGATGGGCAGCTGGCCGATGCGAGCACGCAGCTGGAGAGATCACGGCGGGAAGCGAACGCATGGCGGGAAAGGGTTCACCACTTGGAAAAGGAGGAACAGAGATTTCGGCTCCAGCTGGATGCGGTGGGGGTTCGGCTGCGGGACCGATGGGGAGTGACCCTGGAGGAGGCGAGGGCGACCCAGCTGCCCGCCCCGGTAGAAGAGGTACATCGGCAGCTGGAAGCCCTCGAGCAGGAACTGGCTGCCCTGGGAGAGGTGGATCCCGGAGCTGCCGTGGAGCATCGGAGATTGCGGGAGCGGATCCGCTTTTTGGAGTCCCAGGCGGAGGACCTGGCCAGGGCGCGACGGGATCTGGAACGGATCATCCGAGAGACGGATCGGCAGATCGACCGACTGTTTCGGGAAACCTATCAGGCGGCGCGGCGTCATTTCCGCGAGATCTTCCGGGAGCTGTTCGGGGGCGGCCAGGCTGACCTGGTTCTCATCCCAGGGGAAGACCCCTTGGAAACCGGGGTGGACATCGTAGCCCAGCCGCCAGGACGGAAACTGCAGAGCCTCACGCTGCTTTCCGGGGGAGAGAAGGCGCTGACTGCCATCGCGCTGCTGTTCGCGTTGCTGCGCGTGAAACCCAGTCCTTTTTGTGTACTGGACGAGATCGAGGCTGCCCTGGACGAGGCGAACATCGAACGGTTCATCAAGTTCTTGAGGTCGCTGGCAGACCGGGTGCAGTTCATCATCGTTACCCATCAGAAGCCAACCATGGAGGCGGCGGATGCCTTGTACGGGGTGACCATGGAAGAGTCGGGAGTATCCAAGCTGGTTTCCATTAAGCTGACGGGAGGCAGCCAAGTTGCCACGTAACCCGTGGAAGGAGGCAATGGAAAGGGCCAGACACTTCCTGCGGTCGCAGTTTGCCTCGCTGCCGGGGCGAGCAGTGGGTCGGGAGATGTGGGAGCAGCTGGAAGAAGTCCTGGTGCGGTCCGATGTGGGGGTGGCGGTGGCCACCGAGCTGGTGGAGCGGGTGCGCTCGGAGGCAATGCGCCGGGGCGCGCGCGACCTGCCGCAGCTGCTGCAGCTACTGCGGGAGGAGGTGGCCGCCTGCCTCGGGCCCGCGCAGCAGACGTTACGACTGCCTCGCGACGAGCTGGCGGTGGTGATGTTGGTGGGAGTGAACGGTTCCGGGAAGACCACCACGCTGGCCAAGTTGGCCCACCGGCTGCAAAAGCAGGGGCGGCGGGTGCTGCTGGCGGCGGCCGACACCTTTCGGGCTGCTGCTGCCGAACAACTCGGGGTATGGGCAAGACGGCTGGGCACCGAAATGGTGACCGGAATGCCCGGTGGCGATCCGGCGGCGGTGGCCTTCGATGCCGTGGCGGCGGCGCGCGCCAGGGGTTATCATTGCGTGCTGGTGGACACCGCGGGCCGACTGCATACCCGGCACAACCTGATGGAAGAGTTGAGGAAAATTGAGAGGGTGCTGGGCAGGGCACAGGCGGGATGTCCCCAGGAGGTGCTTCTGGTCATCGATGCCACTACGGGGCAAAACGCGGTGAGGCAGGCGGTGGAATTCTCACGGGCAGTACGGGTTACCGGTTGTTGTCTGGCCAAGATGGACGGTACGGCCAAGGGAGGGGTGGTCCTCAGCGTGACCAGGGAGACCGGACTGCCCGTCAAGCTGGTAGGGATTGGTCAGGGGCTCGATGACCTGATTGATTTCGACGCTCGCGCCTTCGCCGAAGCTCTCATCGACACCCATCAACCCTGAGCTGCCCAGTTCTGGGCGGTTTTTTCGTTGACGGGCGAGGGTGCTCTTGCTATCATTGCTCTGTAAAGGTTTAGGCCTTGACAGGGGTGGCGCGGGTGGACAGACTGGCGGAGATGGTCCTGCTGGGCGAATTCTACGGGGGGCTTCTGACCGGGCGGCAGCAGGAATGTTTCCGCCTATATTACGAACAGGACCTCTCACTGGGGGAAATCGCCGAATATCAGGGCATTTCCCGACAGGCGGTGCATGACCGCCTGCAACGGGCGGAGCGGGCCCTGAGGCACTATGAGGCTCGCCTCGGTCTGGTGGCGGACTATATCCGGCGGCGCCGGCTGCTGGAGACCGCTCTCAGGCTGGTCCGGTCTTCCCAGGCATTCCGCCGGGGAGATCGGGAACTTGATCTGGCAGCCCGCATGTTGGAGAAGGTCCTGAGGGAGTGAGGGGCGGGGTGTTTGAGCAAATCTCACGACGCCTGCAAGAAATCCTGCGCAGGCTGACGGGGAAGGGCAAGCTGACGGCTGCGGACGTGGACCAGGCAGTGCGGCAGGTGCGGCTGGCCCTGCTGGAAGCCGACGTGCATTACCGGGTGGTCAAGGAGTTCTGCGCGCGCCTGCGGGAGCGGGCGGTGGGTGCCGAAGTGATGGAGAGCCTCACCCCCGGACAACAGGTGGTCAAGCTGGTTCACGAGGAGCTCCGGGATCTGCTGGGGCAACGATCCAGCGAGCTGCAGCTGGAGGGGGATCCTGCGGTGCTGCTGGTGGTGGGTCTGTACGGGGCCGGGAAGACTACGACCGCGGCCAAGCTGGGGCGGTGGTTGGCGAGTAAGGGACGTCGGCCGCTGCTGGTGGCGGCGGATCTGCACAGGCCGGCGGCTCCCGAACAGCTGATGAGGATGGCCGAGCAGGCCCAAGTTCCATGCTTCTACCAGCCCGGCATCGCAGATCCGGTGGCCCTGGTGCGGAAAGCGGCCAGCACAGCCCGGGAGCAAGGTCGCGACGTGCTGGTGGTGGATACGGCGGGGCGCTTCCAGGTGGAGGAAGAGCTGATGCGCGAACTGACGCGCCTGGCGGATGAGACGGAGCCCAGCGAGCGGTTGCTGGTACTGGACGTCATGACCGGTCAAGAGGCCGTGGCGGTCGCTCAGGGATTCCACCAACAGCTGGGGCTGACCGGACTGATCCTGACCAAGCTGGATGGCGACGCCCGCGGCGGGGCGGCGTTGTCGGTGCGGGCGGTCACCGGATGCCCGATCAAATTTGTGGGTACCGGCGAACGGGTGGATGCCCTGGAGGTGTTCCATCCGGACAGGATGGCCTCGCGCATCTTGGGCATGGGGGACGTGCTAACTCTCATCGAGCGTGCCACGCGGGCGGTGGACGAGACCAAGGCCCGTGAGTGGGAGAAGAAACTGCGCCGGGACACCTTTGATTTGGAAGATTTCCTTGAGCAGCTCAAACGAGTGCGGGAGATGGGTCCGCTAGACGAGCTGGTATCCATGCTCCCCGGTTGGGGCAGGCGGGCGGTGGCCGGGCTTCAGGTGGACGAACGGGAACTGGTCAAAGTGGAGGCCATCATCAACTCCATGACGCGCGAGGAAAGACGCGATCCCGACATTATCGACGGCTCCCGCCGGCGTCGCATAGCGGCTGGCAGCGGCACCCGGGTGAGCGATGTCAATCGGGTGCTGAGACAGTTCCGGGAATTCAAGCGACTGTTCAGGCAACTCGAGGAGGGTGGGAAGCGACTGCAGCGGCGGTTCTTCCCTCTGGTGTGAGCCTCGCGGACTCTGGGAACGACGAGGAGGAATGAACATGGCAGTGAAGATCAGGCTCAAACGGATGGGGGCACGAAAGCAGCCGTTCTTCCGTCTGGTGGTGGCGGATTCGCGATCGCCCCGGGACGGGCGGTTCATCGAGGAGATCGGCTATTACGATCCCAAGACGGATCCGCCCGCCGTCAAGATAGACGAGGAGCGTGTGCTGTATTGGCTGAGCCGGGGCGCGCAGCCTTCGGATACCGTCAGAAGCCTGCTGCGCAAGGCGGGTATATGGGGACGGTTGGACGAGCTGAGGAAGCAGAAGAAGTCCCAGTGATGGCGAGGGGGTGCCCTGATTTGCGCGAGTTACTCCTCTTGTTGGCTAAGGCACTGGTGGACCATCCCGATCAGGTGCAGGTGCAGCAGGTGGAAGGGCAGCAGTCGGTCATCCTGGAAATCAGGGTGGCTCCGGAAGACGTGGGCAAGATCATTGGCAAGCAAGGGCGCATCATCCGCGCCATCCGCGCGGTGATCAAGGCGGCGGCGGCCAAGGAAGGCAAGAAGGCGGCGGTGGAAGTGCTCCAGTAGAGGCAGGAGGAAGGATGCCTTGCTGATCAAACGTCGGATTACCGTCAAGGCGGTGGTGACCGACCAGCTGAAGCGCCGGCTGGCGGCGGAGATTCAGGAAGCGATGCGGAGGCTGGACGGGGAGATAGAAGGCATCGGCCGCCAGCTGAAGAGGCTGGAACGCGAGGGTGGAGACGCGCGGGCGCTGGAGCAGTGCCGGCAGCAACGGGAGGCCCGGATCCGCAAGAAGGCCAGCCTGCTGGAGCAACTCAAGCAACTGCCACAGCTCCCCAACGGGCAGGAAATCGTACAGGGCAGCGTGGAAGGGCTGGTGGAGGTGCGGATGGGAGACCGCTGGGATGACATCCAAGGGGCGGAAATCGTGCTCCGGGACGGCAGGGTGGTGGCCCTTCGGGACCCGTTACGCGAAGGGGGAAAGCCGAGTGACCGGCAGTGACGGGTTGGTGGCGATTGCCCGGGTGCTGGGTCCTCACGGACTGGACGGGCGGCTGAAGGCGGAGGTATTGACCGAGTTCCCGTGCCGCTTCCTGTGGACCCAAACCGCAGTGCTGCTAGACGGTGCAGGAAAGCGAACACCCTGTGTCGTGCAGGAAGCCCGGCCCCACGGGCGTCTGCTGATGCTTCGCTTGCAAGGGGTTGGCAATCGCTCCCAGGCGGCGCGGTACGTGGGTTGCCTGCTGTGCGTCCCGGAAGAGGAGACCATGCCGCTGCCCTCCGGACGGTTCTATCCCCACCAGCTGGTGGGTGCCAGGGTAGAGGACATCCGGCGTGGTACGCTGGGGCAGGTATCGGCGGTTTGGGACGGCCCGGCTCATCCCATCATCGAAGTGCGCTCTGACCAGGGCACGTTCCTGATTCCGGGAGTACGGGAGATGGTGCGTCGGCTGGATGTGGCGGGCAGACGGCTGCTGGTGGAGCTCCCCCAGGGGCTCGAGGAGGCCACCCGCGGTGGCTGAAAGGGCCTGTCGGCTGAGAATTCACGTGATCACCCTCTTCCCCGAAATCGTACGCGTTGGGGTGTCATGCAGCATTCTTGGACGGGCCCGGGAGGCGGGGATCATTGAGGTAGAGCCAGTGGACCTCAGGTCATTCGGCGAAGGGCCGCATTTGGTGGTGGACGACTACCCCTACGGGGGAGGGCCGGGCATGGTCATGAAGCCCGGCCCCGTCTGCAGGGCAGTACGCGCGGTGTACAACGAGGATAGCCGCATCATCTTGCTGACACCCCAGGGGCGACGCTTCGACCAGCAGTGGGCGGAAGAAATGAGCCGGGAGTCGCATTTGGTGTTGGTGTGCGGCCGGTACGAGGGGTTCGACGAGCGGATCCGGGAGGTCCTGGATGCCGAGGAACTCTCGGTGGGAGATTACGTTTTGACTGGGGGTGAGGTGGCAGCGCTGGTGGTCATCGAGGCAGTCTGCCGCCTGGTGCCTGGTGTGGTAGGTGACCCACGGGCACCGCGGGAGGATTCCTTCGCGCGTGGGTTGCTGGAGGCACCTCGTTACACGCGACCGGCGGATTTCGAAGGTCATGGTGTACCGGAGGTGCTGCTCTCCGGCCATCATGAGCGCGTTCGTCGCTGGCGGCTGCGCCGGAGCCTGCTGCGGACCTTACAGCGACGGCCTGACCTCCTGGCTGGTGCCCACTGGGATGCGGAGATGCGGCGCGAAATGCGGATGGTGCTGGAGGAGCTTCGGCCGGAGCCGAAGCGAGGTGACGGCGCGGGAGCTCGGTAAGTCGTCGGGGATGCGTCATTTATACCGCCGAAATTCCCGCACTTGGACGGCGCCGTTGCCCTGACAGGAGCCCCTGATCATTGGTGGCCCGGGTGTTGGTCTGTGGCTGCCAGCCACGGCTCGGGTTGTCGAGCCGCCGGGTGCTTGCTGCCCCTTTCGCCTCCGACTTGTGGGTGGGGGTCAGGCGCCGGGTTCCCAGGGCAGGCCGGGTCTGGCCAAAGATTCTCTTTGCTAGGCGTGTTCCCACGTGGAGTGCCTCGTGGCGTGGTGATGGTGAGACCTGGTTGAAGTAGGGCGGGATGGTGACGCCGAGTAGCCTGCGGTGGTCAGCAGGAGGACCTGGAAGTATTCGGGAACTCATGGATGCAAGCTCCTGTAGAAGCTGTAGGCGGGTGATAGCGGGGGAGAGGGCGGGTTTGCGAACGAGAGGAACCCGTACCTTAAGCGGCACGGCGAGGGACGATAGCCGGTGCCGCCGCGGGTTTCAGTTTGCGGGGGCAGGTAATGCGTGGTATAATATCGTGGCTACCGACGAGGCGTCAGCGGAGGGGGTGCGTGTCCTTGGACATTCTCCGGCGCGTCGAGAGCGCGCAAATGCGCAGGGATGTTCCCGATTTTGGACCTGGCGATACCGTGCGAGTACACACCCGGGTGGTGGAAGGGGGTCGCGAACGAGTTCAGGTCTTCGAGGGAGTGGTGATAGCGCGCCGAGGATCCGGATTAAACGAGACCTTCACGGTGCGGAGGATATCATACGGCGTGGGCGTGGAGCGGGTATTCCCCGTGCATTCACCACGGCTGGAGCGGATCGAAGTGATGCGGCGGGGCGACGTCCGGCGCGCCAAGTTGTACTACCTCCGCAAGCTGCGAGGCAAGGCCGCCCGCATCAAGGAGAAGCGATGACCTGAAATCGGGAGGCCGAGCCCTTGAACGAGCGCTTGTGGTGGGACTGGCTGCAGACTATAGCCCTCGCTTTGATCCTGTCTCTGGTCCTGCGCGCGACGGTCATCGATTCCTTCCGGGTGCAGGGTCAGTCCATGGAGCCTACATTACACGACGGAGACCGCGTGCTGATCAGCCGCCTCTCCTATCGTCTCGGCGAACCACAGAGGGGCGACATAGTGGTCTTCCGGCATCCCACTAACGGCGCGCGGTACATAAAGAGGATAATCGGCCTGCCCGGAGATGTGTTGGAGATCCGTCTCGGGCAGGTTCTCGTGAATCAGCAGCCCTTGGAAGAGCCGTATCTGGCCCGACGCACCCCTGGCAGCTTCGGACCGGTCCGCGTTCCCGCGGGGACGGTATTCGTGCTGGGCGACAATCGCGCCAACAGCGAGGACAGTCGGGTCTTCGGGTTCCTGCCCTTGCGTTACATCATTGGTAAGGCTTTCTTGCTGTACTGGCCTCCCTCCAACATGCACTTCATTCGGTGATCCTGCGTGCTACCGCCAGGGGAGCAGCTGCGCCTGATGTCACTGCGGGACCTGCGCTGCCTACTCGATGCGTGCGGGCCGGAAGACTGTTACCGGCTGGCTCAGATCCTGAAGGACGATCCCCGCCGCGGCGCAGCAGTACTGGCCCAGCGCGCTTTTGCCCGATACCGCCACCAGCGCCAACTGTGGGCCCGGTGGGAAGCAGGCTTCTATCACGAGCGCAAGTGGTGGGAGCAGGGCAAGCTTCTGGTGGCGGGAGTGGACGAGGCGGGCAGAGGACCGCTGGCCGGCCCGGTGGTGGCCGCAGCGGTGATTTTGCCTCGAGATGTGGTGCTGTTGGGCCTGGATGACTCCAAAACGCTGTCTCCGGCCCAGCGGACCAGGTTGTATCGGAGAATCATGCGGTGCGCGGTATCGGTAGGTGTAGGAATCGTACCGGCACGGCGTATCGATACCGTGAGGATCCACGTTGCCTGTATGGAGGCCATGCGGGAGGCGGTGGCCCGACTGATGCCTACCCCGGATGTGGTAATCGTGGACGGCCCGTGGGCTCCACAGCTTCGCTGTCCGGTGGTCGCGCTTCGGGGGGGAGATCGCCGTTCGAACTCGGTCAGAGCCGCCTCGGTGGTGGCTAAGGTGCTGCGCGACCGGCTTATGGAACGTCTACACAGGCGTTACCCCCAGTACGGATTTGACCGCAACAAGGGCTACGGTACACCGGAACATCGGCAGGCGTTGCAACGTTTCGGACCTTGCCCCATCCACCGCCTGAGCTTTGTCAAGCGGTGGGGTTCCTGCCATTACAGCGACCCGCACGTGGCACCCGGGGAGCGGTGACCCCGGCGGGCGTTGTGCAGCAAGCTAACAAACCAGCGTTGCGGCGGCGACTATCATGAGCGATAGTCACCGCCGTCTGCTGCCCCAGCTCGGGGTGAATGTCTCCCGGCAACCCGCGTGCTCTGGCGGCCAGTGGCTGCGAGCACGACTGCGGCCGGGCAGGTATTGAATTCGTGAGTAGGCGAAAGACGCCAGCAGCTTGGGACAGCCTTGGCGGGCCTGCAATCCATCCAGTCTCAGCCATCCTATGGTCGTAGGTGGTGCAGGGGCATTGGCACGACACGCGGATCTCGGTCATGCTTCCGTGGCTGCTGGATGGGCACCGTTTCGACTGCCCGCTAGGCCACGTAGGTGCTGGCGATGGTCGGAGGTTGATGCGTCCCTGCGACAGAGACGATAACCTGCCTCATCTGGTATACTTCCCATGGAGCGAGTCTGCATGCCGGTGGCGGTCTTTGGGTGCCCATACGTCGAGACGGGAACCTGAGTAGGCAGGAGGAGGCGCGAGGTGCGTGATCAGGACGGAGGGATTGAGCAAGACCTTCGGGACGCGAGTGGCGGTGGAAGACCTCAACCTGGAGGTGGAACCAGGGGAGCTGTTTGGGTTCCTGGGTCCCAACGGGGCGGGGAAGACCACCACCATCCGGTTGTTGACGGGGCTTCTGCGCCCTACGGTAGGGCGGGTATTGATCGGCGGTTACGACATCCACAGGGAGCCGGTGCGAGCCAAGGCCTTCTTGGGTTACGTGCCCGATCAACCCGTGTTATATGAGAAGCTGACCGGGCGTGAATTCTTGTCGTTCATGGCCGACCTGTACCGCGTGGATGGCACCAGAAGGGACCAGCGGATCGGGGAGTTGCTCGAGCTGTTTGACCTGAGCGAACGTGGCGACGACCTCATCCAGTCTTACTCCCGGGGCATGAAGCAGAAGCTGGCAGTGGCGGCGGCCCTGGTGCACGAGCCGCGCGTGCTGATCTTGGACGAACCCACCGTAGGGCTGGACCCGCGTAGTGCGCGCGTGCTCAAAGATGTCCTGCGGGCTCTGGCCAGCGGTGGGGTAACCGTATTCATGTCCACCCACGTGCTGGAGATTGCCGAGCGCATGTGCACCCGGGTCGGGATCATCGACCGAGGCTGCCTGATCGCGTGTGGGACTATGGAGGAACTGCGGGCGCAGGCTCAGGAAGACACCGCCACCCTGGAGGACATATTCCTCGAGCTCACCGGCGGAACGGAGTATGAGGAAGTGATCCGCCTGTTAGGAGAGGAGACTGCCTCGTGAGCCGGCTGTTGGCGTGGAAATTTCGAGTGTTCTGGCGCTCTGTGGCTCGGCGCTCCGGTGCGGCGGCCGCGGCCAACCTCATTGTCGCTCTCCTGGGTATCCTGTGGACGGTGGCGGTGTTCCTGGGTTCCCGTCACTTGTTCGCCCGGGTAGCGCTTGTTATGTCGAGGGTACCCCCAGAAGGCGGCAGCACCCTGGCGGGCATGGAGAGTTTGCTGCTGTCCGGGGTGTATCTGCTGGGTCTGACCATCTGCCTCTTCACCGCTTTTGGGGCCGCTTTCGTCACCATGTACTCGTCATCAGACCTACCCCTTCTTTTCGCTGCGCCTTTGACGGTCAGGCAGGTCTTTGCGGTGAAGTTTGCCGAGGTACTGGCAGCCGAGTCACTGTGGGTGGTCCTGCTCATTTTGCCCGCCACCCTGGGGTACGGGGCTGGGGTGGGGGGTGCCTGGTGGTATTACCTCATGGCTTTCCTGCTGGCCTTGATAGCCGTGTTCTTGTCTGGGGCGGTGGGTACTTGCTTGAATTTGCTCGCCATGCGCTTCATCCCGCCTTACCGGGTGAAGGAGTTGGGAGCTGCTCTGGGTTCTCTCCTGGGTGCGGCGTTCTATGTGCTTAGCCAGCTGGGACCGCGCTACGCGGCGGGCATGAGCCCCAGCGAGCTGGCCAAGCTGATGGGCCGATTTCCCTTGGCCAATGTCGGATATTCGCCGGCGTGGTGGCTAGCGGAGGCCGCGCGCACCGCAGCTCACGGTTCGGTCAATGACTGCCTGGCCTGGCTTGGCCTGGTAGCTGCCTGTTCCCTGGTTTTCTTCATGGTATCGTTCGTGTTGGTACAGGAGGCCTTTTATGGAGGTTGGGCGGGTAGCGGTGAAGTGCGGCGCAGGGAACGGCGCCGCAAGGCCGCCGCGCGCGCCAGCCGTGTCCCCCGCAGTGCAGCCAGGCGCGGATCACCGGTATTGACGCTGGCGGCCAAGGAAGTACGCAGCATTGCACGGGACATGCGCGAGTGGGCTCAAGCCTTGTACCTGCTGGTGGTAATGGGAATGGCGTGGATAGTTCCCGCCATCAGGAATGGAGAGATTCGCTTTCCCGCTGGTGGCGCGGGATCGTACGCCAGCCTGGCAGCGATTTACATGATGCTGGCGGGCTTGGCCACCTACCTGGCTCTGGGGGCGGTTGGGCGTGAGGGCGAGAGTTGGCTTCTGCTGCGCGCCACCCCGGTATCAGGCCAGGAGATCCTCTTGGGGAAGGTGTTGGGGGTGACTGCCCTGCTGGTCATCCCCGGCCTGGTACTAGCGCTGGGGCTCGGTTTGGCCCTGGGCGGAGGCAGTCGGGCAGCGCTACTTGCTGGCGCCTTCGCCCTCGTCGTGGCGCCGGGAATCACCTCTCTCAATGTGGGTGCAGGCGCCCTCCGGCCCGTGTTCAGTGCTCGCGATCCCCGCAAGAGAATCTCCAGCGGGGCGTTGTTGCTCAGTCTGGCGCTGGAAGCCGGGTATGCTGCTGTCCTGGCGGCGGGGGTCTGGATGATGGCAGCAGGCTCCGCGATGGGGATCTGGATACGTATCGTGGGATTGGTCACCGTGTTGGGATCAAGTGCTTGCGCCGCTGCCGCGCCGGTGGTACTGGTCGGGCGGTACCTGGATGCCCGCGAGTCCGTGGTTTCCAATCCCTAACCCCACGGCCGCTTGAAGGGATCATGGTGGTGGCGCCCATGGTTGCCGGTAGCGGTGGGTCACGGATTCCCAAGAACCACCCGCGGGCGGCGATGTTCGTCGGTTGCGGACGCAATCAGTACCGTCCTCTGGGGTCTTGGGGCTGACTGCGGGTTACTCTCAACTGCATTATCTAGTTGGCATGCAATGATCATGGGCAAGACTCAGCCGGCACCGGGGTGATGAATGACGCGGCCACAACCGCCCGGTGGTGCCGGGGCGGCAACCCGTAGCTGGCGTGTTGGGAACGGTTGCTGGCACCCGGTGTTAGAAATCTAGATGGAGCTCTTGGTCGGACGCGAGACCAGCCGGCGTACTGACCGCAGCGGGGTTTGTAGCGGGCAGTCGCCCGTCGCCATCAGCCACGCCCTGAACAAGTGGGCCCACAGCCCGCTTACATTATATATACGGCCAATCCCGCCCTCCATCGACCTCCAGCTGGCGGCCCTGGCACGCACCATGTGCCTGCCGGCTGCTTCAAGGGATCATTCCCGGCTTTATTGTTCCTGGCAGAGGCGGTCATATCGGCTGGTCTCGCCTGACCAAGCGGTACTGCTCGCAGATGAGCTATGCCCTTCAGCTCTAGCCGGCCTGATGCTCCTGGCCACCGGATATGCGGCGGCACGACCGGGGGCTCGCTATGGATGGAGAAAGACCGCGTATTCGGGAGTAATCCCGCTTGAACGTGGGCTCAGGTCCACGCAGCTGCCGAAAACGGGGCTAAATGTCCTTCACTACCCGATGAGCCGGCTCATTCCCAGGCCATTTGAGCCCGATCTACTGAGACGACAACATGACCTGTCGTGGGGCAATTTGGCGCAAGGGCTGCTAGCCTGGCCCAGGCGATGCCAGAGCCGGGTGCAGCGCGAGATGGCGTATCTCTCCAATCTCCCAGTGCCGGCACTGGTAGCCACACATTGAAGTGAGCCTCGGCCAGGGGTACACGGACTGCACCTCGGGCAGCCGGTAATCCCTGGCCCAATCCGAACCTGCCCACGTGGGAGAGGGAGAGCAAAGTCATCGGCGTTGGGGGAGGTGTTGGGGTGGCATGGAGGAAAAAGATCCTAAGTTTCGACGCGATGAAGTCCAGCTGGTGGTCTTCCAACTGGGGAAAGAACGATTTGGCCTTGACATCATGTGTGTCAAGGAGATCATCAAACTGCCTCCCATCACCAGACTGCCCCATGCGCCCGCTTTCGTTGATGGAGTGATGAACCTGCGGGGTGAGGTCATACCGGTCATCAATCTCCGGAAGCGGCTGCAGATGGGTGACAGACCGGTGACCACCAGGGATACGCGGATCATCGTTGGGGAATTGGACCACGTGCGCGTGGGTCTCACCGTGGACAGCGTCACCGAAGTCCTGCGCCTGGACGCATCTTGCATAGTTCCTCTCCCGGACGAGGTGTCAGGAGTTTGGACGGCATTCATCGCGGGGGTGGGCAAGGTCGGGCAGCACCTGTTACTGGTACTGAATCTGGAGGAGCTGGTCAGGTTCGGAGACGACACCCCGCAAAGCGCTGAGCAGGAGCAGGATCTGCGACAGGTGCTGGAGGCGGTTGCCGCGTCGTGAGATGGAGGCGCTCCTGGCTGCATCCGTGCGTGCACTTGGCAGCTGTTAGTGCTGCGATTAGCAGGAAAGGCCTGCACTGGCTGGCATGTGGTGACATGGAAGCGGTGCCGCACGATGTTGCGTAAGGGCGAGATCCGGTACCGGGAGAGCAAGACCGAGTCTTGACGCAGGACTAGTATACAGGTGGGGACGGGGAAAGAGCCAATCTTGATGGCCACCAGCGTGGCCTCACTGTTCACCTGCGAGTCCCACCGCAGGGATTCCGTCAGCTGGCGCTGACCATGATGGTGCGCCAGGTGCACCTGGCGCGAGGTCCAGTGTTGGGCGCGAAGCACCTCCACTCCATGCCCTAACTTGGATGTGCGTGCTTGCGTGCGGTAGCACGCAGCAGCGCGTACCAACGTACTGTTCAACAGCCCGGGGGAAGATATCCGGCCGTCTGGGGGCGCAGCCCGCTCGTGGGAGGTGGGGATATGGGTGTGTGGGCCGAGATGGGCGAGGAAGAAATGGCCCTGTTCCTGGAGGAGGCTCAAGAACTGATCCAGGAGATGGAGCTGGGGCTACTCGGGCTGGAGGAAGCAGACGGCCATCCGCCCAGGGAGGCGGTGGACGCTCTGTTCCGGGCCGCCCACACCCTCAAAGGGTCGGCGGGAATGGTGGGCTTGCAAGCAGTGGAGGGCTTGACCCACGCCATGGAGGCGGCCTTGGATCGCTTGCGGGACGGGGCTCCCCTCACCGGCCATCTCCTGGGGACGCTACTCGAGTCGGTGGACGAGCTCCGCCAGTTGCTGGCTGCATTTCAGCAGGGAGAGACGGAGCCGGAGGGCCGGTGGAGGGAGCTGGTGGAACGACTGAGTGCTACCCCCCAGCCCCAGCTCGAGGCGGCAAGAGCGCCCAGCCAGCCGGCATCCCTGGAGCAGCCGGAGGCGGGGAGTGCATCGGACTGGGAAATCCGCGTACGCATTGCCGAGGATTGTCCGATGCCCGGGGTGAGGCTGTATCAGATCGCGGTCCTCCTTGAAGAACGCGGCACCATCGTCAGCTCCACGCCAAGCCGGAGCGAACTGGAGGAAGGAGTCGATTCACACCAGCTGGTGGTGAGGTGGCGCGGCGCGGGCCAAGCTGAGGCCCTGGAGGAAGCGGTTTCCTCGGTGGGCGACGTGGCCGAAGTTTCGGTGGGGCGTTGGACGGAGCCCGCTCCGTCCTCGGACCGTGCGGAGCGCGCGGCTGCACGTCGGCGCTCAGCCAGTGCCGAGGTGCAAAGCGTGCGGCTGCCAGTGGAGTCCCTGGATCAGCTGCTGAACCTGGTGGGGGAGCTGGTCCTGGACCGCAACCAGTTGGCGGATGTCCAGCGTCTGCTGGCCGAAAACGACGGCGTTGACCGCGCGCGCGAGGCGTTATCCAGGATCTTGGGTCACCTGAGCAAGGTAACCGACCAGCTTCAGGAGCAGGTGCTGAGGGCGCGTTTGCTCCCGCTCCGAACCGTATTCCGGCAGTATCCCCGCGTGGTGCGCGATCTGGCGGCCAGCCGGGGCAAGCGGGTTAGATTGATCATTGAGGGGGAGGACACCCGGGTTGACCGGTCCATCTTGCAGCGCATCGACGATCCCCTGATGCATCTGCTGCGCAACGCAGTCGATCATGGCATCGAGTCTCCGGAGGTTAGGATCAGGGCAGGTAAGCCTCAAGAAGGTACCGTGGTCCTGAGCGCTGCCCAGCAGGATGACCGTGTGGTCATCGAGGTGCGAGATGACGGTGGCGGGATCGACGTGAACAAGGTCAGGGATCGGGCAGTCAGCCGCGGCCTGCTGTCCGAAGCCCAGGCCCAGGCCATGGGCGAGGACGAGCTCATGCAGATGATATTTGCTCCCGGTTTCAGTACCCGCGAAGTGGCCGATACGGTGTCCGGCCGTGGCGTGGGACTGGACGTGGTGCAGCGGGAGGTGTCGGCGCTCAACGGTGCGGTGGAAGTAACGTCGGCTCCCGGCAGGGGGACGCGGTTTACCATCAAGCTGCCCCTGACCATGGGCATCATAAAGGGACTGAGCGTACTGGTGGATGGCCAGTGCTGCATTCTGCCCATGAGCGGGGTGGCGGAGGTGATCCGGCTGGACAGCCGCTGCCTGCTGGGAACCGGAAAGGGGCAGATTCTGTCACATCGGGACGAACTGCTGCCCGTGTTCATCTTGGCGGACGCACTGGGGTGGGGTGAACGCGACGGACGAGGAGGTGTCGGCGGGCGGCCAGCGGTTCTCATCCAGGTGGAGGATAGAAAGATGGCGGTGGTGGTGGATGAGGTCCGCGGTGAGCAGGAGGTGGTCATCAAGCAGCTACCGGCTTCCTTGCGGCGGTCGCGCGTCCTCCTGGGGGCCACCATAGGTGCGGACGGTAGGGTGGCCTTGATCCTGGATGTGCCGGCGCTGGCGGCCATCGCGTGGCGGAGGGGGGATGGGGATGGGCAAGATCCTCGTCGTGGATGACTCGGCATTTGCCCGGATGAGAACCGCCAAGCTGCTGGCGGACAACGGCTTTGAAGTGGAAGAAGCGGCCAATGGCGCGGAGGCGGTGCGCAAGTACCAGCAGGTGCGCCCGACGCTGGTGCTGATGGATATCACCATGCCGGTCATGGACGGGCTGCAGGCGCTGAGGGAGATCAAGCGCCAGGACGCCTCGGCCAGGGTGGTGATGTGCAGTGCGCTGGGTCAGAAGTCGGTGGTCCTGGAGGCCATTAAGGCGGGGGCAGTGGACTTCCTGGTCAAGCCCCTGCAGCCCCAGCGGCTCCTGGACGTGGTCAGGAAGCATGGCCATGCATCGTGAGGTGAACGTAGAGAGGGGCGGTTGCGGTGGATGCTACCATTATCAACCCGTTCGTTAAGGCCGCGGTCAGGATTCTGGGCCAGGAGCTGGGACAAATACCGGAGAAAGAGGCGTTGCAGTTGCAGGATACTTATTATACCACCGAAGATGTCACCGTGATGATCGGGGTCACCGGCAGCGTCGAAGGGACGATGTTGGTGGGCATGACGGAGAGTACGGCCAGGAATATCGCGGCCAGCATGTTGGGATGCAAGCTAGTGCTGTTCGACGAGATGGCGGAGAGTGCCCTGGCGGAGCTGGGCAACATGATAGCGGGTTCAGCCAGTGCCGAGCTGGAGAAAGCTGGCTACCAATGCCGGATTTCGCCTCCTTCCCTCATCGTGGGTCGTGGGACCATCATTTCCACCTCCAGGATGCGCAGGCTGGTGATACCCTTCCGGGTACCGGGAGGGCGTATTCGGATCAGCGTGGCGCTGCGCCGCGCGAAGGAAGCGAACCAGGAGGGTTCGCGATGCTCAGGTACACCGTAGAGCGGGTACCGGTGGGCAGCGTCCTGGCCGCCTCCATATACGACGGTCGGGGCAACTTGCTAATGAGGGAAGGGACCGAACTGACGGCTGGGCATCTGGAACTTCTCCGGCGGCGGGGTGTCAAGACGGTACTAGTGGACCATCCCGAGTTCCGGGATCTGGTACTCAGTGATCCCATATCCCCCGACCTGCTGAGAGAAGCCCTCCGCAGCTACGGGGAGGTGGCGGTCTGGATACGCACCAAGAGCTCCGGCACAGGGTCCGACTTTGACTGGGAGCCTTTTCGCCGGATGGCCAAACGGCTGCTGGAGGAGGTGGGAAGTGGCGCAGAGCATCGCTGCCTGCTTCACGCCACCAGCCACGACCAACAGTTGGCGGTTCACTGCCTGAATGTGGCCATTGTTGCCGTGAGGCTGGCGCGAGATGTGGTTCGCCCTGACCAGCTGGTCGAGGTGGGGCTGGGGGCACTGCTCCACGACGTGGGCCGTCTGGTGACCGACGACGGGGCGGGAGAGATACCCTCTCCCCTGGAGCCACCTACGGAGGAGGAACGGCAGCACCCTCTCAGAGGCCTGGCCCTGATTCGCGGGGTCGGTACCCTGAGCGCCTTTGCCAAGGTGGTGGTTTTGCAGCATCACGAACGGCAAGACGGCAGTGGCTTCCCCCACGGCACCCGTGCGCCAGACCTTCATCCCATAGCTCAGGTGGTGGGGCTTGCTGATGCGTACGTGTCCCTGCTGGAGGCGCGAGGTGGTTTGCCTCCCGACCAGGCGGTGGAATGGGTCATGACCACCGCTGGCCGCGAATTTGATCACCGGTTAGTCAGCAGTTTCGTCAATCACGTGGACCCTTACCCGCTGGGAGTGGAAGTACGGCTTTCCAGCGGCGAGGAAGGCGTTGTTGTGCGGCAGACCGGCGTTAGGACCAGGCCGGTGGTGAGGGTGGTGGCGCGAGAAGGGCGACCAGTGGAGGCATGCTACGACGTGGATCTCACTAGCCTCGACCGCCAGACCACCGTAATCCAGTGGGCGCGTCCCCTGGTTAGCGTGTAGATCCGGCGGGAGTGCGCAGCAGGAAGTCTCCGGGTGCACCGTCACGGGGAGGCGGGCACCCATTAAACTTTTGGGTCCGTGGCCTCTTTTCGCCGCTGGAGCGGCACAATTGGGCATTAACGGACGCAGGACGATGTCGGCCGGAATTAATAATATTTCACAGGAGCGGGAAGCTGAAGGAGGAACTTGGCACTCAATTCGCGAACTTGTACATAACTCAACGGTCATGCCAAAAGTGCGTCCAGAGGAGGGCTTTGCATGGGCAAGATGACTCTAGGTAAGAAGATCAGGCAGGCGCGGAAAGAACTCGGCTTGACGCAGCAGCAGCTGGCCGGCAAGAATCTGACCAAGGGGTTCATAAGCCTCTTAGAGCTGGACAAGGCGAAGCCGTCGCTGGAGTCCCTGAGCATAATCGCATCCCGCCTCAACAAACCCCTAAGCTACTTCTTGGAGGAAACGCCGTCGACTCGACTGGAGATTGACGTGCTCAACACCCTGGGCCGTGGCTACCTGAAGCAGAAGAAGTACGACGACGCGGTTCGTTGTTTCGAAAGCGCGCTGTCCATCGCCGAAAAATTAGAGGATCGACTCCGTCAGGCGGCAGCCATGCGGTGGCTGGCCATTGGCTACTTCTACCAGGGGAATACTGACCGCGTACTCGACCTCCTCCGCCGATCCCTGGAGCTGTTCAAGGCAGCCAATCAAAAGGAGGAAATCGTACGGACGCTATTCGAGACAGGCGCTGTGTATCAGCAAATGGGTCGGTACAACCAGGCGGTGGATACGTATCTGGACGCGTTGGAGCTCGTGGAGAGAGCGGAGGTTGCCGATCAGCTCCTCCAGCTGAGGCTGCTGGCCAACCTGGCCAAGTCCTACTGGAAGACGGGGCGCACCCAGGAGGCCATCGAATACTACCAGAGGGCGCTGGAGCTGGCGGAGAAGGCCAGCGATTTCTACGCCATGGCTTCGGCTTACATGGGCCTGGGGCGGCTGTATCACGAGCGGGGCGAGCTGGACAAAGCCCTGGAATACTCCTCTCGGGCTCTGGAGCTGTTTGAGGCACGGGACAGCACCCATCTGGTGGCGGATCTCCACAACAACATCGGGGTCATTTACGCTGATCAGGAAGAATGGGACAAGGCCCTCGAGCATTACCAGCGGAGCTTGGAACTGCGGCAGCGGACGGACGACACCACCCGACAGGCGTACACGTACACCGAAATGGCTCGATTCCACCTGCATCAGGGGCAGCTGGATAAGGCGCGGGAGTACTGTGAAAGGTCACTGGAGCTGTTGTCACGGCAGGACGATCCTGCGGAGAGGGGCCGGGTATACATGTTGCTTGGCCTGATTCATCGAGCGCAGCAGGAGTGGGACCAGGCCTTGTCATATCTGGAAAAGAGCGCGGAGCTGTTCAAGACGGCGAACATGCAGCAGGAGCTGGCCAATGTGTACTCCGAGCTGGGGTTCTTCTTCCGGGAGAGAGGGGACCTAGAAAAGGCCAATACTTACTTCGCTCGCTCCGTGGAACTCTACCGCTCCCTGGGGGCGGAGAAGAGAAAGGGGTGAGCCAATGGCGAGGGCCAAGTGGTTGCTGGTTCTGTTCCTGGTTTTCGCATTGCTGCTCAACACGGGCGCAGTGGTCCTGGCGAATGCATCCGCCACAGAAGCGGCTACCACCAGTGGCGGGGGCAGCGCAGGCCCCAACGACGGACCCATAGACCCACCTGACTATCCTCCCGGCAGCGGTGACGGAGACAGTGGTTGATATGAACTGACACCGAAGTCCCGCGGCAACGCCGCGGGGCTTCTGCATTGAAGGTAGCTTCGCCCCGTCTCGCGTGGGCACACGGGAGTTGACGGCGGTGGACCAGCCTGGATATAGTGAAATTGCTCTAGTCCCGGAGGGGGATCGCTCATTGCGCTGGCAAGTGATCAACGTGCCTGCGGGGAACCCGCTCACGGATTTGTTGCAAAGGCAGCCCGAGGTGGCCCGGTCCTTGCTGCCGCCGAACCCTGAGGAGGAGGCCGGGCAGGAGACGGCACGGCAACGTCTGCAGGAGTACCCTGGCCACCGGCGGAGGGAACTGGCGCTGGTTCTGCGGGAACGTCACCGCCGCCTGGGCGCCCCAGCTGCTTGTATTGCCAGCTGCCGCAAACTGGAAGATCCGACTTGCGCGGTGGTGGTGGGTGGTCAGCAGGCCGGTGCCTGGGGCGGGCCGCTGTATACGGTGTACAAGGCGCTGAGCACCATCGCCTGGGCTCATCTCTGGGAGGTGCGCTGGGGGGTCACCTGCGTTCCGGTATTCTGGATGGCCACAGAGGACCACGACTACCGGGAGGCAGCGAGCTTCGCCTATGTGGACGAAGGCCACCGCCTGCAACGGCTAATGGTAGGGGATCCACCGCCGGAGCCGCATTGTGTGGGAACCCTGCCCGTCCCGGGATCGGCGTTGGCTCTGCTGGCCCAGTGGGAGCGATCGGGGGACCACATGACGTCCTCGTTGGCGGATGCTGCCAAGGCCAGCAGCTGGGGGGAATGGTTCGCGCGCACGTTGATCTGTTGGTTCGGGCGGTGGGGAATGCTGGTCATCGACCCCCTGTGGCCGGAGCTGCGGCGGCTGGCCGCTCCCTTGCTGGTGCGGATGGTGCGCGAGCACGTACCGGTGAAAGAAGCGGTGCAGCAGGGGGCGGAAAGGGTGCGTGCCCTGGGCCAGAATCCTCAGGTGCAAAGGGATGACGAGCACGCTCACCTATTCTGGGTCGGTGATGGACTGCGGCGGCTCCTGTTCCGGCGGGGGGACCTCTTCGGCGATGCCACCGGGCGGTACCGCTTCACCAGCTCCGATCTCGCGGAGGCCATTCAACGCGACCCGGGCTGCATCAGCCCGGACGTCCTGCTGCGGCCGCTGCTGCAGGATTACCTCCTTCCCACCATCACCGCGGTGTGCGGGCCCGGAGAGATTGCCTATCATGCCCAGCTGGGACCGCTGTACCGTACCCTGGGCATAGTTGTCCCGACGGTGGTACGGCGGGTATCGGTCACCCTGGTGGAGCCCTGGGTGAGACGCAGGTTGCAGCGGCGAGGCCTGAAGCCAGAAGACATTCTGTTGGGCGGCCTGGAGCAGGTGCGCGGGCGTTTGCTGGCCCAGGCGGACAGCATCGGGCTGGATGCGCTGTTCGGGCGAGCGCGCCAGGCGGTACGCGAGGCCTATGCCCCTTTGCGGGAGGCACTGCCCAGAGTTCGGCCCGAACTACAGCAGCTAACCGACAAGAACCTGGAGCGGGTCATGAGGGAATTGGCATGGCTGCAGAGTCGGGCGAGAGAGTACCATCGGGACAATCAGGCTCAGCTGCTGCGGGATCTGGAGGGGGTGGCCAATCACCTGCTACCGGGAGGGCATTTGCAAGAGAGGGTGCTGAGTGCTCTGCCCTATGTACTGAAGTACGGGGCCGGTCTGCTCGATGAACTGTACGGACTGATTCAGGAGGTTGGTCAGGACGGACACCTACTCGTTACCCTGTGACGGCGGGGTCGTCGGGAGTCCGCGACGTGAACTACTGCTGGACGAGAGCTCCGAAGGGAGGCCAGATCCCGGCGGTACCTCTGGGGGAACGCCGGCCGGGGACAACTGTTGGGCAATAAGCTGGACGGGGTGGACTTCGGAAAGGTAGTGGTGACCGGGGAAGTGCTCCGCATCTACGACCGCACCATTGCGGAGCCGCGCCACCGAGCCGTTGCCCTGAGCGTGGAGACCATGCTGCGCTCGCTGCTGGAGACCCTCGAACGCAAGGGCTCGCTGACGCCTTTGGACGTGGCCGAAATCGTACAGGACGCGGAGCGGCGGCTGAAGCGGCGGATGGCGGAAGTGGAGGAATTTGCCCGCATCATGCAGCGCATCCAGCACCAGGGCCAGCGACCAGTAGAGCTGGTGCATGTGGGCATGTTGGTGGAGATGCGGCAGGCCCTGAAGCAATGGGAGCTGGATATGCGCGACTTGTGGCGGCTGTTGGGCAGGCTGTACCGGCTGTTGCGGCGGGCCAATCTGGTGGCACGGGACCACGAGCTGGAGGAGCTGGCTCGGAAATACGCGGGGGTGAAGGCCCGTCGGCGTGGCCGGCGGCGCCCCTCCGGTTGACCAGGGGTGGGCGCTGTGCTAATATGGTAGGGGTTACCGGCGACCGCCGGACCCATATTTATATGCGTGGAGGGACGCCATGCAGTACTTTCTCTCCGAGGAGCAGGAGGCAATCCGGGACCTGGCCCGACGACTGGCGGAAGAGAAGATCAGACCGCAGGCACCGGTGCTGGATGAGCGGGAAGAGTTTCCTTCCCAGCTGATGAAAGAGCTGGCCCGGGCCGACCTGTTCGCCGTGCCGTTCCCGGAAGAGTACGGCGGAATGGGGTACGGGCTGTTCGAGCTGTGTCTGGTGGTGGAACAGCTGGCCTGGGCGTGTGCGGGTGTCGCCACCAGTTACGCCGCCAGCTTCCTGGGAGCGCTGCCCATCCTGGAGTTCGGCACCGAGGATCAAAAGCGCAGGTATCTGCCGTCCCTGGCGGCAGGGGAGCGGATGGCTGCGTTCGCCCTCACCGAGCCAGAGGCGGGCAGCGACGCCGGAGCCATCAGTACCACTGCCGTCCGCGATGGAGACCACTACGTGCTGAACGGCACCAAGCAGTGGATCACCAACGGGGGAGAGGCCGACGTGTACACGGTCATCGCTCTCACGGACAAGACCAAAGGGGCACGGGGCGCGTCGGCCTTCGTGGTGGAAAAGGGCACGCCCGGTTTCAGTTTCGGCAAGAAGGAAAAGAAATTGGGCATCCGGTGCTCTGTCACCCGCGAGTTATCCTTCACTGACTGCCGCGTCCCGGCCCACAATCGGCTGGGGCGCGAGGGCATGGGGTTTCTCATCGCCATGCGTACTCTGGACAAGGCCAGGCCGGGAGTGGGAGCGCTGGCGGTGGGGTTGGCGCAGGGGGCGCTGGACGAAGCGGTGGCGTACGCCAGCCAGCGGGTGCAGTTCGGCAAGCCCATCAGCTCGTTCCAGGCCATTGGGCACAAGCTGGCGGACATGGCCACGCTCATAGAGGCGTCCAGGGCCCTGGTTTACCAGGTGGCGCGCAGCATCGACGCCGGGCAGAGGGATTTCAGCAAGGAGTCAGCCATGGCGAAACTGTTTCCCGCCGACGTGGCCATGCGGGTTACGCTGGAGGCGGTGCAGGTTTTCGGCGGTTACGGTTACATGCGAGACTATCCGGTGGAAAAGCGCATGCGGGACGCCAAGATCCTGCAGATCTACGAAGGCACCAACGAGATACAGCGTAACATCATAGCCAGCGCCCTGGTACGCGAACTGAAGTCCCGCCGCCGTTGAAGTGGGGAGGGGAGCATGTTGCACGTAGTGGTGTGTATCAAACAGGTCCCGGAGATCACCGAGGTGAGCATCGACCGCCGCACCAATACCCTGGTGCGAGAGGGAGTGCCCAGCATCATCAATCCCTTCGACATGTACGCGATTGAAGAAGGGCTGCGGCTTAAAGAGGCCCACGGGGGTACGGTCAGCGTGATCAGCATGGGCCCCCCGCAGGTGGAGTCCTCCCTCAAGGAAGCGGTGGCCATGGGTGCCGACCGGGCGGTCCTGCTCAGCGACTCGCGGTTTGCGGGCGCCGACACCCTGGCCACGGCGTATACCCTCGCCCAGGGCATCCGGCGCCTGGGACAGTTCGACCTGGTCATTTGCGGGAAACAGGCGATAGACGGTGACACCGGACAGGTGGGGCCGGGACTGGCCGAAGAACTGGGCATACCGCACGTCACCTACGTGCGCCGCATCCGCGAGCTCGGCGATGGCATGTTGCGGGTGGAACGGATGGTGGAAGGTGGCTGGGAGCTGATAAGCACCACCTTGCCGGCATTGATCAGCGTGGTCAAAGACATCAACGAGCCGCGACTGCCGTCGTTGAAGGGAATCATGCGCGCCAAGCGAACCCCGGTCACCGTCTGGGGGCTGGAAGAGCTGGGCTGTGACCCCCAGCGCGTGGGTCTGACGGGGTCCGCCACCGAGGTGGTGAGGATCTGGACGCCGGAGCCAAGGGAGAGCGGCGAGCTGCTCCAGGGCGATCCGGAACAGCAGGCGCGACAGCTGGTGGAGAGACTGCGCGGTTTGGGCGTAATCTGAGCTGGGGGGAAAGGGATGTGGAAGGAAAGGGTCGTCCGGCCATCCTCAAGGAAGAGTGCACCGGGTGCGGGGCGTGCGTGGAGGCCTGTCCTATCGGTGCCATTCGGATGCACGATGGGCTAGCCCAGATCGACGAAAGCTGCAACCTGTGCGGTGGGTGCCGCGATGTTTGTCCGTCGGGAGCCATACGCTTTCCGGAAGAGGACCGCGAAAAGCAACCTGCGGTGGCCGAACACCACCACGTGTGGGTCTTCGCGGAAGTGCGGCAGGGCAAATTGGCCTCGGTGGTACCAGAGCTGCTGGGCGCTGGTAGGCGACTGGCAGACCAGCTGGGGGAGTCATTGCACGCGGTGGTGGTAACCGCTCCTCGGGAGGAGATATACCAGCAGCTATTTGGCTACGGAGCCGATGCCGTGTGGCAGGTGGAGCACGAATTGGTATTCGAGGGAGATGAGATGGCACGGGCGGCGGCCCTGTGCCAGCTCATTCGGCGCGAACGTCCGGCTGTGGTGCTGTTTGGGGCCACCGCAATGGGAAGGTCGTTGGCACCCAGGATAGCCACCCGGCTGAAAACCGGCCTCACCGCCGACTGCACGGGCCTGGAGATCGACCCGGAGACCCGGTTGCTGCGGCAGATTCGGCCTGCCTTCGGCGGCAACATCATGGCGGAGATCCTCACCAAATACCGGCGGCCGCAGATGGCCACCGTGCGACCGCGGGTGATGAAGGCCCCCCGGTTCCGGCCGGACAGCTCGGGGCCCATCCATCATTTCGTGCCGGCGGAGTTGGACGGTGGTCTGACTCTGGAAGAGCTGGTGCTGGAGGAAGTGGAGACGGTCAACCTGGAGGATGCGGACATCATCGTCTCGGGGGGGCGGGGACTCGGTGATCCTCGCAACTTTGCCCTCCTGGAGGAGCTGGCTCGTTTGCTGGGCGCGGCGGTGGGGGCCTCGCGAGCGGCGGTGGATTCTGGCTGGATCCCCTACCCTCACCAGGTGGGGCAGACCGGCAAGACGGTAGCTCCCAAGGTTTACATCGCGGTTGGCATATCGGGAGCCATACAGCATCTGGTAGGAATGCAGTCGTCTGATGTGATCGTGGCCATTAACAAGAATCCCGATGCTCCCATCTTCAAGGTGGCTACGTACGGGATAGTAGGAGACCTGTTCGAGGTGGTTCCGGCCTTGATCCGGCAGCTGAAGAAAATGCGGGGCGTCACATAGTAAATACCGCTTCATTCGTTCGCCACACGAAGGATATTGTGGGGTGGATGTAGAAAGACGGCATCGCGAACAAGGGTGGTCGGGCGGGGGCCGAAGTACCCAGATAGAATCGCCCTGGGGCGAAAAGCCAGGGGAATGAGCCTTACGGTGCGGGGCACCACCGGCAGATCGAGGGGAGAACTGCCCCCAGCGTGAAAAACTAGGCAGCGGTGAACAAAGGGCCAGCCCTGGCTCCAACAGCCCTGGGCGGTCCGGTTTGCGGTGAAAGAACGGGGCAAGTCGGGGGAGTCGAGCGGGCCCGCGGATGAACGGGCAGCAGGGATGGAGATCTGCCGGAGGCCGTACGGCAGAATTCTTTTGGCGTTGGTGAGTCAGCGGCGCGCCGCGGGGAGAGACGGGGAGCGTATAAACTTTTGGTAGGCAACTGGTGGGGTGGCATAGTAAAGAGACCTCA
>ENA-OSAE01000206-OSAE01000206.1-marine-sediment-metagenome-genome-assembly--contig:-NODE-206-length-38449-cov-48.833880_pt1 | contig 38449 bp, 36 predicted proteins | sample MGYA00237870_ERZ529317 | MGnify/ENA primary metagenome ERZ529317 (study PRJEB26369, sample SAMN03142812) | marine sediment metagenome | biome: marine; feature: borehole; material: sediment... | reverse complement strand
GTGCTACTTCAGCGTTGAGTCCATGGTGACCCTCTATGAGGGGCTAGAAGAGGCACTCGGGAGCAGTTGGCACAGGAGATGGCGATCGGATAGGCTAAGCCTGGAGGAACCCGATTTACATCACTTCCCGGGACGCCACCCCCAAGGAGCATGGCCATAGCGCGCCCCGACTTTCCGAACCGGACCAAACGGGGCTTTGAACCTCCGTCCCTTTCTCTGCCTCCGGTTCAGCCGGGGGAGGTCTCTCAGCTGTCGAGGGGACCAAGCGGCGGGGGATCACTCTCCTGCCGAACTCGGTTACCAGCCGAGGTCTTCCACCGCGGAAACGGCAATTTGAGATCCCCGGACGGTCCCCTCACTTTTCCCAACTGGCCACACAAGCTGCGCACACCTTGGATCCCAAGCCGCGTTCTCAACCGGGCTCTACCAAGCCGCACCCAAGAGCCCCAGCGCCGTGAAGGCGGCCGCCAGGAGCCACAGCCTCACCACCACCTTCGGCTCGGGCCAGTTGGGGCTGCGCAAAAGATACCTCCAGGGGACCTCCCCCTCCTCCAGGTGGTGGTGCAGGGGCGACATCTTGAGGACCCGGACCCCAAAAAGCTTGAACGCGGCCACCTGGACGATTACGGAAAGCGACTCCAACACAAACATCCCCCCGAATATCGGGAGGAGGAACAGGCCGTCCCCGGCTAGGAAAATCCCGAAGATGAGCCCCCCGAGGAACATGGAGCCCGAATCCCCCATGAAGATCCGCGCCGGATACCGGTTCCACCACAGAAACCCCGCGAAGAGCCCGGCACCGAGAAGGGCCAGTGCCGTGATATCAGGGTACGCCTGGGTCAGGGCCAAGGCACCGACCAGGATTACGATCCCACATCCCGTAGCCAGGCCGTCCAGGCCGTCGGTGAGGTTCGCCCCGTTGGTCGCCCCCCAGAAACCGAGGAGAACCAGGAGGTAGAGGAAGGGGACAGGAATCGCCCCAAGCGGCACCTCAAGGTAGGAAAATGGGACGGCAAAAACTAGATCCCCGCCTTTGGACAAAAGGAAGAAGAAGATCCCCGTGGCCACCACGAGCCCCAGGACGAGCTTTCCCTTGGGGGAGAGGCCCTCGGAGCGATGCTTCATCCCGGAGAGGAGGTCGTCCAAAAGACCGATGGCTCCAGCGCCCACAGCCGACATGAACACAAGCCACCCCCGCCACGAGATCTCCACCGGCCAGAAAACCATCGTCGCCCACGCGGCGAGGAAGACTTGCATCAGGGCCAATCCCCCCATGGTGGGGGTCCCCGATTTGCGGTGATGGGAGGGGAGGCCCTCGGGTCGGATGTACTGGCCGAACGGATGCCAGTAAAGATATGCCCAAACCCAGAGGGCGCTGACCACGCCCCCGGAGAGCCCCAAAAGGACCCCGAACCTCAACCCCTCCATCGCCAGGGGCCGCTCGCCGAGAGCAGGGAGCGCCGCACCGGCACCGGGTCCTCCCCCCCGAGCACCGCCCGCACGGCTTCAAATAGATCCTCCCCCGTCACCAGCGAGATCCCGTGTTCCTCACACGCCCGCCGCAGGGAGTCGGTGTAGCGGGGACCACGGCGCTTGGGGTCGTGGGCGGTCTCCGCCGCCACGAGGAGGACCCCGTGGATGGACTCCCCCTCCTCCAGGCGCAGGTGATCCAACGCCAGAAGCAAGGGGCGGTAAACGCCGGTGGTCACCGGCCCCTCCGGGGACCAGGCCACCCGCACCAGGGCTCGCCCCTCCGGGGACGTGGCTTTAAAGGCCTGGGAGTCCACTTCGTCGAATTCGGTCTCGAACCCCAACGCTCCGAAGGCTTTGAGCGCGGCCCGCACAAGCCCGCTTGTCCCGCTGGGGAAAAGGAGTCCTCTCAACACCTCGGCTTCCCGCAGGCGCCCCTCTAAGGCGGCCCGCTCCTCCGCAAGCTCCCTTTCCCTTTCCGCTATTCCCTCGAGCTCTCTCTTCAGCGCCGCCTCTTGGGGAAGCTCGTAGCGGGAGAGCCATTCCGGCCAGGATTCAAGAAACAGGGGTTCCTCCAACAGAGAGGCCAGGCCGGGGATCAGGATCTCCGCCTCTTCCCGAGGCGAAAGCCCCGATGCGGGGAGGAAAAGGAGCCGGCCTTCTCCCAAACGCAGCTCCCAGGAGAGGACGTCCCCGAGACGGTTATGAAGGAGGACCTTTCCGAAATCCCCAAGCGGTACCCCCATGGGGCTCACGATCACCGCCTCATACCGCTTCACCCTCGCGAGATACCCCGCCAGGGGATGGGCCAAATCCAAACCCCGGACGTCCCTTCCTCGTCGAGGCAAGACCCTTATCCCTTGGGGAAAGGGGAGGAACTGCCGCTCCCGGGTGAGGGAAAAATGGGGAAGGAAAGAATAAGCGTGGATCCGCCGTGCCGGACCGCTCGAGGAGACGATCTCCACCGGTTCCCCGGGTGGACGCAGCCTGACCGCTGCCAATCCCCCGGCCCGCAAAAGCCCGGAAAGTTCCTCCTTACGCGCCGCAAAGAGGTTGTCCAAGGCACGGGCCAACCCCTGATCGTACCCCGGGATCAACCGCCGCACCCCGTCCCGATCCGGGGGCACATAGGGGACCCAAAGCTTCGGTATCTCCGCCGGGTCGATGAGCACGATCTCGTAACTCGCCAGGGAATCGGCATCGTGCAGGGAAACCCTCTCGATCCCCGGCCCCTCGATTTCCCAACCCACCGAAAGGATCCGCATGGCCACGCCATTTTAGGGTGCTAAGATGGAGAGGGACAATGATGGATGTCTGCTATAGCCTCATTGAAACTGTATGGGGCGAATTCCTGGTGGGCTGGAATGAAAGGGGGATTGTGTCCCTGAAGTTCCCCGGGCACTTCCCCCAAATCCCCGTTAGTTCGCCCCGCGGGCCCGCGCTCCGGCTTGCTCAGGAGTTGAGGGAGTATCTGGCCGGGGTACGGCGCGATTTCACGGTGCCGCTTGTGCTTACAGGCACCGAATTCCAACGCCTGGTTTGGGAGGCCCTTCTTGAGATCCCCTACGGTAAAACGGTGACCTACGGGGAATTGGCGCGCTGGATCGGCCGCCCCCGGGCGGCCCGGGCCGTGGGCGGGGCGGTGGGGGCCAACCCGATTCCCATCGTCGTCCCCTGCCACCGGGTCGTGCCCAAAACGGGCGGGATCGGAAACTATGGGCCCGGACCTCACTGGAAGCGAAAGCTTCTGCGCCTCGAGGGAGCCCTCCGCTGAGGGGGAAGTCCCCGGAGCTCAGCCGAACGACATCCCAACGAAAAGGGAGGGGCCGTTTTCGGCCCCTCCCTGGGTGTCTGCCCTTCTTCCTCAGATGTTGCTTCCCTCTAAGTCCTCGATGTTGGGCCCCCAGAGGACGAAACGGAACGTCTGGGTGTAGCTGAAGGGTGTGCCCAGCCGGAAGTTGATGGAGGGCACGAAGGGACCGGAATAGCCCTCGGGAATGCCGAGGACGAAGGGGTTGGTGGGCGGGTTGACCATGAATTGCCGTAGCCTCACGATCCCCGGAGAGGTCTCCATGACCCCGTCGCCGTCCACGTCGAACTTGACGTTGAAGTAGATGCTGGTGGCGTTCCGCACCTCGAAGGTATAGGTCAAGCGGTTCGAGGTCACCTCCCCCTCGAAAACCACCTTCCAACCCTCTTCGGCGGGCTCGGGCACGAGCCCCAACGGCGCCGGCCCTGGACCCGGAGCGGACGAGACGTTCACGAACGTCCCGTCGGTGCGTAGCTCAATCCGGAAGCGGTGGGGCGAGGCCCACGAGGGGGACCCGTTAACGGTGATGTTCCACGTGTCGGTGCCCCAGACGTAGACCCCGGGGATCCCGTCCATGGGGGGCATCCCCGCCGGCCCGGGGACCGCCACCTGGAGGGTTTGGGTACTTTGGGCCGTGGCCCCAGCGTTGTCGGTGACGTAGAGGGTCACCTGATAGGTCCCGGGGGCGAAGTAGGTGTAAGAGACAACCTGGCCGGTGGCATCGACGGCACCGTCGCCGTTCAGGTCCCAACGGTACTCGACGATGAAGCCATCGGGATCGTAGGAAGAAGAAGCGTTGAAGGTAACGGGGGCTCCCACCACCGCCGGGGAGGGCGAGATGGTGAATTGGGCCACCGGGGGCTGGTTGGGCGCCGCTACGACCACGGTCTTCACCTCGTCGTCGCTGGCGCCCTGGTTGTCGGTGACCACCAGCCGGACGTGGTACACGCCGGGTGCCGCGAAGGAGTAGAAGGCCGTCTGGCCGGTGGCGTCCATCACGCCGTCGCCGTCGAAGTCCCACTGGTAGCTGGTGATGGTACCATCGGGATCGTAGGAGGAACTGGCATCGAACCGGACCCACTCGCCGGGAGCGGGGGAGGTGGGGGAGAAGGTAAATTGGGCCACCGGGGGCTGATTGAGGACCACCACGTTCACGGTCTTGACCTCATCGTCAGTGACCCCTCTGTCGTCGACCACCGTTAGCCGCACGGTGTAGACGCCCGGGCTAGAGAAGGAATGGGTGACCACCTGTCCCGTGGTGTCCACCACGCCGTCGTTGTCGAAGTCCCAACGGTAGGCGGTTATGGCACCGTCGGGATCGTAGGAGGAGCTGGCATCGAAGGTCACGGTCTGGCCCGGGAAGGGGTTGGCGGGCGAAAAGGTGAATAGGGCCACCGGAGGTTGGTTCGCCACCGCCGGCTGAAGGGTGACCCGGAGCGTTCTTGTGCGACCGGCAACGAGATAGATCCTCCGTCTCCAGTCCTGATAACCCGTCTTTTTGAGGAGGATATCGTGCCATCCGGCCACCAAGGTCAGGGTCTTGGGGGTCCACCCCCAGAAGACGTTGTCGATATAGAGCTCGGCGAAAGGCGGTGTAGTCTCCACCACCAGCGTCCCGTATTGGGGCGGCGTTTCAGATACCACCTGGAAGGAGGTGAAGTCGAAGGCCCGCTCGTTCTCGGGGACCACCTGGGCAATGATGTCCTTGACCCTGTTCAGCTGTTCCACCGCCTGCCTCCCCGCGGGGGAGCAGGCGAAGGTGGAGCCGGGGGCGAATCCGCCGAAGAACTGGACGATATCGCCTACGGGCCGCTTGGTGGCCACGATCTGGAGGTATTCGGTGCCCGTGGGCGGGACCACCCGCAGGTAATCCCCCTTTCCTGGGCCAGGAACGGTGTGCTCTCCGGCGGTCACGTAGTTGTCCATCTCTCGCTGGTTGGGGTAGATGAGGCACACGCCGTTCGGAGCTATGTCCCAGATGTAGATGTACGCGTCCTGGTTCACCCGGAAGTGGATCCTCACGTACTCACCCACAGCATACGCCGGCTTTTCCACCCATATCTCCACCCGAAGCCCCTCGGGGGCGGGCGGCTCCACGATGATCCCCTTGGGGACCACTTGCCCCAAGGCGGTGATCCCCACCAGCAAAAACAGCACCACTGTCAGTTTGCGCATGTACTACCTCCTTTCGATCTGAAAGGCCTGGGACACTATCTCCCCGATAAGCTGTGGGGTAAGGACCTGGAGGACGTGGTCCACCAAGTTCGAGGGAAGTCCCCGGCCGCGGAGCTGTAGGAGCCGCGTGCGTATAAGGGTCTCCATGCCGCTCCAATCGTTTATATCCCCACCTCCGGCGATGAAATCGCTGATGGCCTCAGCGATTTCCACCTCCACATCCTCCCAAGTTGGGGTACGGGCTTGGAACTCGAAGGTCCCCACCTTCACCCTCACGGAGGCCTTGGCCTCGGCCATGGGCCGGTAGAGGGAGAGGTTCGCGTGGGTCGCGGCCAATACCGAAGCCCTGAGCCGTATCTCGTTGGTAATCACCGTCCAGGGACGGCCCATGATGATCCCCTGGGAAACCTTGTTCATTAGATGTGTTACGGAAAGCCCTTGAGCGAGGAGGTCCTGCATGATGGCGGTAATCTCCCCGATGAAGGTAGGAGGGGTGTTAACCAGGCGCTGGAAGAAGACCTGGGCGATCTTGGGGTCCACCAATCCATCGTCAAAGGCCTTGGGGAGGATCCGGAGCCAGACGGCCTTTTCCGCGGCGGGAAGGGTGGACTGTTGGAGCCACTGGAGGATATCCTCCGGGCTTACCGCAGGGAGCATGAGCTGGACCTGGGCATAGCCGGCCACAGCAAAAACGAGCACGACCACTGCGAAGATCTTCCTCATGAAGACGACCCCTCCCCGTTCCCGATGTACCTCACCGAGGTGTAATCGCCCATGGTCCGGACGTACTCATCGGCGTTGGGATCCTGACCGAGCCAGCGGCCGTCCACCAAGAAGGCGTACTCGTACCGGCCCGGGGGCAGCTTCAGCACCAGGGTCCAGACCCCATCGCCGTCGGGGTCCGCCAGAGGGATGGGCTTCCACGCGGAGAAATCTCCCACCAGTTCCACCTTTTGTGCCCCAGGGGCTGCCAACGCGAACACCGTGCCTTCTTGGGCCAGGGCGGGAAGGGGCTGGGGGGCGAAGGCGAAGCGCCCGATAAGCACCCCCACGCCCACGAAGAGGACCAGGACGGCGAAGGCGTAGGCAAGCTTTAGGGCCGGGGTACGGGGCGAGAGGATCGAGCGGAGCCAGCGTTTCCACACGGGGCACCCAAGCTCCCGGGAGGCGAGGGCCCGGATGACCCGCTCCTCCAGGCCTTCCAGCCGCGCCTCGGCCGCCGTGATCTCATCGGCGATGGCCTGGCGGATAAGCTCCTCCTCCCTCCACTCATCAAACCGCATCAGCGGTCACCCCCATCTCCAGAAGCTTGCTCTTCACCAAGGCCCGGCCACGGAAGAGCCGGGTCTTGACGGTGGCCGGTTTCAAGCGCATGGCCTTCGAGATCTCCTCCACCGAGAGCCCTTCCCAATAGAAGAGCACCAGCGGCAAGCGGTATGTCTCGGGCAGGGACCACACCGCCTCTCGCACCGCTTGCCGCAGGGCCTCCCGTTCTACCAAGGCCGCGGGGTCGTCGGGACGGGGGAGCTGGGGTTCGGGATCGCGCTTGCGTTTCCGGAGCATGTTCTTGGCCACGTTTATGGCCACGGTGAGGAGCCAGGTGGAGAACTTCCGCGAGAGGTCGTAGTAGCTCAGTTTCTCGTAGGCGCGGATAAAGGCCTCTTGGGTTGCGTCCTCGGCATCGGCCCAGTTCCGCAGGACGGCCAAGGTTGCCCCGAACACCATTCGCTTGTAGCGCGCCACGATCTCTCCCCATGCTTCCAGGTCACCTTCCAAACTGCGCTGGATGAGTTCCAATTCCCCAACGGCCATCTCGTTTCCACCTATATTACACCACCGGCCATCCGGAGGTTTCGCGGGGTGTGGGAACGGAGATCACGGACCAACGTCCCCCGGCAAGGTGTCGTGTGATCTCCTCCCCTTTCTCCCCGGTCACGAAAAAAAGGGGGGATAGGGACCAAAATATGGCTGAGCTCACGAGGAGGTGACGGGAGTGAAGATGATCCGAGCGAAGTGGTTGATATTCGGGGCCCTGGCCCTCGCGGCCACGATAGGGCTCTCGGCGTGTCTGTTTTTCCTTCCCCTGCCCAAGGCGGTAATAGAAGCAACGCCCCAGATGGGATCGGCGCCGCTGGAGGTCATCTTCGACATCTCCGGCTCCCGGGGGCAGGTCTATACCCTCGACTTCGGCGACGGGAGCCCCACCCAAAGTGGTACCGATTTTACCACCCCAATTCAACACACCTACGGTGATCCCGGCGATTACGTGGCCACGCTGACGGTGGAAGATGCCCGGGGCAATACCGACACCGCCACCGTGACCATCAAGGTCCAGTATCCGCCACTTCAGGCGGTCCTGGAAGTGAGTGTTCAGACCCCACCCTACACCTTCGCGTTCGACGCCTCCGGCTCCACCGGCGAGATCGACCGTTATGTCCTTCAATTCGGCGACGGCGACTTCATCGAGGGCGATTGGGCCACCGCCACCTGGCCGGTGTACCACACCTATCCCACCCAGACCGCAAGCTACACCGCCATCCTGATCGTGGAGGACATCTACGGGCAGGACGACATGGACTGGGAGACGGTGGATACACCGGCACCGTGAACCCGAAGCGCTGAAGGAGGCTTTCCCGGTGCGCCGAAAGGGCAAACCCGGGGAAACCCGGGGGCGCAAAGCCGCGGGCCCTAACGCGTAGCGGCGAGGGCCGCCGGGCTGCCGAAGTGCACCTCCTCTAGAAACTCCACATTTCCGGAGGAGGTGATATTTAGGTGCGATTGGTGTGGCACGTGGTGCTGCTCGGGGGAATGGCGGTGGGATTGCTACTGGGGCTTACCGCCTGCTTGGGGTTCAGCCCGCTGCGGGCAGTTCTCAGGGCCGATGTGACACAGGGGGAAGCGCCGCTTTCGGTCCAGTTCGACCTCTCGGGGTCGAGCGGGGGGGTCACCGGGTTCCTGTTAGATTTCGGCGATGGGCACACGTACCGCGGCGAGGACGTGAACGTGCCGATAGCCCACATCTATGAGGATCCTGGGACCTATACCGCCACCCTTACAGTCTGGAACGCCACCGGACGCCAGGACACCGACTCACTGGATATCGCGGTGGATTATCCGCCCCTCGTCGCGAGCCTACGCGCGGACGTGACCCAGGGATTCGTGCCCCTGTCGGTTTCCTTCGACCTCTCCCGCAGCGAGGGAGCCATCGTGGCCTGGTCGCTCGATTTCGGGGATGGGACCGTGCGCTCCTCGGAGGAAGGTCTGAGCCCCGCTGCCACCGAGATCCTGCAGGAGCCGGTGAACTACGTTTACACGGAGGTCGGGACCTATCGGGCGGTGCTGACCGTCCGCGATCGTTGGGATCGCATCGCCAGCGATGAGGTGAAGATAACGGTCCACCCCTCCCACCTGAGGGCAATCCTCAACGCCTCCCCCCAGACGGGATACGCCCCGCTGGAAGTGACCTTCGACCTCTCCAAGTCGCTGGGGGAGATCCAGGACTTCACCCTCGACTTCGGCGACGGAGAATCGTTGGAAGGGCTCCCCGCCCAGCTCACGAACCCCGTATATCACACCTACAGGGATCCCGGGACCTACACCGCCACCCTCACGGTGCGCGACGTACACGGGGGGAAGGACAGCCAATCGGTGGTGATCGATGTTTTATACCCCCCGCTGGATGCGGTCATCTCTGCCCAGCCCACTTCCGGAACCGCTCCCCTGGAAGTGACGTTCGATATCTCTCAGTCCATCGGCCCCATCGTGTACTTCATCCTCGATTTCGGCGACGGTGACGTAGTGAACGGACTGGATATTACATATGCCATCGTCCACACCTACACCCAGCCGGGGAACTACACCGCCACGCTCACGGTGATCGACCTTTACGGGCGGAGCGACGCCGCCACGGTGGCTGTGCAAGTCCAATGAAGGGGGTCAGGAAAAGGAAGAGGGAGATCCCCAACACTGGTCCATCCCCCAGCCGTTGGTAGGGCGTGGTGTGGGAGTACAGGGGGACCCGGAGGGTCCGGGTCCCCCTTTTCCCCAAGGGAAGGATCCCAAGCGGAGTCCCGTCGGGAGAGAACCCGCCGCTCATTCCGGTGAGGGCCGCCTGCAGGAACGCCCGCCCCACCTCCGCGGCCCGCAGCGCCACGCAGGCAAAATGCTCCCAAAGCAAGCGGCTTTTCCCGAACCAGGAGTCGTTGGTGAGGGCGAGGAGAACCTGAGCCCCCTTGTGCACGAGCACCCGGGATATCCCCGGAAACATGGTCTCGGAACAGATCACGACCCCGTAGATTCCCGCGGGCGCGAACTCCTCCCCCGGCGTTACCTCCCGGGGAAGGAAACGCGCAAGTATCTCCTGTAACCCCAGCCTCTCCCACAGGGGCCGCAGGGGCACGTATTCCCCGAAAGGAAGAAGCCGGACCTTCCGATGGACAAGTTCCCACTCTCCGCTTGGGCGGAAGAGGAAGACGCTGTTGTAGTAGTTCCCGTCCGTGATGCTCCATCCCCCAACGAAAACGGAAGCCCCCAGGCGGGCGGCTTGGGCACGGAAGAATCCCTGGAGCTTAGGCACCGTGCTCAGTACCCGGGGCACGGCGTCCTCAGGAAGGAGGATGAGATCTATACCGGGAGGGATCCGCGCGAATAGCTCCCCGTAGCGCTGTAGGAGCTCCTCCGTCGAGATCTCCAAACGCTCGGGGAGATCGAGGCCCGGCTGCACCAACGCCACCCGAAGTTCCCCCTCCGCCGCCGGAGTCCCCGCAAAGGGGAGGAGCGCCGCGAGGAAAAGGGGAGGAAGAGAGGCGAGGAGGACGGCCTTTTTCCCTTTCCCCTTCAAAGCGGCCGCCAGGAACGCATTGGTAAGCGAGGCGGCGAGGCTCAGGGCCCATGGTCCCACTGTGGCCGCCGCCCGCAGGAAGGGGAGGCCCACGAAAGCCACGGGAACCGTGCCCACCGCCACCCCCCAAGGTCCACTGGCCCGCAGTACCTCCATCCCCACCCAAAGCCCCGCGAGGCCCAACGCTGTACCTCGCGTTCCCAATGCCCCCAGAATTCCACCCCAGATCGCCCCCCAGGCCACCATCCCCGAGAGGGCCAGGAGGGCGATGGGAAGGCCCAATACCACCTTAAGCTCGAGCAAGCCCCAGAACTCCAGGAGCGAAAAAAGACTCCCGAAGGCCGCTCCCAACACCGCCCCTCGCCCGCGGCGCCCCTCGGCGGACAAGGCCCAAAAGAGGGGGACCAGCGCGACCCAGACCAGCCATTCGCCCCCGCGGAAGAAGGAGGCCCAAAGTAGAGCGGAGCTCGAAAGGACAGCAAGAAGCCTTAAGGAATACACTCCTGAGCCATTATAATCCCCTTGCCATGCACCCGGTTTTCGTCCGTATCGGGCCGCTGGAGATCCGCTACTACGGCCTCATGTATCTCGTCGCCTTCGTGGCGGGGTTCTTCCTCATCCGGGCGGAGGTGCGCCGCCGGGGCCTGGGGCTTTCCACGGAAGACCTCCTGGACATATTCCTCGTGACGATTCCCCTGGGCCTCCTCGGCGCTCGGATCTACTACGTCCTTTTCCGCCTGGACTTCTTCCTCTCCCATCCGGCGGAGATCCCCGCCATCTGGCACGGGGGGTTGGCCATCCACGGGGGGCTTTTGGGCGGGGCGTTGGGGCTATGGCTCGGTGCCCGCTGGAAGAAGGTCTCCATCTGGGAACTGGCCGATTGTTCCGTGCCCGCTGTTATCCTGGGGCAAGCCTTGGGACGGATCGGGAACCTCATGAACGGCGATGCCTACGGGCTCCCCACCTCCCTCCCCTGGGGGATCGTGTTTCCTCCCAGCTCCCCGGCGGGCCAGGCGTTTCCCGGAACCCCCCTCCACCCGACCATGATCTATGAGATGCTGGGGAACCTCATGATCTTCGGCCTCCTTTGGTGGTTACGAAAGAGGCCGGCGAAGCCGGGGTTCCTTACCGCGGTTTACTTCATGGGGTATTCGGTGGTGCGGGGGCTGGTGAGCATTGTGCGTGGAGATTCGTTGTGGCTCGGGCCGATCCGGGCGGCCCATGTGGCGAGCTTCCTCCTCTTTTTCGGTTTCGGGACATGGCTCCTTGTCGCACGCCTCTGGGAGCCTTCCCGGGAAAGGGGACCTTCATGAAGAGAACCGCAGCGGTGGCCGTACTCTTCGCCCTCTTGGGGGCGGTGGTTTTGGGGGAAGCCGTATTTCGGCTTCCCGAGCGTTGGGCCAAGGGGGTAGCCATTGCTCCGGGAGAGGGGCTCTTCGCGGTGGCCACAGTAAACGGCGTTTACCTCTTCCGATTTGAGGAGGTCGTTGAGCCCGGGGTCGAGGATCCCTTGGCCGGAGGCCTCAAGCTGGATCTCCCTGGGTACGTCCACTGCGTGGACTTCTCCCCCGACGGAAGGTTAGTTGCGGCGGGAGGATGGTCGATGGCCCGGGTCTGGGACGTGTTCCGGGCGGAAGAGGTGGCCACCATCGAGGCCCGGGGCTTCGTGTACGCCCTCTCCTTCGCCCCCCAAGGAAACCTCCTCCTCGGCCTCTCCGGCGGGGAGGTGGTTCTCTACGACGTTGGAAAGCATGAAGCGGTTTGGGAAAGGAAATTACACGGGGGCGCCGTTTGGGGTGTGGCGGCTTCCCCGGATGGTAAACTCGCCGCCTCCGGCGGGGCGGAGAAGGGCCTCCTCTTCCGGCTCGCCGATGCCGAGGTCCTCTTCGAATTTCCGGGACACGCTTGGGACGTGGAGTTCACCCCGGACGGATACCTCCTCGGCGTCGGCGCCGGGAAGGTCTTCGGGATCTACGACACCGCCACCGGCTTCCCCTATTTCTCCGCCCAACGCCACCACGGCTGCATCTGGGGCGTTTCCTTCTCCCCCGACGGGAAATATGCCGCCACCGCCTCCCTGGACGGGACGGTGATACTCTGGGACGTGGTCGAGGGGAAGGATCTCCAAGTGCTCGGTGAAGGAACGGAATCCATGGAGGACGTTGACCTGGACGGGAAATACCTCGTTTCCTGCCGCAAGGACGGCACCATCTACATCTGGAAGCGGAAGGTGCTCTTGGAAGGCGATGAGGACTAATCCCGTAAGGGATGCGACACGGTGGGTAATGAAACGGGCCCGCTGGGTTTCCCTGGACCGGGGGGCCTTACGGAGGTTGGCGAGGGAGCTAGCGGAGCTCGAACCCGATCCCTGGCCCCGGGAGTACCACTTCGTGGGGGAAGAGGAACTCACCCTACGGTATCTCCTCGTCCTCGATGCCCTCAACTTCTGCTTCTGGCCGGGAAAAGGGCGGTGGCATGTGGACGGGCCGAAAGGGGAAGTGCTCGACGGCTACTACGCCCTCGCCTACGGGCTCAAGCGCGTGGCCGAGGATTCCCCGAGCTTCTTTGCGCCCGAGGTGCTCTCTCACCTCGCCGAGGAGGACTTACGGGAAGCCTTGGGGGATATCCCCCTCCTTTCCGTGCGAGTGCGGATCGCCCGGGAGGTGGGGAGGGCGCTTTCGCGTTTCGGGTCCGCCCGGGCCTTCTTCGACGCGGAAAACTGTCCGGAGCTCGTGGAGCGGGTGACCGCCCATATCCCCTCCTTCCGGGACGCCTGCCTCTACCGGGGCCACTGGATCCCCTTTTACAAGCGGGCCCAGATCCTTTGCGCCGATATCTTCGGCGCCTTCGAGGGTAAAGGCCCCGGCGATTTGGCCGGCCTCGACTGGCTCACCGCCTTCGCCGACTACAAACTCCCGCAGCTCCTCCGGGCGCATGGGGTCTTGGTGTTCGATCCCGCCCTTTCCGAACGCATCGACAACCGAGAGCTGATCACCCCAGGTTCCGATGAGGAGGTCGAAATTCGGGCGGCCACGGTGCAGACGGTGGAGTTCCTGGTAGAGGAGCTCGAGGAGCTTGGACGTACCGCGATGGCTTTCCAGGTAGACTGGGCGTTGTGGAACCTCTCGCAAGGGATGGAGCTTCCCTTCCCATATCATCGGACCCTCACCGTCTTCTACTGATGGAGTTCCGAATAGAGACGCAGGATACAAGGAGCGAAGCCCGGACAGCGGTGCTTCGCACCGCCCACGGAGCGGTGGAGACCCCGGCGTTCGTGGCGGTGGCCACCCGGGGCACGGTGAAGGCCCTCTCGGTGGACGACCTCCGGGAGATCGGGGTCCAGATCCTCATCGGGAACACCTACCATCTCCTCTTGCGGCCGGGACCGAAGCTCGTGGCGGAGCTCGGGGGCCTGCACCGCTTCTCCGGATGGGAAGGCCCGTGGATGACCGACTCCGGCGGGTTCCAGGTCTTTTCCCTGGGAGCAGGGATGGAACACGGGGTGGGAAAGATCGCCTCCATCTTCCCTGACGAGGAAGGGGTGCCCCGACCCAAGGGGGAATCCCTCGTGAAGGTGGACGAAGAAGGCGCGTGGGTGAAGTCCCTCGTCGATGGAAGCTGGATCCGATTCACCCCCGAGGAGGTGATCCGCTGGCAGAGGCTCTTGGGGGCGGACATCGTCCTCCCCCTGGACGAGTGCACCTCCCCGTTCCACGACCGGGCGTACACCGAGCGGGCGATGGAGCGGACCCACCGGTGGGCCGAACGGGCCCTCGAGGCATTCGCCAAGACAAAGGGCCTGGGGCCGAATCCCGAGCAGGTCCTCTTCGGGATCGTGCAGGGGGGCGCCTACGAGGACCTCCGGCGCCGGTCGGCGAGGTACGTCGGCTCCCTGGATTTCTCCGGCTTCGCCATCGGGGGATCGCTGGGGCGCTCCAAAACGGACATGTACAGGGTGTTGGAGTGGACGATCCCCGAGCTTCCCCGGGGGAAGCCTCGGCACCTTTTGGGCATCGGGACGGTGGAGGACATCGTGGAGGCGGTGATGCGGGGGATCGACACCTTCGACTGCGCCGCCCCCACCCGCATGGCCCGAAACGGGACGTTACTTACATCGGACGAAGAGAGTTTCAGGATCCACATAAAGGCGGCCCGGTTCAGGAAGGACGAGGGCCCCATCGAGGAGGGGTGCGATTGCCTCACGTGCCGGCGTTACTCCCGGGCCTTCCTCCACCACCTCTTCCGGAGCGGCGAGCTCACCTACTATCGTCTCGCCACGTTGCATAACCTCCGGTTCATGGTCCGCTTGATGGGGCGGATTCGGGAAACGATCCGCGCCGGGGGAACTTTGGGGCTCGGGGGGCTAGTCGGCGGCTGAGCTCGCGCCCTTGAACTGAAGCTCCCACAGGGCCCGGAAGAGCCCCTTCCGCGAGAGAAGTTCCTCCACCGTGCCCTCCTCCACAAGTTCCCCCTCATGCAGCACCAACACCCGGTCCATGTCGCGGATGGTGGAGAGCCTGTGGGCGATGGCTATGGTGGTGCGCCCCTGCATGAGCTCATGGAGCGAGCGCTGCACCAATGCCTCGGTGTGGGAGTCGATGCTGGAGGTGGCTTCGTCCAGGATCAGGATTCGGGGATCGGCCACCACCGCCCGGGCAAGGGATATGAGCTGCCGCTCCCCCAGCGACAGCCTCGCCCCCCGTTCCCGCACATCGGTGGAGAACCCCTGGGGCAGACGCGAAAGGAGCTCGTCCAAGCCCACCCTCCGGGCCGCAAGCTCCACCCGCTCGGGGGGCACCCGCTCGTCCCAAAGCCGGATATTCTCCAGGATGTCGCCGGCGAAAAGGAACACATCCTGGGGCACGATGGCCACCCTCTTGCGGAAGGCCTCGAGGTCCAGTTCCCCAAGCTCCACCCCGTCGACCAAGATCTTTCCCCGCTGGGGACGGTAGAGGCCCAAAAGAAGGTTCACGATGGTGGTCTTCCCCGATCCCGTGGGCCCCACGATGGCGATCCGCTCCCCCGGGCGCACCCGGAAGGAGATCCCTTTCAGGACCCACTCCTCGTCGTTGTAGGCGAACCACACGTCGCGGAACTCGATCTCCCCCCGCAAGGCGGCGAGGACCTTGGTGCCGGTTTCCTCCCGGGGGCGATCCAGAAGCCCCAGGATCCGCTCGGCCGCGGCCATCGCAGCTTGGAAGATGTTGTACCGCTCCGAGAGGTCCGAAAGCGGCTGGAAGAACATGCGCACGTAGCTCGTGAACGCCACCAGCGCCCCGAGGGTGAGGGTCCCCGAAAGGACCCCCCGGCCGCCGTACCAGATGAGGAGGGCGATGGCGATGTGCTGCATGGCCGAGATGGCCGGGCCGAAGATGGAGTAGACGAGGAGCGAGCGCATCTGCGCCCGGTAGTAGTCGCGGTTTATCTCCGCGAAACGGCGGAAGGAACGGATCTCCTGCAGGAAGAGCTGGATGATCTGGATCCCGGAAAGGGCCTCCTGGAGGTAGGCGTTCAGGCGGGCCAGGCGCCTGCGGGCCTCCCGGTAGGCCGATCGGGCCTTGGCCCGGAACCAGGCTGCCAGTCCAAACAGCACCGGGCCGAAAGCCAAGACGAGGAGGGCCAAACGCGCCTCGAGGCGGAACATGATCACCATGACCCCCACCATCATGAAGATGTCCTGCACCAGGTTCACCAGCCCCTGGGTAAACATCTCGTTGATGGCCGCCACATCGTTGGTGGCCCGGGTGACGAGCCTCCCCACCGGTTGCTTGTCCAAAAAGGACATGGGAAGGCGCAGGATGTGGAAGAAGATCTCCCGGCGCATGTCGGCCATGATCCGTTGGCCCGCGTACTGGAGGGTGTAGACCTGCCCATATGAGAGGAAGAACCTCACGAGGAGGAACCCCAGGAAAACCAGGGCCAAAATAACGAGCGTCCGCACCGATTTTCCCCGCAGAAGCACCAGCTCCTCCCGGGGGAGCTCCCGCAACGAGCGGGCGGAAACGGCGTATCCCCCGGGAATCGGGCGGAAAAGCTGGGGATACTTGGCCGCGAGGGCGCTTCCGGGATCGCTTTCGCGCACCAAAAGGTACTGCTCCCCGAGCTCCCCCTTCAGTTCCAGCGTCTCCCGCAACGTCCGGGGAAGGAGGCTGTAGCGGACGAGGTAATGCCCCTCCTGCAGGGGTATCGCTCCGGGGATAGGGGGCTTCTCAGCGGTGATCTCCACCCACGGCGGGGTAAGGACGGAGTCGATGGCCGTTTTGGTGATGTAGGGGAGGGCGATCTCGATCACCGTTATCCCCCCGCTCAAAAGAAAAGCGAGGACGAAGAGCCAGATGTAGGGACGCAGGTACCGCGACAGCCGGCGCAAGAGCCTCGCGTCGAAGGCCTTGCCGAGCTGTTCCTCTTCCAAATAGCTCCTTCCGTGTCTCATCTCGCCAAGCTCATCTGCAGCTCATAGAGCCGCGCGTAGAGACCGCCCTTCCGCACCAGGGCCCCGTGGTCCCCCTCTTCCACGATCCGTCCCCCGTCCAAGACGATGATCCAGTCGGCTTCCCTCACGGCCGATATCCGGTGGGAGATCACGATGGAGGTCCGCTCCTTAAGGACCCCGCGGAGGTTTCCGATGATCTCCTCCTCCACCTTCGCGTCCACCGCCGAGAGGGTGTCGTCCAGGATGAGGATGGGGGCATCCATGAGGATCGCCCGGGCCAGGCCCACCCGCTGTCTCTGCCCCCCGGAAAGGGAGATCCCCCGCTCCCCCACCACCGTATCCAGGCCTTCGGGGAAGGAGCGGATCTCGTCCCAGAGCCCGGCGAGCACCGCGGCCTCGACGATCTCCTCCTCAGTGGCGTCAGGCTTCCCGAAGGCGATGTTCTCCCGGATGGTGGCGGAAAAGAGGAACACATCTTGGGGGGCCATGGCGATGCGGCGGCGGAGCTCCTCCAGGGGCAACTCCCGCACGTCGGTCCCGCCCAAAAAGAGGGTCCCGGGCGGGGGATCGTAGAGCCGGGGGATGAGCCGCACCAGGGTGGTTTTTCCCGAGCCCGTAAGCCCCACCACCCCCAACGTCATGCCCTCTTCCACCACCAGGTTTATCCCCCGCAGCACAGGCGCGTTCCCCGAGGGGTAAGCGAAGGTGAGGTTCCGGAACTCGAGCCGGGTGGAGGGGGGCATGGGCTTGGGCCGAGGAGGCGAGTGGATCTCGGGTTCCTCCGAAAGAAGCCTCTGGATCCGCTTCATGGAAGCGGCACCCCGCTGGAGCAGGTTCACGATGAAACCCACGGCCATCATGGGCCAAACCAACATCCCGAGATAACTAGTGAAGGCCACGAAATCCCCCAACGATAGGTCCCCAAAGAGGACACCCCGCCCCCCAAACCAAAGGACTATCCCCGTTCCTAGCCCCCCGAGGATCCCGATCAGGGGACGGAACAGGCCCCATACCCGTACCAACGCGATGTTCTCCCGGATAAAGGTCCGGTTGGTGTCCTCGAAGACCCCCTGGATCCCCTCCTCCCGGGCGGTGGAGCGGATGATCCGGATCCCGGAGATGGCCTCGCGCACCCTCTCTGTGAGCTCGGCGAAGACCTCTTGGACCCGCTCGAACCGGCGGTGGATCACCCTTCCGAACCCGAGGACCACCCCCGTGACCAAAGGCATGGGCACAAACGCGTACAGGGTGAGCCGGGGGGAGATGGAAACAAGGAAGGCGAGGGAGAAGGAGACCATGAAGATGGCGTCGGCGGCCAAGAGCACCCCTTGGCCACAGGCCCGCCGCACCGCCTCCAAGTCGTTGGTGGCGTGGGCCATGAGGTCCCCGGTGGTATGGCGGAGGTAAAAGGAGGGCGAGAGCCTAAGTAGATGCGAAAAGAGCCGGTTCCGGAGATCCAGCTCGATCCTCCTTCCGGCGCCGAAGAGGAACATCCTCCACGCGAACCGGAACACGAAGGTAACGGCGGCGAGGCCCAAAAGGTAAAGGCCGTAACGGGGAAGCAGCTTTCCAACCCCGGCCACGAGATCATCCACCGCGGCCCGGATGACCAGGGGCGAAAGGAGGTGGGCGGCGTCCACCACGAATAGGGAGAGGACTCCGGGAATGAGCCAGTGTTTATACCGCCAGAGTTCCCGCAGGATATCCCTCATCTTGCGCGCGGCATTTTATCCCGTCTTATCGGCAAGTTCCCTATAGGCGTTGAGGAACTCGCCCAGCTTTCCCCGCAGGTCTTCGAAGTACTGGGCCCACGTGGCCAGGAGTTCCCAGCCGTGGTCGGTGAGGCGGTAGATCCGTCGGGCCGGCCCCGTGCCCTCGGTATCCCATGCCGAGACCACCGTGCCTTCCTCTTCCAGGGCGCGGAGCGTGCGGTAGAGGATCCCGGGATCCACGGGGAGGCCGGCACCGACGAGCTGTTCCAAGAGCTGGTATCCGTGGGTAGGGCCTCGAGCCAGGGCGAGGAGGAGCCACGGGAGGACGAGCCCGCGGACCCGGGGTGGATGGCGATGCCCGTGATGATGTTTGTGACTCATAACTGCTTAAAGCATATAAAAGTGCTATTACCCCGTCAATCCCCACGGAACGTGGAAATACCCGTGCCCCGAAGATAAAAAGGTTTCGGCATGGCCACCGCGATATTGCTGGGAATTGCCCAGGATGGGGGCATCCCCCAAGCCGGGTGCGGGTGCCGCAATTGCCGTCGCGCGTGGCGGGATCCCGGATTCCGCTTTCCCGTGGCTTGCCTGGGACTGGCGGACGAGGCCGAGGGGAAAAGTTGGATCATCGACGCTACCCCCCATTTCCCCGAACAGCTCCGGATGCTCACCTCCCTCTTTCCCAGGTGCAGATTTGCCGGGATCCTCCTCACCCACGCCCACGTGGGCCACTACGTGGGGCTCATCCACTTAGGGAAAGAGGTCCAAGATGTCAAGGGGTTGCCCCTCTACGTGTCAAGACGCATGGCCCGGTTCCTCGAGGAGAACGCCCCCTGGTCGGGGCTGGTGCAGCGGGGAAACGTGGAGCTTGAAATCGTAGAGCCGGGAAAAACCTTTGCGCTGAGCCCCCGTCTCTCGGTGACCCCAATCCCGGTTCCCCATCGAGACGAATACAGCGATACCCTCGCCTTTTCGGTGCGGGGAACCGCTAAGTGTTTGTTCTATTGCCCGGACATCGACTCCTGGGATCGTTGGGATCGGGACCTACATGGGTTTCTAAGTGAGGTGGACATAGCTTTACTGGACGGCACCTTCTTCGGCCCCGAGGAGATTGGCCGGGGGATCGGAGAGGTTCCCCACCCGCCGGTGCGCGAGACCGCAAGGGAATTTAACGGGGCGGCGTGCGATGTGCGCTTCATCCACCTCAACCACACAAATCCCTTGCTTCACCCGGGACCGGAGCGTTCCTGGCTCCACCGGCAAGGCTTCCGCGTGGGACGGGTAGGGGATCGGTGGAGCCTGGACTGAGGCGCTTCACTTGAGCGCCTTGGCCGCCTCCAGGACCTCTTCAATGGTGCCCTTCATGTAAAAGGCCTGTTCGGGAATCTCGTCGAGCTCTCCCTCCACCAGCATCTTGAAGCCCTTGATGGTGTCCTCGAGGTGGACGTAGACCCCCTTGCGGCCGGTGAAGTGCTCGGCCACGTGGAAGGGCTGGGCAAAGAACCGCTGGATCTTCCGGGCTCGCATCACGGTGATGCGGTCCTCCTCCGAAAGCTCCTCCATCCCCATGATGGCGATGATATCTTGCAAGTCCACGAACCGCTGTAGGATCGCCCGGACCTTTTGGGCCACCTCGTAGTGTTCGGGAGAGATGATGCGGGGATCCATGAGGCGGGAGTCCGACTGGAGCGGATCCACCGCGGGGTAGATCCCCTTCTCCGCCAGCTCCCGCGTCAGGGTGATGGTGGCGTCCAGGTGCGCGAACACTGTGGCCGGCGCCGGGTCGGTGAAGTCGTCGGCGGGCACGTAGATGGCCTGAACCGAGGTGATGGAGCCCCGGCGGGTGGAGGTGATCCGCTCCTGGAGCTCCGCCATCTCCGAAGCCAGGGTGGGCTGGTACCCCACCTCCGAGGGCATCCGCCCCAAAAGCGCCGAGACCTCAGACCCCGCCTGGGCAAAGCGGAAGATGTTGTCGATGAAGAGGAGGACGTCTTTCCCCTCCTCGTCCCGGAAGTACTCGGCCATGGTGACGCCCGAAAGGCCCACCCGGAACCGGGCCCCCGGGGGCTCGTTCATCTGCCCGTAGACAAGCACCGTGTTGGGGAGGACCCCCGCCCGCTTCATCTCCAAATAGAGCTCGTTTCCTTCCCGGGAGCGCTCGCCCACCCCAGCGAAGACGGAATACCCCTTGTGCTCGTAGGCGATGGCCCTGATGAGCTCCATGATGAGGACGGTCTTCCCCACCCCGGCGCCCCCGAATAGCCCCACCTTACCCCCTTTAGGAATGGGGGCCATGAGGTCTATCACCTTGATCCCCGTTTCTAAGACCTCGTCCTCCACTGAGAGCTCGTCCAAGGGAGGCGGCTCCCGGTGAATGGGATATCGCTTCTCCGTCTTCGGCGGCGGACCCTCATCGATGGGGTTCCCCACGAGATCGAACACCCTTCCCAAGGTACCAGGCCCCACGGGCACAGTGATGGGGCTGCCGGTATCATACACCGGGGTACCACGGGCGAGCCCGTCGGTGGTGTCCATGGCGATGGTCCGCACCTCTTCGTCCCCGATGTGTTGGGCCACCTCCAGCACCAGGTCCACGTCCTCCCGCTCCACCACCAACGCGTTCCTAAGGGCGGGGAGATGCCCCCGCTGGAACCGGACGTCCACCACCGGCCCCCGGATGGCGGTGATGTATCCCTCGGCCACGTATTCCCGTTTGGGCATCTTATTCCTCCTCCCTCAGGGCCTCCGCCCCTCCCATGATATCCAGGATCTCCCGCGTGATCCCCTGCTGTCGCGCTTTGTTGTAGAGCAGGGTGAGCTTCTCCAGGAGCTCATCGGCGTTGTCGGTGGCAGCCTTCATCGCCTGGCGGCGCATGGCGTGCTCCGAGGTCTTGGCCTCGGCTAGGATCCGATAGATTTCTCCCAAAAGATACACCCTCCCGGCTTCCCAAAGGAGCGCGGGAAGTTCGGGCTCCACGATCAGGTCCCGAGCGGGGACCTCCTCTACCTCCAGCGGCAGAAGCCGCTCCACCCTCACCCGCTGCACCAGCTCCCCGAGGAAGCGGGTGTAGATCACGTAGGCCTCTTTCCACTTTTCAGGGAAGTGGGCCAAGAGTTCGTCCCGGAGGGTCCGGGCGAACCCCAGATCCGGGCGCTCATAGGCTCGGATATATTCCCGCACCGACGTGAGACGCCGCCGGTGCAGGAACCGCGCGGCCTTCTCTCCCACCACCACGAATTCCGCCCCGGGATGCTCCGCAGCGAACCGGGAGACGGCAAGGTTGATCTCCATAATATAGCGGCCGCAGAGGCCCCGATCGGAGGAAACCACCAGGACCCCTACCTTATCCCCTTCCCCGGGCTCAAAGAGGGGGTGGGAGATCCCTTGGGCACGGGCGGCGGCCCAAATGGAGGACAGGGCACCCCGGGCCCCCTCGCCGAAGGGCCGGGCAGAAAGGAGGGCCTTCTTGCGCTGGATCACCTGGGTTGAGGCGATGGTGTACATGGCGTGGGTGATCTGGCGCACGTGGCGCACGTTCCGGATCCGCCGCAGTATCTGTCTCGTCTTCTTCGCCATAACTTCCGTGACGCGTTACGCGTCACCGCCCTTGAAGGAGTCGTGGAACTCCCGCACCGCCCGCTCGAGCCCCTCCCGGAGCTCGGGGGTGAGCTTTCTCTCCTCCCGGAGCCTATCCAAGATCTCGGCCCGCTCCTCCCGCATGAAGGAAAGCAAGCGCCGCTCGAAGTCCCGCACCGCCTCGAGGGGGATATCGTCGAGGTAGCCGTTTACCGCCGCAAAAAGCACCACCACCTGCTCCTCTACCGGCATGGGCTGGTACTGGTCTTGCTTGAGGATCTCCATGACGCGCTCTCCGCGGGCGAGCTGCGCCCGCGATGCCTCATCGAGCTCCTCGGCGAACTCGGCGAACGCCGCCAGGTCCCGGTACTGGGCGAGCTCTAGGCGCAATTGTCCCGCCACCTCCTTCATGGCCGGGATCTGGGCCGCCCCGCCTACCCGGGAAACCGAGAGCCCCACGTTCATGGCGGGCCGCTGCCCTTTATTGAAGAGATCCGCCTCGAGGTAGATCTGACCGTCGGTGATGGAGATCAAGTTGGTGGGGATGTAGGCGGTGATGTCCCCGGCTTTCGTCTCTACGATGGGAAGGGCGGTGAGAGACCCTCCCCCGAGCTCGTCCGCCATCCTCGCCGCCCGCTCGAGGAGTCTCGAGTGGGTGTAGAAAATATCCCCCGGATACGCCTCCCTCCCCGGCGGCCGCCGCAACAAAAGCGATATCTCCCGGTAGGCCACGGCGTGTTTGGAGAGGTCGTCGTAGATGATCAGAGCGTCCCGGCCCGAATCGCGGAAGTACTCGCCCATGGCGCATCCGGCGTAGGGGGCGATGTACTGCAGAGGAGTCGGATCCTCGGCGGTAGCGGCCACCACGATGGTGTACTCCATGGCCCCGTGGCGACGCAGGGCATCCACCACCTTGGCCACGGTGGAGGACTTTTGGCCGATGGCGACATAGATGCAGTAGACCCCTTGGCCCTTTTGGTTGATGATGGTGTCCACAGCGATGGCGGTCTTTCCGGTGCGCCGGTCCCCGATAATGAGCTCCCGCTGGCCCCGGCCGATGGGGGTGAGGGCATCGATCACCTTTATCCCGGTCTGGAGGGGGGTGTCCACGGGCTGGCGCATCAGCACCCCTGGAGCCTTGGCGTCGGTCTTCCTGTATCCTTCCGGTTTAACGGGGCCCTTCCCGTCCAGGGGCTTTCCCAGGGGATCCACCACTCGCCCCAGGAAGCTCTCCCCCACCGGGGTCTCCAGGATCCTTCCCGTGCGGCGGACCTGGTCCCCTTCCTTGATGTGGTCATCGGGCCCCATGAGGGCTACGCCCACGGAGTCCTCTTCCAGGTCCAGGACCAACCCGTAGATCTCCCCGGGAAATTCCAGGAGCTCAGAGGCCACCGCGTGTTCCAGACCCCACACCCGGGCAATACCGTCCCCCACCTCCACCACGACCCCCACTTCCTCCATGCGGAGGTCCTGGCCGAAGTGCTTTATCTGCTCTTTCAGGATCGCCGCGATCTCGTCTTTACGCGCTGCCATACCCTCATCCTTTCAGCTCCGCCGCCAAGGCCTGAAGCCGCCCGAGGAGCGAGAGATCGAACCTCCTGCCCAACAACCGGAGCTCAGCTCCGGCCAAAAGTTCCGGCGCCTCCTCCACTTCCAACACCACTGGCTTCCCCAAAACACTTTCCAGTGCCTTTCGCACCTTGGCAACATCCGTTTCGCTCAACGGCATGGCGGAGCGCACCAAAGCGGAGACCAAGCGTCCCCGCTTCTCCGCCACCTTAAGGAACGCCCGCTGGATCAAGGGAAGATAATCGAGCCTTTTTTTATGTGCCAAGAGTTTGAGGAAGTTCAAGGTATAGGGATGCAGATGGTCCTTCAGGGCGCGCTGGATGAACTCCTGCTTGAGCTCCACTGGAACCAAGGGGTGCACCAGGAACTGGGCGAACTCGGGGATCGTCTGCCAAAGGGCCCGCAGCGCCGCGAGATCGTCCCCCACCCGGTCCAGGATCCCTTCCTCTTGGGCCAGGGAATATAAGGCCTCAGCATAGCGCTCCGCTACCTCCGGGTCCTTCATTGCAGGAGCCTCCGCTCGATCCCCTGGACCATTTGCGAAAGGAGCTCCTCGTGATCCTCGCGGCGCACCTCCCGGGCAAGGACCCGGGAGGCGGCCAGCACCACGAGCTCGGCGTAACGGCGCTTGAGCTCCCCGATGAGCTCCTCCCGTTCCCGTTCGGCGGCGGCCCGGGCTTCTTCCAGGATCACCTGGGCCTGGCGGCGGGCCTCCTCGCGGGCCTCCTTGAGGATCCTCTGGGCCTCGGCCTCCGCCCGGGCCAGGATTTCCCGAGCCATGCGGTTAGCCTCGGAGAGTTCCTCCCGGCGGCGCTGAAGGAGCGCCTCGGCCTCCTTCTCCGCTTCTTTTGCCCGCTTCAGCTTCTCCTCCTCCAGGGCCCGGCGGCGGTCGATCCACTCCAGGGTCCGCCGATAGAGGAGCCGTTTTAAGATCCAAACCAAAAGGGCGAAGTTGATGACCGTAAAGATAAAGGTCCAGTTCAAATTCTTTACGATGGTGCCCCAAAAGGTTTCCAACCCCTACCCCCTCACACCACGAAGAGGAGGATGATGGCCACCACCAGGGAGTAGATCCCGGTGGACTCGGAGATGGCCTGGCCGATGATCATGGTCCGCAGAAGGGTCCCCTCCATCTCGGGCTGGCGGGCCATGCCGTCCAGGGCGTGGGCGGCGGCAATACCTTCGCCGATGGCGGGGCCGATGGCCCCTAACCCCATGCAGAGCCCAGCCGCCAGGTACTTAAGCGCTTCCACGAATTGCTCGCCGGAGATATTCATCGTTCCCCCTTTCTTAAGTCGCCATCAATCTTATGTATACCGAGGCCAGAAGGGCAAAGACCAAAGCCTGGATGGCCCCGATGAATACCCCGAACCACGCGTTCAGGAATGTCCCGATCCCCGTCCCGAACACAAACGCGAAGGGCGCCACCACCGGCATGGCGGCGATCACCTTGCCCGTGAGGCCCAGGACGATGGTGGTGAGGATCGCCCCCCCGAAGATGTTGCCGAAGAGACGGAACCCATGGGAGAGGGTCCTGCCGAAATCGCCGATGATGTTCATGGGAAGGAGAAACGCATAGGGCTCAAGGTAGCCGCGGAAGTGAACCCGGGCCCCTTTGGTTTTGATGGCGTAGTAGTGGGAGAGGACGTAGACCATCAACGCGAGGCCCATGGTGACGTTCAGGTTCTGGGTGGGGGACTCAGCCTTGGGAACAACGGAAATCCAGTTGGAAAAAAGGACGTAGAGGAAAAGGGTGGTGATCATGGGAAAGAGCCTCTTGGCGAGCTCCGGGGAAAAGCCCCCCAAGAGCGACTCGTGGAAGAACTCGAACGCCATGGAAAGGAAGGCTAACCTCCGGCTCACGGGGGCTTCGGGATCGCGGGGGATGGCACGGCGAAGCCAGAGGGCAAGAAGGATGAGGATTAAAGAGACCACAAGGCTCATGACCACGGTGATGAGATCTAGGCTCACCACCAGTGGCCCCAACTGCAACTTTAGAATCAGCTTTTGTCCCAAACGTTCGAACATTTCGTGTCTCTAAACCCAAAGAGCAAGCGCATTTTAAGTACGAATCCCGGAAGAAGCAAACCCGCACAGATGCCAAGGGGTTCAAGGGATAAGGCGATCCCCAAAGCGGCCAACGCGCCATAGAGGAGTAACCGCGCACCGGCCATGAACCCAGCCACAAAACCCACCCGGGTATGTCCTTTGAGGGCAGGGTAATAGGCCCAACTTATCAGCCGGCCCAGGGCTATCTCCCCCATTCCCCAAAGAAGGCCTATTCCCCATTGCCATCCAAGGAAAAGCGAGAGGAAGACAGCTCCTAAGGCCCCGACAACGGCGGCCTCGGGAAGGCCCACTGCCCAGGGAAGAAGTCCCTCAAAGGGTACGCATTTGCTGGGCCTTAGCCTCCACAATCTCGTCGACCTTTTCGGTGTACTCGTGGGTGATCTTGTCCAGTTGCTCCCGGAGGCGGCGGTGATCGTCCTCGGGCAAAGCCCCCTCGTCCTTCATGTCGTCGAACTTTTCCTTGTACTCACGGCGGATGTTGCGGAGGGCCACCTTGGCTTCCTCCCCCCGCTTCTTCACCAGCTTCACCAGCTCCTCCCGGCGCTCCTCCGAGAGTCTCGGCACCTTGATACGGATCACGTTCCCGTCGTTTTGGGGGTTCAAGCCCAAGTCCGCCGCGGCGATGGCCTTCTCCATGGCCCCGATCTGGGAGCGGTCGAAGGGCCGGACCACCAGGAGATCCGGGTCCGGGGCGGTGATGTGGGCGATGTGCTTGAGGGGCGTGGGGGTGCCATAGTAGTCCACCTTGATGTCCTCCAGGAGCGCGGGATTGGCCCTCCCCGTTTGAACCTTTGCCAGGTCGGCCTCTAAGGCGGCGATGGTTTTATCCATGCGTTTCCTACATTCCACCAAGAGTTCGTGTTCCATACCTCCACCTCCACCGAACCGCGAGCTGCATAAAACTTAAGCACAATCGGTTCCGATGGCAACCCGCCTCGCCGGCAGGGTCAAGGGGATACGCGTCGGACGAGCTCCAGGTGGATCACCACCTCGGCGCAGCACTTCACCGCGGTGCCAATCACCCCGATCATGGCTCGAGGGGGAGGGAGATCTCGGGGAAAACTGTGAGTATCCATTGTCTAGCGGAACGATCTTGATCAGGGGATCCGCCACCTCATCCTCCAGGGCCCCCAGCTGGGGTAGCTGGCTACCACGCCCTTTTCGGGGAGCCGGATTCTCTTCGATCCGGACCTCCAGCACGTCCCCAGGGAGGCGCCCTCCACGGCGACGGGACCAGTGGCGGGGTTGACGCGGGAGTAGTCGAACCACGGCCCGAAGGTGTCTGAGGGGCTCCCGGATCTGGTTGGAGAAACAATCTTCGGTTTCCACCAAGAGCGTTTCCCCGGGCCGCACCTGAATCACCGGCCGGGCCCCCTTATCCATGACGTAGATCACCTAACCCGGGTTATCCTCTCCATGCGCGCTCCTTCACCAGTCCCTCCATATAGCGGAGGATGCGGAGGTCGAACTTGTCGTCCTTGCGCAGGTGCTCCTCCAGGTTCTCGGTGCCGCAGAAGTTGAAGAAGGCTTCATCGAATTCTTTGGAGGGCTTCCCATCGGCCTCGCCTTTGAAGTATCCCAGGGAGATGAGGAGCTTCTGGAGCTCGCGGCGCAGATCCTCAGTGAAGGGGACGAGTTCCTCAGGCTTGGGCGGGGCGAAGTAGAGCTGGTGAAGTTCATAGATCCGCTTGAGCTCCTCGATGGGGCGGGGGTGGTCGTCCACTCGGAGGTCGATGTAGCGGTCGTTGAAACCGCCGTAACCCCCTTTCTCCTTCACCACTAAGAGGACCGCGGACTGCTGTCCCCGCCGGTCACCCCCTTCCCGTTGGGCTGAAAACAAGGCGGAGAGGAGCCGCTCCGCCAAGGTTCCCCGGGACTTGGCGAAGGCCTCGGCCATGGCCTCCACCACCTTCCCCGAGGCGAGGATGTTCCCTTGGCAGGCGAAGTTTTCCCCCACCAGGTGCCCCGCCCAGGGGAGGCATTTGGCGCCGGTGAAGGCCGCGGCCCGGCCTTTTGCGTCCACGATCCCCGCCTGCCGCAGGTCCCTCCCGGGGTCGGCGGCGGTAAGCCGCTCCAATACCTCTTGGGGGTGAAGCCCCTCGGCCAGGAGCTTCAGTCCCTCGGGGCCGTAGGTGGTGTTGGCGTAGGACTGTGTGGCCACCGCCCCCACCCCGGCCTTGGCCCAGGGGACCGCGGCCCCCACGGCGAGGAACTTGGACTGCGCCGCCACCCCAAGCTCTCCCGTCCCGAGGTCGTACGCCACGATGGAAAACGTGCTCGTCCTCATCTTTACCCCCCTTTCTGGGAGCAATTTATCCAAAATAATGTTGGGGCTCCTTACGTGCAAACGGAATAATGCAACTCTTTGCTCTAAAGGAGGTGGTACTTCTTCCTCTTGTGCCCCGAATGCCCGCGGGAGGACCCAGTTATTACCTGCCTTGAAAGGAGGCCTTAATGAAAAGTAAAAGTATGGTTGTCAATAGGTGTTGTGGTGTTGGTTTTCGGGCTTGGAGCTTGGGCGGAGGATGTGCTTGTCATGGGGTCACCGCCGAACCGGAGACTCTCGACCCCCACATCACCGTGGACAACAACTCCTGGCGGGCCATCTACTACTGCTACGACCGGCTGGTAGAGTACGCGGGCGAGTCCACAAAACTCAGGTCGGGACTCGCGGAATCCTGGGAATTTTCCGACGATGGCCTCACTCACACCTTCCACCTCCGCAAGGGGATCTCCTTCATCGACGGCACTCCCTTCAATGCCGAGGCAGTGAAGTTCAACTTCGACCGACTCTTCGCCATCGGCAAGGGCCCCGCCGGCACCTTCGAGTTCATCAAGTCCGTGGAGGTGGTGGACGAGTACACTGTGAAGTTCACCCTCCACGCCCCCTTCGCCCCCGCCCTCTCCGCCTTCGCCACCGATCAGGGCTGCATCGTGAGCCCCGGGGGATGGAGCACGAGGTAAACGGCGACTGGGACCAGGATTGGCTTGCTGAGCACACCGTGGGCACTGGGCCTTTCTACGCCGCGGAGTGGATCCACGGCATGCGCCTCGTGCTCAAGCGTAACGACAACTACTGGGGGAAGCCAGCCAAGCTCGCCCAGGTGGAGCTCCGCTACGTACCCGAACCGGAGGACCTGCGGATGTTGCTCGAAAAGGGGGAGATCGACATCGCGGAAAAGCTCGCGGTGGACCAGATCCAGGCCCTCAAAGGCGTCCCCGGGATCCGGGTGTTCGAGGGGCCGAGCTTCTCCTGTCACTACATCTACCTCAACTGCCAGCGACCCTACTTGAACGACGTCCGGGTGCGCCGCGCCATCTCCTATGCCATCGATTACGAGGGCATCGTGGACTACATCTGGCAGGGAACCGCGGTGCGGATGGAGGGACCGGTGCCCATCGGTTTCGCTGAACACATCCCCGTCTACCAATACCCCTACGATCCCGACCGGGCCAAGGCCCTACTCAAGGAAGCCGGCTACGAGAAGGGCTTCACCCTGCGCATCATGCACTCCCCGGTAGTTCCCGAGTGGCGACAGATGGCCATCGTGGTACAGCAAAACCTGGCGGACATCGGGGTCAAGGTGGAAGTGGAAAGCTACGCCCGGGTTACCCGGGGGCAGGTCCTTTCCATCCGGGAAATCGACTTCGTCGCCGCGGCCCGGGCGGCCGGCGCCTCGTCCACCCGCATCATGCTGCGCCATATCCTTCCCAACTGCATCTTCCCCGTGGTGGTACAGGCTACCCTGGACCTCGGGGAGGTGGTGCTCACCGCCGCCACATTGAGCTTCATCGGCTTCGGGGCCCAACCCCCCACTCCGGGGTGGGGGGCCATGGTGAGCGTGGGCCGAAACTTCCTCCGGGACTACTGGTGGTACACCACCTTCCCCGGGCTGGCCATCCTGATCACGGTGATGGGGTTCAACCTCCTCGGGGATGCGGTGCGGGATATCCTGGACCCCCGTTTGAGGCGAGGGCCGTAAAGCCCGCGCCACGTGACGAAAGGAGACCAGGTGTACGAGAAGATCCTTCTTGAGTCGCCCCTGGGGCCACGGATGCGGATAGAAGGGAAAGAATACGATTACTTCTGTGGGACCAGCTACTACTGCCTTCACGGTCACGAGCGCTTGATCCGGGCGGCCTGCGAGGCCGCACGTAACTATGGCCTGGGCCCAGCTACGGGTTGGGGCGTACCTCCTCTGCGAGAGGTGGAGCGTTTGAGTTCCACTTTCTTCGGCACCCCTGCGGCGAAGTACATGGTCTCGGGATACTTCGGGAACTTCTTCTTGGTCCACGCGTTGAAGGAAGAGTACCACGTGATCTTCGTGGACGAGGTCTCCCATTACAGCGTGTTCGACGCCATCCGCTCCGTGGAGAAGCCCATCCATCCCTTCGCCCATTTGGATCCCGAGGACCTCCGGCTAAAGCTGAAGGGACATCTCGGGCCGGGACAAGTCCCCCTGGTCATCACCGACGGGGTCTTTCCCGTGACGGGAGCGTTGGCTCCCCTCCGGGATTACGTAGAAGTTTTGGCCCCTTACGGGGGGATCCTTTGCGTGGACGACTCCCACGGCGTCGGGGTGCTGGGCGCGAACGGCCGGGGGAGCTTGGAGCACTGGGGCGTGGAGGGGGAGCGGTGTTACCTCGCGGGAACCCTCTCCAAGGCCTTCGGGGGGTTCGGAGGCATCATCCCGGGGGACGAGGAACTTATGGAGCGAATCTCCCAGAACGTCCGGGTCCCTGTCGGTGCCAGCCCACCGCCGGTCCCGGCCGCGGCCGCCTCGGCGGAGGGGATCCGGATCCTTTCGGAGCACCCGGAACTCAGGGAGCGGCTGTGGGGGAATGTGGCCTACCTGCGGGGGAAGCTCCGGGGGCTGGGCTTTGCGGTGGAGGAATCACCGGTGCCCATCATTTCCTTGCGCCCTGTCGGGGATCTCGATCTAAGCGAAGTCCAGAAAAAGCTCATGCAAATGGGGACCATGGTCAAATACGTGCCCCCACGGGGCTACTCCGACGCCCCGGAAGTGGGCACCATCAGGATCGCGGTGTTCTCGGAGCATTCCCGGGAGCAGTTCGACCGACTGGTGGAAGCCCTCCGGACTTGCCTGTAGGATCCGCTCGATCTACTTCGGGTAGGGTAAGGAACGGGCAGCTGGACAAACTCTGCCTGCAGCTTCCAAGGAATCTCAGTCAAGGGGGAATGAGGTGAGGAAGTTAATAGAAAAACTCCGAGAGCTGGTGGCCTTTGAGCTTGAGGACAAGATGATCCCGTCCATATCTTACGTGCTGGTGGACCGGGAAGGGATCGTCTCCCTGAAGCACCTCTCCCGGGAATGGAGGGCTGCCCGAGGACGCCGTCTTCCGGGTGGGCTCATGCACCAAGATGCTCACCACGTTGGCGGTGATGCAACTGGTGGAACAAGGTCTCTTAGGACCTCGACACCGAGGTCTCCCAATACTTCCCCGATTTCCGCCCCCCGAACCCCTTCTCCCGGTCCGGCGAAACGGGGGTCACCCCCCGCCTGGTCCTCTCCCATACCGCCGGTTTGGTCCTGGAGCCCCGGGTGGGCCATCGAATATAGGGCCGGTATTCTGGTGGGACCCATGTTCCTAGCACGGAGGTGATGGAATGCGCGTAGTGAAGGTCACGGTGTACAAGGCGAACATCCTCCTGGTGGCCCCGTTCCGCATCGCCCTGGGGGTGACGGAGGTGGCGGAGAACTTCTTCGTCAGGATCGAGACCGACGAGGGGATCCACGGCTGGGGGGAGGGCAGCCCCTTCCCCGCCATCGTGGGAGAGACACAGAGGATCTGCCTCGCCGCCGCCCGCGACATGGCCCGCCTCCTCATCGGGAAAGACCCCCTGGACATCGAGGCCCGCTTGCGGGAGATCTCCTCCTTCCTCCCCCATAACACCACCGCCCGCTCCGCCTTCGACATGGCCCTCTACGACATCCTGGGCAAGGCCGCGGGGCTCCCCCTCTACCGGCTCTTCGGGGGCTCCCCCCGGGAGCTGTTCACCGACGATACCATCGGTATCGACGACCCCGCCGCTATGGCCGAGAAGGCGGTGAAATTCAAGGAAGAAGGGTTCCGCGCCATCAAGGTGAAGCTCGGGACCACCCCGGAGGAGGACATCGAGCGGGTGAGGAGGATCCGGGAGGCCATCGGGTCCGATATCCCCATACGGGTGGACGCCAACCAAGGCTGGGATCGGAACGCGGCGATAAAGGCCTTGAGGGGGATAGAGGATCTCGGGGTCCAGTACTGTGAGCAACCCGTGGCCGCGGGAGACCTCGCCGCCATGCGGGCGGTGCGCGAGAAGACTCAAATCCCCATCATGGCCGACGAGTCCCTGTTCGACGTCCACGACGCCCTGGAATTGATCCGGGCGGAGGCCTGCGACTACCTGAACATCAAGCTCTCCAAGTCCGGGGGGCTCCACATGGCCTTGAAGATCGCCGCCGTGGCCGAGGCGGCCCGCATGGGGTGCATGGTGGGTTGCATGTCGGAGACGCGCCTGGCCCTTACCGCCGCCGCCCACTTGGCCGCCGCCCGGCCCATCGTCCGCTTTACCGACCTCGACTCCGCCCTCACCCACACCGTGGATCCCATCGTGGGGGGGATGGAGTACGGGGAGGGAGGAAGGATTACCTTGCCGGAAGGTCCCGGGCTGGGGGCCGAGGTGGACCCCGCCTTCCTCAAGAAGTGTGAGTCCTTCACCGTGAGCTGAATGGGATGCGGGCGGCGGTGATCGTCCTCGGGCAAAGCCCCCTCGTCCTTCATGTCGTCGAACTTTTCCTTGTACTCACGGCGGATGTTGCGGAGGGCCACCTTGGCTTCCTCCCCCCGCTTCTTCACCAGCTTCACCAGCTCCTCCCGGCGCTCCTCCGAGAGTCTCGGCACCTTGATACGGATCACGTTCCCGTCGTTTTGGGGGTTCAAGCCCAAGTCCGCCGCGGCGATGGCCTTCTCCATGGCCCCGATCTGGGAGCGGTCGAAGGGCCGGACCACCAGGAGATCCGGGTCCGGGGCGGTGATGTGGGCGATGTGCTTGGGGGCGTGGGGGTGCCGTAGTAATCCACTTTGATGTCCTCGAGCAATGCAGGATTGACCCGCCCTGTCTGCACCTTGGCCAGGTCCGCCTCCAACGCGGCGATGGTCTTGTCCATCCGCTTGCGACACTCCACCAGGAGTTCGTGTTCCTCCATAGCACCATCTCCAGGGGACACCGGGTACCATTTAAGTTCATTTGTGGGAAGAAACAGTTAGAACCCCGTAACCCCACGCGCTAACCCTTGACTCATCCTTATTATCTCGCTATGATGTGCGTTAATTAAGCGATAATTCAGATAGGTAGGTGGGTGACGGACATTACATCTGGGGATGTGGTCCCCTGATCTGTGGGTGTCGCACCCACCGGATGGGAGGTTCGGGTGTGGAAGTGGGCTTTGAAGGTTTTTTTCTCCGTCCTTCTCAGCTCATGGGCGTGCGCTGCCCCCACGTTGTCCGGCAATACCACGGTGAATCTCAGCGCTTTGCCCCTGCCTTGTACCTTAGTGGGGGAGACGAAGCTCGACACGCCGTGTGAGCGCACGGTGTTTTCCTGGGACCTGGATATCGCGCTTCGGTTCACCCTGACCTTCGACGACGACACGAACCTGTGGCTCGACGCCACCGCCGGCTTCGCGGGGTTCGAACACGTGATCGCGGGGGCGGAGGGGTGCTTGGGCGAGATCGTGCTGAAACCGGAGCTCTGGCTTGCGGTGCCGTTCGAATCGATCGCCGATGTCAACCAGCTCCCCAACTCCGCGATCATCCCCCCGGGTGACATGCTCTTCGCCGCGGCTCAAGTTCAGGCCAATTGGCGAGCGGAGGGCTTCCGCATCCAGTGGACCTCCGTGTTCCAAGACCTCAACTTCCCCAACCCGGGAACGGACTTCGGCCCGCTTCGCTACGGCGTACAGAGCCAAAGTTTCGCTCTGGGAACCCTGATAAAGGTCTCCACCGCCATCGCGGGAGACATCGGCTTCAGCGTCCAGGTAGGCTTAGGAGCAGAGCCTGGAGGCTTCAGGGTGAAGGGCTACTCCACCTCGGTGCGGGCCTCCCCAGAGAGGCTCTTCGCCACGATCTCTGTGACCAACATCTCCGTCAGCTGCCCCTGGTGCCGCGTCCCCGGGTTCCCCGTCGATGGGATCAAGCTCGGGCTCACGTTCGTCGTCGAGCCGAAGGGCGACCCCTTCCTCACCCTGCGGGGGTCGATAGCCGCCACGGTGCTGGACAACGTGCGGGTGAGCACCTCGCTCAGCCTCGTGGTCCCGCAAGGGATCCAATGGGGCGGGTTCTCGGTGAGCGCGACGACCCCGTTCGGCTCGCTGAACCTCCACTTCGACCCACAGGGGGAGTTCAAATCGGGGACGTTGAACATGGGCTACCGGGCCCAGCTCAACTTGGGTTGGGCCAGCGGGACGTTCTCCGCCCGGGCCACGGCCACGAGCGAACACGGGATCAGCTCGGCCTCGGCCTCGCTCTCGGTGAGCCAGGGCAATTTCTCCTCGAGTTACCAGTTGGCGTACGCCTACCAGTCGGACCGCGGGCTCGCGTTCGCGAGTTTCTCTCTCAGGTTTCGTCTCAACCTGAATCCCCTCCAGGTGGGGGTACATTTCACCTTCGGCCGCTACGGCCTGGGCCGGTTCACCGTGAGCACGGGCTACGTGTTCTAAGGCGGAGGTGAAGAGCTTGTTAGGGGCGATGATCATGAGAAACAAAATCAGGCGCACGTTGTTCTTACCCCTTGTGGGGATCATTGGTTTGGCCCTGGCCGGGACCGCCCAAACCGCGACCACGACCACGCTTACCTCCGATCCCAATCCCTCCGTATATGGCCAAGCGGTCACGTTCACCGTAACGGTGAGCGGGATACAAACCCCTTCCGGCACGGTCACGTTGAAAGACGGCACGAACGTGCTGGGCACAAAGGACTTGGCCGTCGAGGGAACGACCACCGTGGAATTCATGGTCTCCGATTTGAACGCCGGGGAGCACACCATCACGGCGGAGTACAGCGGCGATCCAACCTACGGATACGATCCCAGCTCCGATTCGTTACTGCAGACGGTGAACAAAGCCGCTACCACCGTGACCATCGTGAGCGATGATCCCGACCCTTCCGTTGTGGGGCAGCCATATGAAGTGAGGGGGACGGTGACGGTGGATGCCCCGGGAAGCGGCACCCCCACTGGCACCGTGGTGGTGGATGACGGGGAAGGGAACACCTGTGCAGCTAACTTGGCAAGCGACGGCACCTGGAGCTGCACCTTGGTCTCTACTTCGGCCGGAATCAAAACCCTGACGGCCACCTATGAGGGGGACGAAAACTTCGAGGGGAGCTCCAGCACCGCCGATCACACGGTGAACAGACGCGAAACCGTGACCACCGTAATAGGCTCGGAGACCCCGTTGGCCGTGAACGTCCCCGCCCTGTTTACGGTGGAGGTGAGGGACGTCGCGGAGGGGACGCCATCGGTTCCCACCGGCACGGTGGAGATCTCGGTGAGTCCCGCGGGAGTGGGCACGTTGAGCACGACCACTGCGACCCTGGATGAATCGGGGAAGTGCACCTTTACCTACACCCCCACCGATGGCGACACTGCCACCCACACGATCACCGTGGTGTATTCCGGCGATCCCGAGCACGAAGGTAGCGCCGGGAGCTATGACCAAGCGGTCATCAAGCGCAAGGTGGATATGGAAGTCCTGCTGGACCCGACTACAGCTTACATCAATCAGATGGTGACCGTCAGAGTTAGGGTACAGGACGATACCACAGAAGGAAGCCCCGAAGTCCCTCAAGGTGATGTTCTGTTCGATGACGGCGGCAAGAATGGTATCTTTATCTATAACATGGCTCCTTCAAATATAGCCCCCCTAAATAACGGGGAGTGCGTCATCACCTACATACCGTACCCCTTTGACGCTGGAACCACGACGATCACAGCTACTTACAACGGTTCGTCAGTTCATGAGGGCGAAAGTAGGTCTATACAGCTTGAGGTCAAGCTTCGACCTACTGAGATCACGGTAGAGGGGCCTACAGATGACCTCATCGTTTACGAACCTGGTGATTTCACCGTTAAAGTAAAGGACGCGTCCGGGGTCCCGGTTGCCAGTGCCCCCGTGGGCACGCTCACCGTGACCCCTTCCCTGAGCGACGGTCAGATCAGCAACCTGTCAGGTCCCACTGCTACTGACTCCACCTCGAGTTGGACCTTCACCTACATGTGCACGGGACTTGATGCAGACGGCGGTTATGATACCTTGGACATCAAATACCAGGCCACCGACGGGATACACGAGGACGCCGAGATCGGTTTTGCTCAAGCCATCACGCGACGCCCGACCAAAACAACCCTTTCCGACTGTCAATGCACAAGCGATGGCGTGACGTGCACCGTCACCGTGGAGGACCACCCCGATAACTCCGGGAGGGGAACCCCTCCAAGCAGTCCTCAGGGCGACTTCATCGCTATGTACGACGAAGACGGGGATGGAGATATAGACGAGGTAGACGTAGGCGACGCCCCCAGCGCCACATTCTCCATCAACAGCGACCTGCCTCTTACCAATGTAACGGTGAAATTCGAACCTTCCGATAGGATCTACTTGAGATCCACCGCCTCCGAAAACGTAGATCGCACCGATTGCATGCCGCCTCCGGAACCCGGTGATGGCACCACGGGGGCCAGCTGTACGGAGGGTTGCGGAAGCGGAGGGACCAATGTGGACGATATGCTCCTCGACCTAAGTAACTCGGTGACTGCTTTAGAGGCCGCTTCCTTGGTTTTAGAGGCGACCCAAATAGAACTATGGCCCGAGCCTGAGCCGATTGTTGGTGCAGGGTTCGGGGTAATAACCGGTTCAACTATTCCTATTCCGGATGTATTGGCGTACATAGTTGGCTTGTTGCAACTAAGTATAGATACGTATATTTTAACCGTTACGACAGACACCGATGGTGACGGCATACCTGATATTGTTGAAGAAAGCCTAGGTCTTGACCCCTACAGCAGCGATACGGACGACGACGGAATGGGAGACGCCGAGGAGATCGATTACGCCGGGGGCTACATGGGGGGCAGCCGCCGTCCCAATCCTACCGTTGCGGATAGCGATGGTGACGGGTTGATGGACGGAGCGGAGATCGCTCCCTATGGCACCAACGTCTGTGTCGCGGATAGTGACTGCGATACTGTGCCGGACGGTGTGGAGATCGCCGCCCATTTTTCGCCCACCGAGGACAACGGCTTCGATACAAGCACTTTCAGCAATTTGGGGTATTCCTCTTACAGTTTCCCCTTCAGTGACCCCCGAGACTGGCCCAATCCCTGGGAGGGTGACACCGATGGAGACGGCCTGCCGGACAACATCGAGTTCGGCCCCGGAAGATTGGCCACAAGCATAAGCGATCCCAATTACTCCCCCTACGTTAACGATCCCGACTCCGATGGCGATGGCCTGCAAGACGGAGCAGAAGACTTGAACGGAAACGGTCGTTGGGAAGGGACCATTGGCGGTACCGGTGTCGGTGCCCCCAGTATTGGCTTTGGCGAAACCCATCTGTGTCTGGCCGATACCGACGGCGACGGCCTCTCCGATGGAGAGGAGGTAGCCCTGTTCGGGGCGGGCAGTGTGGAAGTGATAACGCCTTATGGAACCGAAACCAATCCCGCTTTGGATACCGACTCGGACGACGATGGCCTGTCGGATTACGAGGAGGTGAACGTCACCTTCACCGATCCCCTCAATTACGACACCGATGGAGACGGGATTTGGGATGTGAACGAGTTCATCGCCATCGGCGGAGCTTGGCCCCACCGGCAGTTCCAACAGATCTCCGATCCCCTGGACCCCGACACCGACGATGATGGGCTCCCGGACAACATCGAATACGACGGGACCGGTCTTGGAACCAGCCACGGCCTTGGCGGCGATCCCGACACCACCTGTCCTTACGTCAACGACGCCGACTCCGACGACGATGGCCTCCAGGACGGCTATGAGGACGCAAACCACGACGGAGTGATAACCAACTCCCTGGGGGACAGCAGCTCCCAGGGGAGTGGAGAGACCTCGTTCTGTGACCCTGACACCGACGACGATGGCCTCCTGGACGGCCAAGAAGAGGGCCTGTTCGGCCAAGGGGCGGTGACCGCCCATACGGCAAGCGGCGACGTGACCACCGTGCCTGCCCTGGACGATGATTCGGATAACGACGGCCTCTCGGACTATGAGGAAGTAAACATAACCCAGACAGATCCCTTGAACTGGGACACCGATGGGGATGGTATTTCCGATGCCGATGAGCTCATCGCAACCGGTGGTGCCTGGCCCAAGCGGACATTCGAGCAGGAGTCCGATCCCCTTGACCCCGACACCGATGACGACGGGCTGACCGACAATGTCGAGTACCCCGGCACTGGCCTGGGGAGCACCTACCTGCGGGGCCTGGGCGGCGATCCCGACACTGTCTGTCCCTACGTGAACGACGACGATTCCGACGACGATGATCTCCAAGACGGTGTGGAGAGCTGGGACGGGGATGGCACGTACGATGCTGGACCCATAGGCGATTCGACGACCCAAGCGGCCGTGAACCCCTCGTATGAGACCAATTTCTGCGACCCGGACACCGATGGCGATGGCCTCACCGATGGCCAGGAAATGGCCCTGCTCGGTGGCCTCCCGGTGGATCCGACCACCGGCTTCGCCCCGGTGACGCCCCAGGGCGTCT
>ENA-OSAE01000204-OSAE01000204.1-marine-sediment-metagenome-genome-assembly--contig:-NODE-204-length-38545-cov-24.026163_pt1 | contig 38545 bp, 36 predicted proteins | sample MGYA00237870_ERZ529317 | MGnify/ENA primary metagenome ERZ529317 (study PRJEB26369, sample SAMN03142812) | marine sediment metagenome | biome: marine; feature: borehole; material: sediment... | reverse complement strand
CGCGGAGATCGCAAAGCACTACGACCTCACGGCAGAGCCGATAATTGTCATCAATCATTTGCCCACGGCAACAATGAGGTGAACACAGTGGCGGAAGGGAATTATCGGAATATGTGGAATAAGGCTACTTATGAAGCCGGCATGATGAGAAAATGAAGACTAGAGGGCCGCGCGACTTAGGTCAGCCATTTTCCCCAAGACAGGAGAAAGTGGAACCGGCAAGGATTTGCTCGCCCGGGCAATTCACAGCTTTAGTCCGCGAAAAGACGGCCCCTTTGTTGTCGTGAACTGTGCTGCAATCCCCGACACTTTGCTTGAGAGCGAACTCTTTGGCTGCGACGAAGGAGCGTTCACCAGAGCAAGGCGTAAGGGCAAACCCGGGAAGTTCGATCTAGCTAATCGCGGCAGCATCTTTCTCGCGTTTGGCACGATTGTTGCTTTCCTAACGGGATAAGTTGTTTTTTTGTTCCACTAGCCGGTTTTAGAAGGAGGTGGAAACTGTGACTCATACTCTGCATAGACCTATTAGTCACTAAGAGCTGGGTAATGACTTCGTCGTCTTATCTAAGGGCGCAGGGATATAACGAAAAGGGAGCCCGCGAAAAACCCTGTGGGGTTCTGAATGCATTGGTTAAGCACGGTCCAGTGAACTATGGCGATGACAACCAGGGCGGAGTCTATACCGGAATAACCTTGAACCAAATTTTGGCCTATTCCGATTCTTGAGTCTATCGGCTGGAATGTACGCCCTAACGGCAAAGTGAACCTGGGTATAGGATGGATTAACTAGAGAAAGGTTGGATCTGGACGTGGAACGACTGATCAGGCATATAACTTCTTACGGTCTTCCGGAAAGAGACAGGTATGACCTGCCGTCATCGACCTATTCTTTTCAAGACGGTGGCCATTACCGGATCGAAATAGCGGGTGTCGAAAGGGCAAGTTCACTTGAGGCGTTAGTAATTGAGAGCGAAAAAAGAAAGATTCCCGTTCATAGAGTTATTGGCACTGTTGGAGGAGCCACTCATCTCGACTGGGTTGAGTTGAGAGAATTCGCTTCCACAGCTAAGAACGCTGGAATAGAGGTCATAATGACCCTTGGCCCCAGGCGCGCCTGGGACTGCGGCAGACAGATGGCAACAACCGAGGGCCTCGTGTCGGGTATGAGGTTGAGGGGAGCTGATAATCTCAGGCATTTCTTAAACGATGTGGAAAGATGTCTAGAAGCCGGGTTCAGGGGCTTTCTCGTGCCCGACGAAGGAACCCTCTGGGTTCTCCAGCAGCTCAGGAGGGATGGCCACATCCCAAAAGAGACAGTCTTCAAAGTTTCAGTTTTCGCCGGCCACGGTAGCCCGGCCGGTGCCAGGCTACTAGAATCGATGGGAGCTAATAGTTTCAATCCTCTGGCTGACTTAACACTACCGATGCTGGCTTCCATCAGAACTGCAGTCAAGATCCCTCTCGATATATATGTGATGATCGTCAATGAAATGGGCGGATTCAATCGCATGTACGAAGCAGCGGAAATTGCTCGGATTTGCTCGCCATGTTATTTAAAGTTCGAGCCGGGCGAGTCGGAAGAATTCATTTATCAACCGTGGAAAGACACGAAGGAACATGACCGGTTGGTAAGAGAAAAGGTCCGTTTTGCTTCTATCGCAGTTGAGCTGATTAGCCAACTCAACCCAGAACTGAAAGCATCACCGTGGCCGAAGGACGCTGTTGGGCTGGCAGCGCCGGTCTAGTCCTGGATGATCTCGCGTATCTCCCGTTGCCTGGCCCGGTCATCGCGTCTCCCCAGGCTCAAGAGCATACGGCATCTCTTCCGGCCTCCCCAACGGTGATATTCGATAATGTCCACATATTGGCCTCCATACCGGCTTACCTTGATAAACATGGTTCTGGCACCATCATATCACGGTAGAAGAAGTATCCCTGATTCCTGCTGCCGCCTACTAAAACTTTACACCTATGAAACACCTATGAAAAACCGCAACCACGGTCCTAGATGATTCAAGCCACAGGCTGTGGTGTTGTGCCATATATCCCTCGTCTTCTACCATAACAATCTTTTGCGGCAAGTCGGTACCGATCTTGTACGGCACCGCCCTCTTGTACATGCGGCGTATCTTCCTCTGCCGCAAGTCCTGCCTGAGGTTCGGAAAAGACAAAAAGATTCTCATAGCTCCAGCCTCCCAAGCGCGAACCGCCACTTTCGAGTTAATTCCCAGCTGAGAAATGAACAAGAATTGCTAATAATTAGCAGGAATTATCAGATGTCTATAGAAGCAATTAATTATCATTATGGAATAGGGTTGCACATTATGCAACAGATGGGATATGGTGATACGATCTATAGAAAAAGCGATAGAGGTTCTGGATTCCTTCAGCCCGGAACACCCGGTTTTGTCCGTAAGCGGGATTAGCAAAAGGACGAAACTCACCAAAAGTACCGTATCTCGTATTCTTAGTACGTTGGAAAAAAAGGGTTGTGTGGTAAAGGATCGTCAACGTGGACATTACCGGTTGGGACCAAAGTTGTACCAGTGGGTATACCTTATTAATAACTGCTCGGAATCCAACTTGCCCGCAATAGCGCGGCCTCTTATGGAAAAACTAAGGGATTTTTGCAAAGAAGAGGTTTCTCTCTATATCCGGGAAGGAAACTCCAGGATCTGCGTAGCAAGAGCGGAGAGTAAGTACGGAGTAGCCCGTGTAACTTCTGTGGGAACCAGTTTGCCCTTGCACTGTGGAGCGGCCGGGAAAGTACTCTTAGCCTATTTGCGGGAAGAAGAAATTGACCAGCTTATTAGGGAAAAGCCCTTGGTAAGGTATACTCCCCAAACTATTACAGACCCCGATAAATTGAAGCACAACTTGCAACAAATTAGAAAAGACGGCTATGCTATAAGCTTCAGTGAGCGTGAAATGGGAGCTTTTTCAATAGTGGCCCCGATTAGAGACGGACATAAGAAAGTTGTTGCCAGTTTAACAATTTCAGGACCCAACTATCGTTTTCCTGAACAAAACCTCGATAAAGTACTTGCTAACTTAATGGCTACCGCCAAAGAAATTTCTACCTATCTGGGCTTCGGTGGTTAAGTTCTTTGAGAAGCGATGGGTAGCACAAAACGTACATTGCTAGAAAACTCGAACATTCTTTCGCGGGCAAACATCTATAAAATTCAAATGGATCATGCATTGCTACCATGCCGGTTACTAAAAAAAGCTGTCAAGGTCATAATATCTACGGCAGATGTACCCAAGGAAACACTCAAGGATATGTTCGTTGGTCCTGTGGACACTCCATAAAGGGCGCTGGAGATAGCAGTGGATTATGTGGGCAGCCGAGGACACCAGGCGCGAGTTCTTTTCTATCCCCAGCCTCAGCGAACACTACCCAAAGTGAAAGCTGCGAATCAACGTACCCGTAAGTGTTCTATTGGTTAAGAGGTTTCCCGGGAAATTACTATCCGTCAAGTATAGTTAAATTGAGTTCATTCGATGTGATGTTTTGGAATAACGCTGGAAGGGGTTAAATACAAGGGATAAGGTTTTTGCGTATCGGTTATCTAGGTGGAAATTCACTTACGGTCAGACACGGGTATGGTCTCCTGGGCCAGCATGCCGGTACCTCAAGGCTCAAGAGGGTCCATGCCGCCTAAGAATCGGTGGTACCATTAACAAGAAGAATGGCAGCAGCTAGTATATTAACCAAATAGAGGGAAGGAACGCTCAAAAATGACAGGGGTCCTGTCTTGCCGTCACTTCTAACAATTTACAGAAAGGGGTAGCTGCTATGTCGGGCCTAAGAATTGAAGAAGTAAGAGCAAGGGAAGTACTGGACTGCAGGGGTAATCCTACCTTACAGGCTGATGTGATAACAAAGAACGGGATTATGGGACGTGCTGATGTTCCTGCCGGGCTCTCAACTGGGGCTTACGAGGCCAAAGAACTCAGAGATGGTGGGGAGCGCTACGGGGGTTTAGGGGTAAGAAAAGCCATTAAGAATGTGACCGAAGTTATTGGCCCTGCGATAAAAGGGATGGATGCAACCGACCAGAGAAAACTGGACTACCTAATGATTGAACTCGACGGAACGCCCGACAAATCAAGGCTGGGTGCAAATGCCATCTTGGGGGTTTCTTTGGCTACAGCACGTGCCGCTGCAAATGCCTTGGGGGTCTCTCTCTACAAGTATATTAACGTTAATGCCCATGTTCTTCCTGTTCCCTTAGTTAACCTTATCAACGGTGGTAAACACGCCTCGAATGACCTGGAATTCCAAGAGTTTTGTATTTTTCCCGTCGGTGCTGATACCTTTGGTGAGGCCATGGAAATCAGTGCGGCGGTTAACCTGGAATTACGAGAACTCATTATCGACAGATATGGGAAGATTGCTGCCAATATTGGAGATGAGGGTGGGGTGGCGCCCCCGATAACAAATGTTCGTGAAGCCATGGATTGCCTTGTTCTTGCCGTGGAACGCTCTGGTTACGCGGAGAAAATAGTATATGGATTAGACTGCGCCAGTAGCCACCTATATGATAAGGAGACGGGATTATATCATTTGGAAGGTAACCAATTAACCACCGACGAGATGATCGATTACCTTAGAGAGCTTATCGAATCCTATCCCATTGTAACTATTGAGGACCCATTAAGTGAGGATGACGTGGAAGGCTTTAGAAAGGCTACCGAGAAGCTGCCCATCCAAATCGTAGGAGATGATTTTTTCTGCACTAACCCGGCCCGGATACGTGACCGGGCAAAGTTGAAGGCGGGTAACGCTTTGCTATGGAAGGTTAACCAGATCGGAACATTGTCCGAAGCAATAGATGCGGCGGAATTAGCCTTTCGCAATAATTATGGGGTAATGGTCTCAGAGCGCTCTGGTGAGACAGAGGATCCGATAATTGCCGATCTCGTGGTGGGGCTCAATGCTGGGCAAATCAAAACAGGTGCCCCGGTACGGGGTGAACGAACCTCTAAATACAACAGATTGCTTCAAATCGAGGAAGAACTTGGACCTGTAGCCCGGTATGCGGGTAAAGATTTTAAGATTCCGTTCTAGTCACCTTAGAAACGCTATCGGTAAGAGGATTGGGTCCAAGTGGGGTCTACATTCAGGAACAGAGGGAGTTTTTGTCTCACGGTAATGTAGTTGCAAGAAAAGCAGCTCTGGACATCATCGAATATACCCTGGCGAAAACAGACCCTTATGAGGCTACCGAAGCATTGACAGACCTTGACAGGGATTTGCTTAGAATTAGAATAGGAACTCTGGAGTTTGACTTGTCGACGTACAAAAGAATATTTTTAGTCGGTGCGGGTAAAGCCAGTTTCCGACTGCTAAGGCTTTGGAAGAAATCTTAGGCGAAAGAATCACAGACGGTGAATTAATCAGCAAGTATGGTCAAGAAGGTCAACTGAATCATATTAGGTTACGTTTTGCAGGTCATCCCCTTCTTGACGAGTCGGGGTACCAGGCAGCAAGAGAGATTGCGGCCTTGGTTCGGCGAACACAGCCAATGGACCTGATATTTGTAGTTTTTGCGGGCGGGAGTTCAGCGTTGATGCCCATGCCGGTTGAGGGGATTAGAAGAAAAGACGCTAGTAAACGAACTCCTACTGCAGAGTGGAGCTAATATCAGGGAAATAAATGCTGTTCGCAAGCACCTATCGCAGTTTAAGGCGGTAGACTGGCTTTGCTAATGAACCCAGAGGCCGCAATTGTTAATTTGACCGTCTCGGATGTTATCGGGGACCTCTTAGATTATATTACTTGCCCAACCGTACCAGATACTTCTACCTTTGAAGACGCACGTTTAACACTGAGCAAGCATGAATTACGGGGTGAATTTCCTGTATCAGTAAGCCGTTATCTAGAGAGTAGAGTTACTTGAGAGCGAAGAAGTGAAAAATGCCTATCTTGGTGCTTAAGAATCCAGAAATGGTTTAATTGTGAGGTATCTTGTTTTTGATTGGACACTTTTACTATCGCAAAACCGATAGCTTTCTTTGATTTGAAATCTAATTCGAGGGAGGGCTTGATTGTGTCAATGCCAGAGGTTGTAGAACTAACTAGAGATTTGGTGAGGATTAAGAGTGAGAATCCGGGGAACGGTGAGTCAGAAATAGCTTTGTTTGTGGCGCAATGGCTCAAAAGGAACGGCGTCCCCGAGGTTCAAGTAGATGAGGCCTCACCGGGACGTCCGAATGTAATCGCGCGTATCCCAGGGGATCCATCTCTTCCCCCTTTAGCGTTGATTGCTCATATGGATACGGTGCCTGCAGGGGAGGGTTGGACTGTAGACCCCTTCGGCGGTGACATTATTGACGGCAAACTTTACGGTAGAGGGGCGGCCGATATGAAGGGGGGCCTCGCCGCTTCAATGGTGGCTGCCAAGAATATTGCTAATAGTGCTAGGGGCCTTAAACGAACACTCCTAATGTGTGGTACCGCCGACGAAGAGGGTACCCATATGCTTGGAGCGGTAGACTTAGTTCAGAAGGGAATCATCAACGAGGATACCCTGGTGATCGCCCCTGAATGTACGGGCATGAACATAATTATATGCCATAAAGGGGTAATGTGGTTTGAGTTGACTGCCAAAGGGAAAATGTCGCATGCGGGTACCCCTGAGGTCGGGGTAGATGCAATATACGGCATCGCTGAGCTTGTTCGGGAGGTTAAAAACAAGATAGAGGAATTAACTTACAGACATGATTTGCTGGGAAAACCCACGGTAACTTTCGGTGTGATACGGGGTGGGCTCAAGACCAACGTAGTTCCAGATAGGTGCGCGGTAGAGATTGATGTCCGCGCTGTTCCTCCCATGACGGTTAAGAGTGTTACGGAACTACTCAGAAAAGTGGCGAATAGAGCACCGGAACTAGTTCCCGGCCTGTCAGCTACGGTGCGTCAGATTAATATTGACAGGCCGCCTGTTGAGAGTGCTCCTTCTTCACCGGTTCTTCAGGTTTTGTTAGGAGCTTATACCTCGATAATGAACGAAGAGGCAGGGCTCCACGGCTTCAGAGTGTATACGGATGCCTCCATAATATCCCATCTTACAGGGAATAAGGATGCATTTGTCTTTGGTCCGGGTGCTATAGAACAGGCTCATACGGCCGATGAGTACGTAGAAACCAGTCAGCTTCTCGCAGCCGAAAGGATTCTTACCAAAACGGTGGAGATGCTTTGCCTCTAAGGTGTAAGGCAAACTGCCACAAAAGGTCAAACCCAAATTGTCTGTAAAAATGTGCTGGCCTGGTCACGCAGCGGTGGTATCTCCTCCAGTTGGGCTAACTGATGATTCTGTTCATTTGAAAGCCCCGGCTGTTTTCGAAGCTTGTTGACCTACTTTTGCTCTACTTCGGCAGACTTGACCCCTCGCCATCGTTGGCTGGCCCGCCACAGTGTGGAGAAAGCTAGCTTTAGAGCGCTTTTCTCACCAAAGAACCGCGGAATGACTTTGCTGCGGCGCCGCGGCTGTGCCTGCATGCCGCCATCGATGACGCCACCGGTCGCATTCTTGCCGGCTGTTTCCGGCTCACGGAGGACTTCGAGGGGTACGGCCAGTTGCTGCTGCAATTAGTCACGGAACATGGGATCTCGCTCGCCGTCTACTCGGATCGCCATACTCTCTTCCGTTCACCCAAGAAAAGCGGCTCGTCATTGGAGCACCAGTTGCTTGGTCAGCCCCGGCCTCTCTTGCAAATCGGCTACATCCTGAGCGAACTTGGAATTGAACGCATCTACGCCCACTCCCCTCAAGCCAAAGGGCGTATTGAGCGGGCTTTCCAGACCCTTCAGGAGCGCCTTCTGGTCGAGCTCCGACTCGCTGGCGCATCTTGCGCAGATGAGGCAAACGCGGTCTTGAAGGAGTTCATCCCCCGCTACAACGAGCGGTTTGCGGTTCCCCCGGCTGAACCTGAGCCTGCCTTCCGGCCAATTCCGCCTCATACGCGACTGGAGCACATTTTCTGCCGTAAAGAGCACCGAAAGCTCAACCCGGGCTATACCATTCACTACGGTGGCCAAAACTACCGGCTGGTTATCACGAAAAGTACCTCGATGCCACCATTGCGTTCGGTCGTTGACGTCCTTGACCATCCTGATGGCAGCATCTACGTTGCCTATAAGGGCCAGATTAACTCTGTTGAGCTTCGTCCGGAAGCTGAGACCCTCCGGAACAAAAACAAGGCCAAGACTACTTCCTCCATGCCAAAAGAAAGGGTGAGTTCTTCGTCTCCTCGCAAGCCTGGGCCAAATCACCCGTGGCGTAAGCGCGCCGTCGTGCCTAAGGCTAGTCGTGCCAAAAAGGGGACGCTAACAAACACCGGATTAACCGCCTTGGCCTCTGGCCGGAGCCAAGTCTTAAATTATTACAACGGTGACATATTCACAGACCAGTTTTAGGTGACAAAATCACTGACGCTTGACATTGTGTAGTATTGCCGGATAGTGTCAAGCCACTGTAGGAAATAGAAACGGCAAATTTGAAGAAAAGAAAGCGTGCACCAAGAAAGCGTGCACCGCAACCGCCCAGGCGAAGGATATGTCAGATAAATAACTGAATTATCGCAACAATGGTTGCCAGCTAAAAGGAAAATTAAGCCATATGGCGAAGGTTTTAACAGTTAAATCCCAGGGGTTTACATGGGCGTTAATTCTGGGATGCCCTTCTTTACCTTCCTACTATACGGTAGTAATCAGGGGGATACGGCTAAAGCTGCGAGGCGCGTGCTTACCGACACGGGCGGGTGGGAAGTGGGGTACTTCAGCGCCCGGGGGGAAGACTTCTTCTACGGGTACTTGAAGATGGGCTACTTGTTCTCCTCGGACCACCCGTCCGCCGAGGAGCTGAGGCTGGCCGAAGAATTCGGTGCCCAAGTCGCGGCAAGGGCCTTTCGGGGATCCGGTAAGTACGCGGCGGCACCGGCGCTCCACTTGGCCCGGTGTACCGCCTTGAAAGGTTTCTTTCCAACCGCTGGCTGGTATGGTGGATCAGGAATGGACGGGCCGGAGGAACCGGCGCCTGGCCGTCTGCTCCGGGACGCCCGCCTCCGCCTTCCGGCTTGTCCAAAGGACGTTGGCTACCAGTGGTCTAGATTGTGGACAGCTACGCAGTTTGTTCACCTGCAGGTGGCTCACAGAGCACCTTAACGTAATCATTACCGGACCAAAGGGGGTGGGCAAAACCTTTATCCCCTGCGTCCTGGCCAACGCTGCCTGTTGCAGTGAATGACCATAAGAGTCTCGCCCTTGCTACAGAATTTTTCGAAGGTTGGGTTCGGGCGTATATTCTGGTCAGGAGCTGGATAGCAACGGAGTGTTGGAAATGTTAAGTAGAGTGTCTTCGTTTCTCCAAGCAACGAGCCATTGGGAGACTCCTGTTGTAAAGACGCAGGTTTTTTTTGAGGAGGAATGATCATAAAGAATTTGAACTGACGGATGATGATTGGTTCGCCATAGAAATTGCGAAGCAGGCTGCCCATCGTTTCATAAAACATCCTCAGATTAGTCCTCAACAAGTCGCTAGCTTGAGAGGCGCCTTGAAAGCTCTTGAGCGATTGCCAAGAATTACACCTGACTCATTTTATCAGTTTGGTATTTGCTATCGATGGGGGTCAGAAGAATTCAATGAAATGCGATATGTCAAGTTCTTAATAAGCGAGAATTGTTTCGAGATTTCGGTAGGGGGTAGTGTGTATGATGCATCTGTAGGGGGAGATAGCTTTTCGGAACCTGGATGGTTAATTGAAGTCGGAGGTTATAGAGAGACGGGTTGTGACCTGGTTAGCCTTGAGGACATGATTGAAGAATACTTAAATCTAGGGGCCGAGATTACAGTGGACGATCAAACAGAATAGTGCGTCTGAGTAGCAAGAAACGTCTTTAGGTTCAACAAACTTTGTGTAATTGGCTGTTTTTTCAATTGCTTGAAGTGAGAATGTGCTCAGGCTCTGTCTATTGCTAGCTTAATAGATCAAGAGCAAAGAGAAAAAGTTTGGGGCTCAATCGAGAAGCTGAGAAACAAATCAGATAAAGGTATGTGAGTATGGCCCTAGGGTAATCCCAGGGCGAAGTATTTTCCTCACTACTAGGTGGATTCGATCTTCCGTAATGGCTACCTCGATAATTCCTCCGGGCTCTATCCTGTCGTCATCATCCTAACTCAACCTCTGAAGCCTCATTGCACTTTACACCAATCCCGGTAGCGTAAGCACGTCCCAGAGACGGTCAGTCCCTGGGCGATCGGTTACAAAACCTGGTTTGGCCGTTTTCGAGAGGGCAAGAGTATACGAGAGCACTAACCCTCTAGATGTAATGGCATCACCCTCTGCACTTTTTCGCTGCCGAATTGAGTAGTTACCCCTTGCCAAACACAGAATGCGGCGTATGAACCTATTGTGTTTAGTGTATCCCTTAGGATACTGTCAAGAAGGAAAAGCCCAGTATATGGAAAAGTCAATGGTATGATAATCCAGTGGAGGTGACGGGGGTGTGGAGGTTTGAGGTAATAACCTCCACAACAAGTCGTCAACGAGGCCAACCTTAAAGTTAAAGTTCATTTAATGCTAAAAATCAGTGGAGGCGGTTTACGTGATAATCAATCGGTACATAAAAGAATTCGACAGAATGAAAGAGGACTTCAAATTCTTACCCGATGTAATCAAGAGTTTCAAAGGTGAAATCGAGCTTTCCTTGCGCCAGAACTATTTTAATCTTTACTACAAGGGAAACAGCCTGGCAAAAGTTAATTTTGAGCCTGACGGAAAATATGAATTAGTTATACACAAGAGCTTTTTTGAAAAAACAAGTGCGGAGAAGGACGAACGGTTTCTTATCAAAAAGAATGACGATGGAACTTATGTACACCTGATGGTTGAGAAGGGCTTACTCCATCCCCTCTTGCAAAAAAAATACCTTGCTGAGTTTTGCTCGAGAGTGAAAAAGAAAAACTACAGTGAAGAATTAACCTTAGAGCAAATGATTATCACTGATAATCTCTCAAGAGACGATCTTCTGATAATTGACCGGCAGGTAACTGATACAAAGTTGAAAGGCAGACTTGACTTACTTGCCCTGAAGAAGGTGGAAGGAAACAGGTTTAGATTCATCGTTATTGAAGTCAAGCTTGGCAATAACAAGGAGTTGAGCAGTAGTGTCGCGGGTCAGCTTGAAGGGTATATCCAACACATAGAAGAGCATTTTGAAGATTACAAAACATGTTATGAAAAAAATTATCAACAGAAAAAGAGTCTTGGTCTTGTTGAAAATCCCTTTGACACTATAGAAATTGTACCCGGGGTAAGGGGAATGGTTGTTGTCAGCGGCTATTCCGGAATAGCTAGAAAAAGTATCAAGGAGTTAAAAAAGCACCATCCTTCACTCGCTATTCAGGAGATAAAGTATAGGCTGGATGTAGGACACCTGCGGTGAGGATATACCAGAAGTAATATCACAGGCAGCAGAAGATTTATCCTTTCATTTTATGTCGATCATCGCCTATAACAAGGCAGTTGAAACAGGTGCCCTGGTTAAGAAACCTGTTCTTGCAGATGACAGGGAGTTCTATGGGGAAAACCCCGGGCACCCGCTCGCCAGCGAGAACAGGTTTAAGCGGATAAGCGCTGCTGATGAAATAAGCGATTATGCAAAGGAAAAGAAGAAGCCTTTTCCCCAGAAGCTGTTAATCAGGATACACAGGTCCTTGTTTGATTGCTGCGCCGCCGTAAGGCATTCCGCTGCCGCCGTAATCTTTTATGCCGGAAACGTGACTTCCATTCCCTGCCTGGAACTTCCTCCTGTTCCTGGCAGTTTTTGCTAACACCACCAGTATATAGGATGATGGTCTCAAGGTGGTCAACTTTTTCGTTACCGCATGACTTGTTACCCGGTCAAGTTTTAGATTACCGAATACACTCTTTTTGTTGACCCGAATTGGTTGAGGGCCCGCTTGGTTCTGCTCTTACTCCCGCAGTAGAAAAAGGGACAAGGATGAGGGGAAGTTGGTTTGCAATAAGGGGTAGTCGGGTTCCACAGAGATGTGGTTTGTTTTTTTCCTCTTAATAAAGCCAAAAATCTATGGCCCTTTCCGCAAACCCTTTAGCACCAAGGTTTAGAAGGAACGTACTCTTGAGAAAAAACGAGCTTAATAAGCCCATTTTTTGAAATCACCTAATGACTACTCTTGACACGGAAAGCATGGGAAACCATCAGGAAGGTACTCCCATCCGAGCTAGGTGTTAGGAGGCTGAAAGCATGAGTTTTGTTGTTCCAGATACTAATATTCTGTTGAAAGATTCCGGAACGCTCAAGACCCTGATTGACCGGTGTTATCAGGTATTAGTCCCAGTGACAATTATTGTACGAATTGGACAAATTGAAAAACAGAAAGGATTTGGGGTATAAAGCTAGGGAGTCGATTAGGATTATAGAAAGAGAAACCAGCAAAAAGGATTCTTCTGTTGTTCTAACGGGGGAATACGCTGACGATCCAATCCTTGATTTTGATGCGTATGGTAAGGTTGACAAGTTGAGTTTGCTGGCGCTTATCCTTCGCTTCGCTGGCGGACGGGTGGGTAACGGTGGTATGCCGGGAAGATAAAGACAATGGTTGAACTCTTGTCGGGCAAAAGACCACGACGGTTTTTGGCTGCGGCTCTGAGTGTTCCCTCGCAAATCTTGGAAACGGCTCGATTACGGGCAGCGAGCTATCAGCTCGCTGCCCGTTCGTGTGTCCGCCCGGCATGGGCGTTGTCTGTAGGGTGAAAGTCCCGAACGGTGAAGGTAGCAGTAGCCGTGAGCTCAAGGCAAGGGTGTCTGCGGTGACGCAGAATCTGAAGGAAGCCGGCGGCAAACCTCCGGCCCGAGGACCACGACCCCAGGCGAGGCTAGTGGCAGTTGGATGAGCTTGCACAACAAAGCAAAGTCCTTGCTACCGAAGGCTGCCAAGAGTACATGGGGCGGGTAGATGGAGGGAAAGACAGCGCTCTTACCCGGGGAGGCCTGTACCCCAGGGATACTGGCAAGCTGGGTCGAGAGGCCCGGATGGAAGACCAGGGAGAGGCGATTGTTGAGGGCCTATTCTTCACAATTCCCTTGGCCCGATGCAGACCCGCATCTCAGGTGGTGTGGGAGGCCGGGAGCGAGACGCTTCCTCCCCACCAATTGTGGGACAGCATTAGGAAAACACCCTTGGGGGAGAATTCCCATCAATTATGTACTTTTAAAAATACTGCCAAAATAGAAGGAATTCCGAACGCAAAGAAGAAGTCCAAGTTTAACTAAATGTTCAGTAAAGTATATTGTATTCACACCGGTACACTGCTGTATGCAATTAACAATCTTTTGAGGGAGGGTGTCCAATGAAGCTACTAGGATATTTCAACCCAGCCGAAGCCAGAACCATGAGAGACATGGTCTATAGGGCTCTGAGAAAGGCAATTTTTGAAGAGGAACTGAAAGCCGGTGACCGCCTGGTAGAAACCAAACTTGCCGAGATGATGGGGGTAAGCCGCACGCCTGTGCGTGAGGCCCTTCAGAAACTGGAAACAGAAGGGCTAGTCAAACACCTTCCCCGGAGGGGCGTGGTGGTGCAGGGGATCCAGATTGAAGATGTTATTGAAATATACGCCATCCGGGAAGCCCTGGAAACGGCAGCGGTGAGCTTTATTGTCGATCACATTACCCCCGCGGAAAAGAAGGAACTCTTCCGGCTCCTGGACGAGATGAAGCAACTGGCAAAGACCGAGGGCATCGAGGAGCTCTTTCAGAAATCACAGGAATTCAACGAGTTGCTCCTCCGTTCCTCTAAGATGCCGCGGCTTATCAACCTAGTTAATACGTATAAGGAGTACCTAACTAAATTCCGAAAGGTAACCATGTCCAAGGAGCCCCGGAAATTCGATGCCTTGAGTGAACATGAAGCCATCCTACGGGCGATAGATAGAAGGGATATCCGAGAGGCTCAAGAGCTGATGCGTCACCACATCAACCGCGCCCGTTGGGAATGTTTGAAGATGATCTTTAAGGGTTTGTAAAGGCTCGCGAGTACAAGCGTGCTGTCAACTTTGTGGTATTGAAAGGAAGTGTACAGGGTGAGCCCAAGCGTAACCGAAAAAATCATCTTCTCTCACCTGGTGGAGGGGGAGGCAAAGCCCGGAAAAGAGATTGGAATCAGGATAGACCAGACTCTCACCCAGGACGCGACCGGAACCTTGGTTTATCTGGAGCTTGAAGCCATGGGGGTTACCTCCACCAGAACGGAACTCTCTGTTAGCTACGTGGACCACAATACCCTGCAAACGGGCTTCGAAAACGCTGACGACCACAGATTTCTTCAAAGCGCCGCCCGGAGATATGGGGTCTATTTCTCGCGGGCAGGAAACGGAATTTGCCACCAGGTACACCTAGAGCGCTTCGGGGTACCCGGGAAGACCCTAGTTGGGTCTGACAGTCATACACCCACTTGCGGCGGACTGGGCATGCTGGCCATTGGCGCGGGTGGGCTGGACGTAGCTGCAGCCATGGGGGGATACCCCCTTTACTTGCAAATGCCCCGGGTGGTCAATGTTCGCCTGCACGGGCGGCTAAGACCGTGGGTCTCGGCCAAGGACATCATACTCGAGGTCTTACGGCGCTTTGGTGTTAAGGGTGGCTTAGGCAAAGTCCTTGAGTATACGGGTGACGGGGTAGCGTATCTGACGGTGCCCGAGCGGGCTACCATCACCAACATGGGCACTGAACTGGGGGCCACCTCATCAATTTTCCCAAGCGATGAAGTTACCAGGAAATACTTGGCTGCTCAGGGGAGGGATAAGGTGTATCAGGAGCTAACGCCCGACCCTGATGCCGTCTACGACGAGGTTGTCGATATTTCACTGGACAAGCTCGAACCCCTCATCGCCCTTCCCCATATGCCCGATAACGTCGCTCGCATCACCGATGTTGCCGGTGAAAAGGTGGACCAAGTCTTTATCGGTAGCTGTACCAATTCCTCATACGCGGATTTGATGCGGGTAGCGGCCATTTTGAAAGGCAAGCTTGTTCACCCGGAAGTCAGTTTAGTGATTGCCCCGGGTTCGCGGCAGGTACTCAGCCTCCTGGCCTCCAACGGGGCCCTGGCGGACCTCGTTAACGCAGGGGCGAGAATCCTGGAGTGCGCCTGTGGTCCTTGTGTAGGGATAGGCCAGGCGCCTCCATCGGACGGAGTATCCCTTCGTACGTCCAACCGCAACTTTGAGGGACGTAGCGGTACTACCGACGCCCGGGTGTACCTGGTAGGCTGCGAAGCTGCCGCCGCGGCTGCCCTCACCGGAAAAATCACCGACCCCCGTGAGCTGGGAGAACCTATTGACGTACCCCTGCCGGACGTTTTCCCGGTGGACGATAGGATGATTATCCCACCTGTACAAGGAGGGGAAAGACCCGGCCTTATTATGGGCCCAAACATTAAACCACTGCCGGCCCTTTCCGCCCTTGAAGAAGAAATTGAAGGCGAGGTGCTTTTGAAGCTCGGCGATAATATCACTACCGATCACATCTTGCCCGCTGGAGCCAAAATCCTCCCCTTAAGGTCAAACATCCCAGCCATTTCGATGCACGCCTTTGAGAGGATTGATCCGACCTTTGCTGATCGAGCCCTTAAAGCACGCGGTGGTATTATCGTCGGGGGAGAGAACTACGGACAGGGCTCGAGCCGAGAGCACGCAGTTCTTGCTCTCCTCTATCTCGGGATTAAAGCGGTGGTGGTTAAGTCCTTTGCCAGGATTCACCTGCAAAACCTAGTTAACTTTGGGATCCTTCCTGTGGTTTTCGTGAACAGTGCTGACTACGACGATTTTGAACCAGGCGATAAGCTCAGACTTGAACGGGTTCCTGAACGGCTACGAGCCAACACTCTTCGGGTTGAGAATATCAATCGCGGTAAATCCTACACGGTTAGACACCTGCTCTCGAACAGGCAGGTCGAGGTACTGCTAGCAGGTGGACTTCTTGAGTACATCAAGAAGTAGACTCATTCAGAGGTGATTCGAGGTTGGGTTGATGGAATGATCCAGTGTTCTGACGGAATGATTCACGGCGAAGGAGATCCAGGTGCGGCCCTGAGTACAGGCTGCCCTCACGTTCGCCAGTAGGGCTGCTCAGCCGAAACTGAAAGAAGCTCTTCCGCCTAACCAGCGGGAAGATAACACAAACGCAACCGAAAGGGAGAAGAAGATGCAGTCCCGGGCCGTAATCAACGGAGGTTGCTGATGGGGGTCAAGGCACCGGGCAAAAAGTAAACTTAAGCCAGTCCTTAGGTTGAAGAATCCGATGAGATGAAGCCGTAGGCTGGGCACTAAAAGGAATTGAGTTAACTGAGCCTGTTTATTAACTGGGTCTGGTGGTTCGCTGGAAAAGCCGGTTGTCAAAACTAAAAGAGCACGTTCCTGAGACCAAACCTTCTTCAAAATGATTCGATCATTACGACGGTAAAGCTGTTGTCACCCTCGGTATGTAAAGTGCCCAAAACTTGTAAGGTACGGGGTCCCGGGTGGTTATCTTTGCCAAAGCTACCCTAAAACCCGCCCTCAGGGGAATCCAGCAACATCTTGAGAGTTTAGCCACACACGGTTCCACTGACCCAGCAGACCACCTGATGGACGAGATGGGGGTGAGAAATAGGCCAAACGGTTAGATAAGTTTACGAACCTGGAAAACGCCACTAATTTTATAAGAAAACGTTACGAGGAGGGTTCAAAGTGTTTGGAAAAGGCCGGTTGTTGGCATTGGTGATCCTCATGGTATTCGTTTTTGCTCTTGCGCTGTCCGGGTGTAATACCTCCGAGAAAACCGAGGCACCAGAAGAGTCCAAACCAGAGTCGTCCGAGGAAGAAAGTAAGGGTTGGAAACCTACTTCTACCATTGAAATTATTGCCCCGGCAGGTCCGGGCGGCGGATGGGACATGGTCGCCCGGATGATGCAGACCACCCTCAGTGGGGACAAGATCATTGACGTACCGATCATAGTCACCAATAAACCCGGAGGTGGTGGGGCAGTCGGTTGGACCTACCTAAACAAACACGAGGGGTCGGGACACTACCTCGCCGTCAATTCCAGCCTGCTCCTTCTAAACAACCTACTAGGTTCCAGCGACTTGTCCTATGAGGACTTCACCGTACTGGCGAACCTTGAAACAGAATGGGAAGTAGTGGTAGTTGGTGCTGACTCCCCCTACAAGACAGGAAAGGAGTTCTTCGAAGCCCTCAAAGCCGATCCCGCTAACTTCCCGATCGGCGTGGGTCCGAAGCTGGGGAACGATGACCATATCCAGTTTCTCATGTTGGCCAAGGCTTACGGAGTTAACCCGAAAGATCTCAATTTCGTTGTTTACCCCGGAGCAGGAGGGGAACAGATTCCGGCGTTGCTGGGTGGTCACGTGAAGGCGCTGACCATCGGACTGGGAGAAGTCGTAGAACAGCATAAGGCAGGGAAGATGCGCATTATCGGCGTTTCCTCCGAGGAACGGTTGGACATCATACCTGATGTTCCAACGTGGAAGGAACAGGGTGTTGACATGGTATTCGCCCATTGGCGGGGCGTAATGGGACCCAAGGGGATGAGCCCAGAAATGGTTGAATACTGGGACAACGCCCTGGGCAAGATGGTCCAACAGCAATCATGGAAGGATAACCTGAAGAAGATGGGACAGGACCCCTTCTATATGAACTCTAAGGAGTACCGGGAATTCCTGAAACAACAAAACGAAGAGATTAAGGAGTTGCTGACTACTGTAGGGTTAATTAAGTAGCCAGCGGGTAAGGTGGGGCACCACGGGCCTAGGGCCCGTGGTGCCACCAAGACACCCACCAGGCCTGATGAGGAGGTAGAGGCAGCTGTGACGAAAAACTTAGTGTCCGGTATCATCTCCCTTATTTTCGGAGCAGTTTACCTTTTCATGACCCTAATGCTTCCTGCTCCTGCCATTGGAGACCACACTGGACCCAAGATGTTCCCAATTCTTATCGGTGTAATGGCCCTGGTTTGTGGTGTTTCTCTGGTGTTGAGCCATGTACTGAGCAAGGGCCCCAAGAGCGATGCCCTGAGTATTAAAATCGGACCCAATAGGGTCCTTTACGGGAAAATAGTCCTGACCGTACTCTTGGGGATCCTTTACGGGCTGATACTGGATTCAGTTGGATACGTGATCTCAACTTTCCTGTTTATGCTACTTCTAATAGCCACGATTAACAATATGAAACGGATGGTTGAGAATCTAATTGTGTCACTGGGCTTTTCCCTACTCACCTATACGGTCTTTTCAATCTTGTTGAAGTTAAGCTTGCCACGGGGGCTACTTTCCTTTTAGGAGGTAAGCTAATTGGAAGCACTATCCTACCTTTTGATCGGGTTTCAAGAGGTGCTTACACCGGTTAACTTATTCTGGGTACTTATCGGGGGGGTGACGGGTACCATTATCGGCATGCTGCCTGGTGTGGGCCCGGCAACGGGAGTGGCCGTACTTATTCCCCTCACTTACGGAATGAACCCGACCACCGCCCTGATAACCATGGCGGCTATCTATTACGGAGCTATGTTCGGGGGTTCCCGGGCATCGATCATGATTAATACCCCGGGGGATGCCGCTTCCATCGCTACTTGTTTTGACGGCTATCCCATGACGAGGAACGGTGAGGCCGGTAAAGCTTTAGCCATAAGCGCCATTGCCTCTTTCGTGGGCGGATGTATCAGTGTCATCATGCTGGTATTCCTTACTCTCCCTGTTGCTGATCTTGCATTAGAGTTCGGTCCGGCCGAAATGTTCGCCCTATTGCTTTTTGCTTTGACGGCCACCGTCACCCTCTCCCAGGGGAGCATAGCAAAGGGCTTTGTCGCACTGTCCCTAGGTTTTATGCTGAGCACCATTGGGATTGACGCACAAACAGGCCTGATGCGGTTCACCTTCGGAGTGACGGCTCTTCAAGACGGTATTGATTTCCTGGTGGCCATGATCGGTCTCTACGCCGTGGCGGAGGCTTTCAGGAATTACGCGAGCATTGATAGAAGGTACCGCATTGACGTAACCAGTATCGGGAAGGTAATGATCAGCCGCCAGGACATGAAGAAGTGTTTGATGCCTATGCTACGAAGTTCCCCCCTGGGCTTCATCATAGGTGTTCTCCCTGGGATGGGAGCGTCAGTGGCCAGCATGCTGGCGTACGCGACCGAAAAGCAGCTTAACAAGAACCCGGAGAGGTTCGGGAAAGGGGCTATCGAAGGGGTAGCCGCACCTGAAGCGGCCAATAACGGCGCTTCCTCCGGTGCAATGATACCACTCCTGACCCTGGGCATCCCTGGTTCGGGGACCACCGCCGTGATGCTAGGGGCATTGATGATGCTGGGGGTTAAGCCTGGGCCCGTTCTTTTCCAACAGCACCCTGAGATCGCATGGGGGGTAATTGCCTCTATCATTATCGGCAACGTTATTCTCATTGTTATCAACCTGGGGTTGGTCGTGCCCATTGTTAAACTCTTGAATGTTCCTCAGCGTATCCTGATTCCCATGATTTTGGGTTTAGGGTTTCTGGGAACCTACCTCCTCAACTACAGTGCCTTTGATTTCTTACTGCTCTCGGTGTTTGGTTTAGGGGGTTATATCATGAGTAAACTGGAGGTTCCCATACCACCCCTTGTATTAGCCCTAATTTTGGGGTCCAATACGGAACAGTCCTTCAGAAGGGCACTATCCATTTCAAACGGAGACTTTATGATCTTCTTGCAAAAACCAATTTCATTGGTACTGATTGTCCTGGCTATCTTCTCCCTCGTATACTCGATCAGGCGAGAAGTAAGGTCGGCCACCAAGGCTGAGGATGTGGTTGCCTAGAAGACACGGCGCGCAGGGACCATTTGGCGGGGCCTAACACCTAATCCTAGAGAGCAAGCCCTACGATGATTGAAGGCCTTGCCGGTGAGCGGCTTCGTAACTGTATCCGCATCATGGAATAACATTTTGTGAGCCTGAGACAGTTTTGGAAAAAGTAGAGAACTAGGTTGGGAAAGGAGATATGGACAAGGATGGGTGAGAAAATTACTGTTGAAGCAGGTGTGCTGCGGGTACCAGAAAACCCGATCATTCCTTTCATTGAAGGAGATGGGATAGGGCCGGACATCTGGAAAGCCACGAAAATGGTGTTAGATGAGGCTGTCTACAGGGCCTACGGCCAAGAGAGGAGAATCGCCTGGCTCGAGGTGTTAGCGGGTCAGAAGGGGTTGGAACATGCGGGTTCACTTCTTCCAGACGAAACCTTGGACGCCATTCGAATCCACCTGGTTGCCCTTAAAGGGCCCCTTGGCACCCCGGTGGGAAGTGGTTTCCGTAGCTTGAACGTAGCGATTCGACAGATTCTCGACCTTTACGCCTGTGTTAGACCGGTTCGTTGGTACCGGGGAGTGCCGTCGCCGGTAAAAAACCCGGAGCAGGTCAACCTGGTTATTTTCCGTGAGAATACAGAGGACGTATATGCCGGTATCGAGTGGAAGAAAGGCTCCCCAGAGGTCCTTAAGTTGATATCCTTTCTACGTCAAGAGCTAGGAGTTGAGGTGACCGAGGACAGTGGTCTTGGTATCAAGCCTATTAGTGAGAGAGCCAGTAAACGGCTTGTACGCGCTGCCATTAGATACGCCGTCGAGAACGGCAGGCGAAGTGTCACCTTGGTCCATAAGGGTAACATAATGAAGTTTACCGAAGGGGCTTTTTGCGAGTGGGGTTATCAACTGGCTCGTGAGGAGTTCCGGAACGCGGTCATAACTGAAGAGGAACTCTGGCGTGATCACGCTGGGGTCTTGCCTGAGGGGGCTGTAGTCATCAAAGACAGGATCGCCGATAATATGCTGCAGCAGTTATTGACCAGGACAAGCGACTACGATGTGTTGGCCTTACCCAATTTGAACGGGGACTACCTTTCAGACGCGGCGGCCGCCCAGGTAGGAGGCCTGGGCATGGCTCCGGGAGCTAATTTCGGGGATACCATAGCTGTCTTTGAGGCTACTCACGGCAGTGCACCAAAATACGCGGGGCAGGACAAGGCTAACCCAAGTTCCTTGATCCTCTCCGGAGTCATGTTGCTCGAGCACATAGGGTGGAAAGAAGCAGCAGCCCTGGTGGTCAATTCCTTGGAGATGACCATAGAAGAAAGGCGAGTGACTTACGACCTGGCCAGGAACATGGAAGGGGCGCAAGAATTGAAAACCTCTGAATTTGCCGAGGCACTCGTCAGCAATATGGCCAAAGTGAGTTAATTCAGGTTACCCAAAGTTTTAGGTTTGGTGCCCTGCGGTTAACCTAAGAACCAAAGAAAGACCCACAAGACTGGTAAATGGCGCTGTTGATCTGGCTGACGGGCGACTGGGTGCCGGTGGAATCATGAAGTCCGGGCTGGGGTGGTCTTCTTTTTTTGTCTTTGGCCTCGGCCCGGGCTGGTTATTTCTGGGAAGTTGCCCGTAAATAAACTTTTGGGTTGGTCTTGAACAAGTGGCCTTTGGAAAAAGCAAGCCATCGACCCGATGAACAAAACCACGTTAAATTGATTCAATTCCGGCTGGTTCTGAGCCTTATAGGCCGAGGGAGTTGAAAGGATAGACATCTTTGTGGCCACCCACGCCCACGCGGATCCGCGTTTTTCCCTGAGCCTGCCCACGGCCATCGCCGCCAGCATCACCACCAGCGCAAGTATCCACCTCAAGTGCCGTCTTCTTGAAGCCCTTGATCAAATGCTCCCCAAACCCAAAGGCTTCATCAAGCCGAGCCTTTACCCTTTCTGCTACCGTACGCTCGCCACTGGTTCTGGATATCGATTACAGGCTTAATCTTCTTGTCATCCCATGGCCTCACGATTAATTTCGTATCGTCGTAGCCTCTACCCGTCACTAACGCCTCGCACCGTTCCGCGAGTACCGGTTGGCCCTCGGCGCCACCCGGTCTGCCAGCACATGCCCGTGCTTGACGTCGCTGGCGACCGCTTCCTTACCGTAAACCCCACGGGCAGCTCGTACCGGGCATCTGCCATCAGTTGGAGTTTGTAGCCAAACCATGATCCTGCCTTTTGCCACAAACCCCCTTCTTCTCGCTGGCCTTGATAAACCTCATAGCCAAAGGCGGCATCGATGTTGCGGCGACCATGGGGTTCTTGGGGCTTCTTTCCTCGCCTCCGCCCGCACTGGAACCCAATCTGCAGTGCATTGGAGTGGTGCAGGCGGGTTGGTTTTGGTGGATACCCGGTGGTTAGTACGTTATGAGTGTCGACAGACCGAAACAAATGCCATGAAGGAATCTTCGGGGATTTCGGAGAATTCTCATAAGAATAGTTGTCTTTGGGAGGCCTGGAGCCCGTGTACGATTTTCTCACTGCCAATCTCTTTCTTCTCTACTTTGTCTACGGTCTGTCATTTTACACCATGGGGTTGGTGATTGCTGTCCAGTACCGAAGTTACAGTACTTTTCGTCTTGCCTACAGCTTAAGTCTGCTGGCTGCTTTCGCCATCCTACACGGTATCGGGGAGTGGGGGAGCCTCTTTGTGCCCCTCCGGATCCCTGAACTAGGTGAAATCCCAACCTGGAAGCTTATTGCCCTGCAGAGGCTGTTGCAGGCCTCATCCCACTTTCTTTTGTTTCTCTTCGGGGTTAAGTTATTATCTGACACGGTTCAAAAGGTGAAATGGTTGTACCTGGTGCCTGGGATCCTGTTCCTCGGCTGGCTTGTTCATTTTTCGCGCTTCATCCTGCTCACCGGCACGCCGGAAATGATTGACTGGCTGGTGTGGAGCGAGAACTGGTCCCGTTACTTGTTGGCCTTTCCGGGTGGGCTCCTCACGGCTTACACTTTACATCTTCAGGCTGACGACCTCAGGAAGTTTAATCAGGCGGTGGTCATCCATAACCTCAGACTGGCTACCATAGCCTTCATTCTCTTTGCCGTCTTCAGTGGTCTGGTGGTTCCGTCCGACATCGGGGGCTTTTCCCATTATCTCAACGCAGCCTCGTTCCGAGAGGTTTTCAGGATACCGGTGGAAGCCCTAAGGGCTGTGACTGCGGTCATGGCTATGATCTCAATTTCCAGAATGCTGGCCATTTTTGACCTTGAGAAAGAGCGGCAGGTCCTGGAGGCAAAGCGACTGCAGGTCCTGAACGCCGAGCGGGAGAGATTTGCCCGTGATCTTCACGACGGTGTCATGCAGTGCTTGTATGCTATTGGCACCAACCTTCAAGGGGTTACCCGTTCTATGGAAGAGAACACACCGGAGGCACGGCGTAAAGTTGAAGCGGTGATCGATAAACTGCAAGAAACCATGAAGAGCCTGCGTGACTATATCGTGGGGCTCGATTCCTTTGGGGAGAGCACCAGTCTCAGGACAGCCGTGGAGAAGGTGGTGAGCGAATTTCGGCAGCTGTACCCGGTCAAGATCGATACTGCTTTTGCTCTTTCCGCTGCTGGGGACCTCAAACCGGTCAAGGGAGAGGTCGGTTGGATAAACCATATCTGCCAGGTGGTCCGGGAGGCCCTGAGCAATGCCGTTCGCCATGGGGGAGCCGATGAGCTTGAGGTTCGTGGCTTCATTTCTGGGAATAATCTTTACATTACTGTAAGTGACAACGGCTCGGGTATTGAACCGGGACGCATTGCACTGGGCCGTCTCAATGAGCGCAGGGGTGTTCGTAACATGCAGGAGCGAGCTCTGGCCCTTGGAGGGGAAGTGCGTATCAGCAGTCGTCATGGCGGTGGCACTGAGGTCATTCTCACTATACCTGTTGTGGGCCTGAAAGATGTCAGGTAAAGAGGGACATCTACCCCTAATGTGGTATGGCAAAGTACCATTGTTGGCCTGCTTTGAGCCTGGTACGCTTAAAGTACCTGGATTCTGCCCGAAGATCACTCACCTTCGTCAGGCCAAAGAGAAGATTTCATCATTCATGATTGATGCGACGAAACAGGATGTGGTTCAAGGTTGCTCGGGAAAGGGTACATGGAAGGGAGGCGTCATGGAAAACATCCGGATCCTGGTCGTAGACGACCATGAAGTTGTTCGGTTGGGTTTGTCCTATCTTTTTCAGCAATACCCTGGATTCAGCGTCGTCGGGAAAACGGCAACCGGCAAAGAAGCCCTTACCTTTGTAGAGAGGTTCAGGCCCGATGTTGTAGTCCTGGATGTCTTGCTGCGCAATGAAAGTGGAATTGATATCTGCCGTGAGATCACCGCCCGTTTTCCAGAAACCAGGGTGGTCATTCTGACCTCGTATAATAATGAAGACATGTTGCTGCAGTGCATTCGGGCTGGGGCCACGGGTTACGTTTTGAAGGACGTTGGGAATGAAGAGCTCATCAGGGCTGTCCGGGCTGCCTACCAGAGCGAGTCTTTTCTTGACCCCACGGCCACCAAAAGGCTCCTGAAACATGTCCGCAGTGCAGGGCGGGAAGATACTGGCGACGAGGTTGGGCGCCTTACCAAGCAGGAGATTAAAATCCTTGGCTTGGTGGCTGAAGGCCTGACAAACCGGGAGATTGCCAAAGAAGTGTACTTGAGCGAGAAGACGGTGAGAAACTACGTGAGCAATATTCTTTCCAAGCTCAACCTGAGCAATCGCACCGAAGCCGCGGCCTACGCGGTGAGGCATAACCTGGTCCATCGTAACCTAAATGGCCTCGATTAGGTTCAAATGCTGTCCTGAAGCTGTACCCCCCCCACACAAATAACTTTGAAGTGCTCCAGGTCTCGCAAGGGATTTGGGGCACTTTCTCTTTGGTTCCGTGGCCGGGAACCAGGGTACCGGCAGCAAACAAGCCAAGGCTACGGCCAGGTGCAGGGGAGCGAGGATTGGCGGAAGGACCTGGGCCGGAACTGGTACTGGTTCCTTAGTAAGGTATTAATCATCATCCAGAGTAAGACCCACCCAGGGCAACTGACCTATGGCCCCCGGTATATATGGATAGCCGTCCCATGTCGCCCGGAACGGGTTTTGGGACCGTTAACAGCTGACCTGTTATCAGGAGCCCCTTTATAATTGTCTATGAAAGTTGCAAAGGTTAAGAAGATTAGTTGTACTCAGAGAGCGAGTGTACCCGGGTCCGCTCATTCCAACGTCAAAGGGTAATGCTTGGGAGGGGTCCAGTAAATGGCAGGGAAGAAAACAGGTTTATCACACCAGCCGGTTTTCAGGGCTGGGGTGGTGGTGGTAATCATTCTGACAGGTTTTGCCTTGCTGCGGATGATTTTTGTTCCCCCGACATTTGGTGTCTACGGGTACTACCGGGCAAGTAACCTGGACTACTGGGCGACACGCCCAGTTGCCTACGCCCAAGGTACCCAGTGCGACACCTGCCACGGGGAAAGGGCCGGGTTTGTAGCTGCAGGTGGACACGCCGGACTAGACTGCCAGTCCTGTCATGGACCTGCTGCCAGCCACCCGGATAACCCTGGGGCATGGCAGCCGACCATTAACCCCGACCGGGAGTTCTGTGCGAGGTGCCATGGTCAGGTTGAAGGTAGACCGGATACAGTCATCAAGCAGATCGACCTGGATCAACACAACCCCGGTGTTTCGTGTGTGCAGTGCCATGACCCACACCGGCCCTGGACCATGTTGGGGACTAGGTTGGGAGGTAGCAAGTCGTGAAGGCAATCGATCGGAGGACCTTTATTTCCTCGGGAATCAAAGTTCTGGCCACTGGTTTGCTGTCCTCGTTGGTTACGGTCGTGTTACCGCCGGCGACAGGTACAGCCGGCGGTACGGCCAGCCGGGAGTGGCCAAAGCTTTGGCAGCAGCGGGAATGGGGTTTTGTTGTCGATGCCCGGAAGTGCATTGGTTGTGGTACTTGTGTTTGGGCCTGTAAGCGAGAAAACGGTGTCCCCATGGACAGAGAGGTCTACCGGACCTGGGTCGAACGCTATGTAATCGGTCCCAACGACCAGTTGTACATCGAGTCGCCGCAGGGAGGGGCGAGCTTTGACCGGATTGGTGGGTCTGTACCGGAAAAATCATTCTTTGTCCCCAAGCTCTGCAACCAGTGTGCCGATCCCCCTTGTGTCCAGGTTTGTCCGGTCGGGGCCACATACCGGACCGGGGACGGCGTGGTCCTGGTGGACAGGGTACGGTGTGTAGGGTGCCGGTACTGTATCCAAGCCTGTCCCTACGGTGCTCGTTTCCTGCATCCTGACCTCATGGTGGCGGACAAGTGCACCTGGTGTTACCACCGGATTTCCAAGGGGATGTTACCTGCCTGTGTTCAAGTTTGCCCTGTAGGAGCCCGGATTTTTGGGAACCTCAAAGACAAGGGAAACCCGGTTACTCCCATCATGGCCAGAAACCAGGTTCAGGTCCTCAAGCCAGACATGGGAACCGAACCTCGGGTATTCTACTTGGGATTAGATAAGGTGGTGCGTTAACGATGGTAGGCTTTGTTTACCCTAACGAGTTGGAGGTTAACTGGGGGCTGTTGATTGTCCTTTACCCTTACATTACCGGCCTGGTTGCCGGTGCGTTCATCGTTTCCGCCCTCTACCATGTTTTCAACCGCCAGGCCCTGAAGCCGGTTGGTGGTTTGGCTCTGCTTACGGCCCTTTCCTTCCTGCTGGTCGCCCCTTTACCTTTACTGCTGCACCTGGGCCAGCGTTTTCGGGCCTTCAACATCATGTGGACACCGAATCCCACCTCGGCGATGGCTGGGTTTGGCTACATCTACGGGTTTTACCTTTTGCTTGTGGCCCTTGAAGTCTGGTTTGTGTTCCGTGCCGACATCGTCCGTTATGCTGAGAGCAGCCGTGGAGTGGTCAGGGTGTTTTACAACATCCTGAGCCTTGGGGCCAAGGATACTTCCGACGAGACCCTGGCCCTGGATCACCGTATAACCAGGTGGCTGGCCGTTATTGGCATTCCTGCCGCTGTTTTGCTCCACGGTTATGTAGGCTTCATTTTCGGTGCCATCAAGGCCAATCCTTGGTGGTCAACGGCACTCCAGCCTGTGATCTTCTTGATGTCGGCCGTGGTGTCGGGAATCGCGTTGCTCATTGTTGTCTACACCGTTACCTCATGGCTACGCCGTAGACCAGTGGACTTTTCCTGTCTCATGAGCCTGAACAGGTACCTGTGGTTCTTCCTCGTGGTTGGTGTCGGGCTGGAAATCCTTGAAGTGATTCACAAGATGTACGAGAGCCGCGAAGAGTGGGAGGCCCTCAACCGGCTGTTGACAGATGTCATGCCTGTGAGCTTCTTCGGGATCCAACTGGGTCTGGGGGCAGCAGTACCACTGGTTCTTCTCCTGGTAGGCCGGTGGTCGCGCCTCAGCAACTTATGGCGGGCTAGTCTGACCTTTGTTTCCGGGTTGCTGGTTCTTGTAGGTGTCTACGCGATGCGCTTCAATGTCATCATTGGAGGTCAACTGGTCTCAAAAACCCTGGCAGGTTTTGCCAGCTATCACGCCAGTTTCTTCGGAAACGAAGGGATCCTACAGACGGTTGTCCTGCTGATGGTGCCCCTGGCTATCCTGGGTGTCTTGCTCCGGGTTCTTCCGCCGTGGGTCGAAATTCCGGCTCTCGGTGAGAGGATTCCTGAAGCTGAAGAAGAGGAAGTGGCCATCTAGATTTTAGACCCCGGGCGTGGGGTCTTGGAGTTTTTCAGTAAACGGTAAGGGGGAGGCGTCATGGACCCAATGTTAACAGCCATGCTCCTCGTTGGTGGTGGGTTGGGGTTTGTTCTCGCCGGCTACTTGAGTTTTGTTCGCCTGGGGCTTAAACCGGTTGTTGCCTCGTTTTTTACGGGGTTTTTGGGCCTGGTCCTCGGTGGGGTGTTATCTGGCATCCTGGTGGTAACCATCTGGCCACCCTTTGACTTGCTGACTGCTTTGGTGTCTTTCCTGCTCATCCTGGGAGGGACCATGATGGTCATTGGTAAGACGCGGAACGGGCAGGAGGTGAGGGACAATTCTCTTGATGGCAATGGTGTTAGTGGTGCTAATCGTAGTTCTGGTGTTGGGTCTTAGCGTCGGGGGGCTGGACGAAGGTAAAGGCGCCAGGTTTTGGACATTCCTCTGGAGACACTTCTTGACCGCTGTGTGCGGGCTGGGAATTGCCACCATGATTACCATCCTGGGGGTCATCCTGGTTTGGCCTCCCCACGATTACCTGGGCAATCTGCTTCTTCTGGGTTTTGTCGTCCTGATGGCTGGAATCTGCCTGTTCATCAGGGCCACCCTGACGGGGCAGCGCGGAAGGGAAGGTTCTTCGTACCGCCGGGAAGGCCTGGTTGACCAAGGATAAGGTACTGAGTCACCCGCCTCCAGGAAGAGGGGTACAACGTAATGATTTCCCCGGGGGGCATGGGGTATGGCCAGTGCTGTAGGCCGTCCCCTTTATGCTGCAGCAGGGGCCGAGATAAGGGGGGAAACGAAGTGTTCAACCTGAGCCCAATGGAAATGGGAGTGGTGCTCTTGATTGCCCTCCTGGTGCTGGGGCCCGCGAAGTTGCCACAGCTCGGCAAGTCCCTTGGTAGAACCATCAGCGAATTTCAAAGTGCGGTCCAGGAGAGATTTCCCAAAGAAGAATAGTTGCCCTGGGGTTAAAGCGCCAGGGCGGCCGGTGAAGCTGCCTTGGCCAGGTGGTGTTCAAAGAATCCCCCGCGGAGGGGGTTTTTTTATGGTCTCTTCAGGCCAGGGTAAAATAGGTTTGGCAGTTCATGGTTTAACGTTTTTTCTGCCTGTATACTGGAGGTAGAGGGGGACACCTTACAGGCAGAAAGGAGGGTACAAATGAACAGCCATCAAGTACGTTCGCCCCAGGTGTATGAGGTGGTCGTGTTTGACAAGGTGGAAATACACTGGCTGAAACAAGCCCTGAAAGGTAAACTGGCTAACGAAGAGTTGATCCTGGAGTTTCTCGAGGCGACCTTTGAAGCTTGTGACGATTTCAAGGTCCACCTGGAACAGGTGTTGGTGCAGAAGAGGATCGTCGAAAGCCACCAAGCCCTTTTGAAAAAACTCGATGCTTGTGGTGTGGTGTGACGAGGTCCTGGGACCATGATCCAAGGGGGAGAACACGGTGGTTTTCCGGACGAAACGGCAAGCAGAAGAGCGGATCAAGGAATGGTCTACCTGGGCTGCTTCGGCCGTTGTTGGATTAGGGGTGGCCATGTGCATGACCATAGTTTTCCTGCCATCAGGGACACGGCTCATCCTGGCCGGTACGGGAATAGGGGTGGCCGGCTGGGTGATCGGTTCCATTGCCCCCCGGTTCTTGACATACAACACCGTTGTTTGTCCCAGGTGCAGAACATCGCACGAGGTATTCCCCAGGACGATTGCCTTTGAGTGTGAGGGTTGTGGGAAGCGCTTGTACGGGAAGGGATTCTGGATGGCCGGGGGAAAAGGCACCCTGAAGGGGAAGCGGAGGAAGCTGCTTTTTAGGACCGGTGCCTGGCCTAGGAAGGCAGGACTAGGCAGGTGGGTAGAGAATAACAGGGTAAACAGGGACAGGCCGTCGGGTAATCTGTGAAAGGGTGAACTAGAACAATGTTAAGTGGACACTCCAGTCGCCCTGATAAACTCTTGGTTCTCTCTGTGCTGCTGCTCTTCGCCATTTTCGGGGCCGAATCTTACCTGGGACACTGGTTCTTGCTCCGGGGCCGCAATTGGCTGGCCTACCTGCCGGTTCTGGTAGGGGGGGCCGGGTTCCTGGCCAGTTTTGCTTACCTGGTCTGTCCGTCACCTGGGACAAGAATCCTTCTGCGCCGCCTGTCCGTGGGGTCTTTCTTGATTGGTTTAATGGGGCTCTACTTTCATGTACGTAGTATTGCTCAATCATTGGCAACGACTCTGGAGGTGGTAACCCTTAGCATCCCTACGGCAGCTGCCCCGTTAGGCTTATTACTGCCGAGTGTACTGAGTCTCGTGGTAACAGGTGACGGCCATTCACGAGATGTGTGGGATTGCTTCGACCGGAACCCAAACCGTGATCCTCGTACCCTCTCCCTGGGCCGATTCAATCCGGACCGAACCTCCTAATAGGTCCACTCGCTCCTGAATGCCGAAGAGGCCTAGGCTTTTCCGATTTCGAAGGGCCGTAGTAACATCGAAGCCACAACCGTTATCCGCCACTAGAACCGAGAGCCCTTCCTTACTGAAGGAGATGGATATCTTTACCTGACTTGCCTGCGCGTGTTTGGCGACATTGGTCAGGGCTTCTTGGATAACCCTGAACACAGCTGTCTCCAGGTCGGAAGGCAAACGGTCGAAGGACTCTGGTAGTGAAAGGTCGATTGAAAGGCCGGTTCTGCGGCTGAAGTCCTTGGCGTACTGGCGGACAGCCGGGATGAGACCGAGTTCATCGAGCATACTGGGGCGGAGGTCCAGGGCGAGGTTGCGGATATCTTCCATGGTGCTTACGGCCAGATCTCGCATGCTGATGATTTCCTCCCGGATCCTGTTGTCTGACTTGGAAACCATTTTTTCTAACCTCCCCAGCCCGAGCTTGAGGGCGGTGAGGGCCTGACCGGCCTGGTCATGCAGCTCCCTGGCTACCCGTTTCCGTTCATCCTCTTGAGCTTTAACCGTCCTGGAGAGGTGCTGACGCAGCAGCTTGATACGTTCTTCCTGCATTTTGAGGGCTTCCCTGTGCAGGCGGCTGTTCTCAAGCCGGGCGTTCTTTAAGGATTGGATCATGGCGTTGAAGGAACGGGCAAGATGACCAAATTCATCCGGATATTCCCAGACGACCGACTGGGACAGGTCACCTTGGGCAACTTTGTGTGTCGCTGCCAGTAGGACCTTCAGGCCGCTGTTGATATAGCGGGCCAGGTACCAGCCCAGAAAGATTTCCACCACCGTGGCGATAATCAAGGCCACCGACAGAAGGGACCGTGTATAGGTGGCGACCTGGTTGCTGCTTTCGGCGGCAGCAGAAGCATCCTGGAAATCCTTGGCAAGGACCGTCATGGTCGCGGAAAGAAGCTCACGGAGCTGAGAGGTTTTGCCCTGATCCATGACAGATATCCCATGAAACGAGTCAGAGAAGTGTTTATAATGTTGGGTGAAGGCATCCAGGTTCGGGCCCCCTTCCTGGTGACGTTCAAGGTAGCCATGTACCAGGATGTCCAGGCGGTTGAGCTCCTCCTTCAACTGTCCATCAGAACCTTCATCTCCGTTAGTCAAGAGGGCTTGAATGTTTAGCAGGCTGCCTAGAATCTGGTTGCCCAGGTGGATCCGTTCCAGGTGGGTAGAGGAAACGTCTGTAGAAATGTCGGCAACGCGGCTCACCAGGTTGATGGTAATCAGCATCTGGCTGGCCATCAGCCCTAGGATTATGGAAAGGGCGAAGATGAGACGGACGTTGATTGACAAGGTATCTCCACCTTCCCGGTACTGAGGGGTGGTCTTGGTGACTGAGAGGGGATTGCCGTTCCGGGTCTTGCTGGTCGAGGACCATGCGGTTGTTCGAGCCGGGCTCAGGCTTCTCATTGAAGCCGAGGATGACCTGACAGTTGTTGGTGAGTGTGCTGACGGGGAATCGGCCCTGGAGCAGGCCTCGTCGCTGGACCCCCACGTGATCATGATGGATGTGAGCATGCCTGGAATGAACGGGCTTGAAGCAGCCAGAAAGCTCCTGGAACGGTTCCCGAGGATCAATATCCTCATTTTGACCATGCACGAGAATGAGGAGTATTTTTTCCAGGCCCTACGGGCTGGGGCACTGGGCTATGTGCCCAAGTCAGCTCCTGATACAGAAGTCCTGGCGGCCATTAGAGCGGTGGCCCAGGGCAAAACGTACATCCATCCTTCGGTAGCCCACCTTCTCGTCAACCAGTACTTGAGCAGTGTTGAGGGAGGAAAAATCCGCGATAATCCCGACGGCTTGACAGACCGGGAACGCGAGGTCCTGCGGCTGGTAGCCATGGGCTACACCAACAAGGAGATTGCCGACAAGCTATCCATCAGTATTCATACGGTGCACAACCACCGCACGAACCTGATGGCCAAGTTGAACCTGCATGACCGGCTCGACCTGTTGAAGTATGCCCTCAAGAAAGGTTTGGTTCGTATTGACTGATGCCATGTAATGGTTTGGCTCTTCTGGTCTATTTTAGCGGTCGGAGGTTGGAAGGCGTCATTGTCAGGTGTCACAAATGTTGTTGACGGATAACCCCTAAGAGCCAGCTGGGGTGTCCATGAGGCCTGGAGTTTTCCGAGATCAAGGATATGTAGACCAGGAGAAGCCTGGACCGACGCTGCCAGGATATGTCTCTTTTCAAACATCACATCGGTGGAGGGGACCTTACACAAATGACGCGCCAGATGATGAAAGAACACCAGGTTTCGGCGGAACGGCTCAGAAAAATGTCTTTACTGGTGGAAGGCCTTGTATTCTACCGCGGGGTGCTTAAGGACCGGGTCGTACAGAGTTTTTTGAAACTGGCAAAACACCCGGATTTCAAACAGTACTACCGCTTTTTCCGGCTGCTAGCGGAGATCCAACCCAAGATGGCGGTGTCAGGTTCCGATGCTCAAGCCGGACCATGGGTTGAGCACCTGATCAACCTGATTATTAGTGACGACAACCCCTTTTCACGCTGGACAGAGCTTCAGGGGACGGAGGCGGTTCCCGACAGCTGGTACGAGATAGCTGTTCGTGACCTGAATATTCTCCAGGTCCTGGCCAGTACCAAGTCGGAAACAATCAGGCAGGTTGCCGCCAACCCTGTCGGAGGGGGGAACCCTGCCGGGGAACATGTGCCCAACCGGGAGTCCTTTTTCGCGGAACTGGAACCCCAAAACTGGCCGGCTTGGGAGGTTCTTGGTGCCCACTACCCTCCAGCACCCAGGGAGGTGTCGGCTTCTTCAGGTTTTAAAACCACTTATCCGGCAGGTACGGCATGGCTGGATAGATGTCGTAGCCGGGTCAGGGAGGCATTGCTCGGCAGCGGAAAGTGGGGTCAAGCGGTTAGGGCCTTGGCAGGGTACTACCACCAGGTGGGGCGGGGTTTGCTGGCCAACTATGTAGCTTTTCGTTGGGTCCGCAGCGGGAACAAGGGCTTTCTGACCGGAATTCGAAACCACGACCCAATTGAACTAAATCAGCTTTTTGGTTATAAAAGACAGCGGGAAATTATTATTGAAAATACTGAACAGTTTTTGAGGGGCCACCCGGCACAAAATATACTTTTGTACGGAGACCGCGGCACGGGAAAGTCATCGACGGTGAAGGCTCTCCTTAATGAGTACGCTTTCCGCGGTCTGCGCCTGGTAGAGGTGTCCAAGGGTGATTTCGGTGATTTCCCCCGGATAGCCAGGCTGCTGGGAGAGTACCCGCAGCGCTTCGTGATCTTTGTAGACGACCTGTCCTTCGGGGAGCAAGACGAGGGGTACAAGGCCCTGAAATCGGTGCTTGAGGGGACTACCGAGGTCAAACCCGAGAACGTAGTTGTCTACGCCACATCAAACCGCAGGCACCTGGTCAAGGAAAGTTTTTCAGACCGGAATCCTGAGGATGAGCTGCACGGGATGGACACCGTCCAGGAAAAGTTATCACTGGCCGACCGTTTCGGCATCACGATTACCTTTAGCTCCCCCAGCCAGGAAGAATACCTCCAGATTGTTCGTGGCCTGGCCCGGCAGCAGGGGCTCAATATGGATCCCGAGGAACTGCGCGCTCTAGCCCTGCGCTGGGCCGTGTGGCACAACGGGATGTCGGGTCGTACGGCCAGGCAGTTGGTAGACTACTGCCGGGCAAAGGGTGTTCGGGGTCAAGACCTTGTTTAGATGTGCAGTTGGTGTTCCAATTTGACGTGGGTCAAAAGGTCAGTGTACCGAAGCGGCCGGAAAACCCTATGGATAAGTATGCTTTTTTTGGGGTGAATTGGGAAATTTTTCTTAGCTTGGGAAGGGAAAGCGAGATGGTGCGTCGAAGGGACTCTCAAACCGGGTTTCAGTGGAAAGCTCGCTTAACACCATTATTGGAGCCTGGTACTGCCGGTCGGCTAACTACATAACGGACAGCGGATGAAGACCATGGGAGAGACCTTAAGACCGTCTTGCTTGCCGGGGGTTTACTTCACGCATCGGGGATAGACCTGGCCGGGAACGGACGGAAGGACATGGCGCCGAAGGAGCAAGGCCCGAGGGGGGCCGAAACTCTCAGGCAGAAGGAACCATGGCTGGACGCATCCCTGGAGAGCGACCCCCTTGAAGTCGAGTGTAAGGGGGAACACCGAAGGGGTAACTTGCGCTCCCTTCCCGGGGCTGCAGGGAATCTCTCAGGTAAAAGGACAGGGTGGTTACTAAAACGGTTGGTTTTAGTGTCTACCCTGTCTATTTCTCTTTTGGAGGCCCAAGGGTACCAAACCGTAGTACCCGGGCATAATAAATTAATGAATTTAAGCTGGAGAGGGGGGTGAGAACAGTCTGATGGCAGGAGCCGGGAAAACGCCGCTTTATGAAACCCACTGCCGCCTGGGTGGGAAGATGGTGGAGTTTGCAGGATGGGTCCTCCCGGTCCAGTACACCAGTATTATTGATGAGCACCGGGCAACCCGGGAAAGGGCCGGGCTGTTTGATGTCTCCCACATGGGGGAAATCGGGGTGGCCGGACCTGGTGCCCTTGAGTTTCTCCAGGAGCTTCTCCCCAACGATATTGCCCGCCTGGAGGACGGTGGGGTCCTCTACTCACCGCTTTTGAACGAGAAGGGTGGATTCATTGATGACCTCCTGGTCTACCGGCTCCAGCCAGACCGTTACCTTCTGGTGGTGAACGCGGCCAACACCGAGCGTGACCTGGATTGGGCCCGGACAGCGGCCGGGGGGAGGTCGAACCTGGTGGTGCAGGACGAGTCGGACCGGTGGGCCCAATTGGCCCTACAGGGGCCGAGGGCCAGACAGGTCCTGGCCAAGCTGGCCCGGGAAGACGTGGACTCCATTGGTTACTACCGGTTTCGCCCCGAGGTTGAGGTGGGTCCGGCTAGGTGTTTAGTGTCTCGAACCGGGTACACAGGCGAAGATGGCTTTGAGCTCTACTGTACACCCCAGGAGGCCCCTGGGCTCTGGGACGCCTTGCTGGAGGCCGGTGAGGAGGAAGGGGTTGTCCCGGCTGGGCTGGGGGCCAGGGATACCCTGCGCTTTGAGGCCTGTCTTCCCCTTTACGGGCACGAACTCGATGAAGAAACCACGCCCTGGGAAGCCGGCTTGGGCCGGTTCGTGGCCCTCGAGAAGGGCATTGATTTCATAGGGCGCGACGCCCTGGTCGCGAAGCAAGAACCAGGCAGGTGCCTGGTGGGCTTTGAGATGTTGGACCCAGGCATTCCCCGCACCGGGTATGAATTGACCGTCCACGGCCGGAAGGTGGGGCAGGTTACCAGTGGGACCCGGGCGCCCAGCCTGGGGAAAAACCTGGGCCTCGGGTATGTGCCGGTGGAAATGGCCGTGCCCGGAACCAGGGTTTGGGTTCGGATCAGGGGAGAGGACCGGGAAGCCGTGATCATTCCGACCCCTTTCTACCGGCGGCAGAGAACAAGACTGCCAACAAAGAGCCATGACAGTAACTGACAGCAATTATTGTGGTTGATGGTTCTTTCATCCTCATTCCAGGGCGTAAAGTGGTCCAAAGATCCTGTCTGTCCGGGGTGACAAAACCTGATTGAGAAAGGAGCGAAACCCAAAAAACATGTATCCGGAAGAACTTAAGTACTCTGCTGAACACGAGTGGATTCGCGTTGAAGACGGGAGAGGTACGGTGGGAATTACCCATTACGCCCAGGATCAGCTGGGTGACGTGGTTTACGTGGAGCTTCCGGAAGTAGGGCGGAAGGTAAAGAAAGATGAGCCTTTTGGGGTCATCGAGTCTGTGAAGACCCTCTCTGACCTGTATGCCCCGGTTTCGGGAACGATAGTGGAGGTCAACGAGGCGCTCATGGACCAGCCGGAACTGGTGAACCAGGACCCTTACGGCAAGGGATGGTTGATGGTTGTAGAGATTGAAACCCCTGCAGAACTGGATGATTTGATGGATGCAGGTGGTTACCGCAAGAGTATTGGAGCCGAGGGGTAACTGCCATGGCCGGGTATATTCCCCACACCGAAGAGGACAAGAAGAAAATGCTGGAGACCATTGGGGTAGGCTCCATTGACGAGCTTTTTGCCGATATTCCCCAACAGGTCCGGTTTCGGGGCAGGATGCACCTTCCTTCACCCATGTCGGAGCTGGAGCTGGTCAGGCACATGGAGAGTGCGGCCGAAAAAAACGCTGACCTCAGTGAGTATGTTTCCTTTCTTGGAGCGGGCGCGTACGATCACTACCTGCCCACCGTGGTGGACCATCTTCTCCAGCGGAATGAGTTTTACACTGCCTACACCCCTTACCAGGCTGAGATCAGCCAGGGGGTCCTGCAGTCCATCTACGAGTACCAGACAATGATCTGTGAACTTACTGGGCTGGAGGTAGCCAATGCTTCCATGTACGATGGGGCTTCGGCGGTGGCGGAGGCCGCCATCATGGCTGCCTCCATTACCAGTCGCCGGGGTGTGGTGGCGAGCCGGACCGTCCATCCGGAAACACGGGAGGTCTTGAAAACCTATGCCTCTGGCTTGGGCCTGAAGGTGGACGAGGTCCCCTACACCGGGGGAGTGACCGACACAGCCCAGCTGGAAGAGCTGGTGGACAAGGGTACGGCTTGTGTTGTGGTGCAGCAGCCCAATTTTTTCGGCTGCCTGGAGGAAATCCAGGCAGCGGTGGAGGTGGCCCACGCCCGGGGTGCTCTCCTGGTGGTTAGCTGTGACCCCATCTCCCTCGCCCTCCTCAGTCCTCCAGGGGATGTTGGAGCCGACATTGCCGTGGGGGAGGGACAGCCCCTTGGTAATCCTCTGAATTTTGGAGGTCCTTACCTGGGTTTCTTTGCCACCAAGGAGAAGTGGGTCCGCCACATGCCGGGGCGCCTGGCAGGGGCCACGGTAGATAACCTGGGGCAGCGCGGGTATGTCCTAACCCTGCAGACCAGGGAACAGCACATCCGTCGTGCCAGGGCTACTTCCAACATCTGCTCCAATGAAGCCCTCTGTGCCCTGGCGGCCACGGTTTACCTCTCGGCCCTCGGGCCCCGGGGGCTCCGGGAGGTCGCTGAGCTCTGCCTTCAGAAGGCCCACTATGCCCATGATGCCATCACCGGGCTTGAGGGTTACCAAGCTGCCTTCACGGCTCCGTTTTTCAAGGAGTTTGTGGTCAAGACCCCACGCCCGCCGGCCCAGGTCAACAAGAGGCTCCTTTCCCACCGTGTTATCGGCGGCCTGGACCTGGCCCGCTTCTATCCTGAGCTGGAGAACCACCTGCTGGTATGCGTGACGGAAAAGAGAACCCGGGAAGAAATCGACCGGTTGGTTCAATTACTCGCCAACCTGGAGGGATCTAAATGAGTTCTGACCAGGGAACGAGGTCTGTCTTGGAACCTGCTACCCGCGGTGAGCCCACGATTTTTGAGCTGAGTAAAAAGGGGCGCCGAGCTGTATCCCTTCCGGGTCCGGATCTTCAAGCCAGACCGGTGGAGGAACTGGTTCCCCGAAGGTTCCTGCGGTCCCATCCTCCCAACCTGCCTGAGGTCAGCGAGCTGGACCTGGTGCGGCACTTTGTCCGCCTCTCCCAAAGAAACCACGGGGTCGATACGGGCTTTTATCCCCTCGGTTCCTGCACCATGAAGTACAACCCCAAGGTCAACGAAAAAGCAGCCGGGTTGAGCGGGTTTATCAACCTTCATCCTTATCAACCCGAGGAACTGGTCCAAGGGGCCCTCGAGATCCTGTACTTCATGGAACAGTACCTGAAGGAAATCGGGGGGATGGAAAGGGTCACCCTGCAGCCGGCCGCCGGTGCCCACGGTGAACTGACGGGCATGCTTATTATCCGGGCCTACCACCAGCACCGGGGCAACCGCCGCCGAAAGGTAATAATCCCTGACTCCGCACACGGTACCAACCCTGCCACTGCCGCCATGTGTGGCTACCAGGTGGTAGAGGTACCGTCAGACGAGCGCGGTGGTGTAAGAATTGATGCTCTAAGGGAGGCCATGGATGAGGACGTTGCCGCCTTGATGCTGACCAATCCCAACACCCTGGGCCTTTTCGATGAAAATATCGACGTCATTGCCGACATCGTCCACGTAAAGGGTGGGCTCCTCTACTGTGACGGGGCCAACATCAACGCGGTGATGGGTATTGCCCGGCCCGGGGACATGGGCTTTGACGTGGTGCATTTCAACCTCCACAAGACCTTTTCCACACCCCACGGGGGTGGGGGACCTGGTTCTGGACCGGTGGGGGTCAAGAAAGACCTGGTCCCTTACCTGCCGGTTCCAACGGTGGAGAAAAAAGACGGGAGGTTTTACCTTGATTACGACCACCCACATTCCATCGGGCGGGTTCGTTCCTTCTACGGCAACTTCGGGGTCATTCTCAAGGCTTACGCCTACATCCGTACCGTGGGGGCCGAGGGGCTCCGCGAAGTGAGCGAGAACGCCGTTCTTGCGGCCA
>ENA-OSAE01000203-OSAE01000203.1-marine-sediment-metagenome-genome-assembly--contig:-NODE-203-length-38643-cov-422.176350_pt1 | contig 38643 bp, 41 predicted proteins | sample MGYA00237870_ERZ529317 | MGnify/ENA primary metagenome ERZ529317 (study PRJEB26369, sample SAMN03142812) | marine sediment metagenome | biome: marine; feature: borehole; material: sediment... | reverse complement strand
CCATGTAGCGATTTGCAATCTAATAGTTAATAAAGTTTTGTCTTAGACTATAATTTTGTTTTTGAGTGATACTGACCCTCATCAGTTCTGGTTTTATGACAGAATTTCAGAGACACTCTTGCGGAAGACATGGAGTTTGTTTTTAGCAGGGTCTCTTTTTGGATTTATTTGGTTATTATGAGAACATGAAAGCTTATAAATTATGGATGCATTCAGGTGGTGGGAGGAGTTGTCATGTCAGCTACTGTTGTTGTCGGCGGCTTCTGGGGCGATGAGGGCAAGGGAAAAATAATCTCTCATATCGCACATGCAGATAAGCCGAAAATAATTGTCAGAGGGGGAGTGGGTCCAAATGCAGGCCATACAGTGGAGTTTGAGGGCAAAAAGTACGGTGTGAGAATGCTCCCATCTGGCTTTGTTTACAGGGAAGCAAGACTTCTGATTGGAGCGGGTGTTCTTGTTAACCCTGAAGTTTTTCTGAATGAGGTCAGAACCCTCAAGGCCGAGAACAGGGCAAGACTTGATTTCAGATGTGCCATAATTGAGGAGAGGCATATAGATGCCGATAGGAGCTCAGAACATCTTTCCGGAAAAATCGGGTCAACCGGAACCGGATGCGGGCCTGCAAATGCAGACAGGGTTATGAGGACGGCAAAACTTGCCAGGGATGTTGTTGAGCTTCAACCCTTTCTCACAGATGTGCCCCTTGATGTCAATACGGCAATTGATGAAGGTGAATTTGTGCTGATCGAGGGGACACAGGGCTTTGCACTGAGCCTGTATTACGGCACCTACCCTTACGTGACATCCAAAGACACATCAGCCTCTCAGATGGCTGCTGATGTTGGTGTTGGACCCACAAAAATAGATGAGGTTGTTGTGGTTTTCAAGACATTCCCCACAAGGGTTGGAGCGGGGCCATTTCCGACAGAGATGAGCCAGGAGGAGGCTGAAAATCTTGGAATAATTGAATACGGAACTGTTACAGGAAGAAGGAGACGGATAGGGTACTGGGATGGAGAGCTGGCGAGATATTCAGCCATGGTTAATGGAGCAACCCAGGTAGCTCTGACAGGAATAGACAAGCTCGACAGAGAGTGCTATGGAGTTAGAGAGTGGAGCAGGCTCACGAAAAAAGCAAAGGAATTCATTGAAAGGGTTGAGGATGACACAAATGTACCAGTAACACTCATCTCAACTGGGCCATCCCTGGAGCAGATAATTGATCTGAGAGATGAGAAGCTCTAAAAATATGAAAATTGAGAATGCTCATCTGCCAAGGACCGATGTAAAGTAGTCGTGATGATTTTCTTCGTCCTCAAGAATCTGTTCGAAGAGTTTTGCAGTTGTGTAGTCTTCCTCATCAAGTGCCTTCCTTATTATTTTTCTGTAAAGCTCTATAGCTTCCTCCTCTGCCTTAACATCCAGTTCAATCATCTCTCTTACATTCTCACCCACCTTAATTGGGGCAGGTTCTGTTGTTGGCTTCCCTCCAAGATACGCCAGTCTCTCGGCTATAAGCTCAGCATGAGTCATCTCAACAATTGCTATTTTCCTGAGCTCGGGCTTTACAACTTCCCCCTCAAATCCCTTTGCAAGGACATGCTGCCACATGTACTGGATTGAAACCTGAATCTCCCTTGCTATCGCCATGTTTAGCAGATCCCTGAGCTCATCACTGACCATAAAACCACCCCGAATTTAATTTTACCACAGATTTATATAAATTTTATCTTTATCAGAGTCGGGAACTGACTTTGTCTTTTATCACTTAGTTGGATTGAAAAAACAGGTAAAAGATTCAAAGACTTTTTATAAACCCCCTCTTCACTCTCACCGATGAGGATCGCACTCATTGGTGGTACAGGAAACATCGGAGAAGGGCTTGCGTTCAGACTCAGACTCGCGGGGCACGATGTATTAATAGGCTCAAGAAGTGGGGAGAAGGCAAAGGCCAAAGCTGAGCACTTCAATGCCCTGGTTGAGAGGCTTGGAGGAAAAAGGGGAATAGAGGGGATGACCAATGAGAAAGCTTCACTCATTGCGGATGTGTGCATTATAACCATCCCCTGGAAGCATGCCTTTGAGACTGCTGAAAATCTGAAAGAGAATCTGGCAGGAAAGATTGTTGTCTCACCGGTTATCCCCATGGTGGTTGAGAATGGCATCTTCAAGTACATTCAGCCTGAAGAAGGCTCTGCTGGACTGAAGTTTGCGAGAATTCTCGATAAAAGCAGAGTGGTTGTTGCCTTCAACAACATTCCTGCAAAGAGGTTTGCAAATCCCGATGAGGTCTTCAGCTGGGATGTTGCTGTCTGCAGTGATGATGAACAGGCAAAAAGAACGGTTATGGATATAGTTAACAGTATTGAAGGCCTGAGAGCCTATGATGCAGGCAGTCTGGAAAATTCGAGGATTGTTGAGTCAATCACACCACTTCTTATAAATATTGCAAGGAAAAATAAAACAAGGGAGCTTGGAATCAGGTTCGTTTAGGTTAGCATCCTTTCTTCCCACTCTTTCAGGTATGCTGAGCTTTTGCTGACATCAACGAAGAGCATTTCTGCTCTTTCAACATCCTCAACCTCTATTTTGCCCGAGTTTCTTGTTTTTGCCAGCTCATTTGCCGGAGCCAAAAGCTGAATTGCGTATCTGAGACTGTTGCTGTATCCAATTTCTGTGAGCTTTTCTATGGCATCCTGATCCAGCAGCAATCCCATCTCTGCAGATCTTGTTTCGATGATCAGCCTTATCTCGTCTCTGCTGTATGGTTCGGTTGTTATTATCAGAAGCCTGTCGAGGAGGTCAAGTGGGATGCCGTGGGGGGAGATATCATCTGTTCCACGGATCTTTGCAAAGCCCCTGTTTGAGGCGAGGATTATTATGGGTGCCATCTCGCTTTCCATTGCTCTGTTCATGAATGCAAAGAGCTCGATGTCCATGAGATGGGTCTCGTCTATGAACAGAACTCCGGGAATTAGCTCTGCCATTCCCTGCTCTATCCAGTCCTTAACCTGTTCATCAACTGCCTGCCTTATTTCGTTATCTATCTCCCTGCTCTCAGAGGAGAAGAGGCTGAATATTGTGCTCCTTCTCGCCCTCGCCTCATCAAGATCATGGAGTGTCACAACGTAGGTGTACTCCTTGTCTTTCTCCACATACCCGTCAGGTCTCTCGGCTACTTCCTCAACGTCTATGTCGTACTTTTTGCCCGAGCCAGTTCTGCCGACTTTCGTAACCCTTCCGGTCTCCTTATCGATTATGATAACGTCACCTTCAGATATCCCTGAGTACATGAACTGCAGAGCAATTCTGCTGCCAACGCTGAATGACCTCTTCTCCTTCTCTGTTGCGAGTGTTATCCTTGCTGACTCGGGAACCTTCTGGGTTGGGTTGTAGGGATTGGGAACCATGTTGTAGTCGAGCTCCACAACCTCACCCTCAAGCACCCTCCTTGTATCCCTTATTCTAACACCAATGGCCTTTCTCATTGTCTGGTAGAGGGCTTCGGTCTTCTTCATCTCGCTGCTGTAAAATTCACTTGCAGATACCTGAACAAACGGTATATCCTTTCCAAGTTCTTTGCTTATCGCAACTGCTATTGCTGTTTTTCCGGTTCCCGGAGGACCTGCAATCAGAATGCCCCTTCCTGCCATCTTTCCATCTCTTATAAGCCTTACAATTATTCCAGCAGCTTCCCTTGCTTTCTTCTGACCCACCAAGCCTCCACCAATGTCTCTCGCTTTCAGATTTTCATCGAGCCCCAGACCTGTGATGTGGGAGTGAGCGCTGTACCTCTCAAACTTTGTTGCGAGCTCCCTTATCTCCTCCATGACCTCCACCCGAGTTCAATGGATTAGAATTTCAATATAAAGCTTTTGATAAAAGCAGATGTTGTTTGACAGCCCTGAAAACCTACTGCAGGAAACAGGTCGAAACCGTCTTCAAGCGGCTTTTAAGCAATCTAAATCAGTCATGAAGGCAATTAAAATCTTTTAGCCAAAATTTTCAGAATCTGGAAAATTTCATTCCTGATGATCCTGATTGAATATTGCTCTGAGTATTTTTCATCCTCAGTAACTGTCGTAAAGCTTATTTCACCTTCCATGAGAGGTGATCCCATGAAAAGAACTCTGATTTCAGTTGTTATGATTCTGCTTCTGGTCTTCACCCCTGCCTACGCTCAGTTTCAGAATTATTCTGAAAGGAGCATAAAGGCTGTTGCCGTTGTGAGCGGGGAAACCAGGGGAGCAACAATAAACATCACGGTAATTGTAACCCCCGGAGATGGAAGGGTATTTGTCTCCGTGTCTCCCTTTACAGAGATAGACATGCAGGGAAGTGCCCAGCTCTCAGCTCTTACCGCATGTGACCTGACGGGAAAGGACTTCCTGAATTACGATTTCTTCTACGTAATTGAGGCAAAATCAACAATTGTCGGTGGACCATCTGCAGGGGCAGTTATGACAATCGCCACAATAGCTGCTCTCGAAAATCTCACCATTAGAGATGACGTTTTCATGACGGGAATGATATATCCCGATGGAACCATAGGTCCGGTTGGCGGGATACCGTACAAGCTTGAGGCTGCTGCGGAGGATGGGGCCAAGATTTTTCTGATTCCAAAGGGACAGAGGTATGCAACTCTTGAGGAGAGAAAGGAGGTGAAGAGAGGGCCCTTTGTCATAATCAACACGGAAACGAAAAAGGTTGATCTCGTCGAATACGGTAAAGAATTTGGCGTTGAGGTTGTGGAGGTTGAGAATGTAAATGAGGCTCTGGCCTATTATACCGGATATCAGCTTGAGAAGAGTGAGGGAAGGATAACTCAGGAGAAATACCAGTACCTGATGAAGATTCTTGCAGAGAAAATGAAGGATGATGCCATGAGCCTTTACAGCGAATTTGAAAAGGTGGCAGATCAGGACATCAAAAAGGAGGTCAATGAGAGGTTCAATAAGGCTGAGGAGTACGCAGGGCAGGGGTACTACTACTCCGCAACAAGTTCGTACTTCACTGCCAAGATTATAATGAGGGAGGAGATTTACAGAAAGAAAATTCAGAATGATGAGGAGTTCTCCCTTGAAGAGAGGGTGATCAAGGACGAAATAGATTCGCTCAGAAACATGATGGAGTCATATCAGATCGGTCTTGCATCTCTCCAGATAGTTGGAGCGGCAGAAGAAAGGCTGGCGAAGGCTGAGAACTATCTTCAGAAAGCCCTCAACTCCAATGACTGGGACAAGGCAATTGCAAACCTCGCGCTTGCAAAGGAGAGGGTGGAGAGTGCAAAAATATGGATGTCCATCCTGCCTGAGATTAAGAAAGACACGTACATGAGCGATGAGGAGCTGAAGAAAAGAGCAGACTTCTATCTGAGCATGGCAGAATCCATATTTGTGTATGCCGAGTCGATAGGAGGCTTTTCAAATCTTCTTTACGGTGATGGATCTGCTGATGAGAGCAAGAGCATTGCCGAGCAGCTGTACAATCAGGGTTACTATGCGGGAACGATTCTGACAGCTCTGGACAGCATAATAAAATCTGCAATGTCTATTGAGCTCATCGGAATACACAGCGAGGAAGTACTGTCTGAAAAGGTTGATCAGGCGAGAAATGCAAGTCAGAACGCAATTGGAGTAGCGGAGAAGTACACGATTCCTGTTCTGGCATACGCATACTATGAGTTCGGTGAGACTTCAGAGGGGGTGTGGAAAATATATTACTTCAAGCTCTCTGAAAGGATTGCAAAAACTCTTTCTCTGATGGGTGGAAAGGAGAATGTCAGAATTGTTGAGGCGAACTATAAGAGTCCTGAAATCAGAACAACGCCTGAAGTCAAAACTGTCATCGAGAAATATGTTCCCCACGAAATATCGGGCTTTGAGGGGATTGCTGGTGTTATATCAGCATCAGCAGCGCTATTGCTCCTGAGAAGAAGGTTGAGAGGAAGTTAACTTCAGAGTTTCCAATCAATCCTCTTTTCTCTGCCGTGGCTCCCAGAATGCTGTCAACATGCACTCCAGCAAAACCTGCAGTAAATGCAATGATTCCCTCGTAGAACCCCAGAATCCCCGATATCATGGCATAAACTGCTATGATACCTGTACCGATGAATGCAGCTATTTCCCCAGCAACCGAAACCCCTCCACTTTCTCCAGCCCTTACTCTTTCGAATGTTGTTATCAGGTAAACCTTCTTGGACATCTTCCCTATTTCACTTGCCATGGTATCTCCGAGAGCTGTTGAGAGGCTGGCAACAAATGCTGCTGAAAATGCACCGATAGAAAAATACCCGTAATTCAGGGCAAAAAACAGTGCTGGAAGGCTGTTGGCAAAAACATTGGTGTATCCTCTTGCACCGCCTGCAGGCTCGCCCAGTCCAAGCATCTCCTTCTGCCTGTACTTGTATTTTGTTACTACAGAGCCCAAGGCATAAAAGAGTAGAAGGCTTATGAAGTACCTGATGTCTGCGGAGACTATTATCAGCATTCCGACAATCGTTGCCGCCATCAGACCTGTCTCGTCAGCCACTCCAGATCTGTAGGCAATCATGCTGAGAATAAAAGCTATCAGAAATCCAAAAAGAAGCTCCTCCCTGCTTATTGCTATCTTGTATATGTCAAACGTGAGCAGAATGGATGTGTTTGCAAGAACAAGAGAGGTTGAGATGAAGTTGTTCTTCGTGGCATAAACCACAAGTGATGATGCCAAGGAGGCGGTGAGGATTGTGAGGGCGATGAATTCGGAATCCCAGGGGTTCGGAAAATATCTGAGAAACAGAAATCCAAGCAGAAAATAGATGGGTATGCTGAAGTAGTACGGGACTCTCTCTCTGAATGAGGCGATGATCATTGAGGGGACAATTGCATAGCTTGGAATGTAATTCTGAAATGAGAGAAGGATGAAGGGGAGAGAAGATGCAAGGGAGAAAAGGGAGTCAGCATGCTCATCGCTTTCAGGCTTTCTCGCCCACATTCCGACATAAAAAAGCATTAGCGAAAGAATGAGGCCGATGATTTCAAGATTGCTGAGATGTTTATAGAGCAATGCAACCACAATCAGTCCCAGATTCATTGAGAAGGATTTTTAAATGAGGCAATAAAAAGCTAACTGATGCTCAACATTCTATACAGGATCTATGAAAGAAAGCTTGAAAAGGAGGTTTTTAAAAAAACCATACCAAAGCATGTGGCGGTGATAATCAACGATATTACCTCAGAGGAGCTTTTCAGGGGCCTTGAGAGGTTCATAGGGTGGTGCAGAAATTCTGGAATAAAGGAGGTTACATTTGCGGTAGATGGTTTTGGAGACATTTCGGCAATAAAAAAATTCGGTGAAAGGATTGGTGGGAAGGTTAGGATCATACATGATAAATCAGAGATACAGATCGGTGGAGATGACTCTTTTTCGGTGAATTTTCTCATAAATTTTGGAGGGAGAAAGGAGATAGTTGGCGTCGTCAGGAAGCTCGCGGAAGATGTAAGTGCCGGCAAAATAGAGCCTGACAGGCTTAATGAGGAGTTGATTGAGAGGTATCTCAAAATAGCCTCTGAACCTGATGTGATAATAAGGGCAAGTCTGAAATCCTTTGACTTTCTGATATGGCAGAGCATATACAGCGAACACATATTTTTCGACATAGACTGGAAAGATTTAAGATACATAGATTTTCTCAGAATTCTGAGAGAATATCAGAAGAGGGAGAGGAGGTATGGAAAGTAGATATCTCAGATATGTGAGAGTTCTTGCAGATTATCAGTTTGGAGAGAATGCAGGAAGAGCACTTTTTCCTGAAACATGTGAATTCGTCATCTCCCCCAAAACCGGAAAGATCAGGCAAATTCTCGATGGAGGGATCAGGGTCGCAACTGTTAAGCCTGATAGCGGTATGCTGTCGATAAGTGTTGAGGGAGCAAGAAGACTGATGAAAGCTTTTTGCTATCCAAAACTCAGGGTTGTTGTTGACAGAAGGGTTGGGGAGTTCATAGCTTCAGGAAAAAACGTGTTTGCAAAGCATGTTGTTAATGCTGACGATAATATAAGGGCCGGTGATGAGGTCATCGTGGTTGATGAAGACGACAGACTTCTCGCAACAGGCAGGGCAGCTCTGTCAGCCTTTGAGATGCTTGAGTTTAGCAGAGGGGTAGCAGTCTCTGTCAGACAGGGGGTGAAAAGATGAAGAGGTACAGGATATCTGACGATGGAAAAACGCTTGTTGTGGTCAAGGACTCCATTGTGGACAAGCATCTCAGATACGATGGCAGAATTCTTGCCGGAATAATGTCGAGCTTCTGGGGAAACATTGAGGCTGAAGAGGTGAAACTTGCCGGAAGAAATGTCGTTGGAGGAGACATAATATGCGAGAGAGCGATAATCGGCCCGAAATCTGAGTTCAACAGACTAATTGCAAAGGGAAATGTGATCATCTTCCCGAAATGCAGGGGAAAGTATGTTGAGGCGGATTCTGTGATAATACGGGAAGGGTGTGTTATCGGAGCTGTGAAGGCAAACAGAATTGTTATAGATGGTCTTGCCAAAATCGGGATGATTGAGGGAGGCAAGATTATAGCATCTAAGGATTTATGAACCTGTCCTCAAACTTTCTCAGATCTTCAATCTTTCCTATGACTGCTATTTTTGAGTTTGGCTCAATCTTTCCGTAATCTCTTGTTTTTCCGTCTTTCTCAATTGCAAGAATATGGACTCCATCAAAATTCCCAATTTCGCTGCCTGAAAGTGGAGAGTTCTCGTCAATGATGTACGTTCTGACATGTATGTTCTCGTAGATGAGCTTCTTCTCGGCATCCTCTCTGAATATGGTTGAAATTATCATCTGGGAGGTGATTGTTGAGATGTCCACAACATAATCAGCCCCGGCCAGAAACATCTTCTCCCTGTATGCCGGGTCATTGCACCTTGCAATAATCAGCATGTCCTTCTTCTTGTTTCTGAGCATCATGATCAGAAGAAGGGCATCTATGTCATTCGGAACTGCGATGACAGATGAGCTGTACTTTTCCAGATCAATCTCGTTCCATAACTCTTCGCTGAGTGCATTTCTCCTGATGAAATCTATCCCATCAATCATCGCCTCCTGAATGTCTATTGCCGTAACCTCAACTCCTCTTGAGAGCAAGATTTTTGCAACACTCCTCCCAAAGTCTCCAAGCCCAACAAGAAGTACTCTCATCCTACAACACCGTCATAAAACTTAATCAAACTGTTCTTCTCACCAAATGCAAGAATCATATCTCCTTTTTCAATGATGAAGTCAGTTTCTGGCATGAAAAACAGCTTGCCCTCTCTCCAGACCGCAAGTATCTTTACAGCATATCTTTTTGATATCCTCTGAACATTCATCCCGTCAACTAAGGATCTCTCAGGCACCATCAGCTCCGTCATACCGTAACTTCCAAGGACAGTTTTTATTTCCATGTCTCTGGTCACCTTTTCCAGTATTATCTTTGCAACCTGTGCACCTGCAACGGATTTTGGAGTTATCACCTTGCTGACTCCAGCGTAATGAAGGTATCTGGCATAAAAGGGATCTGAAAGAACAGCAATTTTTGGGATGTCAACATCTTTCAGCGTAATCAGAGCATCAAGACTCTTCTCAACACTGTCCCACATCACAACAGCTGACAATGCTCTGTCTGCATTTGCATTTTTTCTGCATGCATCTATCCTGCAGAGTATTGCATTGTGGTTATTTTTCAAAGCCTCTATCGCCCTCTGTCTGTCTGTCTCAACAATTACATACCTCGCCCCAAGTTTCTCTATCTGGGCAATGAGGTGAGGTGTAAGCTTGGTGTACCCGAAAACAATTATATGATCTGTCATGTCCACCCTTTCGGGTATGCTCAGCAGAAATCTTCGTTCAGCCCATGGTATTAGGATGTATGGTAACGCCACACCAAACAGAAATGCTATGCCGTAGATCTGAACAAATACCGAAAAAATTTTTCCGGTCTGGGATTGCATCACAATATCTCCGTACCCAACTGTGGTGACTGTCGTTATGACCCAGTAGAGCCCGTCAAGATAGCTTATTTCCTCACCTTCGGATTTCTTTATCTCGACAGCTATAACTGTTAAAAGGAATATGGAAAAAATAAAAAGACCCAGGACTGCTGAAGTCTTCTTTTTCATTCAGGCTTATCCATGAGCTTAACCTTTTTAAGAATTTCTCCATCCTTTGAATGGGGGTTTCTGAAAACAGAGTCGTTACCCTTTTCAATCTCTCTTGCTGCATCAGCAAGAAGTGCCGCAACTCTCATCATCTCATGTGCAGATGCAACCAGTGGTATGTATTTCTCAGGATCTTTTTCAATGAAACAGCCCTTGACATCTATGTCTGCAACCTTCTCTGCTATGTAGTATGCGGCCATTGCCTTTGCCCTTGCGTACGGGTTCTGGAAATTACCTGCCTTTACTGCTCTTTCCGCTGTTATCACCACTTTTGGAAGCTCTGGAGTTTCTCCAACCTTCAGAGATGTAATTACCCTGTCAATCTCTCCCTGAACAAGCCTGAATGCTCCTGTAGCTGCCAGAACCTTGACAACATCTGCGTTGAAGAGAGCCATCTCGGTTGGATCCAGAAATTCCCTTCTTGCTCCTATCATTGAATCTGCGTTTATCAGAATGTAACCGAACCCTTTCTCTGCAAGCTCATCCTTTGCCTTCTTTGCAGGGGCATCGCTTATTACTATCACGGGCTTTCCCTCAAATGCTTCTCTTGCTGCCTTTGGCCCGGGAAGTGCTGCGTTTGGAGAAACGACAATTACCAAATCAGGATCAAACTCCTTGAGCTTCTCAGCAACAGCAGCCTCCTCCGGCTGCATTTTTGCACCGCTGGTAACAACTCTCACCTCAATATCTCCCCTGTCTGCTCTTTCGTCAAGCAGGTATTCCACAAGAAGAGCTGTGCCAATTGCACCCATTTTGAGAACTCCAACCTTTACCATCTCCATCACCTGAGAATTTTTTCTTGTAGTTTGGTTAAAACGTTTTCTTTTTTTATCGGCCTTGCTAAAGGTCAAGAAATGCCATGAGCACTTTGGATGAAAGCGAAATATTTTTGATAATTCTCAGAAGCCTGGGAAGAGCTTCAAGTGCGGTAGATGGTCTGTCCATGTGTATTCTGGAAAAATCAATGTCCCTTGCAATCCCGATGAGAGAGTCGTAGTCCCTGTCATCAAATATATCGTATAGTCTCCTTATTTTTTCCCCGATTCTGTATTCTTTACCGAATCTTCTCATGTATTCCCTTTTGAATTCATGCAGGTCTGGAAACTTTTCTCCTAGAACCTCTGCAGCCTTGAGCAGATAGTATATCCCTCCTCCTGTGTATGGTTTCACCATTCCTGCTGAATCCCCTATCAGTGCGGCATTTTCACCTACAAAATCAACGATACCAATCGGTACAGCTCCGAGATTCACCTCAATTATGGATTTGCCTGCTCTTTCCGAAACAGAGGGATGAGATCTGAGCAGCCTTTCCAGATATGCTGATGGGTTCTTCCTTGAAACAACTCCAACCCTTGCAAGATCATCCGAAACCGGAATGGAATATCCGAAAAATCCATCTGAATACCGTTTTCCAAAATAAAGCTCAACCATATTTTTTTTCATTGGTTCAAACTCAATCAGATACTGCTTTCCGGAGAAAATCTCTGGCCTTTCAAACCCCAGCTCCACAGCAACAGTGCTCTCAGTCCCGTCTGCTCCCAGTATGATGTCACAGGTGATGTAATTCTCACCTTCTGGTGAGGCAAATTTCAGCCTGTTACCTGAAACTGCCAGAACCTTGGACTTCATCCTGATTTCAGCAACCTCTCCAGCTTTTTTCAGCAGCATTGAATCCAGAATCTTCCTTTCAATCACAATCCCACCTGTTTTTCCAGTTACCTCAGCAAACTTTCCAGAAGGTGAGAAGAAAAATGCACCCTTTATTCTGTTCAGGAGTGCCTTCTCCACTCTGCAGTATTTTTTCAGCTCCTCAAAGCAGTCGCTGCTTACCAGTCCTCCACATTTTACGGGAAACCCCGGTGACTGCTTGCTCTCAAACACAATCACCTCAGCTTTTTCATACAGGTTGAGTGCTGAAAGAGTTCCTGCCGGACCCGCACCTATTATCGCAGCTCTCAACAGAAATTACAGAAAAGGGATGGTTATAGATTTGACGGTCAGTCAATATTAAAATAAAACGGACCCGCCGGGATTTGAACCCGGGATCTACGGCTTAGAAGGCCGTCGCTCTATCCATGCTGAGCCACGGGCCCACCACATAGATGTGTCAATGCTGTTACGCTCTCCCTATCCTCACATCCTCGGGGGTTTGTTTATAAGACTTGCCCATGGGTAAAGTCTCAATCAGAAATATCTAAAGAAAGTGGTAACCCGATAGCTTGAAAGAAGTTTCCGACTTCCAGAGGATTCCTTCATGCTTTTTTTCAGACATACGGCTGAAATGATCTCGAATATAATTCGATCACTTTCTAAAAGTAACCAGAGTCAATCAGATCCAGTGGGGTTGTGAGGAGGGCAAAACATTATGGGTAAAAGTATGAGAACGTTAAATTATCCGAAGCATGGGAGGTGTTGAATCACAAATGCATAATGCTGTTTCTCGGAGGTAATGAGTACATGTTCATAGCCAGAAACCCCTATTCAGGAAAATACATTACAGTGTTTCTGGAGAAGCTTTCAGAATCCATCTTTCGATTGAAAACAATCAATCTTCCAGCCTCAACCGAGAAAAAGTATTATAAAAAAAAGTTAGAAGGCGAATTAATGATCAATAAAGACGAACTGGATAGATTAAACAAACTTGCTGAAAAGGCTGTTGAAGTGAATAGAGGGGTAGTGGTTATTCCAGAAGAAGTAGAGTTTGTTAAAATCCCTGAAAAAGCCACATTTGTTAGAGGCCATTACCGCAGGATTAATGGCAAGAGAGTTTACATCAAGCCTTATTTGAGGAGAAGGAGAAAGAAGTGAAGATAGCATGATGTTATCGCAACTGTTATGTTGATGTATTCGGCTGATTTTATTGTTTATGCCGAAAACCCGAATCCAAAGCTGCATGGGAGAATTTCTTCACTGCCTGATTAGCTTTCTGGCCCTTTCCACCACATTCTCAATTCTCCTTGCGGCAGTTCCAAGGTAGTTCTCGGGTTTGAGAAGGTTTTCTATTTCTTTTCGGGACAGATGTCTCATTATCTCTTTGTCTTCCAGGAGCACATCCTTGAAACCTCTTTCGGTTTCATAGGCCTTTATAGCATTTTTTCTGAGCATTTCATGGGCTGTCTGTCTTGAAACACCCTTTCTTGTCAGGGCTATCATAACTGCCTCACTCAGGTTCACTCCACGAAGTCTTTCAAGGTTCTTCATGGCTTTTTCAGCATCAATCTCCAGATTTCTGATAAGCCTGATCGTTTTTGTCAGAATGTGATCTGCAAGAACTGTTGCCTCAACAAGAATTATTCTCTCTGCAGACGAGTTTGTAAGGTCCCTTTCCTCCCAGAGAATGGCTGACTGGTGCTGGGGCTCAACAAATCCCCTCACAACCCTTGCAATACCGCATATCTGCTCGCTGTCTATCGGGTTTCTTTTGTGAGGCATTGTGGAGCTTCCAACCTGCTTGGATGCATCAAATCTCTCAAACACTTCCTGGGTTTCGCTTCTCTGCCAGAGTCTGATGTTGAGGGCAATTTTTTCCAGAGTTGTGGACAGATTTGCCAGAAACTCAATGTACTCACAGTACACATCCCTCGGTATTATCTGGCTGCTTATATCTGCAGGTTCCAGATTCAGGTATCTCATAACTCTTCTCTCGATTTCGATACCCTCCTCTCCGTATGCTGCCTGCGTTCCAACAGCTCCGCTCAGCTGACCAACGAGTATCCTTTTTTTCATCTCTCTTAGCCTTTCGAGATGTCTCATCATCTCAGAAAGCCAGACTGCAAATCTGAATCCATATGTGACTGGAAGTGCTGCCTGTCCATGGGTTCTTCCGAGGCATACTGTGTTTTTGTGCATCAATGCCTTTTCTGATAGAATCATGATCAGCTTTGATATCTTTGTCTCGAGTATCTTCACAGAATCTCTTAACTGGGTTGCAACTGCTGTATCGGTTATGTCATTTGACGTGGCACCAAAGTGCACCCATCTGCTGGCATCGCCGGCAACCTCAGATATTGCCTTAACCAAGCTCATCACATCATGTCTGATCTCGGCCTCGATTTCCTTAACACGTTCAGGTGTTATTTTCTTAGACTCTTCTTTGGCTCTCTCGTAATCTTCTCGGGAAAGATAGCCAAGCTCGGAAAGGACCTTGAGGAGTGTGATCTCAACCCAGATCATTCTTCTGATTTTGCTTTCCTCGCTCCATATTCTCTTCATTTCGGGAGTTCCGTATCTGTAATCAATTGGGTGAACGACCATGTGATAGCATTGGTGTGGTAAATAAAAAGATTTGTGAAATCAGAAAATCAGTCTGTTGTCAAACTCCTTCACGGCATCCTTTATGCAGTAGTACTCCCTCCCTATTCTTTTTAAATATTTGCATTTCCTGCCTGTGTAACCTGAAATGCAAAGCTGACAGTCTTCAGGATAAACCCGCCTGATTCCAATTCCAAGTTTTTCAATTCTTGATCCTGACATGAATCATCACCAGATTGAAGTAGGGGCTCATATCATAAAATTCTTATTCTCTTTGGATTTCGATATACTGCTGACCCGGGTCCGTGGTCTAGTGGTTATGACGCTGCCCTTACGAGGCAGTGATCCCCGGTTCGAATCCGGGCGGACCCATCAAGACCCCTTCTCAAAACATAAATGTCCATGGCTTTTATCCAGCAAATTGGACCCATAATCCCGGATGTCAGACTGATTCCATAATCTTCCAAAGATTATTTCAAGCATCACCGTCGTCACAATCGTTCTGATAGACGTCAAATATCTCTTTTGCATCAAAACCTCTACATGTTCTGAGGAGATAACCATGAGTTAGCAGGTGAAAGAGAGGATAGATCAACCAAAAAGCTCTTTCATCAGCTCAGCTTTGCTGATACCCAAATGCTCTGCAACATCTTTGAGAATCGAATTCAGAGTGCCGGGCTCCAGAGGTTTGTGTTTTGGCAGTGTTACGTGATGTTCTCCATTAATGTGAGCTGTAAGCCTCATGTGACTTTCAGTCTGTCTCGTCATCTCATAGCCATACTTTCTGAGAAGTTTTGCAAGTTTTTCACCATCCAGATCTCTTGGAAGTTTCATAACGCCAGAACCTCTTGCTTCACGATGTGCAGTCTGATAATTCTCGGCCTCTCTTCCTCATCGAAATGACACTCAACAGCATCTTTTACCATTTCTCTGAGCTCTTCAAGGGAGTCAGCTTCGGTGAAAATTGAGTGACCTAAGGCTCTTGCCATGTATCCGTCATAGGTCTCTTCAACGAGGAAGATGATCTCATCAATTTTTTTCAGTTCCTGCATGGATGTTGCTTGGTCAGAACTTTGCTTAAACTTTTTGTCCTCGACGTTACTCGTTCTATCGAATAATTCCTTAAAAGCTGTTATTTGGTTTGGCGAATAGGGTTCACGAGACTCCTCAGACTCACGCCCTCGGGCACAGGATTAATCCCCACTTCTCCATGTACTGCTGGTAGATCTCAGAGGAAATTCTACCATCATAGCTCTGCACATCTAAACTCCCTGTGTTGTGTGCCGTAATGTAATCCCTGAGTCCAAGGTGAACCATCAGGACGTTGTTGCACATCTGCTCGAAGAACTTTCTAAGGTGAAATGGCTGAATCCTCAGCCCTGTGTGATGGGCTTTGACGTCCAAGTCGATCAGCACAATTCTCAGGGAGTTGTAGAGGGAGACTGGATCATCATCCTTGGCATTGATGAGATGTCTGAATTCGATCACAGGTTTAAGCCATTCAACCACAACAGGGTGGGAGATTTTGGAGTGTTATAAAATCCTTTTTATCACATTTTTCCACATCAACAGGTCTGATGATGATTTTTTTCAGTTTCTTCGATGGTCTTTGCGGTCTGTCAAGGACTTCTTTTAGCTCTCTGAAGGTTACGTCTCCAGTTTCCCTATAAAGATATTCAAGGAAATTTCTGGCTTTGCTGTAAAATTTTTTTCTGAGATTTGTATCCAAAATTACGCATATACCGGAACTGAAATCTGAGGAGGGATTCTCTGGTGATTTTTCCATCCGTATTTTCGAGAAGTTTTTTCAGCGTTTTCTCTATCCAGATCTTTGATCAGTCAGATCTAACTTCAGAGAACCTGATATCTCTGTGTTATGTACTCTAAATCCAAACCTGTATTTTTTGGTTGGTGGGCAGAGTTTTCCTGATGTTGTTTTTATCTGAATTGTGTTCATCTCCGTTACCCTACTCTTTCTTCCAAAGTTCTTCAAAACTTGAGATACATAGTTCTCCCCGATAAATCTATATGGGATTATCCCCAGAAAGGTCTTTTATTGCCGGGGCGATGATGTTCCAAAATATGGTTTTTAGCAATCATACCCAGTTTGGGAAGCCCGTTGGTAGGTGGGTGATGATGCTGGAGTGTAAACCTGCAAGGGAAGATCAGTACGATAAATTCTTTCGATTTATAGAGAACGAAGATCCGGGTTACATCGAGAATGCGATGAGAGTTATGAAAATTACTTGGGAGGAACTCAGATATCTCTTCAGGACAGTTGGAGAGGTTTGGGGAATTTATTTTGATGATGAATTGGCTGGTTTTTACTGGATTGAAAAGCGGCAAAATGTTCTTCATCTTCATGCTTTGGTGTTGAAGAAAGAGTTCAGAAGAAAGGGGATTGGAACATGGGTACTGAATATGCTTGAGGACAAATACAGGGAGAGTATAGATGCCATAGAGCTGGGCGTTCACAAATCCAATGAAGTGGGTATTTCACTGTACAGGAGTCTGGGATACAGAACTGTGAAAGTCATCGAAGATCTGGGTTTTTGGATAATGAAAAAGCAACTCACCAATAGAGTCTGATTGAATCTTTGTTGCTATAAAATACATACTTACTCAGTAGTATCTCTCAGTACCCAGTTCATTTACAGATATAAGCAAAGGTTTTGAGAATTGCCTCATCTGTATGATTCCAGTATCACCTCTCCTTTTGGTTTTCTTCTTTTGAATGCAAAATCCTTTGCCGCAACAATTGCTTCACAAAATGGAACGCAACTGAAGCATCTGTCTCTCATTAGATTACACTCTATTACGTTGACTTTTTTGGTTTTGATATCTATGACAATTCTCGACTCTGTTTTTCTAATCTTCACTTTCACTCTTATCTCGCACCCATCACACATCTGATTCACCCTCATCATTATTGTTATTGCAATTATTATTGATACCTTATCTAATAAAAGCTTTACTAATTTTAATCACACCAAAATTTTTTGAAATATCAGAAACTCATAGTATAAAAAACTAAAAATTAAAAACTTTATGTTTCGAAATCAAGACTGTACTCTGAAATATCCTTAACACCAATTACGATTTTAAACTCTTCTGGGGATATAATCTTCCCATAATATTTTGAGTAGTCATCAAAAGCTATTCTCGGGCAGGCTGTGTTGACAAATGTGTCGAATCTGAAGTTATCAATGACGCTTGGAGTGATCTCATCTACAAGAATGATTTCAGCCCTCTTGCCTCTATCATGTGCAAGTTTCTGGATATTTTTTGCAAGTTCAAGTCTCTTCTGACCTATTTTCGATGAAACCAGTATTCCAAAGCTTTCAGATTCAAATGCCCCTGATATTGCCATGTATCTTTTCTTCAGAAATTCCTCCGAATCAACCACCTCGACATCACCGGAAAGCGGGGAGTAGGAATACACCTTTTTTCGAGTACACAGGCTTGCACCGAGAGGATGGAATCTGCCATCACCGATGAAAAGGATAACATCGGATGTGGTATTTTTCAGACAGGAGTAGTTGCATCCAAGAACCTGGCCGGGATATTCGACTCCAGCACCTTTTTTTAGCTCCACCCTAAATCCGACTCTTTCAAGCTCTCGTTTGGTCTCATCAAACTTCCAGGCGTAGGATGCGGTGCCTATGATGGTCAGGTTCCTTTCTGGAATGCTCTTTTTTATCAGCTCCACATCAATGCTGTAGTCCACCAGATATGGGATGTATATCACCCTTTCAACCTGAACCATCTCTGTATGGGCGAAGTGTATCAGAAAATCCACTTCTCTCAGCAGTTCCATGTCAATGTCACAGGCCCCATACGTTGCTCTCCCTGAAAAAATAACCTCATGTCCTCTTTTTCTGAAGAAATCGGCAATATCACCTGCATAAAATTTAAGCCCATTCGGGATCTGAATCCCCAGAACTGAGGCAGAGCCGATCCTTTCAAGAATGGCGGAAAGGTCAGCTCTTTTAAATATGATCGAGGATCCTAACCCCATCTCTGCTGACCTCAATTTTAACAAGACTCTTAACCCTGTACCCCCTCTTTCTGAGGTTTTCTGCTCCATCTCCTTTCTCAACAACAGCCACAAAATCCCTGACATCGGCTCCCGCTTTTTCAAGAGCCTTGAGTGTTGCGAGAGCTGTCCCTCCCGTGGATATCACATCATCAACAAGTATCACCCTGTCTCCCCTGTTTATTCCATTTATGAAAAGCCTTCCCTTCGAGTATCCTGTTTTCTGATCCACAGCTATTTCATTCGGCAGTCCGTACTCCCTTTTCCTGACTACAACGATCGGTATGCTCACTGCCAGGCTGAGGGCGGTTGCTATTGGAATACCCATTGCCTCCACAGTCACTATCTTATCAACATCGAGGTCAGCTATTCTTATTATTCCGGAAACCGCCTCCCTTACAATGTCCGGATGAAGCTCCGGAACACCATCGGTCAGGGGATGAATAAAATAGGGATAGTCCTCCTTCATCACAACCGGGGCACTTTCAAGGCTTTTAATAAGCTTGTTAAGCATCCAGACCCCTCAGTCTGTTAAGGATGAGCTTTTTCTCAACTCTTGCAATTGTCTCCCTCACCATCTGAACCGCATCCGGATTTGCAGATACGCTGTCTATTCCGAGCTTCACGAGCTTCTCAACAACGTGGGGATAGCTTCCAGCCTGCCCGCAGATTGATGTCTTTACTCCTCTCTTTCTGCAGGCGTTTATCACATGCTCTATCAGCTTCATAACTGCGGGGTGGGTTTCATCGTACATGTATGCTACATTTTCATTGTTCCTGTCAATTGCGAGGGTGTACTGGGTGAGGTCATTGGTTCCGAATGATATGAAGTCAATGCCAACATCAATTATGTCATCGATTATGAGGGCTGCAGCTGGAGTTTCAACCATCACTCCAAACTCAATCTTGCTGAGATCAAGCCCCTCTTCCTGGATTATTCTTTTTGCCTGCCGCACCTCCTCAACCCTGGTAACAAGGGGGATCATGATCCCAACATTGGTAAAGCCCTCCTCAACAAGCCTTTTTATCGCTCTTATCTCAGCTCTGAAGTGAATGTCCTCGATCAAATCCCTTCTTATCCCTCTGAATCCAAGCATTGGATTTGCCTCAATTGGTTCGTTCTCTCCACCCTCCATTGCCCTGAACTCATCCGTTGGTGCATCGAGGGTTCTTATCCAGACAGGCTTTGGATAAAACGTCTCCACGACCTCCTTCATTCCCTCGTAGAGCTTCTGAATGTATTCCTCTATCTCCCCATCCCTTATGTACTTCATTGGATGTTTTGGCAGTCCAAGAACCATGTGCTCTATCCTGAAAAGTCCAACACCATCTGCTCCTGTTGCGTAGGCTCTTTTTGCACCATCGGGTATTGATATGTTGACCTTAACCTCTGTTGCGGTTATGATTCTGCCTGCAGTCTGAACCTCAACCTTCTCCTCTCTTTTCTCAACCTCAACTGCACCCTCATAAACAACTCCCTTCTCACCATCAACCGTTACGACCATCCCATCCTTCAGAACCTTTGTTGCCTCCTTTGTCCCGACAACAGCAGGGACTCCAAGCTCTCTGCTAACAATTGCCGCATGGCACGTCATGCCCCCCTCATCTGTTACGATGGCAGAGGCTCTCTTCATTGCAGGAACCATGTCGGGCGTGGTCATTGTGGTGACAAGAATGTCCCCCTCCTCAACCTTGCTTATCTCCCTCTCACTCTCAATTACCTTTACCTTCCCGATTCCAATCCCCGGAGAGGCTCCAAGACCCTTTAAAAGAATCCTAACATCTCCTTTCACAGCTTTCTCCTCCTTTCTCTCCTTAATTGTGGTGATGGCTCTTGACTGAAGTATGTATACCTTCCCCCTCTCAATTCCCCATTCCACATCCTGTGGATTGCCGTAATGGTTTTCAATGAGCTCGGCGAACTTTACAAGCTCCTCAATCTCCTCATCGCTCAAAACTCTCTCTTTGGCCTTCTCAGGAGGAAGCTCAACTTTAACAGTTTCACCATCTTCACTTCTGGTTATCATTATCTTTTTCTCTGCAATGTTCACATCTATCAATTTTCCGGATTTTCTGTCGTAAACATACGTGTCAGGGCTCACAGCTCCACTCACAATTGCCTCACCAAGCCCGAAAGCTGCCTCGATTATGCACTGCTTTTCCCCTGTGACAGGGTGGGAGGTGAACATCACACCGCTTTTTTCGCTGTTCACCATCTTCTGCACAACAACAGCAATGCTGACCTCATCATGCCTGAATCCCTGCTGAACTCTGTAATAGATTGCTCTTGGCGTGTACAGGCTGCTCCAGCACTTTCTTACCTTATCTACAACATCATCCTCCCCCCTGACATTCAGGTAGGTTTCCTGCTGCCCTGCAAAGCTTGCCTCAGGCAGATCCTCTGCTGTTGCAGAGCTTCTTACAGCCACAAATACCTCTTCTCCCTCCTCACTGCACAGTTCCCTGTATGCGTTTCTTATTTCCTCCTCTATAACCTTCGGAATCTCTGAAGACTCTATTATCTCTCTTATTTTTTTCGACGTCTTCTCAAGATTCTCCGTGTCCTCAACATCAAGTCCTCTAAGCATGTCATTAACCTGATAAAGGATTCCTGTTGCCTCCATGAATTCAATAAATGTTTTGCTATCAACCACAAAGCCGTTTGGTACAGGAATTTCATTTCTCAGAAGCTCACCAAGATTTGCACCCTTGCCACCTGCAAGAGGTATATCATTTTTTCCAATTTCATTCAGCCACAGAATACCCATGACAACCACCTGATTTTGGGAATGCATGAAAATTAAAAAGGTTTTTCCTTAGAGATCGTGAGAATTAAAAACCGTGAAGATTTTTGTTGCTCCGCCAACCGACCCGTGATCACGCTTGTCACACGGGCGTGGGAAGCGGAGCATTGAATAGACGTATCCAGTGCTATTTAACCCTTATCCTCGCATTTGAATTTTTGATGTCGGCCCAAGAGACTTAAAAATGATGTTGCAAGTGTTTTTATTTCGCATGATGGAGAGTTGTCAATGAACCTAATTCCGATAGGCATTGTAGTTGAAGGATACTCTGATAGAGAGAGTGCACCAAGGCAGGGAAAGTTCGAGAATCGAAAATCAAAAATAAAAATATATGATGATTTTGTGGAGGGGCTTGAAGGCATTGAAAACTATGAGAGGCTCATAATCCTCTACTGGCTACATCTTTCCAGCAGGAATATTCTAAAAGCTAAACCACCGAATGAACTCGAGGAAAGAGGCGTATTCTCTACTAGATCACCCGAAAGACCAAATCCAGTTGGATTTGCTGTTGTTAAACTTGAAAGGATTGAAAATAGCATCTTGACTGTCAGGCATTTAGATGCAGTTACTGGAACACCTGTAATTGATATAAAACCATTTTTGAAAGAAATAGACTGTGAATGACGTATTTGATTAATTTAAGATTTTTTATTTAAATTTTCCCTATTTTTGCTGCGAGTCTTGCGAGAACCTCCCTTCGCTTTGCCTGGATGAACTTCAAGCTTCCGACAACAAGATGTCCACCTCCATCAACACCAGCGTTGATTTCCTCTTGCAGTTCTTTCACGATTTTTGGGATGTCCAGGTTAACACCCTCACTTCTGATTACTGTAAAATCGGGCCCATATCCCAGCGTGACTATTTTTTCATATTTCTTTTTAAGCCTGTCATGCACTTCCCCTGTCAGCTTTCCAGGAGGAGGAAACGTGAATTTTCTTGCGTAATTTTCAACATCCAGTGCTGCCAGGGCAACTCCATTTGGAAGAATTTGGATTTTAACTCCATCCATTGCCGTTTTAACGTTCTCTTCTATTGATTTTTTTGCACGTGTCGAAAGGGAATTCACGAGTTTTTGCATTCTGTCTCTTCTCCCAAATCCCAGAATTTCATGGATTATATGACTTGCAGATCTGAATCGAAGATAAAATCCCTCAAATTCAAGTGCAAGGCTGATATTATAGAGCATTTCTCTGTCATAACCTGAAATCTCAATGTATCTCTCAACTTCCCCTTCAGCTCTGTCTGCAACAACAGAGACTGCTGGAAGAATTTTTAGATCTCGAGAAGTTATCATTCTTGCTATTTCAGTACACAAAATTCCGGAAGTATAGTTGCTGTCTCCTCCGACTTTGTATGGGTTTACATGTTCAATGAGATACCTGTCCACGTTTTCATCGGGAAAGTGATGGTCCACGGTTATAACATCTGCTCCAAAAATGAGCATCTGTTCAATTGCTGCAATGTCTTCAATTCCCGACCCATTGTCGACTAGAACTACCAGTGGGATCTTGTCTCCGAATCTTGCCATGTCTTCAAGGCTTTCATCCAAATCCTTAACAACATCTTCAAGCTCGTAAAACGGAGCTCTTGATACCTTCCTTCTGACTAAGTAATTTCTGGCATCGGGATCAGGATGGACTCTTTCAATGTAATCCAGCAGAGCCATTTCCAGTGCAACACCGCCGCAAACACCATCTGCATCCCAGTGATGTCGTATTATAACAGGTCTGGATTCAAGTACCGCTTTTTTCAGTTCTTTTGCTACTCGGACCATGCTGTCTTTAAGATTTTCAAGTACATCACTTTCAATCATAAATCCTTGGAAATCAGGCTGGGCTTTTTTCTCAATCTCGCTTTCAATCAGTCTGCTTATTTCACTTGCCTCCTTTCCGAGAAGTCTCTCCATTTCGAGAACTTCAATCTGAAGCTTTGCTTCTCTTTTTTTCACGATCCCTATGACCCTTGAAATATCTCCAATGTTTATCTCTGGGTATGCTCTTTCCCCAGCTTCAAATGCAGCACAGTTGATCAATCCGGTCTCATCCATTACAGTGAATATTGTCGGACCACCTGTAACCCTTACATGCTCTATTTTTCCTCTGATCTCGGCCATTCTCCCTATGAATTTCTCAAGCTGGGAGATTTTGAGGAGAGGAGCAGATTTAGATACCTCAATAATCGTGTAATTCTTGTTATGAGCAAGATTCAGGTCTATCTCCCCATTTGGCCTTATTCCTTCAACCTTTACAAAAATTTCATCGTTTTCTTTCAATCTGATATTTCGAAGATTTCTTTTATGTATCAACCCTCTAAGCCTTTTATTCAGATTTACAAAAACACCTATGTCTGTGATTCCAGAAATCCTTCCCATGTATATTCTGTTCAGTTTCACTTCCTCAAGTCCACAGCTGTTTTTTAGCAGATATGCATGGGGCTTTTTTCTGCATTCAGAGCAAAGTTCATGACCACCAGCTGTTGTCTTTCCACATATCTTACAGTTCCCTGATTTTCCTGTCCCGCTGCAGGTTTTACATATTTCCATTCTCTTTACTCTTCCTGTTCCTCTGCATACCCCGCATACTCCATGCATAAACATTTTCAGCTGATCATTGTTCAGCTCCGCGGTCATCTTTGGGTCAAAACTCTTTGCTTTTCCAGTTCCGTTACAGATTTTACAGTTTTCCTCAATCTCTATGTATCCACTCCCCCTGCACGCTTTGCATGTCATGTGAGTTCATGGTCTTAGCTAAATTTAAAAAAGGATTTCGGATCAGAATGGTTAACCAAAAAAGCAGTCAGAAAAAACCATGGTAAAATCTTTTAAAACTTTCATCCCTTTCAATGAACAAAGCCTCCCTCTGAGGCGGGGGTTGCCGAGTCAGGAAAAGGCGCAGGGCTTAAGACCCTGTCCCGAAGGGGTCCGAGGGTTCAAATCCCTCCCCCCGCATTCATCCAGTTAAGGTTTGTACGACATTCATCAGACTCCATTAATCCGGAAAATGGGTGCTTAAAATGATCAACAGAGAAAAAATTGGGTTTTGGGAAGCATTTAGTTTGGGAGTGGGAGGGATGATAGGGGGCGGGATATTTGCGGTACTTGGACTAAGCATCCAGTTATCAAGGAGTGCAGCTCCACTGGCTTTTCTTCTGGCAGGTTTAATTGCCCTCGTAACCTCCTATTCTTATGCCAAACTGTCTGTCAGATACCCAAGTGAAGGTGGCACTATAGAGTTTCTTGTAAAGGCTTTCGGAAATGGATGGTTTTCTGGAGGTTTGAATTTGCTGTTACTGTCAAGCTACATAGTTATGATTTCTTTATACGCTTATGCTTTCGGAAGTTATGGTGCAAATGTTGTTAATCTTGGGAATCCGCTTATTACCAAGCATATTTTAATTACATCTGCCATTGTAATTTTTACTTTGATAAATGCAATGGGTGCGGTGATGAGTGGAAAAACTGAAGATGCGTTAGTTGGATTCAAACTTGCAGTGCTGATGTTTGTGGTTGGAGTTGGTTTGGGATTTGTAAATCCGAATAAACTCTCACCATCAACATGGGCGACCCCTATAAGCATAGTGGCAGGAGGAATGATTATATTTTTGGCTTACGAGGGGTTTGAGTTGATAGCCAACACCGGAAATGATGTGGAGGATACGTCAATTTTGCCCAGAGTTTTCTATTCTGCGGTTTTGCTGGTTATATTCGTTTATGTTACGGTTGCCATTGTTGCAGTGGGGACCCTGTCTTACGATGATATTGTGGGGTCGAGGGATTATGCTTTGGCAGTTGCAGCAGAGCCATCGTTAGGTAAAGCAGGTTTCTGGTTAATCACATTTGCGGCCCTTGCATCTACAAGCTCAGCGATAAACGCGACTATGTATGGAACTGCAAGGGCAAGCTATATGGTGGCAAAGTATGGTGAGCTGCCAAAATCTGTCCAGAAAACTGTTTGGAAGCACGCCTACGAGGGTTTAATTGTGATAAGTATTCTTTCTCTTATTTTTGCAAATACTGCAAGTTTGGAATCAATATCCACTGCTGGCAGTGGTGGATTTTTGCTTATCTTTTTCTTTGTAAACCTTGCAGCATTAAGACTTCGAGACAGGTTAAAGATAAATCCGTCAATCCCATTTGTAGGAACCTTTTTAACTTTGGTAGCGTTGTCAATACTGGTCTACAGAATGGCATTGGATAGTTTGGGGGATCTGGCCGTATTTGGTGCACTGATTTTATTTTCTTTTTTGTTGGAAGGCCTTTACAGGAAGTTTACAGGTAGAAATATACAGTTTTATGTTGATGAAAGATTGAAAAAGAGAGAGGAAAATCTCAGAAGCTGGAAAAAGTGGATAGGAAATCTTGTTGACACTATTACTGATGTTTTTGATGACGCAGAGATATATCTGGTTGGTAGTATTGCCAGAGGAGAGCTGCATAAAGCAGATGATATAGATCTTTTGATTTTCACATCAAACCCACCATCTGGGAGGGAGATGGGGAAGCTAAGAAAGAGTATCAAAACCAGAGCTGGTCTGACAAAATTACATTCAGTGGATCTGCATTTTGAAGATATGAAATTGAAAGATGATTCGCTTAAAAAAGCGGGGCGTTATAGTGCTATCCACACAGGATCAAAGTCTTAAAAGCCAAAAGCAATAAACGTGGATCTATTCTCAGCTCATGAAAATCCTTGTAATGAACTGATGATTTCCGTTGCAATATTATTGGAAAGTTCAACAAAATCCATATCTTTTGCTCGATTGTTTTCAACCCTGCCAGTCATTTCACCCACATTCATGCAAACACATACACACCCCGGATTTTTTGTGAACCCTATCTCATCCCAGGCATTGAAGTCTCTTATGGGGATAATCAGTGGAAAATGTCCTGTTACTCTCTTCACTCTACAGAACCCCTCAAGCGCTGGTCTCAGAATCTCTGAATCAGCAGTTTCAAATTCAGCCTCGATCTGAACGAAGTCCGGTTCAAGTATTCCGGGAATGAAAAAGAAAAAGTGAGAGTAATACGTCTCTGAGGAAGGCAGAACGAGATCTCTTTCGGCAAGATCAATCATTTCGTCAAAATTAATCACATTCCTGTTATCTTTTGAGGTGTAGGCTCCAATTTTTTCACTGTAATCGTATCTCCTTCTGACCCTTATGTTGCCAGCTTTTTCAAGAACAAAAAGCCTGTTGAAGATTTTCAGAGCCTCCCCCTTTCTCATGTTTTCCAGACCCTGTTTTGTAAATTCAACGAGAAGCTCTGAGATATCCCTTGATTTTGAGACGTAACCCATTTTCCTCATCAATCTTCTGTGAAAAACATAGGCCCTTTCAAGACCATTAAAAGCTGAGATATCTTCAATAACCTGATTCTCCAAGAATTCATCTGCCAGCCAGTATGTCAGAAGCTCAGCTTTTCTACCTGATTCTCTGAGAACTCTCAATCTTAGCAGAGATACCTTAAACGGATTTCTCGTTGAAAACCCATCCATCAGATAGGTTAGATCAAATCTTTCAAATCCATGGATATTGCAGATGGTCTCGACAACAGCATTCTCCAGGTGAATCCCGAAAAACTGTCTCCACATCCCGAAACCCTGAATTCCAAGGGCAAAATCATCATAGTCAAAGCCAAATCTGTTGATAAGGTATGTTCTTGCCCTTTCTCTGACATTCGCACTATCCCTGGATGCTTCGGAGATCTCTGAGGGATGATTCAGATATACAAACCCTTTCATCTCCTGGATTGTATTTTTCGGGCATATTTAAATCTGATCTGGTTTTCATACCCCCCGCAAAAGAGTTATAATCAGCCCCACTTTCAGGCCTGTGATGAGAAAAGTTGTTGCAACGGGCACATTTGACATCATACACCCGGGGCACATCAGATTTCTTGAAGAGGCGAAAAAGCTTGGAGATTACCTGGTAGTAATCGTTGCCAGAGAAAAAAATGTGAAGCACAAGCCAAAACCTGTGATTCCCGAGGAGCAGAGACTCCTGGTTGTCAGAGCACTTAAACCTGTTGATGAGGCGATTCTGGGAGATGAACACGATATTTTCAGACCAATTGAAGAGATAAGACCTGATGTTATTGCACTGGGCTATGATCAGCATTTTGATGAGAGATGGTTGAGAGAGGAGTTAAGGAAAAGAGGGATTGATGCAGAGGTTGTGAGAATCACTGTCAGGGAGAATTGCGGGCTGTGCAGTTCTGCAAGAATTGTTGAGCGAATAATCAACCTTTTTCCAGACAGGACAAACAGGAAACAGCAGATTTGATGTTCATGAAAAAGTCCTCAACAGCATTCATCAGCGCTCCGATCTTGTGAGTCTCAATCACTATTACAAGTCTGTCGCCCTCAAAGCGGGACTTTGCCCATCCTGTGTCATCTGGCTTCAAAGAGCTTGCAATAATTTCAGCATCATCAAGGTTCAGTTCCAGCCTGACTGAATACAGCAAAGCCTGTCCACCTCTCTTATGAAGTCATCAACCACATCAGCAGTTATGTTGGCTCCTGCAGCAACCGCATGTCCACCACCCCTACCTCCTGTTTTTTCCGCTGCATTCCTCATAACCTCTGCCAGATCTATAATTTCTGCCATCTTTCTGTTGCTCCTTGCTGAAACCTTCACCCTTCCATCCTTCTTGATGTTTAGGGCGATGAAGGGTCTGTCGGAAAACAGATATCTTGAAAATACAGATGCAATTGGTCCTGTTGAGGTTCCGTTTTCCATCACCAGATACCTTATGCATCTCCCCTCTTTCACCTCATATCTCATCCTATCAATCTCCTGATGAATCTCTTCCGTGAACTTTTTCCACATCTTGTATCCCTTAGTGAGGAAGCTTTCATCCCTCATACATATTCCGAAACCCACTGACTGGTTTGCCTTTCTTCCTGTCGCATTTATAACTTCACTCATCATCACAGCATTCGCTATAATCTCCTTTTTCAGATAGAATTTCTTTCCTGCCACATCCTCAAAAACACCGGGATACGAGTTCATTTTCATTATCCTTAGAGCAATTGCATTTGCCACCTTTCTCTCCTCCTCTGCTGTCAGATCGTCAACATTCATCTCCCCATCAATTCCCGTCTTTTCAAGAAACTCCTCAAGTTCATCCTCCTTTGAGTAAAAGTCCAGAAACGGCTCAAGACTGAGCTTTAAAACATCCCTGACCTTTCCGGATATGAGTCTCAACCCGTCTTTCTCCTCAATGAATCCGTTCTCTATCCCGTTTCTCACTACCTGGAGGTTGCCACCTGTTATTCTCTGCTTGTCACCTATTATGCCTACAAGTGCTATTGCTGAAAGATCTCTGTTATCTCCGAGCTCCTGAGCAAGAACATATGCCGTGGCACTTGCAGAGAGTTCAAATGACCCGTCTATTCCTGAAAGATGTGGATTTATGTGTGCAAAGTTCTTTTTTGGCTCTATTCTGCCAACAGGGAAGTGGTGATCAACAACAATAACATCGGATTCGAGTGAGGATATAACATCCGGATACCCGCTCCCCATGTCTGCAAAGACTATCAGCTCATCCTCCTCAACCCCCTCGTTCAGACCGCTGAGGAATGAAACCTGAAATGATTTTCCCATCCTCAAAAGAGAGGTTGCGATTATGGCTCCGGATGCTATCCCATCTGCATCGTAATGAGTGTAAATCCTGACAAACTCATGCTTTTCCAGGATATTCAGTGCCTTTCTTGCCTCAACCTTTAGAAGTTCAAACATCGGATGTGAATTTCAAAAAAGGGTTAAAAAAATTGCCGAATCATTCCCTGAATGCGGGAATGATTTCCTTGCCTATGAGCTGAATTGACTTCTTCTTGTCCGGGCCTATGGGGGACCCCGCAACAACCTGTGTGACCCCAGATTTTGAGAGCTCTTTTATCCTGTCAATGACCATATCCGGTGAGCCGCTTATGCTGAAACTTTCTATCATCTCATCAGTAACAGCCTTGCTCACTCCCGGCCAGTCTCCCTTTGTGAATGCGTTGTTGAGAGCCTCTCTCACCTTATTCACATCACTCATTCCTATCCCATGCCTTTCGAATATCACATCGGGTGAACCGGCGACGATGAACGCAACAACTATCTTTGCAGCGTTCTTTGCCTTCTCAGCATCCTTGTCAACGCTCATTGATGCGTAGGCAACAACATCAAATTCATCTCTGCTCTTTCCGGCTTTGCTCAGACCCGCATCTATGTTCTCCTTGGCAGCCTCAAAGTCCCTTGGATGTGAGGCGTTTATAAGCACACCATCTCCAAGTTCAGCTGCAAGCTGGAGCATCTTTGGCCCCTGTGCTCCTATGTAAATTGGAATGTTTCCTGCTTTGAAGTCAAGCCTTGCACCATTGAACTTGAATATCTCACCATCGTAGCTCACACCCTTCCCTCCATGGAGGGCTCTTATTATCTCAACAGCTTCTCTCATTCTCTTCAGGGGCTTTGTCCAGCTTATACCTATTCTGTCAAATGTAACCTTGTCTCCCGCCCCTATCCCAAGGACGGCCCTTCCACTGCTCAGCTCATTAATTGTGGCGATGGCTGAAGCCGTCAATGCTGGGGAGATGTGGTAGGGGTTTGTCACTCCCGGACCGAGCTTTATGCAGTCTGTTTTCAGAGCGAGAATTGTCAGCATTGAGTAAACGTTTCTGTTGTTGTAGTGGTCTGTTATCCAGGTGTACTCAAAACCGCTGTCCTCTGCAAGCTTCACGTAGTACTCAAGCTCATAGTACTTCATGTTTGGGACAAATTCAATGCCGAACTTCATAGACCGGCTTGATTTATGGAGCCGTATAATCTTTTCGATTTTTATTCAATTTCACTCAAGCTGATCAACCCTTTCCCTCCATAGCGAGTTTATCCGGGATGCAACCTTTGGATTTTTGAACCCCCTGAGCAGTGTGAAATCCTTTGGGTAGCCTATGAAGGGATCTATTGTCATCTGATCGGTGTTTGCAACCCATATTCTGAATCCTGCATTCTTCACCCTCTCAGAATTTCTTCTGAAAAACCTCAGGAATGGTGTGACCTCATTTTCCGTTGGCACCACAACAACATATTCTCCATCAAACCTATCCGAAACCCTTTCATGTATGTCAAGAAATCTCTCCACATCATCAATTAGGGTGTAAAAAACTCCGTATCTGAACTTTTTCTTGGTGTAGATTTTGAGCAGTCCCTCATTGATATCATATTCTGTAAAAAACCTGTCTGTTATCCTTTTCATTATGCCTAAGGACTCCAAAAGTTTTTTTGATTTCAGGTACTCCGCATAAGCCTCCCCGACAAGCTCCTGAGTTGGGGAGCATGTGTGGGCATGTCTGAACTCAATCTCATTCAGCTTCAGGGTTTCAGGATAGTGAAGGCTGTTTATTGTTGAAGGCTCCTCACAGAGGCTCTCAACGACCCCATCGATGATTTCCTGAAAGTCAACACTCTGACTTCCATCATAAAATTCAAGAAGAACTGTCATGGCAATTCTTTTGATCTCCTCAGCAGTCACAACCTCTCTTCCTGAGAGTTCATGGGAGACTCTTTTTATTGTGTTTCTGAGAATATCCATGAGCTAAGGAGTTCCGGATTAATTTTTAAGGATTGAGGTGTTTTGAAGTTTGCGGTAAAACGCATTTTCGAACCTCAAAAAGTGTTTTCGGCTGATTTCAAAAAAGATCCCACAGTGAGATATCACATCATCCCATCTCCATTCTTAGACCATCAATAAGCTTTTATCTGGCTTTTTTAAATTATCATACATGGCATAAAGGGCTGAAGATGTTCTGTACAATGTCAGACTGACAGATGGAATAATCGAACCTGATGTAGAAATGGCAGGAGAGGTTGCAGATGGTGGAAGGATAGTCTTTGCCACATCTCCGGGATGCTGGGGTCCCATGATCACACCAAACATCAGAGGGGGTCATGAGGTCGCCATGCCTGTGAGAGTGGAGGGAGCAAGAGCGGGAGATGCAATTGTGATAAAGGTTGAGGAGATCAGAGTTATCTCCAAGGCCGCCAGCTCAGGAGTGGACAGCCCTGTGGATGGTGCTTTTGTGGGTGACCCATTTGTGGCAAAGAAATGTCCCGGTTGCGGTGAGATGTGGCCCGAGTATGAGGTGGAGGGAACCGGGCAACAAGCAGTCAGATGCAGAAAATGCGGTGCTCCAGCATCCCCTTTCAGAATGATCCACGGGTACACTCTTATCTTTGATCGTGGATTCGCATTCTCGGTTGATGAAAAACTGGCCAGAGAAGTGGCCGAAAGATATCGTGAATTCTCCTCAATTCCGGAGAACTCAAAACAGGTCCCTGTCCTCGTCTTTGGAAAGGCAGACTTGCCAGGGTTAGTTGCAAGAGTGCGACCCCATATCGGTCAGCTTGGTACGGTTCCTGCAGTAAACATTCCAGACTCCCACAACGCTGGAGATTTCGGAACATTTCTTATTGATGCGCCTCACCAGTTCGCCATAACCAAGGAGCAGTACGAGACCTCTCTAACTGACGGGCATCTCGATGTTGACTCTGTAAGAGAGGGGTGTGTTGTAATCGCCCCTGTAAAGGTTGATGGCGGAGGAGTATATGCTGGAGATGTTCATGCAATGCAGGGGGATGGTGAGGTGGCAGGACATACAGCAGATGTTTCGGCTGAAACAACTGTCACCGTTTCAGTGCTTAAAGGACTGAGACTTGAGGGTCCTATTCTGCTGCCCCCCGAAGAGGACCTTCCACCCCTTGCAAAACCCTGGAGAGAGGATGAGTGGGAAATTGTAGCGACTCTTGCAAGAAAAAATGGAATTGAAATTGAGCCAGCTGCGCCGCTGCAAATTATAGGTTCCGGGCCGACAATCAACGAAGCAGCCACTAAGGGATTCGAAAGAGCTGCAAATCTTTTGGGAATGAGACTTGAGGAGGTGCTGAACAGAGTTACAATTACGGGTGCTGTGGAAATTGGAAGGCTGCCCGGGATAGTTCAGGTATCGATGCAGGTGCCGATTAAAATTCTGGAAAAGCTTGGAATTGCAGATCTTGCTGTGGAACATTACGGACTGCCATACTAATCCAGCATCGTCAGAAAATCTGTAACCTCCTTAACCAGGGCATCCATCCTTCCCGTGTAAAAGTGATCCGTCTCGAGCTCAACAACCCTCCTGGGTTCGCTGAGCATCTCAGCAATTTTCCTCGACTCCTCAACACTCACAATGTCATCGTAACTCGCATAAATGATCAGTTTGGGAACGCCTGAATCCTTCAGCTCAATCTCATGCAGTCTTCTCAGCGGAGAGATCAGAACAAGGGCGTCGCTTTCGCTGGCAATGTTGCTGGCAACAACAGCACCAAAGGAGTAACCCACAACAGCAACGAATTCGTGCCTCTCCTTCATATACAGAAGCATGTACCTCGTATCCTCAACCTCTCCCACACCGTTTCTGAAGGGTTGCCTGTAGTCGAAGCGGAGGGTCGAAAAACCGGCCCTGTGCAGGGCGGAGCTTATCCTCTCGAGCCTCACGTCAAATCTGTTCCCACCCATCAGGGGGTGAGGGGGGCACAGCAGAACACCCCTTTCTCCTCTGACATCGTAGGTGGCCCTTATGCCGTTCACGACGACCTCGACCATACAGCCTGTTCTCGGGGAAGTATATAACTGCTTCCCGTCCAGAACTTCGAGTCATCGAAGCCACACCTTCAAGCCCGTGCATGGAAAACCTTAATACCTCCTGCTCCATTCAGAGCTTGATGAATTACGCTGATCTCGGACTCAGGGTTGGCATAGAGATTCACCAGCAGCTCGACACCAGACACAAGCTCTTCTGCAGATGTCCCACCGAGCTGAGAGAAACTGAGGATGCGAGCTTCGAGTTTTTCAGATATCTGAGGCTGAAGAGAAGCGAACTGGGAACTGAGGACAGGGCTGCAAGGGAAGAGGTAATGAGGAGCAGAAAGTTCATCTACAAGTTTTACGACACCACATGTCTGGTTGAGGCTGACGAGGAGCCTCCGACAGAGATCAACCGCGAGGCCTTACTCATAGGCATTCAGATTGCGAAGATGCTGAACATGGAGCTTGTCGATGAGCTGCACGTGATGAGGAAGATCGTCATAGACGGAAGCAACACCACGGGCTTCCAGAGAACAGCTCTGCTCGCCTTCGACGGCTATTTAGAGGTTGATGGAAGGAAAATTGGAGTTGCAACCCTCTGCATTGAAGAGGAGGCGGCGAAGAAGGTTGAGGAACGCGGGGGAGAGGTTGTTTACTCCCTCGACAGACTTGGAATTCCGCTGGTGGAGATCGGGACGGGGCCGGACATTGACTCGCCTGAACTTGCAAAGAAGGTGGCTAAGAAGCTCGGAATGATTCTCAGGAGCACGGGGAAGGTCAAGAGGGGACTTGGAACCATAAGGCAGGACGTGAACATTTCGATAGAGCATGGGGCGAGGGTTGAGATAAAGGGCGTGCAGGATGTGGACATCCTCGACAGAATTGTCGAGTACGAGGTAATCAGGCAGGTTAACCTGCTGAAGATCAGGGATGAGCTGAGGAGGAGGAACGCCAAGGTCTGCGAGGAGATCTTCGATGTTAAGGAGGTCTTTGCAAACACCAGATCCAAGATTCTGAAGAGAGCAAAGGCGCTAATGGCCGTGAAGCTTGAGGGTTTTTCGGGGCTCGTGGGCATGGAAATCCAGCCCGGCAGGAGGCTTGGAACCGAATTTGCAGATATAGCCAAAACCTTTGGCCTTGGAGGGATATTCCACACCGATGAGCTTCCAGCTTACGGCATAAGCCAGGAGGAAGTGGAGGAGCTGAGAAGGGCCGTCAGTGCGAAAGATGGCGACGCGGTCATCATAGCCTCGGGAGACGAGCGCAGAGTGAGAAATGCACTGCTGAGAATAACTGAAAGGGCAAAGTTCTGTCTCGTCGGTGTTCCGGAGGAAACGAGGAGGGCAAATGAGGACGGAACCACATCCTACCTCAGACCTCTGCCCGGAGCTGCCAGAATGTATCCCGAGACTGACGTTCCTCCTGTCAGGATAGACGAGGAGATGAGGAGCGTTGATGTGCCTGAGCTCATAGAGGACAGGGCGAAGAGATACGTTGAGCAGTTCGGCCTCGCAGAGGATCTTGCGATGATAATGGCGGACCCGAGGTACAGCGAGATCTTCGAGGAATTTGCGGAAAGCGTGGGGGCGAGCATCGCAGCGAGGGTTCTGCACATAATTCCGTCCCAGCTAAGAAAGGATGGCTACAACGTTGACGGTCTCGGCATTGAGGACTTCAGGCTCACCCTCTCGCTTATAAGGGACGGAAAGATAGCCAAGGAGGGAGCAGAGGAGGTGCTGAAAATTCTGACGGAAGAGAAACTTGGAGAGGAGGAAATCCTTTCAAGACTCTCTCCCTCACAGGATCTCGACGACTTCATTGCGAGGCTGATTGAGGAGAAGAGAGATCTGATAGCAGAAAGGAGAGAGCATGCCTTCAAACCTTTAATGGGGCTGGTGATGAAGGAGTTTCGAGGGAAGGTTGACGGTAAAATTATCGCCGAGAAGCTCAGAAATGCGATAAAGAAAGAGCTGGAAAAGTCTTAGAACAGGATAACTGCCAGGAATGGCAGGAGTATGGACGTGAATATTCCGTTCAGGGCCATTCCAAGCCCGCTCACAGCACCACTCACTTCATCGTCCAGAATGATCCTCGCGGTTCCAAGCCCGTGAGCCGTGACTCCCATCGCAAGCCCCCTCGCAACCCTGTCCCTTATTTTTGCCGCATTCATAACCTCAACGCCTGCGGCATTTCCCATTATGCCTGTCAGAATCACAAGGACTGCCGTCAGCGATGGGATGCCAGATATCTTCTCACTCACGCCTATCGCAATTGCGGTGGTGATGCTCTTGGGGGCTATGCTTCTTGCAACAGCCTCACTCCCTCCGAGCGCTGATACAGCAAGAACCGCGCTGATTATTGCCACAAGTCCACCAACAACTATGCCGGCGAATATCTGCCTTGAGTACCTGTAAATGTACTCCCTCTGCCTGTACAGCGGCACTGCAAGGCTAACAACAGCCGGGCCGAGCAGGAAGGTGAGTATCCGGGAACTTTCGTTGTAGTAATCGTAGCTGATCCCTGAAAGGTAGAGGATCAGAACTATGCTCAGGATCGTGAGGAGAACCGGATTGAGAATAAACACTCTTTTTCGAGAGTATATCTCCGTAAAAACGTAGTAGAGAGCGAGAGTGATGAAGATCCCGAAGGGGTTCATCTCAGCACCTCCACCGTTTTTGCGGTGATGAGGAGGGTTGCGAAGAAGCTGATGAAGAGTGCTGCGGCGATTGGCAGAAGTTCAGATTTTATCAGATCAAGGTAAAGTATAACTCCCGCTCCCGGAGGGACGAACAGAATGCTCATGTGCCTGACGAAGAACTCGGCCTCCTTCTCGCACCACTCCACCCGGATGACCTCAGAGAACAGTGCGATGGTGAGGAGGATCATACCGAGAACACTTCCCGGAATCATTAGGCCAAGAACCTTTGAGAGAAGCTCCTCGAGGAAATAGAAACCGAACACTATCGCGAGACCCCGATACATGATGGCCCGATTTTGAGTCGTGATTTAATGGTTTTGAGCTTCTCACTCACCAGTCAAAAGCACAACATTTATAAATCTTTGCTAATGTGTCTCAAACTAACAAGGTGATGGGAAATGGAGGTGGGCAAAAGGATAAGACTTGAACGCATAATAAACAGAAAAAGCGGAAACACCGTCATAGTGCCTCTGGATCATGGAGTGAGCATGGGTCCGATAAGAGGGATTGTGAACCTCAGAGAAACCATAAATGAGGTGGCAGAAGGTGGAGCGAATGCTGTTGTTGTCCATAAGGGAGTTGTTGGCTTCGGTCACAGAGGGTACGGGAAGGATGTTGGGCTTATTGTCCATCTTTCAGCCTCAACAAAGCTTGCTCCTGATCCGAATGAAAAGGTGCTCATTGCAACTGTGGAGGAGGCGATAAAGCTCGGAGCTGATGCTGTCAGCGTTCACATAAATGTCGGAAGCAATACTGAGGCCGAACAGCTGATAAAACTCGGAAAGATAAGCAGGGACTGCAGGGAGTGGGGAATGCCGCTGCTTGCGATGATGTATCCCAGAGGGAATGGAATAAACCAGTTTGATGAGAAAGCTGTATCTCTTGCTGTCAGAGTTGGAGCAGAGCTTGGAGCAGACATAGTGAAGACGAATTTCACAGGGAGTGTTGATACATTCAAAAAGGTGGTTGATGGCTCCCCTGTACCTGTTGTTGTTGCAGGTGGTGAGAAGATGGAGAGCACCGAAGACATTCTGAAAATGGTTGATATGGCAATGGAAGCTGGAGCCAGTGGGGTGGCCATTGGCAGGAACATCTTTCAGGCAGAAAACCCCAGAAGGATGACCGAGGCAATAGCGATGATTGTTCACGAGAATGCCGGCTGGAAGGATGCTCTGGATTATCTTCTCAGTTAATTTTATTTAGCCTCCGCTAAACCTCTTTTCCGGTGGTGTATTTGAGAATCCCGCTTTACATTGATTTTAACGGAAAAAACGTCCTTGTGATAGGTGGAGGAGGGGTTGGAGCAAGCAGGGCGAGAAAATTCATGGAAGCTGGAGCAAATGTCAGGGTTATTAGCATTGAATTCTCAGAAGAGCTCAGCAATCTTGATGTTGAGCTTGTTAAAGGGGATGCAAGAGATAAAGAGCTTCTTGAGGAGCATTTAAAGTGGTGTGACCTTGTTACGGTTGCAGTCCCGGATACCGGGCTGAATGAAAAAATTATCGAACTTGCAAGAAAACACAAGGCTCTCGTAAATCTTGCAAACGATGCCGAGAAAACCGAGGTTGTTGTACCCTTCGAGGGTGAAATTGAAGGAATAAAATTTGCAGTCACCACAGAAGGAAAAAGCGGGGTTGTTGCCAGAATTGTCAGGGACAGGATTGCTGAAATGCTTGGAGATGATGAGGAAACTCTCAATCTTCTGAAAGCAATGGACTATTTGAAGAAGTACATGAAGGAAAATGAAGTTCCGGTGAGAGTGAGGATGAAAATGTACTTTGCCATCAGCAGTGATGGAGGATTCAGGAAGCTTGTCAGTGAGGGCAGGGTCGAGGAGGCAAAGAGGTATGCGATTGAGTTTCTTGAGGATTTCATGAAGGGGAAAAGAGAGATCAAGGATGATGCAGTTAAAATAAACTTCTGAGGTGTTTTTCATGGATAAGGATCTTCTCATGAAGGCCCAGTACGAAATGCCTGTCACAGAATCTCCATTTCAGGATTTGGCTGAAATACTCGGTAAGGATGAGAGCTATGTCACAGGAAAGCTGAACGAGTATCTCAAGGCAGGGGTTGTCAAGAAGGTAGGACCCCAGCTCAACTACAGGGCGTTCAGGGGGATAAGCCACGCCGCTCTTGTAGGAGCTGAGGTCAGGGGCAATCTTGAAAGGGCTGTTGAGATAATAAACGCCGAGAGAGGGGTAAAGCACAACTTTCTGAGGGTGCACGAGGTTTACAACATCTGGTTCACGATAAAGGCGCCGAGCAGGGAGGAGCTGTTCGAGAGGACGAGGGAAATTATGGAAAGGTGCGGTGTTGAGAACTACGTCGTTCTTCCGAGTGTAAGAGTTTACAAGATGGACGTGAAGTACGATCTATTCAGGGGGGTCTCCTTCAGCACGAGAGCTGAGGAGAAAGTAGATGTTCCGAAGGTCGAGGAGATCGGAATTGATGGGACAATGCTCAGAGACATGGAGAGGAACTTCGGCATCGAGGAGAGGCCGTTCAGAAAGTTTGCGGAAAAGTACGGTTATTCTGAAGGAGAGCTTGCGGATCTGATAGCTGAACTGATAGAAAAGAGGGTGGTCAGGGACTTCTATGCTGTTCTGAACGGACATAAAGCGGGATTTAAGGAGAACGGGATGAACCTGATAAAGACGGACGAGCCAGAGAAGGTTGCGGAGAGACTTCTGAAAAAAATTCCCGAGATAACCCACCTCGTCCAGAGAGAGGTGCCTGAAAACTGGAACTACCCCATATACTTCATGGTGCACGCGGTAAATCGGGAGATCATCGAGAAAATTGCGGAAAAGGCGAGAGAAATCCAGGGGGTCAAGGAACTGAGAATTCTTTACAGTTTGAAGAGTTTCAAGGATTAGCTCTATTTGGATCCCTCACTTGCGAGATGGAATTTCATAATATTTTCAAAACCTTTTAAGAGTACAAAGCCGCTAACTGACTTTAGATTCTTAGAGATGGCCAATGCTTTTTGGCGGTTCTCCTTCCATTTATAGTGTCGGACATAACAAACTTAACCAATCAGGAATTTACTAATCCACCT
>ENA-OSAE01000201-OSAE01000201.1-marine-sediment-metagenome-genome-assembly--contig:-NODE-201-length-39345-cov-99.258997_pt1 | contig 39345 bp, 39 predicted proteins | sample MGYA00237870_ERZ529317 | MGnify/ENA primary metagenome ERZ529317 (study PRJEB26369, sample SAMN03142812) | marine sediment metagenome | biome: marine; feature: borehole; material: sediment... | reverse complement strand
TTTTTGCTGACGGATCAACCCCATGGCAGCAGTGCTGGCAACCAGCTCCGGATCAGGCCGCCAGGGCCGAATCAACTGCCGCAACTGGCCATTGGACTCAACAGCCTGGCCAGATGATCAGCATGGAGCACTCCACCTGCCCCCATGACGGTTAGACGCCATGATATGTGGTAGGACACCTGACCTTCAATTGCCCCCAGGCCCTGCTGGATACGCAGTGGCAGTGGTAAGGGTCGTGCTCGCTGAAAAGTTCGATCGCCGCTACTTCCCTAACTTTCTGAAGGGTCAGGTGGCACCGCTTTCCATTCCACTGCTCATACTTGGCCTTGGAGCCTCTGTCGATGTACCAGGAAAGCCCTGGGGCAAACTGCTCACGGCACTGTTCTTTGCCTGCGCAGCCGCGTATGCCCTGAAACTGGTGGCTGAGATCAAGGACAAGCTGACGCAGACATACCCCAAGCTCAGCCTGCCAGAAGAGATCCTCGAATTTTTGAAAGAACTGAAGGAAGAGTGATCAGCACCCACATTGCAAGAAAGACTCTGGGTAGATCATCCAGGTCGCAAGAACTTATAACTATGCAGGCTGCTCACGGCCCCCCCGAAGCCCTCTATATGGCTGCATACTGCAGATTTATGACCAGTCCATAGATCCCATGTCGTATACCAGAATGGCGCATACTCTTCGGAACCCAAAAGGATTCGCTATGTTTGCAATATGTTTGCAAAAACCCCTTGAATGGCACCTTACACGAAAAAGGTAAAACCCGCGAAGCCTATGGCTACGCGGGTTTTTGATGTCGGGCTGCCCGGATTTGAACCGAGGACCTCTTGAACCCCATTCAAGCGCGCTACCAAGCTGCGCCACAGCCCGACGCCACGCAATATTATATCCCATGTGCCTCGGGCGTGCAACTTGAACTGCTCGCTTGCGGGTTGCTGGTGCCCTGCACTACCTAATGGCGTCTTTCAGGCTTTTCCCGGGCCGGAAAGCCGGTACCCGGCGCGCCTCGATGGTTATGGCTTCTCCTGTCTGAGGATTTCTCCCCTTACGCGCAGCCCTCTCACGCACCTCAAAGGTGCCGAATCCCACCAGCGAGACCTTTTCGCCCGCCGCCAGGGACTCCACGATGGCGTCCAGCAGGGCATCTACAAGCTTGCTGGTGTCCTTCTTAGTGAATCCCGTCTTCTCCGCCACCACTGATACCAGCTCAGCCTTGGTCACCAGCACACCTCCTCTCGCGTGCTCCTGCTTAGGCCCGTGGCACTGATGCCACAGTTTTCTATTTCTATGATCTGGAGAGGGATCCTTCTTCTTACGCGCCGTGGCAACAAAAAAGGGCCGATGCAGTCGGCCCCTCTCCTGCAGTTGACAGCGGCTGTGTCTTTCAAGCTCAGATTATGATGCAGATCAGCCCCGCCGAGCCTTCGTTTATCAGTCGTTCCAGCGTCTCCTGCAGCTTTTCTTGCACGTCTTCAGGCATCCGGAACAGCTTAGACTGTATGCCCTCCCGCACCAGTTCGTGCAGCGGTTTTCCAAATATGTCCGATTGCCAGATGCGCTTTGGGTCGTCCTCGAATTGGTTAAGCAGATACCGCACCAGTTCCTCGCACTGCTGTTCAGTTCCGATGAGAGGCGTTACTTCCGTGTGAATGTCCGCCCGTATGAAGTGAAGAGTCGGCGCACTGGCTCGGAGCCGAACGCCGAAGCGTGAGCCCTGCCGTATCAGCTCTGGCTCGTCGAACGTCATCTCGTCCAGAGTAGGAGGTACCATCCCGTACCCTAGCTGCCGCACTTCCTTCAATGCTTCAGCCACCCGATCGTATTCTCTCTTTGCCAGCGCTAATTCCCGCATGAGGGGTACCAAATCCGCCTTACCCGTAATAGCACATCCTGTTATTTCCTCCAGTACCCGGAAGAACAGAGACTCGCAGGCCTCCACCTGCAGCGTGGCAATTCCCTGACCCATGTCCAGGCGTTTCAAGAGCACTTCCTGGACTCGCTCATGCGCCTGCAGGCTAGCGATGGCCTTGTTGACATCCCGCAGCCGTCGTACATTTCTCACCACCTCGGACACTGTTTGCTCCAGCTCGCTCCGGAGCCAGTGCGTGGGTTCGAGCACTTCCACCCATGCGGGGAGGGTAACTTCCACCTCCCGCACCGGGAACTCGTACAGGAGCTGTTCAACCAGCAGGAGCACATCCTCTTGGGTCATGTGGAGGCAGTCGAGGGCGACGGTGGCCACATCGTACTCCATCTCCAGCTGGGAAGCTAGCTCCAGGGTGGATTCTGCGCGAGGATGGGCACTGTTCAACACGATGACGAAGGGCTTGCCAACCTCTTTGAGCTCCTGGACCACGCGCCTTTCGGCTGGCGCATAGCTTTCCCGCGGGATGTCCGTGATGCTACCATCGGTGGTGACCAACACTCCCACCGTAGAATGCTCCGCAATCACCTTCCGGGTGCCTACCTCCGCAGCCTCCTGGAACGGGATGTCTTCCTCGAACCAGGGGGTAGTCACCATGCGCGGACCCTCTTCTTCCTCGTATCCTAGTGCACCTTCCACCGTGTAGCCCACGCAGTCTACCAGCCTGACCCTAAAGCTGATTCCCTCTTTCACCGTGATCTCTACGCCCTCATCGGGTATGAACTTGGGCTCCGTTGTCGTCACCGTGCGGCCCGCCCCACACTGGGGAAGGGAATCCTTCGCCCGCTCATAATCATGCGGATCCTCAATATGGGGGAGGACCATTAGTTCCATGAATCTCTTTATGAACACCGACTTTCCCGACCGGACGGGCCCCACCACGCCAATGTAGATGTCACCACCCGTACGCTCGGCAATATCGCGGAAGATGTCGAACTTCTCCATGAGGACATTCCTCCTTCTCGAGTCCAGCGAGCCATAGCTAGTACATTCATATGCAGGGAGGGAAACCATATTCTAGGGCATGGATCGCGGGACCAGGGGGACACTAGTTTCATGGGTGCCCCGGTAAGGAGCTCTGCCATCGCAGTGGTTGTCGCAGCCACCTTGTGCAGCGTGGCCGCCAGCTCTGTGTCGCTGGCCTGGCCATTCGCGCCCGCCCGCACGCCGCCTCGACCGGTTCTGGCCGGAAAGACTGTTTTGCTGGTGGTGGACCGACTGCCTTATCTCGATCTGGCCCGGCACTCCAGCTGGCAGGCCCTGCGGGAGCAAGCACTATGCGCCCTCATGGGCACACACGTCCTTGGCCCCTGTACGAGGCAGGCGGCCCATCTGACCCTGGGAAGCGGGGCTCGGGCGGCCGCCGACGCAGAAGCCGTGTGCTTGCAGTCAGCCGACGCTGCAGAGGAGGGAGAATCGGCCGGCCTGGTCTGGGCTCGACGTACCGGTCTGCGAACCCAGAGAAACGTACTGGTCAACGTGAACATGCCTCTCACCCAGCGGATGCAGCTTGCGCGCCACGGCACTGCCCCGCTGGGCTCCCTCGCCCGCGCATTGATGATGGCCGGCCAGAGCGTAACCCTGCTGAGTACTGCCGCTACCTGCCAGGAAATGTTGGCTGCCCTGCTACTCATGGACGAGGTGGGGCGCGTAGCCAGCTGGTGTCGCTGGGGCTTGCACCGCCCAGACTCCGGTGCACCTCACGGAAGGAAAGCGAACTGGGCCGCCCTCCGGGAGGCAGTGGAGGAGTGCTGTCTAAGCACTGATCTGTTGATCGTGGAAATCGATGACTTCGCTCGTCTGGACGATCTAGCCCTTCGTTGGTCGGACGACTGCGCACGCCGCTGCCGACATCAGCTGTTGGCCGAACTGGCAGACTTCCTCAGGTGGCTGTGCGGCACCATCCCACCCAGCGGACAGGTAGTCCTATGCGTGCCCACGCCTCCGGCCGGGGATGTAGCACGCGGATGGCTGTTGACTCCTTTGTTCATTTGGACCAACACCGGACCAGGTTTACTCTGGTCGGCTTCCACTCGGCGGCCGGGGTTTGTCCTCAACGTCGATCTGGCTCCCACGCTGGCCCAATGCACGGGGGCACCGGCTCACAACGGCTGGGTGGGACATCCTCTGCAGTGGCTGCCTTCGTCCAATCCTCTGTTGGTACTGGGTCAGTTGTATCGACAGGCAACCACCAGCTGGCAGTGGCGCCCCATAACTGTGCGAGCATTTGTTTACGTGTGCACCGCTCTGTTGCTGGGCTTGGGCTGGGCGGCCTGGCGCCGTCCCTCGCTGCTGCTGCTACTGCTGTCGGCAGTGCTGAGCTGGCCGGCCTGGCTGCTGGTCTGGGACCGTCTTGTGACCATCCCACCGCTGGCTCTGGTTGGTTCTCTGGTAACCACGGCTGCTTGGTCGGCGATGATTGCACGCCAGCTCGGCAAGATCCGCACCGCCGCTGCCTGGAGCTCGGGTTTGCTCGTAGTACTGGTGGCGGTGGGTCTTGCAGTTGATCCCCACTTCACCGCCGACACCACCCTCGGGCCCTCCACCTGCCTGGGGGCCAGGCTGTACGGGTTGGGCAATGAGTACGGAGGATTGCTGGCCGGTAGCGTCCTCCTGCTGTGGGCCGTGGCAATCGACGGGGGATCAGCAGTTGCGGGCGCCGGCCTACTGGTCTCGGCAATGACCCTGGTACTCGTAGCAGGCGTCAACTGGGGGATCACCTGCGCCCTGGGTCTGGCTTGCTGCACCTTGCTTGCAAATGGGAAACGTCTCGGCGGGAGGGCCTGGGCGGCCGGGGCCGGCCTCACGGCGCTGGTGGCTGCAGGCGTATTATGGGGTTTATGCCAAGGAGCGGTTCCCACCCATCTTTCGGGAGCCGTTCGCAGGTTGATCCAGCAGGACTGGGAATGGTTGCTCGCGGTGGCCACGCGCAAGATCGGTTCGAATATGCGTCTGTTGGCCTACGCAGTATGGAACCGCCTGTCCGTGGGGCTGCTGGCATGCGGCGTAGCCTTGTGGTGGAAGACGCGTAGTTCTCGTCCCGCCAGTGGTCGCTGCAAGCAGCACCACCAGCGCCTCGGCCGCTCGCTGACGGTCGGGGCAGCAGCTGCACTACTGCTGAACGACTCCGGAGTGGTGGCCGCCGTATGTCTATTGATGTTTCCCGTGGCGTACATGGTGGCTGACAAATCGTGGCCCCCGGACGCAGTGACATAGCCCACTCACAGCAGGCTTGCCTGCAGGACCACGTCGCGCATTTGGGCCGCGTTGCGGAGCATCGGCGGGACGAATGCCAAGCGGCCGGTCGACGGCTGCGGCTTGCACACCGAGAAGCTACAGCCGCCGCCTCCCTGCCCGCAGCGGCTGGGCAATTGCAGAAGAACCCGACCCCCAACCACCGAACGAGCAACAGCGGGGGAGAACTCCATTTCAGGCAGCAGGCGGCTTTCCGGGTCCACGTCGCGGCACGGACCCCTGCAGGCCCTCCTGTTGCTGGCAACCCATCACCATGCTATCGTCAATCACACCTGAACAGGGCCTTCCGGTTTGTGACTGCACCTGCGGGCCGGGCATCACCCATGCCCGGTACCCACCGCCCCTGGCCCGATCCCATGGCTTCACCACCGCGCGACTACCCGCAGGCGGCTGCTCCCCTCGGGCCGCGCGTGTATACACTTCCTTAGCTCGCCGCGAACTTGAGGGCATCAGCATCAACACGCTCGAGACTGCAAGTCCGCAGCACGGCCCGCCGGCGTTCTCCTCCGTAACTTCGCGCAACAACCGGTGAAGCCTCGACACCCGCTCCGTCCAACTACCCGCAGGTCATCGTCCAACCGAGGAGCTGCCACGGCAGCCCGACGGTCTCGCTGTTTCGTGGCAGGCGCTCAGCCACCGATGCTCAGATACTCCACGATTTCCTGGGGATCCATTTCCTCCAAGCCGAGCTGGCTCAGCGTCCTGCCTTCCTTCCTGAAGTCACGCTGACAGATGACCGACCCCAAGTCGATGAGCGCGTCGATCACTGGAGTCCTGACTTGGGCCTTCGCTGCCAGCTCCGACGCTGGCACCAGGCCGTAAGGTATGTCTTCCGTGAAGTAACGATTGTCCACTGACGACGGCCCTTTGATTTCCCCTACCAGCCCGTCCAGGTCGAAGGGAGCCCAGAAACAGGCACCCATGATGCTGGAACGGGTCCGGAAGTCGCGGTCACGATAGGTGGCAATCTGACACCCATAGGCCCGTCCGACTGCTGCCTGTTCCTCATACACCGCTCTGATCACCCTAGCCACCGCTTCGGTGATGCCTTCACGGTACAGGTAGAACTCGCCCTTGGAGTATTGAATTCTACCCGTGTTGAGCAGCGAACCAGCGGCGTGCACTGTGGGGTTGGGATTGGAGAGCGCCACCGCCAACACGTTCTCGCCCCGACTCACGGGATACAATTCCTCCCAGAGGGCCAGCACCTCTTGAGTCTCGCTGGCCGGACACGCCGCAACCAGGTGTTTGTCTTTCTCGGGCAGGGCGAACACCCAAACGTGGCCGGGAGCTTTCAGCCGGGCACCGTAGGGAAGTGAGTTCGTCTCGCCCACCTTCACCCGCAGCTCTGGTCGCTGTCTCGACAGCAAATGGCGGAGACGCAAGGCACCGTAATCACCCGCCACCACCATCACGGTTTGCCCCGACTCCAGGTGAGGCATCACCGCCTGAAAGAACACCTCTTGCGCGAAGGCGGGGACCACTACCACCACCAGCTCGGCACCGGCCACCGCCTCGGCCGGATCCGTGGTCACTGCCCTGAGCACCGCCTCGCCTTTGGGACCGACACCATCAATGACGATTCGGCGCTCCCTCAACGTGGGCCCGAGGCGGTCAGCAAACCGCTGTGTTTCGAACATCCTCACCTCATGCCCGCGCAGCGCCAGGTCCGCTGCCATGGCATGCCCGCCGTTGCCGCCGCCCAATATGGCTATCCGCATGAGCCAGCCTCCCCTCTTTGGCCTTCATTTCCCCTTGTATACCTTTTGAACGTATGCCGATGTGGCCGCGCGCAGCATAGCGGAATAGTTCAGGCCAAAGGCCACCACATCCCCCGGCGCGGGAGGCTTCGGGCAGTCCTCCACATCGAGGAGGAGGTGATCGCTGGATCCTCCCAGCACCTTGGCCCCCGGCAGGAGCGGGGTCACCCCGCGAACATCCACATCCTGCCTGCCCAGCGCCACCACCGCCCGTCGGTGCCACCCTCGATCCTCGAACTGCGGCACTTCACCGAAGCCATCCCTTCCCCGCGGACCGATGGGCACCGAGGGCTTTCGTGCCACCTCGATGACCTCGGCCAGCAACCTGATGGTGTCCTGTCTTGCGCCGCGAATGGGTGCGCCCACCGTGGTATTCACCCCGAGCAACAGACCCTCGCCCATGCGCAGCTGGGTGATTCCAGCGGGCAGCGTTTCCTGCTCCAGGAGGAAGTAGGTGGCCGTGTTACCCCCAGAGACCACCGGGAGAGGAACGCCCAGGCTGTCCCGCACCTCTTGGGCCAGCCGGACCAGCAGGCCGGTGTTCTCCGGCGTGGGCAGCACACCTCCGTAGCAAGCGGTGTTGGTGCCCATCCCCCACAGCTCCAGCCCAGGCATGGCGTGCATCTGTCGAGCCACGTGCAGCACCCGTTCCGGCCAGACCCCCTCCCTGAGATCCCCGGTATCGACCATCAGGATGACCCGGTGACGACGACCACACTGTGCGGCCTCCTCGCCCACCACTCGGGCAACTGCCGGCTCGGACTGCAGGCTGATGTCCGCTACCCGGGGCACCCACCTGGCCTCGCTCATCATGGGAATCCGTATCAACATCAGGGGTGCATTGATTCCCTCGCGGCGCAGGCGAGCCAGGTTGGAGAGCCGAGAATCACCCAGTGCACTCACCCCTCCCTCCAGCATCGCGCGCGCCACCAGCGGTTCACCGCATAGCCCCTTGGTGACTCCCACGATCTCCACTCCGTGGGCCCGGGCACGGCCGCACACCACCGCGACGTTATGTCTGATACGATCCAAAAATATCTCCATCCTGGGATAGCTTGTCCCTTGCATACAGTTCCCTCCTTCGCAATGCCCCGAACGCTGGGAGCAGGCTGCTCGCGGCGCGGGCCACTCACCTCCGGCGCCGTCGGAAGATCAGGCGGATGGGCGTACCCTGGAACCCGAATTCCTCGCGCAGCGTTCTTTGCAAATACCGCGTGAACCAGTCCTTCACCATTGAGGGATCGTTCACGAACACCACGATGGTGGGTGGGGAGGTCGACACCTGGGTGGCGTAATAGACGCGGAGTCCTCCCCGGCCAGCCAATTGGCCTACCGCGCGCTGTATGGCGCGATTGATGTCGCTGGTGGGCACCCGTCTGGCGTATTCCTCCGCTACCCTGCTCACAGTCCTCATCAGATGGTCGATGCCCTCACCGGTGAGCGCCGACGTGGTGATCAGAGGGGCGAAGGACAAGAAATCGAGGTCCGCCAGGATACCCGCTCTCACAACCTCCCCGTCCTCACTCACCAGGTCCCACTTATTGGCAGCGATCACCGCCCCTCGCCCCGAACGCAGTATGTAGCCCGCGATGCGGCGATCCTGGGCGGTCACTGGCTCGGTGGCATCTAGCACCAGGCAGCTCACCTGCGAGCGCCGAACAGCCGTCAAGGCACGCAACACCGCCAGTCGTTCCGGGAAGGCCGAAATCTTCCGGGGCCGGCGGAGGCCGGCGGTATCGATGAGGAGAAATTCTCCTTCCGGCCTGCGGACCAGGACATCTACTGCATCCACCGTGGTTCCCGGCTTCTCGTGTACGATCACCCGTTCTTCGCCCACCAGCCGGTTGACGATGGACGACTTCCCCACATTGGGCTTGCCCACGATGGCCAGTCTGATGGGTTCCGGCGCCGGTCGCGGCTGTAAATCTCCTCTCTCGGGCAGCAGGGCCACCACCCGGTCAAGGAGGTCTCCTGTGCCCAGTCCATGCAGCGCAGAGACGGGTAACGGATCGCCAAGACCCAGGGCGTAAAACTCCCCTGCCCGAGACAGCTCTGAGGGCGAGTCGATCTTGTTCGCCCCCACCACCACGGGTTTCCCGGCGCGCCGCAACATGTCGGCGATCTCACGGTCCAACGGCGTCAATCCCGCCTTGGCATCTACCAGAAAGATGAGCACATCGGCCCGCGAAATCCCTCTCTGAGCCTGCGCCGCCAGGGCATCGGCCAGCGGCACTTCATCAAGACCGATGCCCCCCGTGTCCACCAGGCGGAATGTCCTCCCCCTCCACGACACCTGGCACTCCAGACGGTCGCGGGTGAGTCCCGGCGTGCCTTCGACGATAGCGATCCGCCGTCCCGCCAGCCTGTTGAATAGCGCGGACTTCCCCACGTTGGGCCGCCCGATTATGACCACTGTGGGCATCATGGTGGACTCCGCCTCCCGCCGGATCTCCTACCCCATTATTCTCGCAGCAGACAAGCGCAGTCAAGCGCCGTGCTGCCCGGCGGTCGGCAGCCGGCTTTCATTTAGTGCCGGATCAGCACCCAGGTGCCGTCTCCCAGGTCGTGGGTAGCCGCCCGCAGTACTTTGCCCAGGACGGTGGCGATCCTTTCCCGTTCTGACGCATTCCTTCCAACGAATACCGGGCACCCACCGGGGAGGACGCGGTCCGGCTGGTCCGTGACCACCGCGACGATCCAGCCTCTCAACTCCGTGGCCTGCAACCTTTCCCCTCCTCAATCAGCAGCCCTGCGTCCCGCCTGGCTCTTGAGTGCGCGCCCTCGCGACGCTTCCAGAAGGGGCACCCGGCGGGCCGCCTCCAGGGCTGCCTCCAGATCAGGCTCCGCCGGGACTATCACCACACCTACCCGGCCGGTGGCCCCATCCCGCCGGGCCAGCGGGGCCAGCTCCGCCACATCCAGGTCTCGCCTGGTGCCCAGAACGGCGGTGAGATCGTGCAGCAGTGCCTGTCGTTGCCCCACGTTGGCCAGCGAATCCACCGCGTTCTGATCCACCGGCTCCAGGATGAGACCCAGCCCCCAGCGCAGGATTTCCTCACGCATGCGCGGCAGCCCCACATTCATGAGCCGTATGTCGCCCACGTACAGATCAGGCCCCCGAAAATGCAGCGATGCAGGCTGTACCCGGCAGATTTTCCCCAGCCGTTGACCCTCCGTGAGCACGGCCGCCAGCAGCATGGCCGCCGCACCTGCTACCAGGCCGGGCCAGCGCCTGCCAGTGGCGGCGGTCGTCCAGCTGGTGATAAGAGCCACCATCATGACCAGATAGTTGCGGGCCTCAAATACCCGCGCGATTCCCTCTATGTAGTCGGGCCCGCGCCGGACTAATTCCCACTCGTCTAGCCTTTGCAGGCTTTCTCGTTCCATCCTCCTGATCTCCCGAAACTGCTGGGCGACCAAGGTGAGGAAGGTGACCGCCACGTACTCTCGAGCCATCAGTGCTACGGGGGCTACCGCACCCACCGCCGCCGCCACCAGTCCCAGCGCGAGATGAATGACGTAGCCGTGCGGATAGCTAGGGTAGCGACGGTAGTCGGACCGCAACATGTACAATCTGGCCACAGCACCCAACAGGATGCCGAGACCGATCGCTGAGTCGGACACTCAGCGCCTGCCCTCCTCCCGCCGCTCGCCGGCCCCAAGGCCCGCCTCGCGTCGCAGGAAGGATCGGAGGCGCCGCCAGGCAGCCTCCCAGCTCCCCTCGGTTATCCACAGGAATCCAAAGACGGCCACTGCAGTCACCACTAACAGCCAGATAACCGCGGACCACGCTCCCCTGCTTTCCGCCCGCGCACCTGGGGCTACTGCGGCCAATGTGTCGGGCAACACCCCGGCCAGTAACCTGGCTGCTCGCTCGGCCTGACTGCGACTGACCTGATGCGAACCAACCTCCAGGATGAGCAGACGGGGGTGCAGATCCTGGTTGTACTTGCCGCTGGCCAGGAGTATGCCCCTCATCAGGCCGGGATAACGACGGTCCACCTCCTCCTTCAGCCGCCGGGCGAAGCCCAGGTTGGCTCGCACGTTGGGGTTCTGCCTACCCACTACCAACAGGATGCGAGCCACCTCTTCCCCATCCACTTCCGCGGTGACGTCCTCGGGTGGAGCGGTATCCCGATGCACATCGAAGATCGCCGCCGGCCTGCGTTTCAGCAGCGCGACTGCCGTGCGTCGCGATCTGTCGTAAGCCAGGGCGTCATGCGGAAGATGCGTGGTATCCTCGTGGTGTACCCTCACACCCAGGCGCTCCAGCTGCTCGGTCAGGGCACGGCCCACGCGAACGACGCCACCCTTGCCTTCCACCGAGGCCCGCCCCTCGCTGGGCACGAAGGACTCGTCGGTATGAGTGTGGTAGATGGCTACAGATAGGGGTGACGATGCCACTGGATCCACAACTGTGGTTAACCCCGGCCCCCACTGCCCGCCCCATGCTGCGGGACCAATGTCGTCAAGCCGCCAGCTGTCCACCGGGCGAGCGTGGGCAGCGTCTCCTTCCACAGTCACCACCACGTGAACGCGACCCTGGGCGTCCATGAACTGATCGCCGACGTGCAGCCGATGGCAGGTGCGGAGGAGAACCTTTCCCTCGGCGTCCAGCACGGTGAAGTATCCGAGATCGGGATGTTCCTCTTCCGCCAGCGCGATGGGACTCAGGGCCAGCCATACCAGCAGGGCAACCGCTGTAACCCGCTGCCATCGCCCCCCTTTACGTCTCACCGCGGCTCACCTCCTCACCCTCAGCGGCCGCGCCGTCAGACTCTTCGCCGACCTGAGCTGTAGCTCGCTCTCGTACCTCTCCCACCACTTCGGCCAGAAACACCGCCAACACGCCGGCTATCACCACTGAGTCAAACGCACCAGCTCCTCCCACCCAGGTGTGGCCGGGGATGCGCGTCCTCACCAGCTCCAGGTAATGCACCACATCCGCCAGCACCACTCCCAACACGGCAGCAACGAATGCTGCGCGGCGCGATCGCCCCACCAGGTAGGCGATGGCCCCTGCCGCCAGGGCAAACAGATACACCGGATCCACGAAAGCCATCTGAGTGGGCTCGGCGGGCATCAGTTTCCCCAGCCCGTACACTGCCCCCGCGGTGACCACAGCACCGCCAATGGAACGGACCCTCTCGTTGCTGTCCGCGCCGGCCAGCAGATAGGCAGCAATTCCCAGGGGAACCAGTGCACCGCCCACATTGACCGTCAACCTCACCGGCTGCCGCACCAGCGTGAGGTTGAGCCAACTTCCTACGAGGAGGAGACCGATCATCAACAAGGCAGCCCGATCGGACAGACGCATCCGATCGAGAGCCCGGTGCGCTAGCCCGAAGTACACCAGCACCGCCAGCACAACCAGCAAGACGGTTCCGATGGGCAAGCCTCGTCCCTCCTTTGCTTCCTGGTCTGTTCCCGGGGTAGCTTGCCCTCGGCCCGGTCTCCTTTATCCTTCAAACCAAGAACCCGGCGCCTCCGCGCCGGGTGGTCGTCGAGGAGAAGGACAATTCCCTGCAGCTCTACTCCTCTTCGCGCTCTTTCTGTTCCTCCTCTCGCCCCTTGGCCTCCTTGAGGATGTTACCCACTACCTCACCTATGGTCACCGTTGGTTCCTGGCGCTGCATGTATCGTTGCATGATCATCTTGTGCCGCTCTTGTTCCGCCTCCTTGAGGCTTAGGCTGATCCTTCTCTCTCGCGGCCGTACCTTCAGTACCTTTACCTTGATCACGTCTCCCGTGCTGACCACTTCATCGGGTCTGGATACCCTCCGGCTCGCGAGCTCCGAGATGTGGACGAGACCCTCCACTCCTTCCTCGAGCTTCACGAAAGCCCCGAAGTCAGCCAGTCGGGTCACGGTGCCCTCCACCACCGAATTAACCGGGTATTTCTCGGCCACCCGGTCCCAGGGATCGGGAAGCACTTGCTTCAAACCCAGAGCAATCTTGCCCTTGTCGCGATCCACCCTCAACACCATGACGTCCACGGTGTCCCCCTCGCTCAGGACGTCGGCGGGATGCTCCACCCGACCCCAAGACAGCTCGGAGATATGCAGCAGTCCGTCCACGCCACCCAGATCGACGAAGGCGCCGAAATCGGTGATTCCCTTGACTATGCCCGTTCGGACCTGGCCCTCCCGGATGCTGTTCCAGGTGTCTTCCTGCAGACGGCGGTGTTCCTCTTCCAGTACCACCTTTTGACTGAGCACCGCTCGATTCTTCGAACGATCCAGTTCCAGCACCTTCAAGCGGAGGGTGCGGCCGACGTACTTGGACAGGTCAGCTACGTAGCCCCGTTCCACCTGGGAGGCGGGGACGAATCCACGCAAGCCGACGTCCACTACCAGTCCGCCTTTCACTTCCTGCAGGACCTCTGCCTCGATGACCTGGTCCTCCTCCTGAGCCCGGTAAAGCCGCTGCCAGGCCAATTCCTCGTCCGCCCTGCGTTTGGACAGCCGCAGACTACCTTCCTGACTGGGGTCGAATCCCATCACGTAAACCGTGACCTCGTCCCCCACCCGCAGGGGTTCCTCGGGCTGGCCCCGGCGCCGCAGTTCCGAGGGCGGTATCAATCCTTCCGTCTTGTGTCCCACATCCACCAGCACGCCGTCCGGGCCTACGTACACTACCTTCCCGGTCACCAGGTCCCCAGGATGGATAGGCGCCAGGGTTTGCTCATACTCGGCCGGCAAACTTTTGGCCTCTTCTCCTTCCCCCGCCAGTTCCCGCTCGCCCACCTGGTTCAGCTCCTCCATCTCCTCAACGACCTCCTTCAGTATCCACTGCGGTGTGGAAGCGCCTGCGAACACGCCCACCGAACAACCCGGGGTGAACCAGTGTTTGTCGATCTCCTCCGCTCTCTCTATGTGGTAAACCTGGCACCCCGTCTCCGCCGCCGCTTCTACCAGCCGTGCGGTGTTGGCGCTCTGCCGGCCCCCCACTACCAGCAACACGTCCACCTCGTGGGCCAACCGTTGCGCTTTCTTACGGCGGAGTACCGCCACCTGACAGGAAGTGTCGGTGACGTGTATCCTTATCCCCCTGGCCTCCAGCACCCGCGCCACTGCCTGCAACTCGGACGGATCCCTGGTGGTCTGGATCACGCCGCCGTACGAACAGGTTTCGGGCAAGGATCGAGCATCGTCGCATCCATTCACCACCACCGCTCGACCGCCAGCCCAGGCCACCAGACTGGCCACTTCAGGGTGATCGGCGTCTCCCACCACCAGGACCGTCCGTCCCTCGCGCGCGTATCGGGCCGCCGCACGCTGGGCATGGGCGACCGTAGGACAGGTGGCATCGATCAATACCAGCCCCCGTTGCCTGGCCTCCCGTAGCACCTCGGGACCCACTCCGTGCGCCCGGATAATCAGCCGTTCCCCTGCCGGAACCTCTTCCACACGCTCCACCTGACGAATTCCCATCTCCTGGAGTCTTCGGACCTCGTCCGGATTGTGGACCAGAGGGCCCAGCGACCACACGGGCCCTTCCTTGAGAGCCTCCTCCGCCATGCGGACGGCCCTCCTGACTCCTGGGCAGAAGCCGCCTTCAACCCGTAGCACGCGCACTGGCACTCTCCTCGCTCAGCTCGGCAATCCTGGACAAGATTTCTCCTCCCAACCGCCCCAGCTCATGACTTCGCCGGGTGGTCCGTTGCAGATAAAACTGATGGCCGAAGGTCACGGACACCGGAGCGCGGAAACGATAAGGACCGCGAATGAGCACCGGTATCACCGGCGCCTTGGCCAGAACGGCCAGCAACGCTGCTCCGGGTTCCGAGCGGCCCAGCACACCCGTCCTGGAGCGAGTGCCCTCGGGAAAGATACCCACCACCTTACCCTCCTGTAGCAGCTGCAATGCGTGCCTGATGGCGGCACGATCCGGCTGGCCTCGTCGTACGGGGAAGGCACCTAACGCCCTGAGGAACCACCGGAAGGGGCCGAAGGAGAACAGCTCTTCTTTTGCCATGAAGTATACCCGTCGTTGCAGAGAGCAAGCCAGTATCACCGGGTCCCACCAGCTGATGTGGTTGGCGCAGAGAATGACTCGACCTCGCCGGGGTACGTTTTCCACGCCGCTGGCGCGCCAGCAGAACAAGATCCGCAAGAGGATCCTGGCCACCAGCTTGGTCATCCAGTACACCATTTCCCGAGCCTCCTCTGGCACTCCTGCAGCACCAGCTCCACCACCTGCTCCGGACGCAGCTGGGTGGTGTCGATTCTCAACGCATCCTCCGCCACCCGCAACGGGGCCACCGCCCTCTCCGAGTCCAGCTTGTCCCGCATACTTATTTCCTCCGCCACCGACTCCCACGACAGCTGGTGCCCCTTGGCCTTCAATTCCAGCCATCGCCGCCGCACCCGTTCCTCGAATCTCGCATCGAGATATACCTTTACCTCGGCGTCCGGAAGTACATGCGTGGTGATGTCCCGGCCTTCAACCACCACAGCACCCCTTTCGGCCATGGCCCGCTGCTTTGCTGCCAACCATCTGCGCACCTGGGGCACCGCCGCCACTTGAGAGACGTGTGCGCTGACTTCCGGCTCGCGGATGGCCTCGGTGACTTCCTGGTCGTCCAGCCACACGCGCTGCCGGCCATGTGGGTCGACAGAAAAGGAAATGCGGGACGTCCTGGCCAGTTCGCCCAGCATTTCCCCGTCTTCACAGTCCACGCCGAGACGCAAGGCCTTCAGGGTCACGGCCCTGTACATGGCGCCGGTATCGATGTAAGTGTAGCCCAGCTTCTCAGCCAAGATCCTGGCCACCGTGCTCTTGCCGGCAGCTGCCGGCCCGTCGATGGCCACCGCCCTCTTCTTTCGCATCAGCCACCCACGCTTTGACGGACTTCCCCTTGTCCGTTCGACACGCCCGCCCGCAATCCTCTTTTCGCCATCATTCGGGAGACCTACGTGGGGTGACAGGCCCCAGATCGGCCACACACCCCCGCACCGCAATCAGCCACCCCCTCCGGGGCCAGCGCAAGAGGCCAGCATCCGTCTCCACGCGGAATAACAAGAGCCTGCCTTCCGCGCGGGCGTCCAGCTGAAGCCGGACCCCCTCCACTACGCGAACCGAGATTTCCCGAGACAGGAACCGCGCCACTGGTCTGCCATCGGCCAACACCACCACTGATGGCGCGCGATCGGCGTTCAGCAGCCGGAAGCGCACTTCAAACCGGCCTGCGCCAACGGCCGCCACCGCCCGGCGGAGGACCCCCCATTCTGGCCAAGTCTCTTCCGACATGCGTAACCTGATTTGCAGAGCCTCCAGGCCCCCCTGCAGCAGTACCATCAGTAGCAAGCCCAGGGCGATCAACGGGGCAAGCCAGCTGGGACCAGCCAGCCCGGTGCGGCTCCCGCGCAAAGCTTCCCCCACCCCCTCGGGTATATACCTATGCCCGTATGGGGTGGGTCAGCAGTTCATGGCCTGCTGCAGGGCCTGTGCGAAGTCGGCACACAGGTCCTGCGGATCCTCGATTCCCACCGACACCCTGATCACTCCTTCGGTGACCCGAATCCTGGATTTTTCTTCCTCGCTGAGGGATCGATGGGAAGTACTCGCCGGGTGAGATACCACGGTGCACACGTCTCCCAGCGTGGTGGCGAAGCGGCACAGCTGCAGCGCGCCCACGAACCTGTCCGCGGCCCTCTTGCCCTCCCGCAGCTCGAAGCTCAGCATGGCTCCAAACTTACCGCCAGCGAATAGACGACGGGCCAGGTCATGGCCCCGGTGCGAGGGCAGTCCTGGATACGACACCCAGCTTACCGCCGGGTGTTCGCTGAGGAACCTCGCCAGCATCATGGCGTTATCGCACTGCCGGGCCCAACGCACGGCCAGGGTACGCAGGCCGCGGAGGATGAGCCACGCCCCGAACGGATCCGGGGTAACTCCTACCCTGATGGCCACCTCCCTGGCCGCAGCTACCGCATCGGAGTCGCCCACCAGGACACCTCCGGTCACCTGGGAATGGCCGTCCAGATACTTGGTGGCGCTGTGCACCACCAGCGTCGCCCCCAAGCCAAGGGGCTGTACCAGGCAGGGAGTGGCGAAGGTGTTGTCCACCACCAGGGTGCAGCGGTGCTGCCGCGCCAGGTCAGCCATCCGCGGGAGGTCACAAACGCCCACGTTGGGGTTGGACAGGGTCTCTACGTATAGCACCCGCGCTCCCGGCAACAGAGGAGCAACCGCCTCCGGGGAATCGTCTTCCGCGTATCGCACCGTCACCCCCAACGCCGCGATCTCCTGGGCCAGCAGGGATCGGGTGCCGCCGTAAATCTCCGGCGTGGTCACCAGCACATCCCCCGCTTCCAGCTGCGAGGCCAGCGCGCAGAATATGGCCGACATGCCGGATGAGGTGACCAGAGCCTCCTCTCCGCCCTCCAGCGCGGCCACTGCTTCTTCCAGAGCCCGAACGGTGGGGTTGCCGTAGCGACTGTAAAAGTACCCGGGAGTCTCGCCCTCCCACACGTCGTCCACCAAATCCAGGCGGGGGAAAACGAACACCGAGGTCTGGTGTATGGGGACGTTCAACGGAGGAGTGGGCAAGGTGGGAATATGGCGTCCCGCAATCACCGCTAGGGTGTCCGGCTTCCACCGCTCCTTCCTTCTCGCGCCCTTCACGGCCATCCCTCCTGACGTGGTAGTGGCATATCCTCGCCCAATGGACAAACCTGCTCGACCTGAGGCGTGGAAGTCCTTTTAGGGGAAGCTCCTTCCCTCGAGCATCGCGGAGGAAGCACGGGTTAGGCCGTTGAGGAGAAGATTGGCGACGGTCTTGAAACCAGTGCCCTCGGGCGGTAGCCGGCGGGCAAGGCCAGGGATCTTTGAGTGCACAAGCTTCGGCGGCAGGCCGTCGCCTTCTCGCCCCAGCGACGGATGTTCTAGATCTTCCGACCCCCGGCGCTGCGCCCGCTCCCTTCCAGCTCCGTCCCTGCCCCAGGTCAGCGGCCTGATTCGGAAGGACCATTGGCCCGACATGGGGCCAAGTTGACATCGGGCTGCCGATGACCCACCAGAGCACCAGGAAAAACCGGAGGATTGCCTTCCCGTTGGCCAGTTCCGCGGAACTACCTCACGGGAACCACAATCGGAACCTTTGGTCCAGCCTGCGAAGTCCGGCCTCCTTGGCCATCTCCAGGGCCCGCGCGTACTCGGCTGGGGTGATGCTACGGGCCAAACCCGCGTGGTGCCGAGCACGATGATAGGGGCGGTACTGGCTCATCACATTCACGTAGGTGTTGGGTGACACTTCCTCCGCCAGGAAGCGAAAGACCTCCCGGGACGCGGCCAGATCTCCCGGCAACACCAGGTGCCGGACCAGCAGGCCGCGCCGGGCGATCCCGTGTTCATCCAGCTGGAGGTCTCCCACCTGCCGGTGCATTTCCTTCACCGCAATGCGGTTGACCTCCACGTAGTCGGGAGCGTCGGAGAACGCACCGGCCGGCTCGCTGCTGCCGTATTTCACATCAGGCATGTAGATGTCCACCACACCGTCGAGCAACCGCAGGGTGCTCTGCTGGTCGTAACCCCCCGTGTTGTACACCAGGGGTAACCGCAGCCCCTCCCTGGCGGCCCGAACCAGTGCCTCCAGCACCTGGGGCACCACGTGGCTGGGGCTCACCAGGTTGATATTGTGGCAGCCGCGGCGCTGCAGCGACAGCATCATGGTTGCCAAGTCGTCGGCGTCGACAGGTGATCCCAGTCCCAGCTGGCTGATCTCGTAATTCTGGCAGTACACGCAGCGCAAATTGCACCAGGAAAAGAATATGGTGCCAGAACCGCCCCGCCCCACCAGAGGACGTTCCTCTCCGAAGTGTGGACCGTAGCTGGAGACCACCGCCCAGCGGCCGGTACGGCAGTAGCCCAGCTCTCCCTCCGCCCGGTTCACCCCGCACCGGCGCGGGCACAGCCGGCAGCTGCCCAGAAGACGCACCGCCCGGCGGGCGCGCTCTTCCAGAACGCCTTCCTCCATCAGCGCGACGTACGATGGCTGCCACCCCGCGATGACGCATCACCCTCCGCCGAGGTCCGCGATCTCAGCAGCTGGACCAGCTGCTCCAGACTGTCCGCCCGCTCTGCCACTGTCGCCACTTCCGCCAGAAGTTTCCCCGCCGGCCCACCGGTCCAATCGCGCTCCCTCGAGTCACCATTCATCATTATGACCGGTATGCCCTGCCGGGTGGCTTCCAGTACCGCCTGCAGGTTGACTAGATTTCCCGGTCCAAAAGGCACAGCAGCCAGCACCACCACGTCGGACTGTCGCATCCACCGTTCCAGCTGGACGCGGTGGGATTCGCCGATGTGGCTGAACGGCGGAGCCTCCAGCACGGGGATGCCAAGAGCACGGGCACGCTCCCAGTCACCGTCGCCCTGGTTCAGCACACCCGTGGTCACCCAATGGCCTTCCCGCAGCAGCAGTCCAAATAGGGGACCTGCGCTGCCACCCCCGGCAACCACGTGAACGTGCAGCCCGGACCGCGACGGCCGGGCCTGAGCGGACCGGACGGGTAGCACCAGGGGATGGCCTGACAGCGGATTGGTGCCCAGCAACACTTCGCAGCCGTATGCCTCCCGGATGTTCCGGGGGGTGAGCACTTCCTCCGGTGGCCCTGACGCCACCACCATGCCATCACGTAGCATGATCATGCGTCGGCAATAACGAGCGGCCAGGTTCAGGTCGTGCAGGATGCAGCACACCGCCACGCCGTGCTCCCGGCAGATGCGGTCGACCAGATCCAGTACCTCCAGCTGGTGCGCCAGATCCAGGTGAGCCACCGGCTCATCCAGAAGCAGGTACTGGGGTTCCTGGGCCAGCGCCTGGGCCACGGTAACCAGCTGCCTTTCCCCTCCCGACAGCTCCCCCACCAGCCGATCCGCCAGAGCGGAGATTCCGGTGATCCTGAGGGCGTGATCCACGGCCGCGTTGTCCGCCGGGCCTTCCCGCTGCCAGCGCCCGAGATGAGGTAGGCGGCCCAGCAGCACCAAGTCGCGAACGGTGAAATCGGCAGCCGGGCTTGCCCCCTGGGTGACCACTGCCAGTTTCCTGGCTACCTGGCGGGGGGTCATGGACCAAATATCCGTCCCGTCCAGGGTGACGCTACCCCGCCAGGGCCGGACCACGCGGCTGAGAGCCCGAAACAGAGTGGACTTCCCCGCGCCGTTAGGCCCGATCACTCCCACGAAGTCCCCAGGCGGCAGCCGAAATTCCACGCCCTTCAAGATCACCCGGGCATCATATCCGCAGACCAGACCAGTCGCCACCAGCCCGTGCCCGTTCAACGCCAGCCCCTCCTGGTGAGCAGATAGATGAAGAACGGTCCACCCAGGAACGAGGTCACCACTCCCACCGGCAGCTCGGCGGGGACCAGCACGCGGCGGGCCAGCGCATCCGCCGCCATGAGCATGGATGCGCCGGCCATGGCCGAGGCAGGCAACAGAAGACGGTGGCCGGGCCCCACCACCAAGCGCACCAGGTGGGGCACCATGAGGCCCACGAAACCGATCAGCCCACTGGTGGCCACTGCTGCCGCCGTCATGAGTGAACCCGCCAGCAGGAGCAGTCGTTTGGTGCGCTCAACGTCCACCCCGAGGTGCGCAGCTTCCTCCTCCCCCAGCGCCAGGGCATCGAGATCGCGAGCGTGCCACAGGAGCACCACCGCCCCCACCACCCCGTACCCGGTAGCGGCTTTGACTCGCGCCCAGTCCGCTGCGCCCAGGCCACCCATGAGCCAGGACACCACCGGCTTCAGTTGTCTGGTGTTCCAGATCATCAGGAAGGAGACGATGGAGGAGAGGAAGAAACTCACTGCCACCCCCGCCAAGAGCAAGGGCACCACCGCGATCCGGCCGCCCCTACGTGCCAACAAGTACACGGTGCTGACGCTCAACAGGGCGCCGAGGAAGGCGAATACCGGCACTGGCCCCAAACCCCAGATCCCCCAACCCCAGCGGAAAGTCATGGCCGCCACCGCGCCCAACGCCGCCCCGGCCGAGGAACCCACGATGTAGGGATCAGCCATGGGATTTCGGAACAGCCCCTGGAAGCAGGCGCCGGCCAGCGCCAGCGAACCTCCCACCACCGCCCCCAGGATCACTCGCGGCAGACGCCACTGCGTTATGATCACTGCGTGGGGACCAGCTGTTTCCAGAGGCCCGCCCGCCAGATACCGCCTCAGGATACCCAGCACCTCGATCCACGGGATGGCCACCGCCCCCACTCCCAGGGCCAGCGTCCCCACCAACAGGGTCACCACCGCGAGATGTATGAGAAGGATCGTCCTTCGCAGTTTAGCCATCCCTCACTTGAAGATGTCCGGGTGCAGTGCCTTGGCCACCTCCCGCAGACCTTCCACAATGCGGGGTCCGGGACGGGACACCAGATCGGCATTCACCTCGATCACACGACCTGCCCTGACCGCCTTCAACGACTGCCAGCGGGAGTCCTGTCTGAACTCATCAGCCCCGGCAAAGGTCACCAAGATCACGTCGGGGTCGTCCAGCAGCAGCTGTTCGGCACTGTACTGCATGTAGGGCTGGTCCCCCTTGGCGGCCACATTCTCGCCCCCCGCCAGCCTCACCAGCTCATCCAGAAATGTCCCCGGGCCCGCCGTCCAGAGTCCCTCGATGTCCAGCAGGATGAAAACTTTGGGACGCTGGGTGGCCTTGTCGGCCACCGTCTGCCGGATTTCCTTCACCTGCGCCCGCATGTCGTCCACCAGTCGCTGTGCCTCAGTCTCGGCGCCTGTCGCCTGGCCCACCAGGATTATCGAATCGTAGATCTCCTCCAGGTTGGTGGGAGCGAGGATCAACACCGGGATGCCCGCCTGTCCGAGATCTTCGGCCAGCTCCTCGTGGCCGGATATCCCCAGTACCAGGTCCGGGTCCAGGGCTACCACTGCCTCCCGGTTGATGCGGAAGTCACCCACCTTCGGTTTATCAGCAGCTTCCTCCGGCCAGTTACAGAGCGCGGTCACCCCCACCAACTTCTCGCCCAGCCCCAGTGCGAAGACGATCTCGGTGTTGGATGGCGCCAGCGACACGATTCTCTTGGGCTCGGCGGAAATGGTGACGTCCCGCCCCGCCATGTCGCGTACAATCAAGGGCCATTGAGCTGCCTCTTCGCCTGCGCCCGGCTCAGCCTGTCTGGGAGCACAACCGGCACCCAGTAACGCGGCGCTGACGATCAACACGGTCAGCAGCACCCACCAGGGATGTCTCATGCCACGCGTCATTTTCCACCCTCCCTAGCCATGATTCCACATATTCCAGCACTAAAAGCCAGACCCCAGCTTCTGGTCACCTAAGCTGGGGTCATAGTAATCCGAGCACCGTCCGCACCTCCCTTTCCGCGAAGGTAGTACGTCCCGGCAGGCAGGTCTCCTGGCTTCCGGATCATCGTTCCCCCGCCCTTCCCAGCCATTGGCCAGTGGATCGCGCGGGTTCGCTCCCCGGTCACAGTGGCGGGACCGCTCAGGATTCTCACCTGATTCCCTATTCTCCCTTGCGGGCACCTGCCGGAGAGTTATTTCGTTGTGCTAGGATCATTATATAACTCCAGTGTTTCCAGCACAAGAGGTGTAGGCCAGGCCCGCCGCCTTTTCCCGTCACCCGTCCCCTGTGGTCACTGGTCTTCTCCCATCTCTCCCAGAGGCAACACCGCGGGATGGAACCCCGCCCGGTCGATCAGGATTCGGAACTCTTCGCCAGAGATCTCCTGTGGCGGCTTGCCGGCCAGAGCCACCAGCACTGCCTCCACGCAGTTGGCCGCGAAGGCACGCCCTCCTAGGTACGGGGTGGTGGTGATGAGCAAACTCACCCCGACCCTCCGCAATAGCTCGATGTCTCGCTGAGTTATGGTCTGAGTTACCACCACCTTTCCGGGCAGGCAGCCCGGCAGCCGCCGGCGGAGATAGTGAAAGTCGCCCGCTATCACTTCCGCCCAGCGCAAGTACCTGGTGATGAAGCTGCGCGGCCTCGCCTCCTCCTGGCAGCGTCCCAGGGGGTAAAGCCAGCCCACAGGACATCGGGACAGCACCGGCATGACGAGGGCCGCCCCTGCCTCCACCAGTGAAAACGACCGCAAAGGTATGGGCAGTCCCAGGCCGAACATTGCGTCTCCCAAGATAACGGTGGCGCCCCGTGCCGCCAGCGCCCTGGCCATCTCCGGCCGATCCATGCTCATGACGAAGAGGATCTTGCGTCCTCGCACCAGGCCGCGATCCTCCAGCAGATCCACCGTTCTTAACTCCAGCGTGGCCTTCACCCGGCGCCCGTCCACCACCGGCGTTTTGGTGATGCCACGTATCAGGTTGTGTACTTGCCGTAGCGGGTATTTGCGTTTACTGCCCACGTACAGAGCCATGCCTCCCAGACCGATGGCGTCGACCTGACCGTCATATCGAAGCAGAAGTTGCCGGGCCAGCCGGAGATCGCCGTCGGTACCCATTCGCTGGATGACAAAGCGCTCCCCCGCCACCAGCACTTCGGTCCGATGATCGCGGCTGGACGAGCCCAAGCTGATGCTCACCACTCGTTTCAGTGCACCGCACCCCCGACGGCCGGCCCTCCGGGCGCGCAATTGGCGGTCACCCCGGGCTCACCGCCGCCCAATGCAGCAGCCGCGGGCCAAGCCAGCCCAGCATTATCAGCCCGATCCCGGCCGCATAGAACCCCGCCTCAATGGTGGTAGCTTGGATGACCAGTCCCAGCAATAAGGGGTTCAGCCAGAGCGATATCCCCCACAGCGTCCCGGTGAACGCGATAGCCAGGCTGCGCTGCTCCAGGGGAACGCTCCGAGCCACCATGGCCAGAGCCAGTATTTGCAACGGCGCGGAGCAAAACCCCATCAGGGCGGCGCAGATGGCAATGGGGAGGAACTCTCCAAATAGCGGCACCGCTGCTACCGCCGCTCCTACTCCCCCCATGCCTGCCAACCAGGTGGCCAGGGGTGGTATCCTGTCGAAGAGCCCAACGCAGGCCAAGCTGGCCACCAGCAAGAAGATCCCCCGCATCGAGGTAATGGCTCCTATGGCCGTCGGCCCCATCCCCGTCTGGCGGAGATACACGGGCAAGAAGGAGCTCAGGAGAGCCAGGGGCACGGCTGCCGCGTAACGGCAAAGGGCTGCCAGAACAACCGGTCTGCATTGGGCGAGCCGCGACAGGTTTCTCAGCAACGACGGCGACGGGTTGGGCGAACTCCTGGGAGACGGAGCGCCCAGGGCATGCACCGCTGCCAGGCAGCCCGCCGCCGTAAGCGCGAACGCCCCGTAGGCTCCCCGGTATCCGAGCCCGGCCAGTGCCCAGCCAGCGAGCAGGGGACCGAATACGGTTCCCAGACTCACCATGGTGTTGAACAGTCCCAGCTTTCGCCCCAGGTCATTTCCCGGCAACTTGGTCACGTAAGACTGCGCTGCCGGCCAGTAGATGGTGCGCGAGAACCCGGACAGGGTCTGCGCCGCTACCAGCGGCCCCAACCCGCCAGATACATACAGCGGCCCCGCAGCCGCCATACTGAGCAGACTGGCGATGAGCACTGTCCTCTCACCCCAGCGATCCGCCGCCAGGCCCCCCGGGATGCGTAGTAGTATCTGCATGAAGGCGGGGTAGGAAACCACCAAGCCCACCAGCGCGGGGCTGAAGCCGAGGTCATCCAGTTGCAACGGCACCAGCGTTAGGACCATGGTGAGGGAAACGTTGTACAGTAAAGCCACGACCAGAATGGGGCCAAGAGCGAACCCAGCGCCTCGCCGCATCCCTGATGTCCCGGACTGAAAGCGCCGTCCCTTTCGTAGCTTTGGAGCTTGCTCGCTGCCTGATTGCTCTTGCCAAGTCCTCACCGGACGCCCGACCTCCTGGCTGGGCGGCCTTGTGGTTGCACCGCGCGGCAGGGTCACCTCATCCGCTCCAGCCGCGGAGCCGTGGTCAGACCCGGTATGCGTCCCCGCTTGGCCACCGGCTTGTCCCCGATCACCTTGAGATCCATGGTCATGTCGATGGGGGGCGTGCGGGATATGTAGCTACCCACTCCGAATGCGTCCGCACCTGCAGCGGACAGCTGAGCGATACGGTCGGGGTTGAGGCCACCTGATACGAATATCTTGACGTGCCCGTATCCCGCCTGATCCAGCCGCGCCCGCACCTCGCGCACCAGCGCGGGCGTCACCCCTCCCCGCTCATCGGGAGTGTCCAATCGGACGCCGAGCAGCCGCCCGCCCAGGGCCTCAGCCACGCGCAGGCTCTCTTCAGCTTCGTCCTTGAAGGTATCCACCAGGATGATGCGGGGAGCAGACTCGGGCATCAGGCGGTCATAGGCCCGCGCTACCTCCACCGTATCTCCGGCGATGAGAATGGCGGCGTGGGGAATGGTTCCCGCCGGTTCCCGGCCCGCCAGCTTGGCTCCCAGGATGCAGCTGGCCCCCGCACATCCCCCGACCAGGGCCGCCCTCTCCAGTACCGGTGCCACCGCTGGATGTACGTGGCGGGCGGCGAAGCAAAGCACCGGTTTACCAGCAGCGGCCCGCACACAGGCCCGGGCTCCAGTGGCCCAAGCGGAGGCCGAGGCCAGCATGCCCAGCAGGACCGTTTCCAGTGAACCGAACTGACTGTAAGGACCACGAATGCGCATGATGACTTCCTTTGCTTCAAATTCTTCGCCCTCGGGCAGCGCCCACACTTCCACCGCCCGGTCGGACAGCAGCTCCAGGCATTCTTCCACGCCGACGCAAACCCCGGGCCGACTGGTGAAGATCTCCGCCACCACCGGCGTTTCCGCCAGACCCATCCCCTCCAGTAGTTGAAGGGTGCGGACGAAGTAGATGTCGGTGGTGGCACCCGCACGGATTTCCTCGTGGCTGGCCGAATGGAGACGACGCCTGTCTACCTGGAAGTCCTCAACGTCCCCCAAATTCCGTATCTGCCGCATGAGTGGCACCCCCGGCTACTCCAACTTCACCCCCAGGGTCTTGTCCATCTCGCGTAGTGCCCACCGGTGAGCTTCGGCGTCGAACGACGCCACCGCGTCTTTGACCACCGCAACCCGGTAATGGCGCATGCGAGCGTCGCAGGCAGTATAGAGTACGCAGATGTTGGTGCATACGCCCACCAGGCGCAGCTCTGTCGCACCCAGCTCCCGCAACCGCAGGTCAAGATCGGTACCGAAGAAACCGCTGTACCGCCTCTTTGGAATGATATGTTCGCCCCTCTGAGGCTGCAGTTCTTCGATGATCTGTGCACCCCAGGAACCAGCAACACAATGAGAGGGGAACATCTCGAACTCCGGATCGTCCGGGCGGTGCCGGTCGCACAGATATATTACCGGTTCGCCCGAGCTGCGTGCTTCCTGTAGCAGCCGTTCCACCGCGGGAACTATGCTGGCCGCCGCCGGTCCACAGTACAGACTCCCGTCCGGATGGATGAAGTCGTTCAGCATGTCGATGATGACGAGCGCACGGGTCATGCAGTTCACCTCCTCCAACCAATCGGCCGACGTCACAGATCGGCCGGCGATGCTTTCGCCAGCACCACCCCTATCTCCTCCTCACGACAAGAGCGGCACCGACCGGCGAATTCCCGGGGGTGCTGCCCCGCAGCACCTCGGCCAAAGCAGACCCATCCCGCTATGCGTCTCGTCACTCAGTGACAACCATGCCACCGGTGATGGGCAAAGCCCGTCCACCGCTACCATGGCCACGATCTCGCCTCAGCTGACCCGCGGGATCCCTTGACAGCCTCCGTGCCCCCGCCGCCCAAGAAGCCACCTCATGAGCGCGGTCGCTGACATGCATGCCGGCGGGGATGGGCGCGGTGACGGCCGGCCCCTCCTCACCGGCCACCCAGCTGCTGTCCGGACAGCCCCCTTCGCCTCTCCCGGACGCATGCAGGCGTCGGGCCCCACCGATACACCGCCCACAAGATTTTGCCTGGCGGCAGGTAGGGCCACGAGTTGGCCCCCGTTCGGGGGCCCATCCAGTCATACCGTCGGGCTGCGGCGCCGATGTCCTGATACTGTGTGCTCCGGCGCAGGCTTTGCGAAGTCAAATCAGCGGCCTGGCTCTGACACTCGATCCAGGGCCAGCCACAACAGAACGAAAAATATCAGTGCACCCAGCTCGTGCCATCCGCATAGCTTCCCCATCCTCCGCGGGACAAACGCCTCCCGCCTTCCCCCCTCTCGGCATAGTCGCGCCCAGCGCGCCATGCCCAGTGTATGAGGGGGACCGAAACGATGTTCTCACCAGAACCACCAGCGCAGCAGAGCCAGGTACACCGCGTATGCTGTCAGGAGCACCAAACCCTCCCGGCGGCTCAGCTGCCCCCCGGTCAGCCCGGTAACCGCCAGCAGCGCCACCATTATGGCCATGGCCGGAAGATCCAGAAGGCGCGTGCTGGGAGCAATGGGCAATGGCCTCACCAGAGCGGCCACTCCCATGACCCAGGTGAGATCCAACACGTTGGCTCCCATCACGTTCCCCACCGACAGTTCCTGGTGTCCTTTGATGGTGGCCGCCACCGCGGTCACCAGCTCCGGCAGTGAAGTACCCACCGCCACCAGAGTCAGTCCGACTACCAGCTCCGGCACCCCAAGGGCGGCCGCCAGCCTGGTCCCGGACCAGACCAGGGCCCGGCTTCCTCCCGTCACCAGAGCTGCTCCAGCGCAGAAGATCAGTATTCGCCGCCCCCAAGAGCTCTCCGCCAGGGCGGCTGCCCAGTCTTCCTCCGCACCCTGGCTGCTACGACCCATACGTACCGCCTCGCGTACGTAAAACGCCATGAATAGCAGCAACGCCAGCCCATCACCCCGGGAGAGCTTGCCGTCGGCCGACAAAATCAGGAACATGGCGGTCACCGCCAACAACAACCACATGTTGCGAGAGAACACCTGGCGGTTCACTCGCGCCCTGCGGACCAACAGTACCGCACCCAGGATGAGCCCTACGTTGGCTATGCACGATCCCACCGCGTTGCCCACCGCCACGTCGGGGTGGCCCAGATGAGCAGCCAGCACCGACACCGCGAACTCCGGCAGGGTGGTGGCTACGCTCACTACAGTGGCTCCTATGATCACTCGCGAGACTCCCGTGGCCCTGGCCATCCAGACAGCCGAGTCTATGAACCAGTCGGCCCCGGCCACGATTGCCAGGATCCCACCAGCGAATACCAGGATCTCCCCCAGAACCCCGCCTTGGATCGATGACCCTCCCCTCAGTCGAGATATCCGGAGTGGCGGGCGCAGATTTCCAGCACCCGCACCAGGCCCCGCACCGCGTACCTCACCAGCTTTACCCGCAGCCGACCTTCGCTGTCGCAAGTTCCGGTGCCGGGCGAGATGAATATGCTGGCATCGCAGCTCGGGCCAGGTATGATTCCCATGGCCGCAAGGCCGGACCGTATCAGATGCGATCCCGCGTACGCATCTTCCGCGGTGAATATGGGGATACCCATCCGCCCATTTGCCCAGCTCTTCTCATAGTTGACCTCCACCCACCCAGAGTTGTAGGATTTGGTGATGCTCACCGCCTCGCGGATGGCCCGGCAGGCCTGGGCGAACTCCTCGCGCACGATTCCCTCCAGGAGGTCCACGTTCTCCGTGAGTAGCTCGGGGGCATCCTTCAGGCAACGAAGGATCGCCAGCTGGGCAAAGAGAGTTTTCTTGGCATCATTTGGACCTGACGCGAAGGAGCCGCCATGGCCGCCCCACCCAGTGCCATGCCCCATGTTCAGCGCATCGGTTACGGACGCCATGACCTCTTCGCGGCCGATGATCAGACTGCCACCCTCACCTACGCCATACACCATGATATCCGCTCCCACCGCCCGGGGGTCCGTCCCGATGAAGGGAAAGCCATGGGCATTGTCCACCACGTAGGGCAGGTTGAACTCCACTGCCAGCTCCCCCATGTATTTCTGCAACAGCGGCGTGCCCTGCTCATCCCGGGCCCCGTAGCCATACCCGGGCGTGTCGTGACCGAGAGAGACGACGCCTACCAGCTGCTGGGCATGAAGTTCTGCCATCTGCACCAGGCGTTCGTACGAAGCGTCCGGGTCCACCTCGGTGAGTAACGCGACCGGCCGATAGCTTATGCCGTGATTCTCATACCGTGCCCCCACCAGGGGCACCAGGAGAGCCTCCACCGCGCCGCCCCCCATGAGGTACTTGTATCGGGGAGGAAAAGGTCGCCCGTAGGGGATATGGCGATACTGGTGTTTCTCGTACGGCGCCAGGTAGCGAGCTCGGTAGAGGGAGCTGCCAGTGGGAAGCGAAGGAGTGAACAGATGATCATAGACAAGGCTCAAGGCTGCCTCGCAGGTGCTCATGGGGACCGCGTCCCATTCGTCCCCGTAGTAGTCCTTCACCAGCTCGCGGATGCAGTCCACCACTCGCCCAGGTGACATCGCCTCACAGGTCGCTTTGCTCGCCGCCGGTGAGAGCAGTCTGCGCAGGGTAGGAGGGCACCGAGGGCTCTCTTCCGCCAGTCCAAACTTCCCCCTCAGCTCCGCCGGTATCCCCAGCTCCTCGGCGGTACGCGCAGCCTCAGCGAGAATGTCCGCTCGACGTTCTGCCAGGTAGCGGTACATCTGGAACCGGTGCTTGAACTTCCTCACTGCTGCTCCTTGAGCAGTACCATCATCTGGATCTCCACTGGCGCCCCAAGGGGTAGCTGGGCCACCCCCACCGCGATCCGAGCGTGCGCTCCAGCATCGCCGAACACGTCGGCCAGTAGCTCCGAGGCCCCGTTCACCACCTTGGACTGATCGCAGAATCCCGGTGCGCTGGCCACGTATCCTGCCACCATCACTACCCTGGCGATGCGGTCCAGCTCTCCCAGCTGCGCTTTGAGCGCGGCAAGGCAGTTTATGGCAGCCAACCGGGCCGCTTGGTAGCCACTGTCCAGGTCAACCTCCTCTCCCAGGCGCCCCCGGTAGACCAGCTGGCCGTCCCGCACGGGCAGCTGTCCGGAGGTCCACACCCAGGGACCTGCCGCCACCGCGGGAACGTAGGCTGCCACCGGTTTGGGTACCTCGGGCAGCGTTATGCCCAGGGCTGCCAGTCGTTCTTCTGGCCTCATTGTCCACCACTCCTCCCCCGGTAAATCTCCTTGATCGCCTGCATCTTATCCACAGCTCGGTCGCAGATGCACCGACCAGGCCAGCACCGTTCTCGCGCGGTTGAGGCGCACATCTACTGAACTCCGCCCTCCCGGTGCGCCGGCTCGCCGCCAAACAGCATACCCCGCATCGACTCCCCGAGTGCGGGGTGCACCCCGGGCCCTTGGCCGCACCGGCCATCCCGGGACCGAACTGCTTCTCCGGTAGGGTCCCCGCCACCACCTCACTCCGGTGACAGTCAGGCAGCTCCGCCGGCACACAGCTTAGCCCCGGTGTTCAAGACTGTGTTTCGTTTCCGTACGCTCGAATCCTCCCTCACGGCGCCCACCTGGTGCAGATGTACAAGGCTCCGACGAAACCCGCCAGATCGCCCACCAAGCCGGCCAGTAGCGCATGGCGGGTCCTGCGGATTCCCACCGAACCAAAGTAAAGGGTTAGCACGTAGAGGGTGGTATCCGTGCTTCCCTGCATGGCGGAGGCCAAACGGCCGATGAAGGAGTCCGGGCCGAATCGGCTCAGCAGATCCGCTGTCACCCCCAGAGCCCCTCCGCCCGACAGGGGACGGATGAGCATCAGCGGCACCACTTCCACCGGAATGTCCAGCGCGCCGGCGACCGGCGCCAGCAAACCCGCCAGTCCGTCCATGGCCCCCGAGGCACGCAGCGCTCCCACCACTACGAACATCCCCACCAAATACGGCAAGATGGTGATACCCACCCGCAGCCCTTCTTCGGCACCGGCCACAAAGCATTCGTATATCCTCACTCCTCGTGCCAGCCCGTACAGGGGGATGAAGAACAGCAGCGCCGGCAACGCCCACTCCGACAGAGCCTTTACCAGAGCGGTCACCGTGTGGACCTCCTGGGTCGCGTCAGGGGGCGCAACAGCCAGTCGGTCATCAGCGCTGCCGCCGTGGCGCACGTCCCCGCGAAGATGGTGGGACCCACCACCGCGGTGGGGTATGCCGAGCCCATGCTGGCACGCAGGGCCACCACCGCCGTGGGCACGAGCGAAAGGCCAGCCGCATTGATGGCCACCAACGTGCACATCGGGTCGCTGGGATAGTCGGGCTGGGGATTGAGCTCCGCCAACCGCCTCATCGCCTGGAGGCCGAGCGGGGTGGCCGCGCTGCCCATCCCCAGTAAGTTGGCACTGATGCTGAGTACCAATGCCCCCGACGCCGGGTGGTGGTTGGGCACGGAGGGAAACAACAACCGCAGCGCCGGTCGCAGCAACCGGCCCAAAAGCTGGACCATTCCCGATTCCTCTGCGATCTTCATCAACCCCAGCCACAGACACATGACCCCCACGAAACCCAGCAGGGTGTCCACCGCCACCTTCGCGGAGCGCAGGACCTCGGTGGCCAGCCGTTCTCCGGTGCCGGAGATGGCTGAGTAACACACAGCACCAATCAGCAGGAACCCCCACAGCCAACTAAACATACGGACCCCCCCTTTCCGGACCTTCGCAGAAGCTTATGACTGGGGGAAGAGGAAAATAAGGTGCGGATGCTGGCAGGATTTGGCTCTCATAAACAAGGCCATCCCGGACCATCATACAAACGGGTCTACGGTAGCCGAGCGAAGATCGTCATGGGTCCGGGAGGGATCCATGGCGGTCGAGCCAAGGTCAGGGCAGGTCTACGCGACCTGCCACGCAGGTCGACGATCTGTCCTGGCCGGTGCACAGGCTACCGTAGGCCATTTGATTGGCGCCTGCCACGCAGCCAGACCCGGTAATAAGTGATGAGCGAGATGGTAGAGACGTCCTGGGTTCAGAACCCCAGGCCAATAACCTCCAGGCCTCGGGCCCGAAGAGCCTCCACATACGGACGGAAACCGAGCAGGTCGCTGGCGATGTGGCCAGTTACCACCAGGTTCTTTTCATTGGCGAACTCCCGACGCAGGCGCTCTAACTCACCTGCAGCAATGTGGATGTATACCACGGTATCGACCCCGTGATCGAAATACGCTTTGGCGATCGGGTAACCACCGTTGGTACCGGCTCCGTGGGATACCACCACCCTCCCCGCGCGGTTTCCGGCATTCCCTAGCGCCACCTCCACCTGGGTTGGCGCGATGCGAATATCCTCCAGATCCTCCAGTGCTGCCACCAAGTCGCCCACCGAGGCCTCCGGCGGCAGGGCGTCCACCGCCGCCTGCAGGCGCCGTCGGCCCAGCTCGTCCGCCGGGTTGTGCACATTGAGGTAGGCTAGCCCCAGGCGCCTGGCCACGGCGGGAAGCTGGAGCCAATTGCCGCTGTGAGCCGCCCAGCGTCGTACCTCCTTCAGAGCTCGCACAGCGTCCCTGGCTACGTCCTCCGGAACACCGGCGCGAATCATCTGCAGTACGTGCAGGTCCAGAATCTGCCAGAAGGTCTGGAGCCCGGGTGCCGGATGATGGGCCAGCACGCAGTCACATCCCAGCTGGACCGCCATCAGCATCTCCGCCGGACCCAGATCGATGGCCGCCAGTACTCTATTCACCTCCGCACTGGGTACGTAGATGCAGCTGTCCGGAGGTACCTCGTCCTGGCCCACCAATTCGAGTGCTATGCGCATCATCTCGTGGGTGCTGAGAGCCATTTCCCATCCCCCTTACACCTGGCGACTCTTTATCTTGGTTCACCCAGCAGGCCCATCATCCTTCCCATCCGGGCAGTCGCCCCCGCCGCCTCATTATCTCCTGCCACGGATCGCCCAATGAAGCCAGCCGTTTCGGCACGGTGCTGATGGTCAGGGACAGCGGGTCGACGGAGTCCAGCTCGTCCCAGTCCAGCGGAGTGGACACGGTGGCCTGTGGGGTGGCCCGGGGAGAATAAGGCGCGATCATGGTCCGGCCTCTTCCGTTCTGGAGGTAATCTATGTACACCCGCGACCCGCGCCGGTCAGGCTTCCGCTCCAGCGTGATGAGCTCCGGATGAGACTTGGCCAGCAATGATGCTACCTGCTGGGCAAACCTCCGCACCTCCTGGTGACCAGGACCTGGTTGGAGAGGGACGTAAATGTGCAGGCCCGACCCCCCCGAGGTCTTGACCCAACATACCAGGTTGAGTGTCTGCAGCAACCGCCGCAGGATTTGAGCAACGGTGACCGCTTCCGCAAAGCCCGCGCCTCCCGCCGGATCCAGGTCGAACACCAGCAAATCTGGGTGCTCTGGGTCGTCTACCGTGGCCAGCCACGTGTGGATCTCGAGCGCGTCCTGGTTTCCCACCCAGATCAGATCCGCGGGTTCAGACAGGACCAGGTACCGCGTGCTCCGGCCACCGCGGCACTCCTGGTAGGTTTGCAGCCAACCAGGGGCCCATGCTGGCAGGTTCTTCTGGTAAAAGCCCGAGCAAGCCTGCCCCCGCGGATGCCTGAGCAACATCGCCGGTCGACCGCGGCTGAAGGCTAGTAATCTGTCGGCAACGAAATTCAGATAGGCAAGGTAGGCAGCCTTGGTTATCCCCGCGCTGGGCCATAACTCCTTGCCCGGGTGAGTGATGCGCACCCTCCGTCCACCAACAGATACCCATATCTCCTCCTCCCGCATACCTCAGATCCGGCACTCCTGCAGCGTTCCTGCTCGCAGCTTCACCAGTGAGGGGAATCGCAGGTGGCCCCGAGGAGTCCACTCCAGATACCGTACTTCCGCCAGAACTAAGGGAACCAGCCAGTGAATGCTCGGGTCTCGGGGGAAGTGGGGGCCGGGTGGGCCATCACTTACCGCATCCTGAGGGAGCACTGAAGGATCGATCCGCCCGGTCCGCATTTGCACTCGTCCCACGTACCATGCCCTTCCTGCCTCGTCGGCAGCCGCCAGCAACAGCGAAGTGCCTCCTCGGGTTGGCTGCATACCAACCACGGCGAACACCCCGCGGCGCCAGCACTTGATCTTGACCCAAGCCGGGGACTTGCGACCGGGCAGGTAGGGGCTGTCTTTTCTCTTGGCCACTATCCCCTCCCAACCCCTGCCTTTCATCATTTCGAACAGCAAAGGCCCGGAGGCAAACGAGGGACTCAGCTGCACCGGGCCGGCGGGATCAACCAGTCTCCGCAGCGCATTTCGACGTTCCTGGCATGGCTGGTCAAGAAGCCATCGCCCGCCGGCGTAAAGGAGGTCGAACACGAAATAGGTCACCGGGTATGCCCGCACGATGCCGGAATCGGGCGGCGAAGACTGTCGCCGCAAGATGCGAGGGAAACTTGGACCCTCGGGGCTCATCACCGTGCATTCGCCGTCCAAGACCGCCCTTTGTCCTCTCACTGCCCGGGCAAGACCAGCCAGCTCGGGAAACCGGTCGGTGCGGTCCTGACCACTCCGCGCGTACAACCGCACTGCTCCATCCACCACCGCAATGCAACGCACCCCGTCCCACTTGACCTCGTAAAGATACGCGGGGTCATCGAAGGCGCGATCCCCAGTAACCGGCTCCATGGGCGGGACGAATGCCGGTCCGTTACCCGCCTTGGCTGCTGTCCTTTGACCCACCTCCAGGTGCCTCCTTCCGCTGCAGCTGGGCCAGGCTGACTTGCAGCGCTTCCAAGAGATCGGGTACCGCAACGGGCGGAGCCTCTTCCGGCTGCACGAACTCCCGCCCCTCCACCTTCCGCCTGACCAGTTCGTCCAGGGCCCGACGATACTCGCTACGATACTGCTCGGGGCGAAAGGACCCGCACAGCGCTTCGACCAGCATCCTGGCCGTTTCCATCTCGGGACCGGTAACCGCGATATCTTCATCAGGTACTCCAGGGACCGCGTCTGGCGATCGTACCTCATCGGCGAATTGCATGGTCTCCAGGACCAGCACCCGACGGTAGGGGCGTATGGTAGCCAGCCATTCCCGCGCGCGAAGAGCAACCTTGGCAAGGGCCCCGACCGACAAGTCGCGGAGCACGCGAAGTAAGAGCACGTAAGCCCTTTCTCCCCCTTGCCCCGGAGCGATGAAGTACGGTTTGTGGTAGTATATGGGATCGACCTCCCGCAGCGGCACGAACTGGAGGATGTCTATCCGGCGAGCGGTGGGTAGGGGTAGGTGGCGCAAGTCCTCATCGCTCACCGGCACGAAGCGACCGCGCTGATACTGGTAACCGCGGATCACATCCTCGGGCTCCAGTTTGCGATCACAGCGTGGACACCATTTGAGGTACTTCATGGGGGTGCCGCAGTCACGGTGCAGGTGACGGAAATGCGGCGCTCTATCCTCCGTCGCCGGATAAAGCCTCACGGGTATGCTCACCAGTCCGAAACCCAGAGTGCCTGCCCATATGGAATGCAACGGCCAAGCGGCCTCCTATTCCCCCCGACATACGCGGGCCAGCACTCGATCCAGCAGGACCAGCATTTCCGGGGCCTTCTCCAGTAACCTCTCGTACACCGACCCACCCGACACGGGCAGATATCGAATTTCGCGGCCCACCACCAGAAAACCCACCGGCGCGACCACCACCACGCCCGCGCTGCCGGCGCCGAAGGGTAATTGCTGCTGTTCACTTTCACCCTGCTTCTTGGGCAGTTCTTGCTCCGGCTGGGATTCCTGCCAGTCACTCCCTCCGGCCACGAAGCCAAGGGTCATCCTGGACACCGGTACCACCACGTTGCCGTCTTGCGTCTGGACAGGCTGCCCCACCACGGTGCTCACATCAACCATGCCCTTGAGGTTGGCCAGGACCGTGTCCATGAGTTTTTCCAGGGGATGCGCCATCAGCGTCGCGCCTCCAGCAAATTCGGACCCTGTTCACAGCTAGCATGGATCTCATAGCCCAGGAGTATACCGTGATGCTTCAGCCATCCTACTTGGTCGCGCGCTCACCTGGAGGCCCTTCCGTCTCCTCGTCGGGCAACGGGGGAAGGTCTTCCGGACTGTCGAGGCCGAAATGCTCGAGGAAATGCCGACTGGTACCGTACAGGATGGGACGCCCCGGAGCTTCCTTGCGGCCAACCTCCTCTATCAGCCCCCTCTCCAAGAGCGTGTTCAAGACCGAGTCGCAGTTAACCCCGCGGATGTGCTCAATTTCCGCCCGTGTCACCGGCTGACGGTAGGCAATGACTGCCAGGGTCTCCAGCGCCGCTTCCGACAGCGGAGCCGCTGGCGTGCGACGGTAAAGTCGCTCGATGTAGGGAGCGAATTGAGGCCTGGTTACCAGACGATACCCGCCGGCAACCCTCTGCAGCTCCCAGCCACTCTCACGCTGTCTATACTCTTCCGCCAGCTCTTCCAGAAGCCGCTGACACCTTTCTGCACTCACCCCCACCACCTCAGCCGCCTTGGCGGGAACCAGGGGCTCAGTGGTGGCTAGCAGCAGGGCTTCTAGAACTGCCCGCAGCTGGTGATCGTCCATGCCATTCACCAACTCTTTCTAACCATACGGGACCAAAGGGGAAGTCCTGTATGACGCGCAGCCGCCCCATCCGTGCCAGCTCCAGCACTGCCAGGAAAGTCACCACAATGTCGGTCCGGCTGGGTGCCGGACCTATCAGTCCGTCGAGCTGAACGCGTCCTGGATGCCGCCGGAGCGTCCGCAATACCAGCGCCATCTTCTGCCTCACCGTGATGAGATCTCGCATGATCTGCTGCGGGACCGGATCGGCATCCTTCAGCAATCGCGAGAAAGCAGTCCAGAGGACCTGCAGTGTGTCCGCCGGCAGATAGCTGAGGTCGGGGCGCAGGTCGGAAGGACGCCTGGGCTGTGCGGGAAACTTGCCCCTCTGCCTTTCCTCCAGGGCACGCAGCACGGCTGCAGCTTTCTTGAACTTCTTGTACTCCAGCAGCCGCGAGACCAGCTCCCGTCGAGGATCCTCCTCATCTGCTGTGGCCACCGCTTCAGCCGGCTTGGGCAATAGCATGCGCGCCTTGATCGCCATGAGGGTGGCCGCCATTACCAAAAACTCGCTGGCCAGCTCGACGTCCACCCGCTCCATGGCGCGCAAGTAAGCGAGGTATTGCGAGGTGATGTGTGCTATCGGGATGTCGTAGATGTCCAGCCGCTGTTCCTCGATGAGATGAAGCAGCAGATCCAAGGGCCCTTCAAACACGGGGAGCCTGACCGAATACCCCATAGCCTGCGCCTACAGCCTCATGGCCTCACGAACCCGCCGCAAGGTGACTGCAGCTTCGGCTCGCGCGCGTTCAGCACCCTCCCTCAGGATCTTCTCCACGGTCAACTCGTCGCGTTCTAGCTCTTGCCTGCGCTGGCGAAAAGGGCGCAGCGCTTCTATGATGGCTTCCGCCAACGCGGCCTTACAATCCACACACCCCACGCGGGCGTGCTCGCAATCTTCCCGAATGCCGTCAGTCTCCGTCGCCCTGAAAATCCGAGCCAGCGCGAATACCGAGCAGACTTCGGGATGACCCGGATCGGTGCGTCGCACCCTCGCGGGGTCGGTGATCATCTGACCTACTCGCTCCCTGATGACATCGGGAGGTGACGCCAGCTCTATGTGGTTGCCGAAGCTCTTGCTCATCCGCCTGCCGTCGATCCCGGGAACGCGGGGCGTCTCGCTCACCAGGCCCTCCGGCTCCGGGAACACCGGTTCGTACAGGTGATTGAACCTTCTGGCAACCTCTCTGGTAAACTCCACGTGCGGCAGCTGGTCTTCCCCCACTGGCACCCCGTATGGCCTGTAGATGAGGATGTCCGCCGCCTGCAGCATGGGATAGCCGAGGAAACCGTAAGTGGAGATCTGTCGGGCCTCCAGTTCCCGGAGGATCTCCTTGTAGGTGGGCATGCGCTCCAGCCACCCCAGGGGAGTAATCATGGACAGCAACAGGTGGAGTTCGGCATGCTCCTTTACGTCCGACTGCACGAAAATCACTGACTGCGCGGGATCCAGGCCCGCCGCCAGCCAGTCAATGACCATCTGCCTGCGGTTCTCCCGCAACTGGCTGGTATCCTCGTACCCGGTGGTGAGGGCATGCCAGTCGGCCACGAAGTAGAAGGTCTCATATTCCTCCTGCAAATTAATCCATAGCTTCAGGGCGCCCAACCAGTTGCCCAAGTGTAACCGCCCGGTGGGCCGCATTCCACTTACCAGCCGTCTCTTTGCAGACATTGTCACGTCACCTCTCCTGCCTACCAATTCCCTGCCAACAGCCGGGCCAGCTCATTGAGGAACCGCGCCATTCCATTGGCCATAGGGAACATGATCCGGCCAATCACCCCTGTCCAGATGAGGCCGAGCAAGATCAACCAACCATACTGCTCCAGTTGGGCCAGCCACCGTAAGTGACCCCTAGGGATCAGACCCGCCAGGACGCGGGAGCCATCCAGCGGTGGGATGGGCAGAACATTGAAAGTCGCCAGGATGACGTTGTAGGTGAAAATCCAGTTGGCGACTACGCCGATCCAGCTAGTAGCCCGGAGTACCCCCACCTGGAACAGTACGGCAGTCAATAGGGCCGTGAGAACATTGGCGGCAGGACCCGCCAATCCCACTAGCAACATGCCACGGCGCGGATCAGCGAAGAAAGCCGGGTTTACCCGAACTGGTTTCGCCCAGCCAAAGCGGAATACCCAGAGCATCAGCAGTCCTACGGGGTCCACGTGCGCCAGAGGATTGAGTGTCAGCCTACCCGCATACCGGGGCGTGGGATCACCGAGGCGATCCGCAACCCGAGCGTGCGCATACTCATGCACGCTGAGGGCTACGAGCAGGGCCGGTAACCGCATGATGAAGCCGGTGTCAAACAAGTGCCACAACCTCTCGCCACGAAATAGCAATGGACAATCTTTAATAGATTTCCCCTCAGAGTACCGTTTTCCTCTGCCGAGGGCTGAACGTTCCCCTAGCAAGCATGGGCCGGGAGGAGATCCCGGCCCGTGGGGGGAGTGGGCCATTACCCGGAGCCACCGCGTAAGGCCGCACCTGCAATACACTTAACAAAAATCCTCATCCCGCCCCTCTGCGTGGAGATAGCGCTCCACAACCGCCTGGGACCCAGCGGTCGTGACAGTGCTGCACCTGTTCGGCGCAGCCCCAGCCCATGTCTTCTGGCCAAGCTCATGGGCTTCGGCGAGGGCCCCTTTCCGCTGGTTCATCGATGCCTTTCTCTGCCAGCGTACTCTTGGCCTGCCCGCTCCTCTACCCCACCTCAGGTTGAGATGAGGCCGCTCAACATGCATACGTAGTTTTTTATAATGTACCACGGTCTACCAGGCCTGTCAAGGGCACGTGCACGCGGGGTCCGCGTCAACGTTTGGTAGGCAAACCGCGCATGGACATCATCATGCAATCTCCTGCGTGGCCTGAGCCAGTCCTCTCAGCACGTACCTCACCCAGGCACGACCAGCATGCGGCCCATACAGCGCAGGC